>Ga0210059_1000726_pt1 | contig 44759 bp, 31 predicted proteins | sample Ectturendosymbi2_FD_188042 | JGI IMG/M metagenome (GOLD analysis project Ga0210059, IMG submission 188042) | Ecteinascidia turbinata endosymbiont from Florida, USA - Sample 2 (SPAdes) (version 2) | ecosystem: Host-associated > Tunicates > Ascidians > Unclassified | place: Key West, Florida... | reverse complement strand
AAACAGGCCTATAATTCCCAGGATCACTTATGTTCCCATTCTTGTTTTTGCAAATGGGTACAATGACTGTTTGCATGCATTCCTGAGGAATTTTGCCATGCATTAAACACACATTGAATAGACTACACAGGTGGTTGCACACACTTGAATCAGCATAGGATATGTGTTCAGCAAAGATTCCATCTTTGCCATCTGCGCGATTCAGTGGTAGCAATTTTGAGAATGCCGCTTCACAAAAATGCTGAGTTTATGAATGGCTAGATCAGAAATGACAGGCATTCATTTCTTGTTAGTATCCAGAAATAGCATAAACTCTGTTTTGAAAAATCCAGTTGCAAACTTCTGTCGTTTAATAATTCCACAATCTCATCCTGGGCATGGCAGGTGTGTTGCCTCCTGAAGTTTCAATTGTGTATGGTTTGTGGATCAAACTTTTCCTGAATGAAATTCCAAATAACTTCGGGAACTGTGTACGAAACTTTTAACTTTAGTGTAAACCAGAGATGAGCGGACTGTCATATTTTGCGATCCAGCCCTGATTTTTAACAACTCAGTCCAAGTCCAACCACAATCGAAAAAATTTTTCAAATGTAAAGTTCAAGTCCAAATGAAATCCATAAAATTTGAAAAATGCAGCCTTTTCACAACAAAAATGCTGCATTTCTTTTCCATTAACTCAATCCAAATCCTGTCCGGGTCCTAAATTTTGAAGTGATTTAAACTCCGGGTCCAATCCAATTTCAACATAATTTGCAATAGTCTGGATCCAGTCCAATCCAAGTCCAGTCCAATGCTCATCTCTGGTGTAAACATACTTAGTGTGCTCTCAGAGAAGTTAGCCTAGTTAGCCCCTAGACTAGACCTAGAGTTCTAAACGCAAGCGTGCTCTAATGTCGGAATGAATGCAGAAAAGTCAATATTGATCAGTACGTTGAAACAATGATGACGTAACAACGCGTAACCTGTTGTGCTAAGCTGATTGTTATCATTTTACAGCTCAGGCAGACATCCTAGTAAACAACTGACAGTATGAACCACGGTATCGCTCCAAAAAATGAAGTAGAATTAGATCAATTAAAAATCAAAACAAGATCCAATTAATAATCAAAACAAGATATGATTGTTGACTTGAATTCAACTTGCATTGAAAATTTTGTTAAATGATTCAAAATCGATCTTAATTCACAATGTTTCGAACTTTCCCTAGTTTTCAGTTTTTTGTTTTGTGCCCATCTTTCTTCAACTGTAAATTGTGACTAAACTCTTGCAGGAAAAGGAAACATGATTGCATGGGAATCACCGTTTCGGAGATTTAATGTTTTGTCTCCGGGGATTTCCCTAAGACTGGAACTTAGTTTCACCAACCCAGCAGTTCTTCAACTTCCTCTTGTTTTTCTGCCTGATTGATCAGTGGACAATTGAATTGGTTTATTGTTTCATATGACTCAGCCAACAAGCAGAAGCACTATAAGAAGCCATTGCACTAAGCAAACCAACCAATAGTGAACATTAGAGTAAATGAAAATGCAATGGCGCAATAGTTGATCAGTGTAAACAAAGAAAGAGGGGTGAAGTGTCAATGGATATATAAAATATAGGATTGGCAAGGGACCATGGCGGTCATCTGATCTAGTCAACCGACCTTGTTTTTCAGTTTTTGAGAAGTGTTGAAAAACAACACTTGGAAATGAAATAAGCACAATTACTAATTAGGAAAACATATAAACACAGAACATGGTAAAGAAAATGTACAGATGAAAGCGCATGCCTAATCTAATGTTGTACACAGATGAGTGGATCCAATTTAATTGAAGGAATTTGGTGTGGTTGTTAAGAATATCTTTAAACAAAATATGAAAATAAAAAAGATAACATAAACTAATTAATGAGGTACAAAATAAAAACAGCAAAACAGAAAAAAAACTCTGGAGTGTGCTTTCGTGCTGAAAAGAATGGGATATGTACAGGGAAGCAAAAATGCAAAAAGTAGATAGGCTATACACAAAAAATACACAGAATTACAATATACTAGAATTTACAGAATTTTGTTCTGGATAAGTGAAATGTTGCAGAATTTCATAATTGTGTATCTCTTTCATATAGGAGGTGTCTATTCAGTTTTCATTTAAAGGTAAACATGGTTGAAGACTTAATAATATGGTAGTGTCTATTATACCACCGATATTCTGGCAGCAACAGATCGGCTGGTGCTATTGTGCCGCCAGTCTGATGCAGTTCGAATAAAAAGGTCAGTTTGTCATGCAATCAGTGTGCTGCTCGTAGTGTAATGGTTATGCTTCATGTCTAGTATGTCATTGGTTTCGGTTTGAATCTCACCTTAGTGACTTTTCTTTTTTTTTGCTTTTTGAAAACTTTTCCATTAGGTGTTACCTTAGGGTTGCCAGATCACTTTAAATTTTTTCAAGGACATTTTGTTTTTCAAAGAGATGCGGATGGCTACTTTCATGGGCGTCTGCAGGAGGGGTGAATCGGGCATTTTCCCCCCGGCAATTGGACTAAGAACCAAAAATTTCTAGAAAATTTGAAGTCGGTGTCTCGATTCCGACAAATTGATTTAATTCTTGCAATAACACTTTATTTACCGGCATGGCACACACTGCACAAGAGCCAGAACTGAAGATGTGTTAATACCTGAAACTAGTTTTCTTGTGCAAACAAATTACGATGTGATTCGCTTGTGTGCGTTACTACTGTGGCCCTTAATGCTGAATGATAAGTCAAACTCGAATCGTCGCAAAAAGGTGAAAGCAATTCCAAGCAGGAGGTTTCCTCAAATCTTGCTGCAGAGCCAAAGCTCCCCAGCTTTACTGTTCTAGTGTGATGCAGTGATGAGCTTGCAGTTCACTCATGTCTACTCTTTCGACTGCATACTCAAAACATTACGAAACTTGCGAGCACATTGTTCTGCTGTTGCTCTTTGTTGCATAACAACAACATACCAACGAATCTTCAAAGGTTCACTTCAAGTTACGATTTACGATAGTATACCCTTTTCCGCATGTGACTGTTGACCTCAGACGTCTTTGACACTGACAGGTGATGCAGTGACTCAGCAGCGTTGCCAGTCCAAAATTTTTACGTACCAAAAATTTGGAGGGGCCAAAATGTTTGATTTTAGGTGAGCAACAATATATATTTGGGGATACCGCCTATCAAAGCAAAAAATGACTACTTTTTCCAAAATTTGGGGGGCATAGCCCCCTAAGAGACGTTGTTTCATACTGTGTGAAAAGCAGCATGAGTGAATCTGTAGCAGTGCTTCCATATGTTTGAAAAATCTATTATTATGTGAGATTGTGAGTGCGACCAATGTGCCTGAGTGAATAGCTTAATCAAGTTACGCTAATGCAGGCTTATTTTCACACAGCATAAAACTACGTGGTTTGTTAGATATACCTCTATGAAAGGCTTGTGAGAATCAGTCTTAATTGTTAAGGCTTAGTTCTGACTTCTGAGCAAGTACTAACTGCAAAGCTATATTGGCTGTGGTGAGTTTTCATAATTTATCTACTCAGTTGTTACGCCTGCGTGATGTTCTAATTTTATTGAGTTGTCCAATAGTCGTGTCAAGATACAGATCCATTTCTCATTGTTTGAAAGTTTTGCGAGAGTGTCTGACTTTCATGGTTTTTCACTGGTAATATTGATCTGGTCGTTGATTATGACTTATTTGTAGAAAGTGCTCTCAAAAATGGATATTAGGAAGTTCATGGAAAAATTTCTGTGGACGCCCGTAGCTACTTTTACCCTTTCTACAAGCTTTGACGTATGGGCAAGTCTGAAGTCAGGCTGAGCTAACCACTGTCTATGGAAAAAAATCCTTTCTTCCATGTATGAAATTGAAGACTAAACAAAATGTATTATGAAGACACAATCGTTCTTGATTAGTTTATGTTTTACTACAGAACAGGGATTAGTGTTAGGGGTTAGCATTACGGTTAGGATTAAGGGTTTGCATTAGGGGTTAGTGTTGTGGTTAGCATTTGGATTAAGGGTTAGAGGTTAGCATTACGGTTTAGGGTTAATATTAGGGTTACTGTTATGGTTAGGGATTAGTGTTAAGGTTTATGGTTAGGGTTTGGAGTTAGGGCTAGGACTTAGCTTTAAGGTTTATCTTTTGTTTTTACTTCATTTCTGCTAAGCTTCGGACTGGTGGCACAATAGCTCCAGCCAAGCAGTTGCCGTCAGCATTTTGGCGGCAAAATAGACACTGCCTAATATAATTTGGTATTGAAGACCACACTTTTGGGCCAACAAAGGTAAGGGAGCATTATCCTGAGGAAGAGTTAACTCTAGGTAATAGTAGGTTGCTAGAGGTTGCTTGTCTTGTGCAGTGAGAATGAAGACAGTGTCTATGGATACGCCAGTGGATCTTGAAATTTGAAAAGTTATTCATATGCCACCTGTGATGTAACAGTAATGCAGGGCGAGAGTGCATTTAGGCTTGGTAGAAATGAACTAAACGTAAAAGATAAACTCAAAACCTAACCCAAACCTTAACCCTAACCTTAACTGTAGCCCTAACCTAACCGTAATCTTAACCTTAGCCCTAACAATAGCCTTAACCCTAATCGTAACACTAACCCAACACTAAAACCCCTAAACATAACACCTAAGCCTGAAAGTGAAAAGAGGTAAAGAAAAAAGCAAAACAGAAGTCGGCAAGGTGAGAGTCGAACTGAAAACCATTGGCATAGCACCTGTAATGCGTAACCCGCAGGCTACGAGATCCACACCGTTTGCTTGACAAAGTGACCCTTTTATTCGAATTGCATTGGCCAGGCATATCCGTAGTCACTTCCAAGAATGAATTGAGCTGACTGGAATAAACTATTTATCAAAATGGTTTGAAAGCAATTTGTTGTGATATAGGTGCATTAATTTGCCTACTGATAAACTGTAACTGTAAGTGTTTAAAGGCTTAAGATGATTGAGTGCTGGAAAGGTTCTAGAGATTTCGTGTTGGTTGGTTTTTATTATTTTTATAGCTTTATTTTGGAGCTTAATGAGAGGCTGAGTGGTTGCATTTGAAGCATGTCCCCAATTGAAGATTGAGTAATTAAGGTAGGGATGGATTAATGAGTTATAGACGACTTTCAGTACAGTCTGTGTTGTATAATGTTTGAGTTTGGTTGGAACTCCACAAGCTCTTGATAGTTGAGTTTTCACCTTTTGTACATGAGATTTCCAGCTTAATTTATTGTCAAGAAGAACACCTAGGTATTTCAGGTTATCTTCAGGGGAAATGCTGTGATTATTTATAATAACTTTAAATGAAGTAGGATTGTGTTTTTGAGAATTTAGTAGCATAAAATTAGTCTTATCATTGTAGTTAAAAGAAAGTTTGTTGGCTCTCAGCCAGTGGTCAATTTTACATAGTTCAAGTGATGAAGCTCTGTTTGACTTATTCCAATTGCATCGTTTCAGCTCTCTGAAAGTTGGGTCCAACATATCTCAATTTATTTTAAGTTGAAGTTAACTTTGGGTTTGTGTTTCAGTGTCTAAAGGCAATTCCTGTTTTTAAAACAATTTACAGCAACAGCCTACATTAATTATGTATGTATATTCAGTAGTTTTTTATTAGGCAAGGGTATTTCTGTTGTCCCTTTCTCTCAGTCCCTAAGAAAGAAGCACATATGAATATAATCAAGCAGGTTTTGGATTTCAAGAAGAATTTTATTCTCACAATAGGCAGCAACTGAATATGTGGTCTACACAATAGTAAACCAAGTTGTGTAAAGCAAACATATATGCATGCATTTTATAGACAAATTAGAAATAAGTAATGGTGGCTAACACTAGGCCTAGCCTTGAAATAAGTTTCTTGAAAAATTTAGCCTACTAGTCATATTCAATGTTGCTTACTGATATTCTTATCAATGCAATAACTATAGTACAGCGTATTGCAATGCTCTTTGCATTCCACATGTTTTGGTTTGTTCTGGTAAAAAGTGAGTAGCAGTATATTTTTGGTGTGATGAAAGTATTTGCACTAGCCTGTTAGCTGTGTGTGACCACTTAGCTGCATGCAATTAACTGCTTACTTATTCCTTCCCCGCAGTTTATATGTTCACTGGAATATCTCAGGGCATCATTTAGAAATAAGTACATAGTGCTAGTACCAAAACTTTGTTGACTTAAGTACACTATTGTCAGGATTGAGAAAGGGTGCCTTGTAAAAGAGGGATCCAGATTTTTTAATCCGGATCTTTACCAATACCAGATAAAATCTGTTCTTTTCCCATCTCGTAATCTGGATTTTTCTGCACTTCCATGCTGTTTTGTTGTTTATGTGCACTGACTGGTCTCTAGGAAAGATCCGGCAGGTTTCAGGCGGAACAACACGAGTGCTCACAATCAACAATGAACGCTGAGAATTGTGATAACGGCTGCAACTGTGCGTAACATTGGATCAATTGTAGAGACCATTATTATGTCACACACGGGCATAGCATATACTGGTAGTGTTGAATATCACACCGCCACACCACGGTTTCAGTTTATTGATCGGAATCACTGAGTGTGTATTGTACTTGAAATAATGTAGGAGGGCACTGGCATTACCTTCCAAATAGAAGAACTGATAATAGACCAGTCGTAGAAATCTCTGCATCAGAGCAAAATCCAAGATTTCTTTGCAGCCAAGTTATCTAAAATTATGAACTTAAGACTGTTCACCACTGCCTGGAACAGGCGGTTACTAATCGGATGTACCATTGTAAATGCATCAATAAATTCGTTTTGCTTCAGCAAAAATTTGATGTTCGTTCGTAAATGTGTTCACTTCAAGTGATTTTCACTGATGTTACATTACTTGGATGACGTCAGGCTAGAAACAACCATCCTTGGTTTATCCAGATCTTCAGCTTAACCGGATAAAAATCGGCGGTCAAATTGAATCTAGATTAACTGAGGTTTACTGTATCTACCCTTTTATTCTTCAAAGGGTGCTGGTACAATATGTGACCTATCTTCTAGATATTGGTTAGAAAGCATACAATGCTCTTCCAGCGTGGGAAAGGTTAGGTATATATATATATATATTAATATTTTGCCTGACCCTTCCTTGTTTTACTGGTTATACAACCTCACAACAACACTACGCAAAGTTTTGTACCATTAACAATTCTTTAGCGGCACATCATCCTAGCCTTAATGGATTCTTCCTCATGAGTCGTGATTAGCCCATATCACATAATATTTGCATTCAACCAGGGTTTTTTTAAGGAAAATGTTAGGCACCCGGTATGGACCTGTAGGGACCCGATTTCTCTGATTCTAGGGACCCGATGATAATTTTTGCTGATTCTAAGGACCGAATCGGGTCTTGAAAACACCTTAAAAAAAACTAATTCAACCTAAATGGGTCTCCACGTAAAAAAAGGTTGCATCACCTTCGCTTTGCATTTGCATAGTGTCTCGTGCAGTGGTTCCCAACAGGGTGCCATTTACAAAACTTAGGGGTTCCGTGAGTTAATACATTTTTCAGTACATCATCAAATAATACCTTCTCAACATGCCATCGAACCTACAGCGACTTGCTACGGTGTGTCACTGGGTGCCGCAAATTAAATTTCTCGTACGTAGGGTGCTGCAACACTAAAAGGGTTGGGAAACACTGGTCTAGTGAAAACCAGCCTTGACAGCAGACTTTTTTGATAACTAGTAACTATCAAGCAGTCCAAACAAGTCTCATTTTTGTTGTTGATCATCATACTTCTTGCTCTGATTTTGTATATTTCAATATGAACATGAAATATTCAGTTTAGGTACAAAGTTCACTGCAGCAGTGTGTCAAAGTTATTGTTGAGATGACTGTCAATTCACCATCAGTTTGTTTTCGTGATTTTAACATAGTGCATATCTCAGCTGCCAAAAGAGCATCAACAGCGCTTATTAAAATAGAATTTATTTTATTTGAATAAAAGCTCTTCTTCAAATGTAAGTTTTCATTTGAAAAGAATCTAGCCATAGTATCATTTTTGTTTTGCACTTGTTTTATGAGATTCATGGAAGCTCTGTGTGTTTTAAAAGTAATTTGTTCATTTTTGTGTTGCAGCTACTTAAAGCGGAAAAAGTTAGTATTGTTTGATTATATAAACCCTTTTTCATAAATATAAATTTTTAATGTTTGTTTTTGTTTAAAATATCCTGTACAAATTTTGTCTTTCAAATAAAAGTAAGAAATGAAAACACACATAAAATTGTCACATAAATAAAAAATTCGCTTGAGTATTTTCTTTGTGCATGGTCTGTAATGGAAATGATTTTCAAATAATGAATATAACATTTAAAATCAGTGTTTAAATTGATTACAAAATTTAACCAGGTTATAATGAAGTAAAATTTTACATGAAAGAAATGTTTTTCAATAACATTTTTCATTGAACATGATATCTGAAGATGCTATTGAAAACGTGGAAGTTGTGTCTGGTTCAATGGATGACAGTGTTGGTTTTTTACCAAGTCAAATTGGTATGTAAGATTCCCATTTTTTATAATGTGCGCATGAGGCATTAAATGCATAATTGAAGTTTTTATGTTGCAGGGCATTTAAATGTTGATGACGATGTTGCCATTGCAAGGCGTAGGACGCAAAAAGTCATTAAAGATGCTATTATTGACCTCAACATAGAACCTAGCAGGTTGTTCTTGTCTTGCAGAAGCTGTCATGGACTGAAGCCTATGATAATTGTTGAATTAGGTATGAGTTTGCTGCAGTGGGGTTGGGTTTTTCATTGTTTTCGCATTTTTTCATTTGCCAGTGTACTCTTCATCTAACTTTGTTCATACTCATCAAATGCTTTCATATACTTAATACTTAACCAACATTTGTAATGAATGACATTGAACTACTTTTGTTACACTATAGTGAAAGAAGTGCATGCATAAATACTCTGGTGGAAACAAAGATGCACATCATGCCATATCTGCTAATCAAGCTTAAACTATTGACTTGGTTCATGGAGCTTTAGCAAATAAATTTTTGTGTGTATTAAGTAACAGAATGAAGTTTTCTTTGATCAATATAATGGATGAATAAATTACAAGAAAACAAAGTATACTCACCTTTGTTGTTAAAGTTTCTGAAATGCATAATATACTTTCAGTGTCTTCATGTTTACAATTGTTATCCACCATACAGTATTTAGTAATTTTAGATTGGTTTCATGTTGGAATCTACTGCGCACATATTTTTTCCAATGTACCAAAATGTGTCACTAATGTTTTTGTTGCTTGAAACTAATATTTCAGAATCTTTCACAGCTGTTATGTAGCAAGATAAAGCTTTTCTGTTTTGTAGTGCAAAATAGCATCCTGTACTACAAAACATTTGTACATCTAGAAGCATTTTGTTCATGTACATATATTTCTAGAGGCATGTGTTTTCCATCTTAAGAGATTTTGTTATAATATTAACTGTATGTTCATATAATACAGGTTGAATAGGTTAAGCTACTACAATAATTTTAATCTCATCTAAAACATCATTTGTCTCTTATGCTTCATTTCATTAACATATGCTTATTTTCAATGTCCATGATCAGTTAAACGGTATAATGGGTTGAGCAAGTGGCACTAAAACTGGAAGAATCTGAAATCCTGCCCATGCCATATCAAAGAGTCAAAATATGGTATTCATAGCCTGTCTTGCCATGTGCTCACTATTAATGGACAGGTTCAAAGGAAAACTTTACACATAGTACTGCCAGTGACTTGCCATCAATGTGACATTCACTATAAAAATATCTGTGCTGTGCCTAGTGCAGAGCAAGCAGATAGGGCATATACAGACTACTTGTGACAGTTCAAAGGTAGTAGAAAGAGAGATGAAACTTTCCTACTTTTGCTAAAAATTTTTATCATGATGTTTATGCCTAAACCAGTCGTTTTCATTTTCTCTGAATGGATGTCTTTTGTACTGTCCCCATAACAATTGTGGCCTTTTCATTTTGTGTACATTTTTGTGGTTTATTGAAAAATATGAATTTGTTACTGAAAAGTTGGAAATGTTGAAATTTGCACTGCACCAGGTGGTCATAGGGTACAAAACCTAACCTTAAACTACTTTTTATTTTTCTTATGCACAAAACATCTTGTATAAAATAGTTTGTGTTTATATCAAAAGTAGCTTATTCACTAGTGATTTTACTTTTGCTAGTGAGCTATCAGCTGTTACAACTCCAAGTAAGTCTGGTAGTTTGTGGTTGCGTCTTTGAGTTTCTCTTGATAATTTGATTTGATGTGCACCAGTGTTAAATATAAAAATTTCTTTAAGTATGTGGAAGCAAAAAGAAAAAATATGTGTAAAGCTGTCATACTAGATAAGTTCAAGTAAAAGTTCAACTAAACTGCAAGTGAAAATACTTCTTAGCACAAATACAATCTTTAGTTTGGCAAAATGATAACCTACATAAATTCAACTAGCTCTAAGATTAAAATAAAACGCTTAACTAGATTGAAAGTAGTTTATAGCACAAGCTGCTAGATTAGATCCATTACTAGTTTGGAGCTACACATTATCACAATCCCCTTGAAATTATGATGTAAAAATTAAGATACTGATACATTGTATAATTTCCCCCACCCATTGTATCAGATAAAATATCTGATGAGTAGGGTAACCAATTTTTTGACCTAAAAACTTAAAATTTTTACTTTATAATTTACAAATTTTGACATTCCTGTGTTTGTAACTTCAAAATAATTCAGCCTTAAGTGTTGTGGTTAACTCAGAAGCACATTCATGCACTATACTTAGAAATTGTAAGAACTTTTTGTTTATATTATTGGAGATGATAATTACACTAAGTACTACAGTAGAGTCACACTTCCATGCCTTACCAGGAATAGCCTACAAAAAATTCAATGGTCCAGTAGTGGGCAAACAGCATTTTTATGCTAAAAATCACTACAAACCCAATATTATTACAGAATTGCAACTAAACCTGCAAAAGTATATCAAAGTGTATTGTTGTTGTGGTTTTAAGAAAATATCGATGAAGAGAAAAAAATTGTGCTGCAAGTTAAATTTGGCGTAGTGGTTAATTTTTACCAAATGATAAATTTTGACTCTTTTTGACCTAACAACTTGGGAGTTGCTCATGGTATGAGCGTGAAATTTGGTTGGTAGACGTTTCATATAAACTTTGAAAACAGTTGAATTTTTTTGACTTTATTGACTTTTAGTTGCCTACTGATGAATGAAAGGTGAACAATGATATGTATAACAACAAATAAATTACACAGTGTAACATAAAACTAAAATTACAAATCTAAGCTTTGTAGCTCCTCATAGAACTACTTTATGACCCACTAGTCTAAAAAAACATTTCAAAAAAAATACTGGTTCATTTTTCAACAGCAAGTTATTCTAAGATATATGTGTAAGGTACTTAACATTAAAATTGGTAATCTTTAGAAAGGTTTCACTTTCAAATGTGTTCAGCTAAGTGAAAACTGAAATAAAAATTAATACTCATGTAAATAGTTTATGGGCAGTTTAGCATATACTCTATTTTTCACTTTAGTAGTAATGTGACCTCATGAAATTTTTGTATTAAATGAAATTGATCACCTGATTTTTCAGGTAGATGATGAATAATTTGTATCCTACTGATATCTCATCTTGGATTATTCTACTTTAAAATATGTAAAAATATGCTTTATCAAATCTTTGACCTTACATGTTGAAACTGTATAAAGCTTGGAGCATTCTGGCATAAAGTTTGTATGCACTGTAGAGTTACAACCTCCAAAGCATTTTAGTGGAGTTGTTATGCTTTTTCTAAATTTTCCTTATACTGTAGTTGCATTTGTTGAGTTGTTCATCCTTCTTTCAACATTGTGTCCATTCATTCCATAGGGACAACTTTTTATAGATGTTTTTGTGAATTTAATTTATCAAATGTGTTCTTGCACTGACATGGATTCTAGGTATGTTGTGCTAACTCACACTATACTTTGCTAGTTCATTCTAATTGTGTGGTGCATAGTGCTTCAAGCATTGTAGCTCACCTAAAAATCAAATGAAGTGAAATTTTAACGGAAATTTTGTACTGATATATTCAAATGCTTACACAAAAGACGGTTTACAGATGACTCACACCAGTGCAAGTTGTGTGCTACTATTGGAAAATCTATTCTCCTTTATGAACAAGTGTCATGCATCAATTCTGATCAAACTTTTGTTGAATACACTGTTGTTAGAGAGCACAAGAGCTCCTGGATTGATAAGAATTGCAAGTGAGTGCCTAAAAGTTTTTGTAAATGGCATGGAAATTGGATGTAGCATTTATTGGATAATTTTTTCGCGAGTTTCATATTAGTTTGAGCTGTTTTTTTTTTCATTTGTCCCACAGTAGTATTAGAACTCGCCAAAACAGTATTCACTAGCATACGTTTTCGGACATTATGACTAAACTGGCCAAATATTTTCATTCATTTCAAATAAAATTTGGTCTATGACTGAAAAATGACTGAAACACAGGATTCGATGAGCAGGGTATAAACATGTTTAAGTACTTCCATAAAATTCAACTACACATAATTACAAAAATTTCAAGAACATGTCATATGCTTCTTTTTCTATGAAATCAAATTGTTATTTGTCTTTTTGCAATAATTGCTAGGGAGTAAATCTATTAGAATATTGATCAGTGGAAGCTTCTTGTAAGCAGTTCTTTTACAATATTTGAAATGTCTGCAAATTTGTACTTTTTCTGATAGTATCTATCTTTGATGAAACCTACTTTGTTTTCAATACTGTTTGCAGAAAACTATCACTGCATTTTGAATATTCAAAAATTTGGGTAAATTTGATATCTTTTTGAATTTATCTATTAATATACTCCCAGTCGTATCATTCTACAGCATGTTCATGAATAACCTCAAATCCTGAACAAAAATGATCTAATAGTGCCTGTTGAAGTTGGTGAGAATCTCTATGCCACTGCTGTTGCGATCTGAAAACCCGAAGGGCAAGCGCGCAAAACTTCCCACTGTGGCAGTAAGCAACAATAGAGATCACACGCTGTGATCACTTTACGCTTCCACCGCTCATTACATTTGACTGTTCATCCTTATTATCATTATAGATTACATGCCGTGCTCACTCTGTTTTTGATTGTTTGTGCCACGTACAGAAAGGTTGTATTCTTAGCGCACATTCCGTTCGTGGTGCATCACGCATGCGACGACGCGCTAACCGATTGTGTTTAACGAGGTCCCCCGTTTTTACAACAACCCGCACCTTTAGCACGTTTTTTGTGAAGATTACATCTGGAATTATTTTCATATCCTGGCCAGATTCTTATAACCCATCTTTGTCAGGGAGTAGGGACCATTTCTTTGTTTTGTCTGATCATAATTTGTTTGGAGCAGTGTTTTCTACAGGGAACATGCCCTTGCTTACCTCCAATCTCAACGTTAAGGCTTGAGTGGCCTAACTATTTAACCATAACTGGAACCAACGCTGGTGCTACCGATCCAGGTCAGAACAGACCTGGGAGCAATGAGTACTAAGGGGTTGCTCCACATTCCCCTCTGCTCCAAAACTCCGAACTGGAGCCTACCCAGCGGATTCAGCTTTACGTCACTACCCAGGACTGGAGCCAATTGAAGAATTATGTGATGGGGTTGAAACTGTGAAAGCGTTCTGCTGTTTGGGGATAAGGCGAATGTCAGTCGGGGATGTGAGGCAATGGTGACGGCGAGAGTTAGATAAATGAAATTTAGAGAATGCGGTGAGTTGCTAAGAGGGAGAAGGTTCCCACTGCAGACAAAAATAATTTTTTTCAAAGTTGCGTGAGCCCAGCATTGTTGTATGAAAGTGAATTGTGGTGCTTGAGAGAAAATGAAATGGAGATTTTGAGATGAACTGAGAGACATGCGGTGAGAACGATGTGTGGAGTCAAGTTGATAGACACGAAGGACACAGAGGAATTGGTGGCATGTTGGGTTTGCAAGATACGGTGGATAAGTTGGAAAGAGCAAATGGGTTACATTGGTATAAGCATGTTTTGAGAAAGAATGCGGATGGTGTGCTGAGAAGGGCGTTGGACTTCAAAGTAAATAGACGACGAGGAGTAGGAAGACCAAGAAAATTATGGAGAAGACTGGTGGAAGAGGAAATTAGGAAAATTGGTCTGAGTCAAGAGGACGTTCTAAATCGATTAAAGTGGAAAGGAGTGAAATGAATTGGAAGTTCGTTGGGTTAATCCGACCACCTCTGAATCGGAGGATAATACCGGATTTAAAACGTGGAATTCTACGTTTAAAATCCGGTATTATCCTCCGATAATACCGGATTTGAATCGAGCTCACCGATGCCGTGATCGGAGAGCCGAGAGGCAAGCGAGCAAAGCTTCCCACTGTTGCAACTAGCTATCATAGAGTTAACACGCCCTGATCATTCTATTATTTCTTGTTCGCGATATATACATGCATGAGCTATTCGTAGCGCACATCTTCGCGCATGCGACGCCGCGCCGACCGATCGGCTGCAAGGCTTTGCGCAATAAGCAAATGGGTCAATTTTTGTTGGTCAGCCTGCAGTAGCCCTGATGTTATACTTAGTCATGATGACAATGGTCAAAGCAATGTTCCTTGTCGGAACTGAAACAGCAGCCTGGTTTATTTCTGCACCATGATGGTTATAAAATAAAGACTTGTTTCTATGTTGCATGGTATTTACAGAATACAGTTCAAGATTTGGGCTTGACCCAAGTATTTTTATTTGCTTTCATAGTCCAGTTTTCAAATTTTATTTCGTTCTTTAATGTTTTATCCATCAGCAAATATGTAACCAGGGTTTTTTAAGGTGTTTTAGGGATCCGATTCGGGTCCCTAGAATTGAAAATCGGGTCCGTAGAATCAAAAAAATTTATCATCGGGTCCCTAGAATCAGAAAAAATCGGGTCCCCAAAATGAGAGAAATCGGGTCCCTACAGGTCCATACTGGTTACCTAACATTTTCCTTAATAAAAACTCTGATGTAACCATTCTTAGACCAAAAATCATATTCAAATAAATAGGTAGTTGAAATCGAGTCCTGTTTTAAACAATGTGCTGATTGATTCAACTTCGTCACGTTTGTGGAGATGAATCACGTGAAAGTAGATACGTGCAAGTCTGAATCATGGCAAAGTCATGAAAGCAGAACCCAGTTGACTGATACCTCAAAAAGTTTCAAGCAAACCTAGGGCCTTTCATTACTGTGATTTCTGTAGTGACTTTGCTAGCAATGAGTTGTATTGTCAAAACTTTTCCTTCCAATGGCTTTTTTCTACTGCCTGAGAAGTACTTCAAAACATCTTGTAATGAATTTCACTGCAAACATGACACCTCACCATAAAATTAATTAAAACGTCACTTTTACTGCATTATTGAATCGGTGTACAGATGAGCATTCGTAGCAAATATGCAGTTAAACTAAGTTGTGCCAAAATCTTAGAATTTGGTGTTTCTGACACACAGCCTGATATGTGAGTCCAATGTTAGAATCTTTATTCCTCTCAGCTCTCAAAGCAGATTGCAATAACAGTAAAGCTGTGTTGCATATCTTGAAGTCTTGGGGCCATCTGTAAGATCAATTTCTGGTGATATTTTCTAAAGACTTTCATGTTTGTGTTACTTTGGTTTTCGCGACCATTGCTTTATTTATCAAAGTTTTGTTCATCTGATAATGTTAATGCTTTAAATCACAGAGGTATTGATTATTTAATTTATATTGAGGTAAATATTGGTATTTTTATACAAGTCAAACAATTTTTAGGCAGGCTGTTGGATTTTCACTAAAAGTGGTTTTAGTTCACGCTTTGAATCATATACTTTTGGCTTTGACAATCGACTGTAGCTTTACACTTTAACACTTGACTTTGGTTTTGGTTTTGGTTCTGAAAATTTCGCCTAATCTTGGTCGTTGTTCGCTTTTGCGTGGTTGATGCGTAATTGATCTCCTGGTAAAACATTTTGCGAGCAGATTCAGCTGCTTTCGCCTTTGTGGTGAACTGTCAACCAAATGTAATTTGAAGTGGTTAAAGACGATAAAGCACACAGAAGCAGTTCCAGATACAATTTCTCTGGCGGCCGAAATTGGTTATTTCTCATTTCACTTGTGCTCCATGTGAAGAATATAACAAGAAAAACACTGGTGCGCTGCCAGACAATGATGCTTCTGAGCAGATGCGATGCTACTGCTTATTTATTACGTAAATGACAGTTGCATGACATGTTTGCAGGTACGTCGGTGCAGAGCAATTTGAAACATGTCGTTATGGATCATCTTGCAAGTATGTTCACAATGCTATGGAAAGAAAGCTGTGGAAGATTGGCGAAAAGCATAATGTGGATTGGACCGCAATTGTTGAAGCGATCGCAAAACTGTTTTCTCAGGGTAAAGTTGTTTTTGACTGTATTTCCGTATTTATTTTCTCTTCTCAATAAATGTAGTTGCGACCAAAAATTTGTGTGCGTTATTACTCTCATAACCATCGTTAAGGACTGATGTTATTATTGATAAACTTTATCTGGTGTTTTTCAATCTTTATACAGATGAAACTTCCGCCTGGTTCCACTGCCCCATATGTAGCGTGAATCTAACCACTGGTTTGGAGTTTTCTGCGCACTGCGACACAAAACAACACAAGGCTTTGTCGAAAGAGTGGAGACCCAAAGGAATAAACTGGAAATTCAGGGACCCTCCAAACTTAGACCCAAGAACAAAAGAATTTACCCTTTGCCGATGGTAAATGTGGTTGATCTTGTTATACTATTAATCAACTATATGTCTTGTAGTCATTTGCATATAGCGTCCAATTTTTGCTCCTTTACGTCTTGTGACTGAATGGAAAATTCGTTATGCTGGCAATTTTCGTTGATTAAAGCGTAAACAGTATATTTTTCTAAATGATGCAGTAATTTTCATCTCTCAGGTGTAAAAGAGTCACAGTGCCGTGGCGTTGTCATGCGAGGCTCCCCCAAAGCTTTGTGGGAAGGGTCTCATTGATTACTTAAATATAGTACTTATTATGTCATTGTAGGTTGTGATGAATTTGCCGATTACTGTAATTGTGCTTTCCATAGGCCTTTTTAAATGCAGCTGCCTTGCAAATAAAGAGTTTCACTTCACTAAAACCAAATACATGTTCCAATGCAATGTCGCCATTTCTAAAAATTGAAATCTTTCTCCAGGTGGAACAGTGTAAGTGTCCTTTTAGCAGTGAAGCGTTTGCTGAATGCAGAGCAACAATATGAATTAAGTGGCCGTTTTGAGTTAGCAAGCCCATTTGGTTTGCCAAAACACTGAAACCAAAAAGCTTGCTTCTCAACGCACGAACATGTCGTACATGTGATATATCATCATATGTTATAGCACGCAAACTTGTAAATACTGCTTGAGGTGGTTGCATTAACAACACACACAGAGTACTTTTCGCTTTATCTAGGGTCTGCACCACAGTCCTGCACTGATTGAATTTTTTTTCATTTCAAAACCAACTAAGCTCTTAAAAAACACTGTAGAGCAAAAAAATGTGAAACCTTTTAGACAACCTTCATCACTTTTTTTCTCAGAGCTCTGTTGAAAAAGAGTATCTTGTTCACTGACGAACTCTTTAAATTTGCTCTTCTGCTATTCGCGACATGACCATTGATAATAAATACTCGTTTATTAGCAGGCGCTAGTTGCCATCACGCAAAACGTGTTTCTTGCAAGATCACTAACATCTGGAAACTCCAATTTGTGGTCTCGACACCACTGGAGAATGTCTCTACACCCTTGTACCACAGACTCTCTGTAGCATTGAATTTCTTGGTCGTGTCGCTTTCACGTCCATATAGTCAACATTCAGTTACCCGCACAAAGAATTTCTTATCCCGCTCCCGACCAGCTTGATGATGTACTGTATGTGCGTTTGGTCCCAGCCTCAGTGAACTTTGACGCCTCATGAACATTTGTTGTGATCATGCTGTTGAACAAAAATTGCTTTCAATTGTGAAAAGGCAGTCGGTGTAGTTTCCCCATAAAAAGTTTAAACAAGTCAAAATATCTTGGTGTGTTACTCGTCAAATATCTTGGTGTGCTACTCCATGCCTCACTGAAGGATGACAATGACACCCAGAGGCAAGTGGAATCACTTTATTGTGCAGCGAACAAGCTCAGAGACACATTCCTCAGTGTTTTCGTGCAGTTAAAAACACTGTCTGGTGGCTCTTGCCTGCCGTTGAATGCTTGTCACATGGGGTGTAAGTACGTACAGTCTAGATTAGAATTAAACGCTTCGCGTTGTCTATAGCTTATCGAATTTTGCATTACACCCCCAGGAATGTAAATATTCACCCACATCAAGTTGCATATTTCGTCAGGACATTTGATTCCTTGATTAAGAAGAATTTGTATACTTTTTTTAAGGATTCGCATCTTCATCCAATTTATGTATCCGCCCAGTACAATTGTCTCATGCTTTTCACAAAACTTCATTTTTCTCCCGATATAAACACTTCTGTATGACGATCTTCATTTCACCCATAATTGAGGTGGCCCCCCATGCGCTCGAGGCCCTCTCCCCCACTGGGTATTTTGGGGGCCTGTAGCCACGGCTTTGAAGAGTCTGCTGAAGTTATTTCGACGAAAAGTGCGTGTGCGCTATGTACGCAAGAATGTTTGCTTGCAGTATACCGAGTGGTATTTAATGAACGAGTAAGTAAAGTTGATTTATTTAATGCTCCACTAGCCACTACCAAACTCCCGATTAAAAATTTGCTGGATACTTTTTCTATTGAAGGAGATGCTGTGTGTAATTGGTTCGAATTACTCATGTGTTCGAGTTTTTTAAGGATTTGCTCTTTATCGAAGTAGTTCTGGTGCAATAAAACAATGTTGATCGGTCGTGACTTCAAACATTTCTTTCTTTCAGTGTTGAAAAAGACGAAGAATGTGAGCAAGAGGATCAATGCCCCTATGCGCACTCGGAAGACGAGCTTGAGGAGTGGAATAGACGCCTATTTATGATAAAGGAAAAGTTAAAGTGAGATATGTCCTTCACGTGGTGTGAACTTGCGGCTGTTTTTTAAAAGAATGTCTTGCGTTTTTGTGCTGCTTGATTAAGTTTTTTGTGTGGGGCGTAGGCGGTGTTGGTATTTGGGGTTGCTCCTTGCTCTTCTCAAAGGCATTGAAAAACTTTTTCTCCAGGTTTGCATTCACAATTCATTTCCTTTCTGTGGAAATATAAATGTACAATTGTTGTTGCTATTGTATACAAACGTGATTTTGTTAAGCTAGTTCAACTCGCAACTAATTAAGTGCACTTTCAATGATTTGCATGTCTTCATACATTTCCGCAACCGACATAACTGGCACTTCAAATCTCAGTTACCAGTGTAAGTTCTGCTCTTCATTACAAACTTAATCAATGAGAGCATATAGTTCATCGAAGCCTTGAAGTGCATGTTGAAAATCACAATTTGTTGATGGTTGGGTTACTATGGTTGTTTCCGAAGTTTTAGGACAACAGACGGCACAAAGTGTACAGCTAAATAAAAATTTCCTGCGCACAGTTGCACGACGGTTGCCTTGTCTTTCCCTGCGTTACTCTTTTCAGGTGTACCTAATGCCGAAGATGCAACCTTTTTTCAATCAGAGACATTGTTTGGCCAGGTTGAAGACCACTGACCTAAATGCATTTCTGTTAAACAGCAATGTGTTTACACCCTATTGGGCATTCTGCCCCCTTCTTTCCCATGTTTAACTTCCCTATCACGCCCGATCTATGCCGCTTCGCAACATACGCAGTGGTTGTATGTGTGTTCATTATACTTGTGTCCGTTGAAACGGATTTTTTCGCACTGAGTAAGACCGATTTCCGGATAAAAGTTGAATACTAAGGAAAGGAGACAGATATTTGCATAGATCCTATCCTTGGATTTTTTATAAAGTTTAGACTTGCGTTTAAAAAATATTTTGTCGCGACTCTGGTTCTAATTTAAAGTCTCGTGGATTGGCTGAGGTTTACTGGTGACGTAACCCTTCCGTTGCGTCATGATATGTAATGCCTGCTGTTTGCATTATGACTGTACGGGTGGTGAATGCATGGTTAGCACGCGGTCAAAGCTTGGTTTAACCAAGGCCTCCCAGACAGAGAGACCGTGTTTTAACAATGCGCACAACCAAATGTATTTTAAACCTGCCACGTTTGGTATGGAATGCATTGCAAAATAACCGTTCAAACTTCGATCTTGCCACAGGCTGAAATTTCCAAGATTTATTTCGCCCGTGTCACGAATACATGTTCGTTGCTGTTTTGTACAGGCAAACATTTGATCGTGAAAGTCAAGTTTTCAAAGATCACGTGTAGTTTAGGAAGAATGGTTATCAAACATCTGCACTGAAAATGAATGATTCTGAAAATGAGTTTCGAGATCGAAAATGTTCTTTGCAGACTCGTATTTTTCTAATGTCGTGTTTTGCAGAAAATAGAAAAAACAAACACGTCTGCAAAGTTTGCGATTAAGTAGAACTTGTCACTATAGATGGATGTGTCCCTGGATGTGCGCGTCCCAACTTGAGCGTGTCCTTTCTTCAAGTGCATGATGTATTTGCCGATGTCTCATTCCAATTTCCGCGTTTTGGTTTTGATGCAGGTTCACCAAGGAAAACGCCCTGATGTCATTCGCTGATCAAATTGCTGAAGAATACGCGGAATGTGATTCGCCGGCCTCCGTGGTGAATAAAAAAACATCAAACAAACAGACATGTTGTTCTGCATGTTGTGCTGCACTTTAAAAAAAACATGCTGTGCTGCACTTCTTTCTGGTAACAGCAATTAGTTCTGCGTCTGCCAATCATGCATCGGTCTAACTTACACGGATCGTTTCGGTTCGCGTGTCTCAAAAAGTTCACGACCGGAAGTCGGTGGCGTCCAGTTTTCCGTTTCAGATCATGTGCAGTGTCATTTTTCCGTCTGTGTGCGACAATTTCCGGCTGATTTTCTGTCGCTCAGTCTCATCGCATGGTTGATGCTCAAGTCATTCAGCGGAACGTCTGCATGACAAAATTTGGTTCAGTTGCTTCGGCCGTTCTGCAGGATTTTTGTGCCCAAGGACTTTGCTTTATGATAAAATTATGGAAACCTTGTTGCAACCTCCTTCAAATTTTCGTTTTCAGAAAAGCGCTCACGTAAAGTATGAAGTAATTGCCAGGTTTACGGCAACTTGGGGACATTTTCAACTTTTGTGGTTGAAAAAGCTTATTTCTCCCCAAAGTTTAAATAGTAAATAAATGAGCACGAACTGCTTTTCTTGGTATTTTTGATGAAGACGTTCCAACGAGATATCGAAAATGTTCTGCAAAACGTTTTGTTTCCGGCAAGAGTAGAGTTTTGTGATTTGGCTGCTTAAAGCATTTTTCTAAAAATATCTACAATGTTTTTAACGATTGTACATTAAAAAACTGGCGTATATATCTTGCGCCGTGCATCGCGAACTGTAATACGCATCAAACAAGGCGTGCAGTATTTCGCAAACTTCAGGAGTTTCATAATTTTCTTATTGCAGCTTGCTGAAAATATCGACGGGGTGAAATGCACCCTCTCTCGTAACAGCGAAGGGCAGCGGTGCACCAAACATTCCAAATTTGTTTGGGACGTCAAACTGGAGTGTGACGATCCTCAGGTCAGACATTTTGCTTTTTCATTGATCAAAAAATGGCGATTTTCATTCGACAGCGCATTTTTTGTTCTCCGCTGCTTCGCTCATCAACGAGCAACTATCTTGACAACAAAAAATTTAAGTCTAATTTACCATTGTTCCTTAACGCTGTAGTCCAGTGGTTCCCAACCGGGGTGCCGCGGCACCCTGAGGTGCCATTTACAGTGCCCAGGGGTGCCGCGGGCTAACACGTTTTTTACCATATCATTAAAAATACATTTTCAAGCTGTCACCAAACCTCAAAGCAAATTGCTATGGGTTCGACACTATGGGTGCCGTAAATTATTATTCTTTTCCGTAGGGTGCCGCAAGCCTAAAAAGGTTGGGAAACACTGCTGTAGCCGAAAAACGAGAACGCTTTTCGTATACTATACGCTCATTTCTTGTCACTGTTATTTCAAATGCAGGTAAACGAGTCAATCATTTATCATTCAGTGTGGCGCAACCCGAAAGCAAGCGAAACGCTTGCAGCAGACGTCGTGGTTTTAAACGCTGGTTCCAACTTTTGTGACCAAAACACGAAACCAATTTTCTAAACTTTAGCCATATTTTTACGTTATGCTCTCAGGACTCTCAAAAAAAGTTTTACCGCGCACCAGGTTGTTTTACCCTTCACTTGCATTTTGTTTATTTTTTTCTGGCAAAAAGGCTTTTGTAAAGAAAAAGCAGCAGGGCTTTAAAATGTTGAATAAAAGCAACTATACACGTTTCTTATCCTGGTTACCCAACTTACGCTAATACTTGGCACGTTATTGAATACACTCTTCTGTGGAAAGCAGAAATAAAAATAAAAATTTCTTTGTGTATTGCAACACTATTGTCTACTTTCTTTTGTTACGTTTTCATACACATTCATTGTGAGGCAATGTCAATTTGCTCTGTGCGTTCAGCTCACGCTGCACAAACAAACCTTATTTGAATAAGTGGGTTGAGTACATCAGACGAAACCCTGCACGCAAACGCGGCCGATAAGATATAAAAGATACTTCAACGCTGCGCAAGCAATTGATTTGTAGATAGGGTGCTTCATGTTTTATAACAATAAAAACTTTTGAGGCTTATGTATTGAATGTAAAGCGATTGATAGATATGATACGCATTTGCGTATGCAAAGTGAGTTACGTTTTGGTAATTTGCTTTTTACACTGCTTATCAGGTCCAATATCACTGGAAACTAAACTAACTGTAATTTCGTATGGACTGTAAGACGAGAAATTTTTGCGGTTACTGTGGTCAAAGTACTGCAAACTGGTGAAATATGGGTCTTATTTCTTAACTTACATGTTGCGAAAGAACCCCTAATATTTGTGTGATTTGGCAAACATGTTCCACGACATCAATAAAACACATTGCGTTCTCATGTTCGTTTTCAGCATACACTAAAAAAGTCAAGAACGGGGACCAGAGTCTTACTGGTCTGTGAAAGCTTGCTTCCCTCAGTTGTCTTGCTACGCAAAAATCAGCTGAGGCGACCAAACGCGTTCAAGACCTTTTATTGTGTTTTCGTTGCCACAGTTCTGCTTTTAGCCCTCGATAATCTTGCGGGTTTTGTTCTGTAGAAAAAGCTCAGTCACGTGGCATTCCTTCAACGCTCAGGAGATTATTTCAAAGTCAGCTGCGTCCGAGGAAAGCATACATCCGAACCCACCACCCACATTGACTTCACTGCTGCCACTGACGACAGGAACAATCTGTCTCAGGGCAAGGCAAAGTTCAGGGTGCGTTTTGTGTAATGTTGCTGCGTGGAGAATCACACACCAGACAGTCACCGCTCTGCTGCCTAAATGTTAAAGTTTAGGGTTGACCTCACTTCAAAGCTTCTTTCATGTTTGCAGGCTGCAATTAGTGAAAAAGTATGCGTTTTTCAGGTCCTTGTTGAGATTTAAAGTGTAGTATATGTGCATGTTACGCATTGTGTCTCCGCTTGTATCGTGCTTTTGCTGCTCTAGCGCCTTGGTTTTAGCGACGTGCATCACTTGTATATTTTTACTTCAAGCTGTTTAAACAAGCTTATTTCTGAATCAAACGAACGAGTCCTTTTAGACCTGTGTTTGACTGTGCTGGAGATTGCACTGTTTTCCAAGTACGTTACTGATATATGTTCTGCGAATGATAGCTGCGTTTTATTGAATAAAGCCTTGAAAACCAAGGTTGCGGCGACACCTCGACAGGTATAACTTGTTACAGTTTTTTCTTTCCTTCTGGGCAGACAAAGCACTCGTGTTCCCACTGGGATGCCTACTCTGCGAAAATGCGATGTCAACGCAATATAATTCATGGCAGACGTCACAGATCGTTCTTGTTTGTCTGTCCATGTTCTGTATGATTGCTGTAGTGTATTTTTTCTGCTGTTTGAATGAGACAAAAACAACTTTGATGTTCATTTTCACAGCAAACCAGCCTGATGTTCCAGGACTTTGATAATTTTGGCTCATGCGGCTTCGTGTGTTCAAAAAAATATTTTTATTTGTTTCCAAGCAATACAAGTCGTGCTTTTTTCGCTTTCAGGTCAAATTCCTCTCGCACGACTGCGGATCCTTCGTGGATTGTCTCGTGATTGAATTTCGTGACACTCCCCGACCAGTTCTAATGATCAAGTTTCAAATTGAAGTGAATCTCAAGGATTCTATAAATTTAGATGCGATCAAAGTTAATCGACCGGAAAAAGTGACTGACGATTGGGAGAAAACCAGGTGCGGACGTTGGACAAACAACGTTTAGGCCTTTTGTCTAAGTTATGAAATAAGTGAAGAAATAGAAAAGAAGTGCTAAATCAAGGTTGCTATTTGAAGAGCCACTTTCCCATATTTAAACGTTTTTCTGTTTTGAAACAAAAAGGTTGCTACTTTAAGGTTGTCGTCAATTTGTTGTGTCACGTTTCTGAATGCGGGGCATGCAACTGATTTTTTGTGTTTCTCTTTGACAAATCAAGTTTTCAGTTTTTGTTGTATCTGACATTCCCATCATACGCTTGAGCGTTTCTGCGTATGTTACACTTATTTCGTCTAAATATTTCGTGTGGAGCTGCCGTTTGCACTGTTCTAAGTTAATTTTCTTAGCTTAACCTAAAAACTGCAGGCATTGTAAAAAGTTGGATTTTTCATAAAATCCAATCATTAAAAAATTCGCCCATTAGTTGCACCAACACTACCTGTCTAGTGCAAACAACAATACAGGCAACAATCCGTGATTCCAATTTTGACACTAAACACGTGAAACCACACGATTTCATTGCTCAAGCGATGATAACCTGGACGTAGAGTTAACGACAGACTGATACATCGTACGATTTTTAACGTCAATTGGTCGTTTTTCAGCTATAGTTTAATTTTCACTGTGCCGTTCAGTATCAGGTAGATGCCATACATGCGAGGTCTACGGCTCATTTATGTTTCAAAGCAGCTTTTTTCGCGTATAGCACGTGTGCCTTATGTGATGCGATGCAGCTTCTTCCAAAAACTGTTTGCTTTTATTCGTTTTTCGATGAAACACAGATCACTCGCTATCATGAGTCGCCAACATTAACTTGGTCGCTCTTTACCCTTCCAGGATTGTCGTCCGATACAACGAAGACGACGACCGATCCAACGAAACCATTGCGAGGTTGTCTCGTCTGTCTGTCGACTACAAACCTCCGAGCGTGGCCCTGGACCGCAAACAATCGAGCAATGAAGATGGCTCGGTTGAGTTTCAGTCTAAAGAGCTGACGGCTGAGAATTACGTTGCAAGGATGCATGAGGTCCTGTACAAAGAAGAGGAAGCGAGATCAAAAGCCATGTCAAAGTACGAACAGACTGCGGCAATTCCTCGATTTTGTGATGGTAGACTTCAACATTCTCACGATTTGCATACTTTCACTGTTTCGCATTATTGAACGATTTTTTTACTGTGCTCGTTATCACGTAAAGCTGAACTGTCACCTTTGTGTCATGGGAGCAGCTAAAACATCCACATGTAGTTGCAGGCGGATAAATGTGTTGCATTGAGCAGATGCAGGGAGATCCTTAGTGGCGTAACCGATTTTGGAAAAAGACATTTGGGGCCAACGCTACTGTTTCAGCGCGCATGTTGTAGCTTTACTTCGTTTCCTTGTCATTGCCATAACGTGTTGGTTTCAGACTACACTGTAAATGCGACATTGGAATCTCGGAGAATTTCTTTTCAAGCTTCAGCGGACTTCGTATGCGCGATCAGCAGAAAGGAAACTTGTTTGGCATTTTCGAGTTACCAAATTACTTGGACCGAGATTCAGACGAAGGCCTCTTGGTTTTGGAAAGTTGTACGAAGGTGTGCTGCCGTATGTGTTTTGTTATAAATAGGGCAACCAAAATTCAATAAAGTCAAAATTTTTCTGCCTTTTCTAAGGTTTATGAAACGCCCACAAACCAAATTTCACGCTCATACCATGGGGAATCCCAAGCTATTAGTTTAGAAAAAGTAAAAATTTATCATTACGTTAAAATTTATCGTTGGGTCAACTTTTCTTGCAGCACAGTTTTTTTCTCCTCATTGATATTTTATTGAAACTATAACAACAGATATTGATATGTTTTTGCAAGTTTAGTTGTAATTCTGTAATAATAATGGATTTGTTGCGATTTCTGACGTAATAATGTTTTTTTGCCCACTACTGGACGATTGAATATTATGTAGGATAGGCGTGGTAAGGCAAGAAACGTCTTACAGTACTTGTTTTCGTAAATGCTCAATGCATTATGCATATAGTGTTTCAACTTCATGATGTTCTCAGGTTTCACTCTACGGTAGTCATTGATTTGCTTATCAATATATCATCCCTAAAGTTAAACAACCAAATTTTTTAAGATTTTCAAGCATAGAGGACATGAAGATGCTTCTGGGTTAACCTGAACACATATGGCTGAATTATTTTGCAGTTGCAAACTCAGAAAATTTGTAGGTCAAAATGAAGTCACAATTTCGGTTTTTAAGTCAAAACATTGGTTGTCCTAGTTATAAACCTTTTCGCAAAATTGGAAAACTTACTTTCATCAAATTGTGGCGTTGCGCGAGACGTAGAGCTCAGGTGCTCTCTGATATTTTGTGAGACCACCGGCCGTTTTCCAGTTCATCACGTTTGCCACATAGCGCCAGACACATCTACGGTTCCGATCCTTATTCATCCGCATCCACGTCAGTGTTGAGAGTCGGGCCGGATTCGGGCTTAAGTTCGTCAAAATATTTCGGTTCTGCGTACAAACGTTTTTGCACCGGACGCGTTTGTCAAGAGTTACTGCTGAACCAATGGAGTTGATTAAATTTTCAAGAAAAAATGATCAATTGCGAATTATTTAGTTATTTTTTCTTTGATACGCCACCAATACTCCGCAGTTGCGCATATCTTGATTCCCTCGGAAAACTTGATTTTCGGGCCCAAATCGGGTTTCATGAACAAATCTTGGGCTCGGGCCAGGTTCGGGCTTCAAAATGAGGTCGGTTTACAACCTTGATCCACGATACATCCGCGCACTGCCTACTTTTTGTTTCTGTTCAAGTTGTTTCATCCTCGAGCTCTTACGATAACTGCCTCAAGCGCGACGCGTTTTTAGGTTCTGTTATCGCACGATTCGCTCGGTCTGAAAGCGGATGTGTTTGAAGCGAAAATTGAAGAAACGAGTTCAGACCACATGGTACTCAACCTATCCGCCGAGTGAGTCGCTTCTTTGTTGTTCATGCTCGCCTGATTTTGTAATTAATTTGCATTGAGGCTGGCGTTTACTATTCCTGCATTTGCTTATTTCACTAAATATGCTTCAGGTGCGTGCAACGCTGGGAGCTGAAAACTGGAATGCTGATTCCCTGCGAAATCCGGTTTCTGTTGGACCGCCGCATCTTGTGCATGTGCCACTGCGCGCTGGACCTCCTCGGCGACAGGGTTTCGATCTTGTGCCCTGACGAACGCTCTGCCGAAAACTTTCGAGTCCTTCCTGCCTGGAACAACAATTCCTGTCCCATTGATTCCGACCAAGTTGGTGAAAGTTGCTTGTTTCCCTTTCCGAGTGGCCCCGCCTGTATCGATCCATTCATTCATGTCAGGCGTGAAAGTGGACGATAGACTACGTTTGTTTCATGATTGCGTTTCCTGCATCACTGTTTACGTGCTTTTCATGCAAAACAGTGGCTGATATGCACAAAGTTTTTCGCTGCTAGAAAAGCAGTTTTGCTTTCAGCGTCATAGGCACTACTTCAGACCGTGCTACATTTCTGCTCAACCTTTCACACGTGGCGGACCGAATTTTTTCGCTGACTGTCACCGCGGGCCGCAGCTGCTAACAAGGGCGACAACAGCATATCTAAAACCGAATTTCGGCGTTTTGTTGTGAGGCCAACCAACTCGTACACTGAATAGCGCTGAATTGGCATTATGACTGACACCATTATATTAACAAGCGGTTCCAAGGTTTCCCTGATTTTTTGCATTCACATTGCCATCTTCTTTCCTTGCATTGCTGTTCTTTGTCGCAGTAGCACAAGTGAAACTGGCTTGCAATCGGCCCAGTGCGTTTGTGCCGTTGAAGAATATACTCGTGCTACTAGTTGAATGGTGCTTTGTGATTTCGAGGCTATAAGTTGGTGAAACAAACAATCCACACAGCCACGTGACGGTTTTGATGTTTTTTTGCACACACGCAGATGAAGGCATTGCAGCACATGATGAGCGATCAACCACCTCTCCCTCTGTTTGCTCTGTTGGGCCCGTTTGGGACCGGAAAGACCTACGCAATTGGTGTGTGTGTAAAGTACCTGCTGCAGCATGATCAAACCGCAAAAGTATTAATATGCACGCATTCAAACAGGTACGTTTTATTGCAATTGACTGTAAGGCTGTTGTTTATTCACGTGTTTGCTGTTTTAAGTGAATCCTCTTGCACTGGGCATGATCTTAAGGTTTGCACATAATGCACAGTATTTGTCAAGCTGATAATTTTTTTAGTGTCAAAAATGACTAGAAGACAGGGCTCTGGAGCCGCAGTCCAAACATTTTCAGATGTTTGGAGCTGGAGCCAAACAGTTGCAAATGCCAGAGCCGATGTATTTTTCTAATTCATTACTGTCTAACTGAATGTAGTGCATAACTTTTTTAACTATTTTACTGCGTCTGGGCTTTTGGAAAGCGTAATGCGTTTGCTGTACCCAGCCTTCAATCCAACGTTTTGAAATGAATATGAAGTTGATCTTTAAACCAGGGCTGTGAAGCCGAAGACCAAAAGGAGAGCCAAGCAGTTTTGGATCACTGGAACAGCAATAAAAACTTTTAGCCGCTGGAGACAAAAATTTTAGATGCCTGGGGTCAGAGCTGAAACCTAAAGTTTTTGTTCCGGATCCACAGCCAGATAATATGCGATTTATCCGCATCTCTTTCACCTGATACCTTAGCACCATCTTTACTCGAAAAGGTTGTAAGTTCTTAGGTGGCCCCTTGTGAAATAGTAGAACTACAGTATACACTCACATTACCTTTATTTTGCACACTTAGTCCTGCTACACCTCTTGGTTTGATCGGTGGTGATATCGGAGCATAGTGTCCATTTTTCAAATTGCTGCACACAACCACTACAACTTTCGTTTCTGAAAATTTTGTGTGTGTTTTTCATTCATTTTCACGTTTAATTGTTGCGGAAACTGCGTTCAACATTTGCACAGAAAAAATCATTACAAATGTGTTTTTGAAATTCGTTTAGACTTTGCAGCTGACATGCCTTGTGTAGGTACTCAGTTCTACTTTCTTTAAATCGACTAAGATAGTTTTTTTGTCTTTTTCAAAATGTTTGAAAGTGAGTTCGCTTAAGACCTACGCTTGATTCATGACGGAACCACTAATCCAGTTGTAAAATGTAACGGGATAAATTTTTGAAAAAGCAATGTATTGCAACTATTGTTTAATAACCACCACTGACTCGTTACTAAAACAGTGCTTGACGAACCCTCAAAAGTTTGATTTCGAGTCCTTAGCGGTCCGCGTATCTCACTTTCATAATCTTTTCTAACTATCGTATATCGCTGTAGTTTAACAGATGAACGGTAGTTCATGTGGATGACATTTACTTCATCAGAGCGATTGATACCAATCTTGTTTTCTTTTGTAGAAGTATTGAATTAAAATTATGGTCGCTGAAACTTCGTAAGAGTCTTTAGTACACGATTTTTCTTCCCTGATTGATGATCGTAAAATACTTTTCAAGTTGCTAGTTTGAGCTCAAGGTGGTCTTCGAGCTACTTGAGCTACGGTTAAGTTGGAAGTCTTTGCGTTTCAGCGCTGCAGATTTGTACATAGAGTACAATTTCCAAGATCCGAGTTGGCAGGGCAAGATTATTCGTGTGTATTATCATGGAAGGAAAACATTCACAGTTGCAGAGGTGACGTGCAACTTCTAGTGTTGTATTGAATTTGGTCTGCATGCTCGTTAAATCTTAAGTGGGCATATTATCGTTTATTTGTTGTATTTCATTTCTATTTTCAGATCTGAGCTAGTAATACACTATAGCAACTTGGCATTATTGCCCGCGCGAACGTACAGTTAAAATTTGCTTATCGATGTGATCTCTAAAACGGTTTGTCATGCAAGAATGCTTTAACAAGACTTAAGCTGTTAAATTCCTTAACTCAAGTTCGTAATGTGAATGTTCAATATCGCAATCGACCAGATGTACAAATGTGTTTTGTAGAAAGTCAAACAACATTGCTTGTTTGATGGACGTAATCAATTCCGCTATCCTGAAGCTGGAGATATTTTGTCGGGGAACGTCAAAGTGGTCATCACCACTTTTTCCACTGCCCTTGTTCTGGGTCAGAAAGGCACAGGTCTGCAAGGTGTCTTCACGCACATATTCTTGGACGAAGGAGCACAGGTTTGGTTGCATTGTTTCCAAAATTCCTTCCAATATTATCAAGCTCATGTTTAAATGAAATTGAAACCAATTCCGCTTTGTTTCTTTCAACGCGCCCATGGTTGTTGCGAGGTTGCTGTCAAGTCTGCAAATAAACACATCGACAGTGAATGTGGAGGTTTCGGACGTTTTGATCTGGTAATTTGGTGTCCTTTAAGTAGATATGTTACGACGATTTAAAAAAATTTACAACCTTTGCGTAATAAACTTTTCCTTATTGAAAAGAGCTGATTCGCGACCAGACGTGATGTCAGCAATAAAACAAGCCAGCAATCAAATGATCATGAAACAAAGTCGAAAAACGCAATTCCCAGATTAAAGGTTCATCTCTCGCTACGTAAAATCGACTGAAAATTAACTTGCGCTGAAGTAGTTTTCAAAAGCGCACCGCAACTGGACCCCTTTTGCTGGTTGAAAAGTATCAGGCTCCTTATTCATGGTACATATCTGCAGGTGGTTAATGGTCCGAAATTCAACAGTAATAAAGCAACACCATTGTTCGCGCCAATTTGTTCAAACAATCCCCAAAGCTGGGCAAAATTCAAATACTCATTAAAAACATTTTCTGGCACGATTCCTGCCGTTTTTACTACTAAGAAGACCTACTCCCATGCTGATTCTCGTAAGACCCTACCTTCATCAAACCACGAACGCCAAGCTTCTATTTCTATTGATTCCACACTTGGTGCAGATACGTCATCATTAGTCCAAACATAAAAATTTCCGCGTAATTAGTCTGCTGTTTCTGGGATGCCCCTTTTCTGTTAAAGTGCTTTCAAGTCCCAATAGTCTAAAACCCTGAAATACGACTGACTTGCAGATCAATGGTTTACAACATGGTGGCTTCAACAAAGTATTTTTTCGGTAATGCTTGCACAAGCTAATGAGTTTATTTTCGTACCACCGAACCCAACACATGCCGTCGATAACACAGCTCGTGCACAAGGAACGAAGTTCAGCCCTTCAGATTCATTTGTTTGCACATGTTGGCGAGTTGTGCGCCGTATGCTTTTGATGCCTTCAAACTAAAATAGCGTCGCTCGTTTTTACCAGGCTTTAGAAGCAGAAGCAATCATACCTTTGACTTTGGCCGTTACCAACAAGACGAAGGTCGTTGTAGCCGGTGATCACTTGCAAATATCACCCAAGGTAAATTTATTTTCCTTTTATAATGAAACGCAAAAGTTTGTTCCCAACTCGTAAATAGTTCGTGGTTATTAAAAATTGCATTTCGTTCATAGCTGTTTGGATTGCTGCTGAATTGCTTCTAATTTGTTGAATGTTCTTGAAGGTGTTTTCCAAGCAGTTTGGTTCGAAGACAAAGTTCACATTGGTAGAAAGAATATACGCCAAGTACAAAGAATTTAAAGCATCCCAGGCGTACAAACAAGACCAGTTGTGCGTGTTTCTTCGCAATAATTACAGGTGATTCTCAGTGTAAATTACAGTCGATTATTTTGACTTCAGCGACTGTCAGGTATAGAATCTCTGACGAAGCAGCGCAAGCAGTTTATCAACAGAAAATAAAAACTAAGTTTGAAACATTTTAGAATGCTTAATTTTGGCCAAGTTTTGTTGAACTGATTATATTGGTGAATTCTCTTGTCTTCTCTCCTCCTAAATCTCTTGTATTCTCTCCTCCTAAATCTCTTGCATTCTCTCCTCCTAGATCTCTTGTATTCTCTCCTCCTAAATCTCTTGTATTCTCTCCTCCTAAATCGTTTTGCCACAATCGAATATTTCGACTGGTTTTGATCTCGATTGAGGTTAAATGCGGGTTGCAACCTGCAGTATTGGAAACCAATCAGAAAGTTGCTTTTTTTAATACAGACATTTTAAAACACAGTTGGCGTGTTTTTGAGTAAGGAAAGTAAAAAAGTTGAAATTTTTGCGGAGAGGGAATGAAAATTGAACCAGAATCACTGTGTTGTAACTGATCACTGTGATTTTGCCTCTTACCTTGTATCGATCCATTACTTTTCAACGCCTTAATCATTTATGGCCCGGCTAAATGGTACAGGTGGTTGAGCACGCGCCGCTAAAGCAGGTCAAGTCCCAACCGGGCCATACCGAAGACTTACAAAACGGTACTTCCTGTTCAGCGTCGTTCTCCGTTAATGGATGAGTGGAAGGAAACGGTTCACGTGCTGCACTGTCATTCACTAGCCATCAATGCAGCGTTGGGAGGATGACAGGTGCCTTCACGTGGCCCTCCTCGTTGCGGCATTTCTTCAAAATGCTTGCTGAACGTATTGCTGCAAAAGCAACCACTGCTACTTGTGCTAGATTATTCGGCGCGGGCTTGGGGCGCAATGTTGAAGGTGAGGATGATCGAAGATCTAGCATACTGCAGCTAAACACCGAGGGGTCCACCGCAAGCAAGATCAGCGTTCCCGGGCAGCTAGCCTATGAGAACAAGGCATTCATCATCGTCCTACAGGAGACCAACTGCAGACAAGCTAGTGATCCCCAGCTTCTCACCAGCTGGGTCAGTCCTGAGCAGGAATCACGGCCTTTCCACGTTTGTTCACGAACTGATGGAATGAACACTGGTCGATCACTATCCAAAACAACCAGAGACTGAGTGGTTGTGCGTGAACGTCGCAAGATATAAGATGCTCGCGACTCACACCCCAGTCTGTATGCTGGCAACTTCAACTGCCAGCATGTCAGCTGGGGTTACAGCACAACATTTTACGGTGAGAGCCTAGACTCCTGGGCAAAAGCCAACAACGTAGTGTTGCTGCACGATCCAAAAGGAAAAGTTAGTTCCTCCCCTCACCGATGGAACGTCGGCAACGAACGCGGACCTGGCTTTCGCGAGTGCCGTCCAGTGCAACCGACTGCCTGACAGACGTGTTCCAGGAAATTTCCTGCGGTCACGACTCACAACACAATCCGGACACAACAAACATCGAGAAGGCATACTAGAAACTATGCGATAGCTTGGTATCTGCGGCTAAACATTGTATCCCACATGGTCGTCGCAAGAACTATGTGCCATGTTAGGACAAAGAGTGCGAGACCATTTATCGCTCCTGCCTCCGAGCTCCAATAAAAACTGACTCTGACAGAAACGCTTCGTTCCTTCTTTCCCCGCTCGAACAGAAGAGGAAGGAGCGATGGAAAGAAACCGTCAATTCCATCGACTTCTCGCACTCCAGCCGCAAAGTGTGAATCACCATCAATAAACTTAGAATGGCTCTGTCATAGCAGGGTGATTCCGGCTTAACCACCTCCGCACCGGTGTTGGACGTTTCCGCCCCTGCTTGCACAAAAGGGGCATGACCCCTTCTGCGGTTTTTGAGTGGGAAGTTCCGGTCTGTCAAAACCTTTAGAATCTGCAGGCCTACATATTTCCTTCTTTCAATTTGGTTTTGTTGAGATTAGCAAACTTGTCACACAGATAGTTAGAACCACTGTATGTGTACTTGACCATTGCTTTCACGAAATTGTTCACCAAGTCCAATTTTATATGCAGAGGTGGCATCAGGACTTTATGCTGAACTCCTGAACACTGTTTGCTCATATATTTACAATCGCTATCTTCATCGTTGCTGTGTCTTTAACTAGTTATTAGTAGTCATCTCCGTCTGCAAAGCCAACGTTTTCACTACCCTCTGTTGCTTGACGAAAAGTCAAAAGAGCGCAGTGAAGATTTATGAAATTGCTCTCCTGTGGTTTTGTTGCTTGCATGTCGTGGCAGTTGCATGTGTGCACGCTGTGGCCTTCGTAAACGAAGATTGACCAGAGGCTTTGTTGACTCCAGGTGCGTAAAGCCGATCCTCGATTTGATACAAGAAGCTTTTTACAAACGAGGTTTGCTCAAATCTTGTTCCAAAGAAGCTTCTCTGCCCGGTGTTTACCCTGTGCAGTTCATGCACGTTCAAGGTGAAATTTATTTTATGTACAGTAAATCGTTTTTTGTCATGTTTGATCCACTTTTACGTTGGTTTATGGAAATAACAGATCATCATGAATTATTCTAATTTTCTGAAATTTCCAATAAGCACGTCCGCCTTCTGCACGTGCACGCGTTAATGAAACATTTAAATGAAAATGCAAATTTGAAACCATACAGTACTTACCAAACATGTACATTGTGCACAGTACGAATTGGATCAAATAAGTTCGGTTTCACTAAGAAGTGAATCGCTACTGTTGAACTGAAATTTGCCCACCAGTAGACCCGTAGCCACGGGGAGCAATCAGGAGCAATGCCCCCCAGACATGTTTTGTGACCAGTGAAATTTGTTTTTGGCACATGATAAAAACAAAACGTTTACCCCGCAAAAATGTATTTTGCCCCACCAAACTTTAAAACCTGGCTACGGTCCTGCACACCAATGAAAAACTTAACCAGTAGTCTGAAGGAAATCTCTTGTATAAAACCTGGCAAATCCTATGCGTGTTGAAGAGTATTTGAAGCCAACAAAGTAATGCTATAGAAAACAGTGATTTAGTTTCGATGACACTTTGGGCAATATAGGAATGCAAACATCGTTAAATGTTCTCAGAAAAATATTTTTTTCTAGTTATTAGGCTGCATTTTTCTGCTTGGGCTTAGAAACGAGATTGTTGCTTAGACAGTTTCTTGCTTCAGGCGATTGTGAGAAAGATCCATCAACTGGAGGATTCTTCAATCGTATGGAGGCGCAAGTGATTGTTGAAATTGCTACTGATCTTTTCAAAAAACATTCTGTTGAACAGTCAGACATTGCCGTCGTCTCGACGTACGCAGTGCAGGTAAAAAGTGTTACTTCCTAAATACAGTCATTTTTACGTATTTTGTAAATGTCTGCGTGTAGGCTTCTTTAAATGAATGGTATTTACATTGTTTTGTTTTGTATTTTTGTAAACTGATGCGTACGTCTGTTTTAGTTTTTCTTGCACATTGCAAATGGCAAGTTTTGAAGAAAATGATCATGTTATGTTTTGGTGATTCTGAAAGCCCTGTTAGCTCTTGGTAACATTTTTACTACCAGACATTCAACTGTCTGGCTAAAAAAGAAGTGTAATGCGCTTTGTCTTGGTCTCTTACCACATGACCTGTTCACTGGTTATTCAGTAATGGCTTTTATACCGAACAATGTTTCGCCATTACTTTGCCTTGACAAGCGTTTTATCTCTGTTTTTGATGCATAGGTTCTCCATTTATTTTTGTATTGCTGTTAAAGGTAAAGCTGATAAGAGATTTCATGCGTAAGAACAAACTTCGAAACGTAGACGTGGAAAGAACCAGAAATATACAAGGTACATTTGATAGTATTTCGGTGTGAGCATAATTGTAAGCTTAACCTGACGTGGTTGAAATCTTGCACATCAGCGGCAAAAAATTGCTACTCGCAGTTTTGTTCTCAGTAATGCTGCATTTCTGAATTCTGTGTACCTTACTTTTTTATTTTGTCGCTATGCAAGTTACGGCAGTAGGCTGAAATTTCAAATTAGTTTCGTGCTGAGTCAATCAAGGTAAACATTTTTGTCCAAGGAGTTGCAAGTGCATGTCACTTAAAGACGGCTGCGAATAATCTTCCAAAGCGATCACTGCACTACTCAGCTGTTGCAGCACAAAACCACTTTTTTCTTCAGGTCGTGAGTACAAGGTCGTGATCATCAGTTGTGTTCATCGTCGCACTTCTAAAGAAGACACCAAAGGCGAGAACTTTGGATTCCTGGCCGACGTGGGTCTGCTGAACACTGCCATTACCAGGTCGAAGATCGCAGTTCTGGCAGTTGGCGACGCAGTCACTCTGTGCTCGCTTGGGCAGTGCCAGCATCGATGGAACGTTTTTCTGAATGTAAGTGTAGTTGTTGAAAGCAGAACTGCGAAAGGTGGTGCACGTTTTCCGCAATATTTCATAAAGATGTTTCTGTTGAATTTTTCATAAGTTCAATTATCTGTCCAAAAGTCCAGTCTTGTCGATGATACTGACGGTAGCTTGTTTCAAGGTAACCTCCAGCCTAATCTGCGACAACGAGCTTAAGGTGATTTGTTTCAGACAATTGCCGTTTGTGCATTTATTCAAACCGCATGGGGTAAGTTTAGTTTTTTGTTATGGGGCGCAAGGGACCGCAAGATCATTAAATCGAGCCCCTCAAAGAATCAAATAAATAACGCAAACACGTAAACAAAAGGCACGGAAAAACAACAGCAACAACGTCAGCAACAATAACCGATTGTCCCGAATGAATCCCGACGACAGACAGCAATGCATTTCAGTACATTTCAACACACAAAGCTGACCAGCGGGGAATCACCGGTAAATATCTGAAAACAGGACATAAACATGAGAGAAAGTGAGCACGTTCAAATTGTTAGGTGTTAGGTCAACTGCGCGAAACAGTAAAACCAAAAAGCAGATGAACAAACCGGACACATGTATAAACAACACTGCAAATAAGCAGTGCAGTTAAACAGACACTTATCTCAGGAATTATTTCAGCAGAGCTTGGTGTTTTGCAGACTTGCTTCCGAAGTGGAACCATCCGGCGCGACAACAACCTTTACCATGAAATTCGACGCCAGATCACTGAGTTGTCTGCACTGAACCCTGAAGCACGACAATTCGTTCCTCGTTCCAGACCGAAAGCCAAGGCACGCCCAGTACGAGAAAATCGTCCAGTCCTTCCAACTGTGATTGATGAAAGATCTGTTCACAATTCAACGGTAAGTTCTCAGAAACAATTTTTACCAAACGTAAGGTCATCAACCACGAATTCATTCAACAGTTGTCAGATGCAAGTTCCTCAAAACATTCTTCTCGAATATGTTAAATCTAGGAAAGTTCTAATTGGTTGTAATACGATTCCAATGCTCAATTACGTTTGTTACATCCTTTTCCATGCAATGTTATTGGTCACGTAGAGCTGAAGTAGTGAGGATAAAGGTTCAAGGTTTAAACATTTGATACTTAATGCAAATGTAATTGTTTGGACGTGTCACGAGAGATTTTTGTTGTTGGAGAAAAATGAGTTACGCTTTTTCTGATGATCAACTGTTTTGTACCTTGACTACGAAAAGTGGTGTGATAACCTTAAAGTACGTCAGCGCTTATGATTTGATTACACAATGATTTGTTCGTCCTAGACCCACACTTTCATTCAGATTAAAAACGTTTTAGTGGCATCTCTTACAATTTTACGCCATTTCAATTTATTGCATCGTTTCTGTTGCATTTGTTCTTGCGCAAATATCACGTATATTTTGCTACTTAAATCTCAGTCACGTTGCTCAGTCAGTCAGTCAATGCATACGTGATCAACTTCCTGTCCGTGTGTGTTTATCAAACGCCAATGCTATATTGTCCCTTGCTCGACCTGCTGACTTGAGTAACATCGTTTTGTACTTCTTCTATTTTGATTTTAATCTGGAGAAGTTGTTTCTAAAAACATCTGCTTGTTTTCAATTGTGGTTTTTGGTCTGTACCATCCTATCTTGTGCGCAAGATCTAATTTTTTTCAAATTATATCAGCCTGCTGACCTGGTATCACCTCCAGAGTCGAACGAAGCTGAAGCTCCTGATGAGGTGGAGAGCGACACAGACACCGACAACGAGGTGAGTATCTCACTGATGTGCAATGAGATAGTGATTGCACGTTTCTGTCTGTTTACGCGTTTGTGCTTCGCTTTCTGCATCTTCCGCCAGGTCGAACTCCGAGGCATACCAAAACTGCACGCCAATCGTTTCCTTTGATCGACTGCTTTTGCTTACGCGCGGCATTATTTGATTGAATTCGACTTCATAACTTATAGTTATGTAGTGTGAAATTTTGTAAGATGTGCTAAAGCCAGGAATGTGTAGTGTTCTTAGCATTGCGATTGCTGCAGTTGTGCTCCTAGTCTTTTTTGTCGTTTGATTTTTGATAAGCGTATATTTATTGACCTCGGAAATTTGTTATTATTTCGAAAATTTCTTCGACGAAGATTTTTCCTCCGCACATACGCCACGAAAGTTTGTTACGTGGATCTTACGTTGAATTATTGCAGCCATCGTTGTGAAATGTGTAACATCTTTAAAACTAAACTCGTTTCATGCTTTCCATTAGCTTGCTCGCGTGGTGACCTGACCGTAATTCTCGCAAATGCAATAGCGTTGTGTTCATCAGCACATGATAAAAGTGTTGCATACTTGCAAAGCCGCAATAGTCTTACCCTGAGACAACTTAGGAGAAAAAAAGAAAAAGCAGACAAGAATTAAGTTACTTGCGTGGGGCGAGTAAAGGGGTGGAAAGATAATAACGAATGCCATGGACATTCAAAAACACTGATGAACAATAAGTAACAGTCTAAAATGTACAACTGATTCACAGTGATTTCTCGAGACCCATTTAATATCACAATCAAAGTTTTGCACTCGTTGATAGACCGTCGTTTTTGAGGGTAGTATAGATGAAAGCAGTTAGGACAAACAAATCCTTATTGTGTTACTCCAAAACATATAGTGATTCTGTTCAGATGTGAGAATATGTGTCTCACAACCACTTGCAGTTTTCCGACTTGAATCGAGAGTTCTGATTTTGAAGAAATCCTTAGTAAGATCTCCGTTTAATTCCTTCGCTAGGCCGTCTCCTCGGCCCAGTGAAGCGGCCATGGAAACGCAGTAAATTCTGAAGGTTTTGAAAATTTTCAAGTTTATGCTCAACGTAGAGGCAGCACTGTCTTCACCGCTTAAAATTTTTTGCGACAGGATACGCCACTAGTTGACGACGACATCTTGAACGACATTCTACGGAAAGAGCTCGGTGCCGAAACGGAAGGAATTCGAATGAGAGTCGACGAAGAAGGTTTGGAATACCTGGAAGCTGAAGCTCGGGATTATACAAAAGGCAGCAGGTATGTTTTACTCAGCTGTTATGTCAAACAAAATGTACCTGATAATAATTTTTATCCTATTGCAACCCACCTGCCTTTAAAATGAATTTATATTGCGCATATACTTCACTCTTAAATGTTTCCACTTGTTTTTCCCAGATCGCTGCATTGCAAGTGCACTGGCATCAGTTGTGGAATGGCATTTAGCCAATGACTGTTAAATGCTGTTCCTGCAGCGCTTATCCATTTGAAAAAAAGTTATTTAAGTCATTGGTGTTTGATACGGTTGCAATGCCAGTCACTGGCCCTATGTCCAATTGATAACGAACGTATGTAGCTTCGCTGATACGTAATATGACAGTTGACAGTGCACAAAATTATTTGACCAGGTTTTCGAACAAAAGCTTTGGCTATTGTAAAATTTAGAAATGGTTCTTTTATCCTAGCAACTTCCTATTTCGAGAACTAAGTGCCAAAATCAATAAAAAAGGAAAAGTTGCAAGTAAGTGTGTGCGATCCATATCTTGACTTATGTGCTGGCAGGCACTTTCTATAGGAGCAGAGATCAATTTAATCAATGCACGTGAAGAACTGTATCACGAAATTATTGTGTACTCTTCGAATGGCATCAAATTTTATGTACAAATTTTATCTCCGAATTTCGTATGTCGAACCTAAGATAAATCACGTTTCTACGAATGCAGGTATATACTCTATTTTAATTTTTATCCGATGTTAAGAGCTTTTATTTGTTCATTTCAACGAAATTAAACATCTTCCTGACCTACATCATCGTCACTGGAAATCGGGGAACGTGCTCCAAAAATATTTTTATTTTCTGAAAAAAAGAGATTTAAAAATGAAAATACCATTACTTTTATTTTTCAAAAAATACTTCAAATCGACGAGCTTGCTCAAAAATGTTTTATACATAGTTTAGTTTTCAAATAACATTCATATTGTTGCGTTTTTGATTTGGCGCAAAGTTTAACTGAGGTACGCTTAAACTTGCTACCAACTACATAAAGCGTTGCCGACCTTGTAGACATATTGCAGCCTTTCACCGCAAACATCCAGTAGGCATGACCTTTACAAGTCCAAACAAGTGTGTTGCTTTTCTAAGCATGTTCATTTTTATTTGGTTTTCCGTTGAACGCAAATGGGATCTTGCAGAACTCTGCGCGCGTTCGGGCGCCGGTATCAAAACCGAAAGCAATTGCACTACAAGTTCACTGTCAGCCAACTGTTCGACCTGCTCCGAACGGAGCCCGATCGCTACAAGCGCTGCTTGTTGGACGTGAAGTGGTGGCACACTGCTGAGGCAATACTGAAGCAGCCTGAAAATGGCCTAACTAAGATCCTTCTCCCATCAAAGAACAGCATCGGTCATGCTTTTGACAAAGATGAGGTCGTTGTGCGAATAAGTAATCCGGTAAGATGTGTCTTGACTTTTTGTAAGTTTCTGGAACTTACTGCGCTGTCGCGTCGTTTGCGAAGTCGAGCGAAAAAAAGGACTTCTCATTGGGTTTAGCTTAAAAATGACCTTCGTTCCGCAACATGCTCTAATGCGCTGCTTTATAGTGTTTTGTTTACTGCAACAACTTAAACAGTTTTAGAAGGTTACATCAGCTTCTTAGGTTTTTTCATCAATCGCATTTTACTTACTACCAGTGTTTGTTTCGCAGATGATTGCTTACGATCCAACGGTGTCCGTAACTGGAAAGGTGATTGGCGTGCTTTCTAGGTAGGTGGTTGTCTGCACTGCGTCCATTGTGCGGTGCGTTGCGACTGTGTCTGGCGTGGCAGGTGTCTTCCCTTTTCCTTCAACTGTTGAATTTTGAAAATAAAGAAATCACTCCCTTGCTAAAACTGCCGCAGAGCGAACCAGCGGCAAATGCCTTGCCGTTTTATTTCTTCTTCTGGTTCCAGCCTTCAAAAGTTCAGAATTAACATCTCCAGCACCAGCATACGGTTCCATCCATTTTTGTCACCCACAGGTACAAAGACCCCCGCACCCGCGAGTTCGTTTGCATACCTGACCGGTTCAATCCATCCAACCAAATGTGTCCTGTCGACAACAAGACGACCAAGTTCTTCTTGTTCAGTTTGAAAAACCGAAAGCAGGACGAGATCCAGATCTTGAAGTTCAACAAACAAGGTAAGGTTTTCTGGGAAATGTGAATAGCCCATTGAAAAATGCATTCCTTATCCAGTAGATAGCAATGGGTTGTTTTCCAGTGGCGTGAGGTGGATTAGTCCATTGAACCGCATGCTCCTCAGTGTCACTGTTTTTGAGCTTATGTGTGTTTTTTCGTTTCTTGTCAATTGTGTAAGACACTGTTAAGGGCAAGGCCAATAATTTCTTTTCTGCTATTTTCAGCCTGAACATCCCACTGGGTTTACCTTGCCAAGCGAGTCTAGCATGACTACAGTGCTCACAACCACGCATCAATATGTTTTTCTTGTAATGAACTGCGTTTTGTTCGATACAAAATATACAGGCTACAGAATGCTCAGTAAAATATTTTTCCTATTAAAAATACCAGTTGCTTGAAACAAAATTTTTAGCGCATTTTAAACTGTAGTCTTAACTGTTGTTACATGAGTATAGAAAAAATTTTACTGCCTTTCTTCGAACAGGCCTCGGTAGCTAAGATAACTAATATATTATGAAATCTTGGTAAGGTTGATAAATCTTTTAACGCTGTGATTTTCTGCATTCCTATTCACCTGCTAACTTCGTTTCCTTGGCAAACAACAGTAAAAATGTCTCTAAACTCTAAAAACTCGGAAGTGCGGTTATGATGGCTGCGCGTGATTTGCTTTCGTTTTTACCAGTCGGTATTTAAACAAAATGTAACGGCTTGGAGTGAATTTTGAAGTTAGAAAATTTCACAACTCTTCAATTCGGTGGTTTCGCCGGATATTGCATCGCAAAAAATTTCTTGCACCAGTTTGTACAACATCACTCCTCACCATTGTGTTTGTGCTAGTTGAGTGCGTGTCTCGAGAAATGAAACACTTGGCGTGGTTTGGCGTGACGGAGATTTATCCACAGACAAAGAATTTCGTCGAGTGAGATCCGTTCGTGTTGACCGGAACAATGTCCACGGATACGGAAAGCTGTTCATTGTCCGCTACTTGTTTTGGAACGACCATTGCGCTTACCCGCTCGGTTATGTTTGTGACGTAATAAAGACGAGCGAGGGAGAAAAATACTACTCAATCACATACGATGTGCCGCCTCAGCACAAGTGAGTGTTACCTCGATTTTATCTTTAAAGTTTTGCTTGAATCGATATATTTAAGGTCAAATTCGTTAAATCCGTGTCGGTGCTATGATTCCCATGCAAATTTTATTTTCACGAAATCTTTGATGTGAGAGGAATTGTTTATTTCTGAAAGTAGCTGTAAAGTGAAGCAAGCAGTCAACCATGCCTACCGTGGTAGAGCATGCAGACTTGTGACGACCCATGGGGTCCCGTTACATCTTGCTGTTTTTAAGCGCCGCGCTAATCTTTCTTCACTGAATATCTTTCAATTTGTATCGCACATCTGTTCGACTCGGCGATAGTATTGGCAGTAATTTAGAGAAGTTCACTTACGAAATTTTCAATGTGATCGTGATTATACTAAGGCCTTAAAAATGAAACTTGCAACTTCTCTTCTTCTCAACTGCAATAAGAAGTTGTCTGACGTAGCGACGCGGTCAAACAGTTTAGCAGATAAGTTTTTTCCGTGCGCTTTTTTCCCATAAAACCAAGTTGGCCCATCAGTCATAAAATCTGTTCAGATGGAGTAAAAAAAGCAATAACATTGCGCAGCTTTCTCTTGTTGGATCAAAACTGCTTGAAAAGATTTTAATGCCTTTACGACGTTAAGTCGATTATCTCAGATTAAAAAAATTAATAAACAACATTTCTTTTTCTGATTAACCGTGCTATTTGACAAGGATAACTTCGTTATTACATTGCAGGCAAGTATTAAATGCCTAGATGTCTTGCAAGTAAGCAGCAGAGGATGCTTTTTCTAGGCTTCTTTCTTGGAATTTTTACTAATTCTTTCATGTTACACATTCTTTTGCAGCAAGGGCATGGAAGATGACGCAGAGAAGCTTGTAGACACGAACGACAACATGCGCGAAGACTTCACCCACCTTTACACGTTCACAATCGACCCTCCCCAATCCACTGATCTTGATGACGCAATCAGTATTGAGAAGTGCCCAAGGAAAAACCACGAGGATTGTTACAGGGTAGAGCTTTGCTATGGCCACGCAAATCGCATACATGTCGCATTAGAATATGATAGGCCTTCGTCTGCAGCGTAAAACCTGGAGCCTTTTCAAAAAGAGCGTGTTGTTTGCAATAGCAGCTGTTTGTTTTTTCACTTACATTTCATTGATTCAAACCTAAAAAAGTATAAATTTCGTTTTTGGTTGTGTTCTGTCATATGCCTGACATGGGGACCAGCAATAATCGCCAGGATATTGTCTTTAACAAAAGAGTGTTGATATTTGTTGATAAAAACTAGCAGTTAGTTTGACTTTACGCTCAGCATTACTGCTTCTTCATTTTGCCTAAATTGTGCTCACTTATTTGCTTTGACAAAAGGTAGTCGTCCGACATTCAGTTCTTTCCAAAAATAACTACCACCTACCAACAACATGTTTCAATACTGATATTTTCATGTTGCCAAAATTTTGTGTCTAATTTTGTACCAGAAACTTTTTTCTACGATAAACGGCAACATCCGCTAAGCCACCGCAGCTATGTTTTTAGCTACTCATGACAGTGCTTGGTATCACGTGATTCAGCAGCGCGTGCATTTCAGATCGGTGTGCATATTGCTGACGTCGCATCTGTCCTTCCTGAAAACTCCAAAGTTGACCTCGAGGCTAAGAAACGGGGCACGACCTTCTACGTTCCAGGTACAATGCGAAGGATTTTGTGTTGCCACGATGCAGTGTTCCGTTAAGTGTGCTGTAACCTTTCGCCTATTGCAGTGGTTCCCAACCTTTTTTGATGCATTCCTCCCTTTGCTTATTTTCAAACTTTTCATTCCTCCCCCATGACACAAAACTTTTTTTATTCCTCCCCTATTACACGAGTCTGCAGGAATATTTGATTTTCCAATATATTGTTTCTCACCTGCTTTTTACCTGTCACGGTGTAGCTTCGAGTTCGTAGGCTAGTATTAACTACAAATGGAACAATAGTCTTCATTGACGACAATAACGTGATCAATAAAAGTGGGAAAAAAACTATTTCTGGTCAAATAATGGCACTTAAGTTTGTCAACGAAAGCTTGTGAT
>Ga0210059_1000725_pt1 | contig 44808 bp, 24 predicted proteins | sample Ectturendosymbi2_FD_188042 | JGI IMG/M metagenome (GOLD analysis project Ga0210059, IMG submission 188042) | Ecteinascidia turbinata endosymbiont from Florida, USA - Sample 2 (SPAdes) (version 2) | ecosystem: Host-associated > Tunicates > Ascidians > Unclassified | place: Key West, Florida... | reverse complement strand
TGGGTTCGTTGAACAGTGTTGTAGCTGTGTTCAGTGGAAGAGTTACACTTGTGCTAAATTTTGGTAATCTTCAATTTTTGTAACCTTGAGGTTTGATCTTAGCAACAGTGCGTAATTTTTTCTTTTTTTTCATATGTCGACTTTTGCGCAGGACTGAAGATGTGTAATACACGAAACTAGTTTCCTTACGCAATAAATTGCGATAGATTCGCTTGGTGTGGGTCACTGTAGTGGCTTTACAAATATTGCTGAATGATACGTACAAGCTGAATCATTGCAAGGAGATGGGAGCAAAACTAGGCAGGAGATTCCTCAAACAGCCGGCTGAAAAGCTCAAGGCGGTTTTTGTTGTATGAGCATCGTATGTTATCTTTACTCTGTATGGGCCTGTCTGGCTACCGTGTGTGCAGTCATGCTGTGTATTTGACAAGATCTATTGGGTAGAAGTAAGTCAGTTAGAAAGTGTAACATGCTTTTCTGCATTTTTTCAAACTCTGTGTAGTTTTTGGAAATTAAGGTAATTGTAATTTGGTCAATTTTCATTGCAAATTGCAATTACAATTGCAAGAAAACAAAAGGTCTCCATGACAATTACTATTACTGGAAAATATGTAATTAATTACATTCAATTGCAATTACAATTCTAATTGATCCAACTCTGGTGGTAGGCAACAACCACCACGGCTGGTGACACTTCACAGTTTTGGGCTGGTCGAGAGCCTGGTGAAGACCTCACCAAAATGGCCACCGTACGCCACTGGCTTTCAATCGAACCTGATCAAAGTAGTATGGTTTGATAATTGTCCATGATTAATCAAACGTTGTGTATAGTGTAAGCGTTAGGGAATTCATATCATGGCTAACCGTTACCTGAGGCTTAAGCTCCAGCTCCATGTGGAAGTTGATGATTATGAAATACAATCTTGTCTATACCCGTTTCCAATCACTAACCGAAAGTAAAAACAAGGAGTAAGGCTTTTCGCAGTTGTTTCTGGGGCACTAACTTGCTGGATCCCACCTAGTGATGATGTAAGCTTCATTACAAGACCATCGCAAAAATTCATCTCTGGTAACCCTGGCGTGCTACAAATATAACTTCGCCCTGTTTGCAGTGGCAACTGTAGTCATAAATGAATATCGTGGCTGTTGTTTTTGTACAGTTATAAAACCAAACGTGTGAATATGGTGGTTATATAGGCTACATTTGATATGTCTTGGAGTTCAAACTTTGAATCAAGGTTGTCGACCTGTCTTTACCAAAAAGGCAGACCTTGTCCCATAAAAGCCAGATAGCAGTCTTAAGACATATACACATAAAACATGCATTTCCAAACACAGAATTGGTATTAAAACTCGTCAGAAACATCTATATAATACAGTTCCAATCCTTAGAAGCATTTTCTTTCTCCGTGATTACACTGTCTTACCTTTGTTTCTTATTAAAGTTTTAGAGCAACAGTAATTTTTTGCCATTTGGTTTGCACCCTAGATGGTCGTAGACTCTCGTGAGAAGAGATTTGTATTGAATATGCAGCTCAGACAATGTTTTGCCAGAGTAATGCCTTTCCGACTGTAAAAGAGGCAGAAAAAAACAATTTTGTCTGACTTTGTGAATTTCTAAAAAAGCCAGAATTTCAAAATCTGGCTTTAAAAAGCCAAATTGGCAACCCTGCTTTGGCTAAGAAGCGATTCAGTTTCAACGTCTTATTTGATACGCCATATCACTGTTTGGCAACAATAGCATTCATTCTATATATTTATTTGTGATGATTAAACATGTATTGCGAAGGTTCAGTCACAATTATGTGGAGCCTTAACGTTTTCATCAATGATTTCCCATTACGCTGTAGGCAAGTATAAAATTAGTCTTGTCAAGTAGTCAAGGTCCGATCTGTGTATAGCCTCAAAATGTTTCAACTTTCATCTGATGTTAAATTGCCACCCTATCCTACAGTAAATAATGTGAAATCATTCAGCTGCAACGAGAAGAGTCCGCAGCAAAGTATACCCTAAGCAGAAGATGCTTTTTATTTTGTTCTGTAAGTGCTGAGGACATTGACACTGCAATACTTACAGATGGCTTGCAATCTACCTTCTCGATAAAGCGCATGTGACTAAAATGAGACTAAATCAAAATTTTCCCATTAGGATTTCAAATTCTGCAGACAACTTATTATGTTTTTCAGAAGGTCGTTATTTCACAAATTTAATTACGTGTAGTTCTGAGCTATCCTTACGTTCAGCTGAACATGGTCGATAAATTTTGTAATACTGACGTCACGATGGTGCTCACATTTTAATTCCATTGTATATCTCAATGAAGTCAGTCAATTTGGCAAAGTCTCATCAAACCAGATTAAACAAAATAAGCAGCTACAAACGTTTTACGGAACACGTCGAAAGTGGCCAAAACATGTTACGGATTATCAAAAATCCAAACATTTTCCAAACGCGTGGAAGGCAACGAGCGTTCACGTTTATCAGGTGCATACGTCAGTTAGTCGCTCAAGAAATGACGTCAACCGGATCCAAGTCTTATCTGCGCGAAAGTTTTGTACAAAACCAGTGTTCCCTGTAAGAAACTATTGCGCTGAGCAAATGTCTGTTTTAGTGAGCAGGAATATTTTGAAGTTGAGTTATCAGAGTTCTGAACGAATAAAACTTTGTGCATTATTTGAGTTAGTATAAAATCTTATCAAAATACGAACTACGTAATTAATTCAAATAGCTTCTGACAGGGATACGCGATATGCTCCGACGAACTCTGCTTCTTCCTACAACAATTTAAATGACTTCTTGCGTTTAAATTGGAATGTTACTAGGGTGCGAGAAAGAGATTTTACTGCGCAAATGGTTTGGTAGTGCTGCTGGGCAGTTGCGTACGCCTCAGCGGGAGCATTGTAGAAAACCTACTTTGGAAGTCGGTGTGTTTGAACAACGTCGCTACTCGGCCTCGATTGTACGTGTGTTGGTGTATGCTACATCAGAAGCGTGTAAAAATAAAAAGCGCTGTCATAATGATGACTTTCTTGCTCAACTGCAACATTGGCTGCAAAAAGCGTATTGCAGGTCGTGCTATGTATCATCTAGATTTTCAGAAGCACTTGTGCAGAAACGTTTTAAGAGCAAATGGCAGCATTGATCTAAAGTAAAAATTTGGCACTTCATCAACAAAACTTTTATAACTTGTCATTTCAATGAATGCAAACTTTTCATTTGCCGGCTTAAATCTGAATACATATTTCCAGAAAAAAACGCCAGACTAATGCACGTTTTATTGATGATGCTTTAAAAACAAGGGGCATTAAATACTCAAATGTTGAGACTCGGTTGTTGTTTCCCCCCCTATCAAAATAGCTAAGCGCCTGAATGTGACGGCAGTGAAAGTGTATGAAAAAAAACATGTCTGTTGACAGGCCAATGTTAAACTATTGGCAACTCCAAAATGATACTGTTCTCATCGCACATGTTTAATCTGGCTTCTTATCATATTGCACGAACGCTTTCACGACAGATCTAATGCTGTAATTACCCCAGCAACAGTGATGTCGTTTTCATTTTTGCTAATATGTTTTTATTCCTGCATTTTTGTGAATCAAATCGCGAAGTAACACAAATGCAACACTAGGAAAAAGAACAACATCAACGAGCAGAAATAAATTGCATGTTGATGAGAATACAAAAACTTCACAACCTTCACGATTAGCGAATTGATATGTTCTAACATATTTAAACCGCAAAGGGTTAGCGAAAGACCATATGGGTCAATTATTCGGCCAGCCCTGTTGCCAACATTAACCTATTTTTGATTGAAGACGTTTCACATCTAATAAAAGAAAAGTGACAAAGTGGATCGAATCAACATCAGATAAAATAAGTAAACAAAACAACGAAAATCAGTGAGCGAAAAGCATGTTGATGTGCACGGGGCGGGGTCAGTGCCTGATTGGGGTTGGGGTAGGGCGGGGCCTGTAGCATATTCAAAGCGCGGGGCCCTAAGTTCAAAATACACTTCAGCAAGTGAAAAATGTTAAATCACAAATTTTGTGGGGGTCCATATGAGTACCACTAGCTATATTGAATTCCGAAAATCCTAGTCCTAAATAGCAAATGGAGGACATTATCGGCTACATATCTTTTTTACCAAGAAGGAATGCGTTACGGCACAATTCACAAGTACAGTAGAGAGACAGTAATTAATGCTTCAAGACTCATTAAAAATTTTGTTCATTGCTATTTCTACAGACAGTGTAGTCATAGTATGTGCCTATTGTCAAAAGCAACAAACCCACTGCTAAAGATTGCATTTTCAAGATTTTGCCATAGTCAATTTGTTTATAATAATGGCAGTGTATATTTCATATAGAAGTTCATGCTCTACACTCTTTAGAATCAAACCATTCATCTTGTTTTGTCTAATGGTGCTCCGTTGTTCATTCTACAGTCTTAAGTTTAGAAAATGATTGTTCTCCACTGCAGTTGGTCACTATGGGAGATAAATAAGTGCGCAAATCATTGCCCACATTTGTAAAAGGTATATTATCAGGGGCAGATATCAGGAAAGGCGAATGAGGCGGTCGCTTCGCACATCCTTTTTTAAAGATGCCTTGAGGGCCCCCTTTTGAGAGTTTCGCACTTATTTTTTGCATTGTTTTTTTAAATAGTTTGATCACTCTATTAGAGCCACTTTTGATAAGCTCTGAAGTTAGTCATATGTTTGTCATAATAAAACAACAATTTTGTGCAAATATGCCAAAAGGGTCCCCTCAACAATTTTAATGTGTAGACAAAGAACAATTCAAAATTAAATGACTTCAAACAATTTACAATGCAATATGTACTTTCACGCAGAAGCAAATTCCCACACAAAATGAAAATTTACCTTGGTTTTAGCGAATAAAGTTTCTGTATAGCATGTGTAAAATATAGAGCCCGTTGTTGAGAGTTTTCCAACGTCCACCCTTGCATATATTAAAGAACAAATTTCACACAAAAGACCGCGGGTCCCGTAGCAATTGCTACATTTGTTATTATTGTTAATCCGGCACTGGGTGAGGGGGGAAACTCCAGAGGTAAAAGGCTCATGGGAAAAAAGGGGCATCAAAGCAATATTACAGAAAAGTGGCAAGCAACTTTTCAGGAATATCAAACCAAATTTTGGGACCAATATACTTTAAAGAAAGCTGACCCAGAGACGTTTTCTTTTTGGGTAAATGATATTTTTGCAATGAAGCAAGCCTTGTTTGATATTTGTGGACAGATGCAATCTCAGAAAAGTAATTATCAAAATGATTAGGTAATCCACTTTTATCAAAAGAGCACATAAATTTGGTAACTGACCGCTTAAATAAGTCTGGTTTATTTAAAATTTTGTGCTTCCCATAGAGTATATTTGTTTTAGTTTGCAAGGATTCTTACAGCTTCACTGTGCAATCTAATTAGAGGGAGAAAAGTATTCTTACTGGCTCTTTTCCAGTGTTAACTAGAAATGGAAAAGTGCAAAGTAAATAGAATGGAGCACTGAAATGTTGGTAGAGTGTTTCAATTTGAACAGCGTTCTACATGATTTGGAGAGTTGTGTCGCCAACTTTGCAATTTGTTGCTTCGAATTGAGTTCATCATCAAGTATAATGCCAAATAATTTTACTGGAAGTTAATTTGTTTTGATATTGGTGACGATCAATAGAAACTGAAAAATTGATGAGTAAGTGACGTTAGTCTTAGTAATAACGTTAGTCTTTGTAATGATGTTAGTCTTGGTAATGACATTAGTCTTTGTCAAGAGATTAGTTGATGGCCACGGGTATATCAACCACAATTGACCTTCAACATTGTCGTCTTCAAAGAGTCTTGGCCTCTCCAGTCATACCAGATAATGCCTCTCCATGTTCCTGTATATCTTCCAAAGACTGCATTGGGAAAAGCAGCTGCACATGTGTTATGCCACCATCCTCCATATTCTCCATATTTCGGACAGTTACTTGTTGAAGCTCTAGTGATATAGTTTTATTGAAATAGGATTTGTATTGCAGTAATTGTAAGACTAATAGAAATACTTAAAAAAATGACCAAATTAAGTCACGAGAAGTTGTCACTGAAGCAAATTAAGTCAACGAAGTAATTTTTTTTTCTTCAAAAAAAGCCTTCAGGAAAGTGTTTATGGTTTATTTCGAAGCATTTCGTGTTGATCTTGAACCATTCTCAATCGAAAATGATGCAACGCTAAAGCAAAGAAAGTCAATCAAAGCCAAAAGACTCTGTGACGCGAAAAAGGAAATGTGATGTATTTTTTACGTGCATATTAAAGAAACCCACAGCAATTTGAATTTTATGTTTAATGAACACAATCTCAAAATCTAATCACCACACTACTGATGTCGTTAAACACTAAAACCCACATCCAGATGATTCATGGACTTCCTGAAATTTTGAATTCAGCTTTCAACCTCTTTGAAAAGCAAAGCTCTTCCGTCAAGATGTTTTACTTTTTTCTGTTTTTTTGCTGCTGTTATATTTATGTGTAGATGTAATATTTATTTGAGAGTAACATGCCGAACTTCATTTTGTCCATTGTCAACCGCTTGGCTCAGCATTGTTTCAGTTGGGCACCTTAAGCATTTACAGTAAACGATCAAAAAAACAAAAACCTTTGGGGATAAATTGCAAACCTGTTATTGAGTGCAATTGTTGTAAAGGCAAAAAATAGCCAGACGTTGAATTTTCAAGAGTGCTGCATTTCAACAGCTACTGTTTTGTAGTTGAGTTTCTGAAGACGAAATTACATACTCATTACGTTCAAAGTTTTTAGTATGTATGTTCTCTTGTAACCTGCTAAGTGGTACAGTTGGTTGAACATGCGCCACCAAAGCTGATAGGCTAGCTTCAACTTCCGGTCGCGTCATTTCAAAGACGGTATGAACAGACTGGTACTCGGTATTTTAATGGTGAGTGCAAGGATAAGGTTCACGAGCAGTGCTGCCATTGACCTCGCCAGCAATAAAGCATTCACTACAAAAACAACCGCGCGGCCCACGGCGCAAGCAAGTGGAGACGGGCGCCACAGACCCCTCGTGACACCCCGAAAGGAGTAGAGAGCGATTATAACGAAACCGAATTCAATCAGTTTTACAAGGATATATTAGGGGATGAAATCCGTTGTTTTGCCGCTTCCGCTGTTTCTTTGGAACTCTGTAGAGTGAAAGTTAAATCCGAATCGAAATTCATGGGTACATTGAGAATTAAATTGAGATAACAGAATAGAATTGATAGAATATTTTTTATCTTTTTGCCTTCATTATCATCATCAGTCGTTGAAGCGCGCCGTGTTTCAACGCGGGAAACGTTGTAGAAGTAATAAGTTGAGAAGCTGCAAGCTGTTTATGTCCCAGATATTGCCGAAACTAAATTTAGACTTTAACTCTTTCAATAATCCTCAAGTTCTACGTTCAATATGTCATGAAGTGCTTTTGATTGAAATGAATTTCAAAGAACCAAAAAGTTTTCAGGAAATTTAACATGAAAAAATTTTTTGGCTACTTTTCAGTGAGTTTTCGATTTGGGTAATTGACAAGTAGAATAATAATAAAGATCTTATGCTTGTGTACACAAACGGTATGCACAAAATTCAAACGTATACAAGCAGTTGCAAAAACCTGCAAATTTTGTATTCTCTCTGTAAGGTTGATATGTCAAGGTTTCAATTATAAATAATCTAACTTTTTCTGAATTAAACATAACTACTACGGACGTTTAAATTATTTATCGAAATCGTTTGGTGTTACAACAGTTTTCATTCGTCTTTCACAACAGTTTTCGAAGAATTTCATAGTTTACATTGAAAGATTGAATCTTGAAATATAAGCAAGGTTAAAAAATTTTGTATATTACATATGCCATCACATCTTCAAACATGTATGAAACAAATGCGAAATTTTTAGATAGTTTAGCGTTACAGTTGTAAAGGGAACTGCAACATTAAATATTCTTCTGTCGTGAACCATTTTGTAAATTTTTATAAAACAATGTGATAAAGCGGTAGTGACGTACTCAACATTATTTCGAAGTTGGTACAAGTTGAGGTTGCACCTATCAACATAAGTTTGCCAAGTCGCCGTCATTACTGTTACTTTCCAAATAATATTTTAAACTTTTCACAGTCCTTACGCTATATGGTTGGTGCACAATATTCTGAAAGTGAAAGTGAAGAAGCTCTCATTGAAAAAACATGTTGAATGAACTCTTTCATAACTATTACCTGTCATTGTCTCTGTCATTTGTAGTGAACACCATTCCATTGATATTAAACCGTAACGTTTCGTAATTCGGAGATAACAATGCATCACCAGCAGTTCCAATGTATCCAGCAACGGTTATTCGAAACAAATCGGACTCGTCTGCCACAGAAAAAGTGCTGAAAAAGCAAATATTTATGATGAGTCTTTTGTAAAAAAACAATGTAACAAATCAGCAAGAACTTCCGTGATTGGCCTCACATCGATTGATGTTTCAGCATAGACATAAAATAAAATATACTTTTCCCGACACCACTTCGTAATCGTTAGAGAACTTTTTGAGACTTTATGACAAACAGAAACTGAGAAAAGAAGTATTGTAAAAACGCGAAAGAAATATTCACGCAACAAACAATGACAGAACGTTACATCACGTTTGACGTCACAGCAATTTCAAAGTTAGTCGATGACATCATATGTAAATTTCGCTGAACGTGCCTCAAGGGATAGAGCGTAAGGATATGATGTCAGAAAATCGACCAAAATGATCATTCTCCCAACTTCCGACATGCTGCATACGCCGTAGCGCATTTTACCAGTGGCTGATCCAGGAGGGGGGTGAAGTTTGGGGTAACTGCCCCCCCAAATCTCCGTGTCACCCCTTTAAAATAGCTCCCCTCAGATACAAATGCGCCCCCTTTTCTGGTGCTTCACGAAGTAGAAACAGAGCCTAAAATTATTCTGAACAAACAATGCTTTACACTTTGTTGAACTTCAAGATTTAAATGCCGGACTTTGGCCCAGCCTCTTGTCGATTGGAATCAACAATGCTATTCTTTCGTAGCAATGCTTCTTTACCGCGTGAGAACTGCTCAGCAATCACAAACGCGGTCGCTTTCGTTAGCACAGTTCTGGAGTTGTCGCTGAGCTATGTAAATATATTTTTTTTACAAGTTCATTTATGATGCTTGATGGCAGCTTTGAAAGGAAAAGCAGTAATGAAAATAAGAATGCAATAAAAAACCTATAACTGACGCACGATTTAGGAAGCTTGCAAAGCCAAAAACCAGTTTCAGGTATGCTGCCAGTGCAGCAGGGGCGTAACGAGGTTAGATTTCGCCCGGGGCAAGAAGCAACTTTGGCGCCCCCATTCCCCACTACCTGGTTCAACGTGGGTAAGTTGGGGTACGTTGAACGGCAAAAGTGATGTTTTTCGTTTTCAATTTATGCAAAGAATATATAAGGCTTTGTCAAACCACCTGCGTGTAAATGTGTTAAATGGATGTAATCACCAAATGCCTTAATTTCAGGTTTCTAGTGCCTACACCAAGGGAGCAATGGCAAAAAAATGTATAAAATGGTTCAACATACCACGTTCTCCCCTACATAAAAGCGCTCCCATCAAAAGTATCATGTCTTATAACCGATTTAACGCCGAAACGGCATCGCCGAACTGTCCCATTCCGAGGCAAGGTCCATTCCAGCACCCCTCCACACAAAAGACCCTATTAGGGACGACTTTTTTACATCAAACTAAATTATTCGATGGATGCCGAATTTATTTGAAGACCAAATTCATCAAAATATTATCTACACAAGTAACAGACGTCACAACATTCACATAAAAATTCTAGCATAGGCCTCAACTTTTTTACAGTCTAGTGTCGTAACAATCATACGTTCGTGCAGAGTCTGAACCCATTGCTCTTAGAAAACAAAGATCTGGTAAACCCAGTTTCTGGGATGTAAACGATTGGGAGATATACGATCAATTTGTACGTCACATAAGAAGAGAAAGAGCTAAATTGTTGATGCAACAAAATGTATTACCTCGCTCTCTATCCATCAATAATCTATTGTACTTGTGCAACGCCAATCACGCGACAGTGAACAACGTCGATGAAAGTAACAGCGACGCATCAGTAGAAACTGAAATGTGAACTTATGAACCGTATGTGAACGTTGTATGAACTATACAACCGATATTGTGTGGCAAACAAAATGTAACGAATTGAGACGCGACGTGAACGTGTACCTCCGCATTTTTGAGACATTACGTAACTGTCATATGATTAACTGTTCTTGTACATTACGGGCAACTAGGGCAACATGAATGTTGTACAAAGTTTATATCTGTGTCATAAAGGCTTGGCGAGAACGCGAAGCACGTTCAAAGATCCGAAATATCAACAGCCGGACCATGCGCGGCTTGGCGCGCTAAGCGATGAAGAAATCAATGGTATTTTGTTGAACGCACTGGTCAGAGTGAAAAGCAAAGCCTTCTTCTGTGTACAACTACGAATTGACGATCTTGTCGCTAAACAACGATACTACGTTGGAATATGAAAATATATGTGCGGCATATAGTCACAAGGTACCGATAAATCATAAAATGTCAGCTTACATCTGGGAAAAAATACAAAAGTAAAAAGATCTCAACGTGGAAGTCATACGGCAAGCTCTGCTAAAGGCCGACGAAGCAAACTTAATAGCTCTTGTACCGTACCAAGCATTTCCGATGTACTATGATGACCCGGTCGTAGCGGACAATGGCCTCGTTGAGCAGTGCTGAAGACCTGCCTTGGGAATTAATGCGAAGCGCGGACAACGTACACAAACCGCAGGACAACACCAAGATGGCGCAAACCTTGAAAACCGCGTCCCCGAAAAGATTGAATCACCAAACAAAAGGATAAGGCAAGAAACAAGGCGAGAGAGCGACGGAGAGAGCGAAGCAGAAGAAGAAATTCAAGAAGCAAAGAAGAAGGCAGAATCACTCAACGCGTTTGATGGTCAGCCATCGGTCGAGAACTGGACAAATGAGTGCGTACTCTCGATCGAGGAATGATTTACACAGTAGACACACGGGAAACAAATGCGCACAAGGTCACTACTGTGCGCACACAATGCAAAGCGCAGTGCACAAGTTACGCCTGTTTGTACCGTTTGCAATGGCGCAGGAAGTCGAAATGCACTAGCTCGCGTAATGACTCCTAACTCGAAGTGTATAAAAGAAACTAAGAACAATGCCCAACACGTCTCGAAATATTCGTGTGGCCACAAAAGCATGATGTACAGACACCCTCATCGATTTATACTTCGCGTGAATCAACCGTAACATTTTGTGAAACATTGAATTCGCCTTTATATAGGACTGCATTCTCGCAATGCAGGCATTCATGATTGAATCGCGACTCTGGCTTGGATATGACATCCATTAAGAGACTTTGCTTGATAGCAACTAGTTTGACGATATGACGTAATGTGTTACGTATCATATGGTTGAAGTTCTGTTCGATATTTCCGTGTAAAGATTCAATAAACCAATGCTCGCACATAACATATTCTAACTTGACTCCAATACCTGACCACGGGGTTGAGGTGTTGTTAGTTGAGAATGGAGAATATTTGACTGAGTTATGCTCAAACACGGCAGGTCTACTATTGGCCCGCCTGAAATCATTGTAAAACGGGGATACATCTTGCCCGTGAAGATCCATTTTGTCACGTAATTCGGGCAAGGTGACATAAAAAATATACCCCGTTCTCCCCTACTTTTTCAAAAAAATTGGGTTTAGCTTTAGGGTTAAGGTTTAGGTTTAGGGTTTAGCTTTAGGGCAAACAACATCTTTTATAATATAAGGTTCTGGCCTTAAACTACAGCGGCATTTTAGGAACGATTTATTGTAGTTCGGCAGTTAGCTCAGTTCACCTATAGCGACACTTTGTCTCTGGTCCCTTGAAGTGACGTCATAGGGCAATTCTACTGTATTTCAAAAACACACTTTTTCCGCTAAAAACATTTGCGACCACCGTCGCCGAAACGTCCCGTCGCCGACACGGCGTCGCCGGAATGTCGTAGACCCGCTTGCCCAGGACGCACCGGCAAATTTAAGATGCACAAGGAGCAAAGAGAATGTGTTTGTTATTCGTTTAAACAGATCGTGCCACGGTTGATTAAGCAGGAAGACGTCATAAGCTATGAGGGGGCGCTGAAAATGGATCTTGCCTAGGACCCTGGGATGGCTTGCGCCGGCCCTGCATACGGATAATGGTAAAAGTGTTTTCTAATCTAGAGCCATCTGACCACTGTATGCCGTAAGGCAATTGACAGAGAAAACACAGGCGGTCACATGCATGACAAAAGTGCTTTTGTAAGGGAAACTTCCTGCTGTGCAACACTGCAAATGGCACAGAAACCAAGCTTAAAATATCTCAGCTTTACAGCAGCATCAAAAGGAGACCTAAGGAAAGAAGCGGTACAATGGATGGTGTGTTGGTTAGTGCAAACATAAGACCTGAAACAAACAAAACCGTAACATGAAAGAAACGCCTTGACTGCTTATGTCAGTTAAGACAACCCTTCACTTTGATGGCCGTGAGGAGAATAATCACACGAAAAGCGCATTCATTCCCTATTTATTAGACAGGGTATCACGTTAGATTTCCATAAACTTTTTTGAGCTCGCCATTATCACAAAAGGTCAGATATAGTATTGTGGCGGTTTTGCTTCCCCCCAGCCACCTTCACTGACTGCTGATTGGTTGGTTCGTTACTTGCTCGCCTCGTCGCATTGCATTGTCTTGTTTACGCATTTTGTGTCGAACGTGAAAGTCCCAATAACCCTAATATAATAATAATAATGTGCTAGTGTCAGACCGTTTGGAGTTACCGACTAGGCGACTGCTGTGCTTACTCCTTTACGTTGCAGATGTCTTTACGTAGCCGGTGTTTCCTAGTTTCATAAAGCCTAGTGAAAACCTTATTTGGCTGATAGGTATTGTCGTAACAATTTATTCAGATATGGACAAACATTTGCTTCGTCCTCGAGAGTTGTGTATTGAACCGGGAGCACTTGATGCTGGCCGCATATTTGCATTCTACCTACGGACTGTAGAAGACTTCAATGACAGTTTACGGGAACTGCGCAGAGACGGTGACCCTGAAGTTAAAAAGAAGCGTATCATCATCAATTGTCTTACACCTAGAGTCTACCCTTGTGTTAAAGAAGCAGCCGACTATGCAGATGTAGTACGAATACTGAAGTCTCTTTACGTCAAACAGAAAAACGATGTTTATGCGAGGCACCTTCTTGTAAGTAGACGGCAGTTACAAGGTGAGATAATGTGCGAGTATTTACAAGTTCTCAAAACTCTTGCAAAGGATTGCACGTCTTCTGATGTAACCGCTGCTACGTATCGAGAAGAAGTGACTCGAGATGCTTTTATTAACGGTTTATCGTCGGCGTACATACGTCTAAGACTTCTCGAGAAAGTGGAGATAACGTTGGTGCAAGCTTTCGAATTAGCTCAGAGTCTGGACAGAGCTCAACGCCAAGGTTTGTTTGAGGGACAGCCATCGACTCAACCTTTGTCTTCGGCCGCGTTCGTCCGACAACGTGTATTCCACGGTAAGCGACCGACCGTATCGTCCAACTGTCAATCTGATAGCGACCAGACTCGTTCTCCGCCTTCAACATGTCCTTCTACCGTTGTCGCACAGAGACGTGTGAGTAAAAAGACGATGAAGACGTCAGGTAAAAGGTGCTTTTTTGTGATGGACAATTTCACCCGCGATACTCTTGCCCTGCTCGTGATGCAACCTGTTTCATTTTGGCAAACCAGGGCATTTCGCACATGCGTGTCAATCGAAAACGTGATCAGAGTCTAAACCTAGATTGTCTAAAGTTGACGTTTGTGCCTTATCAATCGAAAAACCGTATCTTGCAAGTGCTCCCTCAAGTCTTAAACCTGCCGTGGTTGACGGACTATTAGATGATTTACCGGTTAATGTTTTGCTGGATTCTGGCACTTCCGAAAATTTTGTCGACCTAAAAATCTGCAGAAAATTGCACTTACCTGTTAACGTATCGCTCAATTCAATCAACATGACTTCTTCCCACGTACGGATTCCCACATGTGGCATTGTTACAGCTAAACATTCCTACAATCGAACTTATCCAACCACGACTTTCAGTGTTGTCAAGAATCTTTGCTCTGATGTGATTGTCGGCCAGGAGTTTCTCAAGCTGCGTTGGTCTGTAACTTTTCTGATGAATAGTTCCGAAGAAGCTCTAACGATACCGCTTTTGAAAACCCAACTAACATCTGTAGCCGCAGCTACACTCACCTCGCCTCTTTGAGTTCCTCCTTCCTGAATGTACTCCGATCGCCGTCCGCTCAAGGCGATACACCACTGGTGTAGGATGCCAAGTTCATCGAATGTGAAATTCAACGCCCGCTGGCGGCCGGCATAATTGAGCCTTCTAGATCACCGTGGCGTGCACAGGTTCTCGTTGTACACCAACGTCCAAAACAAGAGGTTAGTTACTGATTTATTTACCGACTATAAATCAATTCACTTTGCCGATATACGGAAATGTTGTCGATATTTGTGGCAACAAATATCAGTGATGCAATTGTTTATGAACGTGTTGGCTTCTTTGTGCAATCTGTTTGCATCTCACACCAATTATCGAATCATCATTTGTATGCAGACCGCACCCGCACATGTAACACACAGGCGTGCATTGGATTGCCTTCACTTTCTCTCAAGGTAGAAATAATTCAACAAATGTTCCCACAACTCACGACACGACTGCTCGCGTAATCGCATGCAAGCAATTGCCACACAATTCAGAACTTGTTTCCGTAATCTGGTTGACCGGGAATTTTCTGCGCTCACGTCCATTGTGCTTACGCAATGCCAGGCAGGCTGAACGCGAAAAACGTAAAGCAATTTTGTTTCGTTTAAAAACACATTTTCGCTGGACTTTGGTCGCTATCTGAAACAGTTGGTGGGATTTGGACGTCATTCCGATGCGTGAACAACTCACGAAACTTTTAGTTTTGGTATTTCGTCTTCATGCAAATTAACAATTTAAACAATGGGATGAAAAATCCCACAGCAAGTCGGGAAGTCAATGCTTATCTTGTGTAGGACTTGGTTTTGCCAACGAAGAACGGGACTCGAGTAATTAAGACCGATCCTTTTCTACGATGTGCAGACGTAAATCCAGAGAATCTCTCTGGCAGGCTGTGAATGTATGTAAAAAGTGTCGTTATACGAAAGAAAAGGACGTAAACACTAGACTGGGACGAAGCTTTGCTATTTTTGATTTTCTGTACTCTGCTCTTGGCTTACGTCAAAATTTATCATGATTTCGCACTTTGAAATTGTTGAACTCTTTCAGGAATGCAGGGAAATGTCAGAAAAAAAACACGAAAACGAAAGGAAATGCTACCCTATTAAATCCAAGGAATTGAAGGACTCAGCACCATTTTGCTTCGCAAGATTCATATCAAGTGTGTATAGATTTTTTGCGAGTGCGTAACGCATAAATTATCGCGTTTGTCATATTACGTTCCGTACAATATAACCGTGAGATTACTGTACAAAAAAGCTTCTGAGAAACCTTGTTCAGAAGAAGGCGTTTAGTGCTTTAGGTAGGTTATCGGCAAGGATTGATGTGTTTTGTGAAATATTATTTTGAAATTGATGTAAATGATTCATTTTATGTCTTTTGAGGCGGAGTGTGCGGTTGAAGTGGTCGGAAGCAGGTTCTGTCGTTCTTGGCATGTTTTTATGAAACGTTTTTCAGTTTTGTGGAGATCTAACAGCGAAGAATGGATTACTTTTACGAAAATTTGTTAGCGATTGATTGTAATTGATGTTTTTGCTTCTTACCATTCACGTGTCCACTGGTTTCATGTCTTGATACTAATTTATGACGTCACGATTTTAGGTGATACGACATTTATATAGGTGCCAAAATGGCCTAAGGACCAATCGGGACACCACAATCGGCAGAAATGATTTTCAGACAATAAAAAATTGCATTCTTTCCAACTTTTTTTAAATGCATTAGCAACTATATTCCAAATTAGGGAGAAAATACGCCAAACAGCCTATTTGTGCATCAAAAAATAGCCCAAAGCACCAATTTTGGCAGAAGTTAACGTTTTAATTAAATATCCATAGTTAATTGTTTGTAAAATTGAAAAAAAATGCAAACGGTGGCACACACACTATGAATGGTGGACTGCTTTGTGTTTGTAACACAAACCTGCGACAAGCAAAAACAAATGTTGGGATATTTTTGCTATTAGTTTAGGGTGTTGTTTCAATTTTGAAACAGAATTAGTATTTCAATCTAAAAATTTGAAAATGTAATTTATTTATCTTTAACAGCTATTCTGAACATTTGCAAACGAGAATAAACGGTATTTGTTACAGACGATTGCAAGAATTGAAGTTGCACAAGCTAAATTAATAAGCTTGGGATTACAAATTACACAAAACATTTTATTAACGTTTTCATTGTAAAGTCAAACTTTGACTACCATTTTTCGCTAAAATGCCCCCCCTAAAATCACTGGCTGAATCAGCCCCAGTAGTTTAGTCACAGCACTGACCCTGTCAAGTGAATCATATGGCAATTTATTTGCACAATTAAACTAGTTTTGTGTCGAAACACATCTTCAGTCATGCACAGCCAGTAAAAAAGTTACTAGCGAATGTTGACATTGGAACAATTTTAGAAAAACTCCGTAATGCTGCTAAGACGAATTCACAAGAAAACCTACATATTGTCAAGAACAATTCTTATTGCAAGATTTTCAATGCATGTCCCGACATGCTCTTTGCTATTGTCACCAGTAAAAGAAGCACACTGCGCTAAAAAGTAATATTTTACCACTTGTCCATTGTTCAAATGTTATCATTGTGCCATAGTTGTTTGGCTTGCAGCTCTTTTGTTGTGTTAAACAAATGAATGATTTTGCGCAGTAAGGTCTGTCGTCAACACAAACATCGTCAAACAAACTCTTTTGAGCAGATTTATTGCTAAATGTGTCGTTTTGTGGTTTACGATAATTTCCATGTGGTTTATGATAATTTTCATGTTTGATCTATGCCGGATTAAAGCAAGGATTATTAAGTGCGGTGCTGCGTGCGGGTAGTTCACAAAATTGTCATTTCTATATATTTTCTGTCGTCATTATCTTCTTTTCCCGTGATCACCTGTTCAAGGAAATCTGTACGTTGCTCATCAAACACTTTTGATATCACTGTAGCGTTACCAATGATGTAACTGTGGAGTTTTCAGTGACGTACGCTTCTTATGTTACGTGGGGTATTCGTCACTAGACCCACCCAACACTTAACTTAAATCATGTTGGTTGTTTAGAAAAACATGTTTGTTCATCAGCAAAAGCTGAACGCAACGTCAACGCGGCACAGCGCTAGCAGCTATCAACAATTTCAATTAAATCGCGTTGGTCGTTTGAAAAACCAATTCGAAGGACGAACGTAGCGTAAGCAGTTCACAAAACTGTGTCTTCCAGCTCTCCGTGATACTTCACTGCTTGGCGCACATCACTCTACTAACATGATAACACTTTGAAATTTGCAATGCACTAATGATGATAACAGGAGTTTTCGAAACTTTGCAAAACAATCCTGATTTCAACCAACCTGTACTCTGCCCAGGCTGAATGACCATCCCATGATCCTAAATCAACTCTCAGTTTGCATCCACCTTGTCTAGTTATTTGATGAAGTTTGTTTAAACCTGAAATTGTTCCAAAATAACTTAACATAAAATTGTATGAGGTTGAATTTTTCTAATAAATTTGTGACATTTTCGTCAAACTTACTAAACAGTTATTAACAGAAGGTTTTAGATTAATTGAAAAGCGTTTTCATCTGCTAAATTAACTTTGCTGTGTACGGAAGTCTGGATAAAAGTTGGAGTTAGGTCTTTGTAGCATAAGCAATGGTAGAGGTATCATCTTTATAAAAAGCAATTGAACTTTGGATGGAAACCTGTTTCCTTTTGCCTCAGGAAAAAGGAATAAGGGTGGTTGTAAATTTCTAACAGAGCGGCAAAAACGTTTTTCAGACCTTAGACTTAAACTATTATTGTAAAAGCTATTAAAGCGAAAAGCTTGGAATGGTACGAATGAAATAATGTTGAAATGAAAAGATTCAGAACAATGATTTATAGCAAGGACTGTAACAAAAAGCTAATCCATAAGTCTAGGAATATTGGTAAATTCAACAGTCATTGAAATGTATATTTTCATGAAAAAACAGATTTTTACGCAATTCAAACACTTGAAAAAAGTTTCCTACTTTAGTTTTATTGAATAAAATGAAGTTTACACATTTAGGAACAACTAAAAACTTGCAAGTACGTTGATGCATTATCTTGTGCATTTCAAAGTACCTCATTGTCGGTTTGAAATTATCTTGAACAATTTTACAATTTAAATAAATTGCCATTGTTTTTAATTTCATTTGAATTTCAATTGATTCAAACAAGGAATATGCAAGCAATCAACAGCAAATGCCGTTAATAGACTACTACAGTACTTTTTAATGTGGATCAATGTGTAGTTTTATAAAATCTGACTCATCGTTTCGTCTGTCGACACTCACGTTCTGTAAAACGAACCTTATATTAAGATTACTTTCGCATAACCTGGACTTTAACAATCAGAAACTATTCTCGATACATGATACATTCCAATGGTTGAATAGTATTGAAACCACACACTCATAAAGAAAGGAAGCGACTCACCTAACCAGAATTCTGTATTCATATCTCCAAAACCTTCCCTATATTCTTTCCACGTTCTAGTGTGAAACACGACTTGCCCGCTGTATCGTCGTTGAAAAACCTGAACAAATTGCACTTGAAGCAAAGGTGAAAATCACAATAGCAGATTTTTTAAACATGAAATGTAAGGACTCACAGTCCAACCGTCCGAATAGTACATTTTGACCCCTGATTGTGGAATGTTCAAACCATCTGGTGTATTTGATGAACACATATTTAACTTTGGAGGTGTTGGTGCTTGAGCAGCATCTCCTTTGCCTCCCATGATGTTATTCAGCTCCGAGTATATTTTGTTCACGGAACGATTCAGAGCTAGAAACATTTAAAGCAATAAAACGCAAGTACTGCACAAGCATTGATCAATCATCTGACTTACCTGATATGGATCTAACAACGTCTTCCATGAACTCGATCATTTCTGAGTTGCTTTGCATTTCACATCCAATATCAGCCGAAGTTGGAATCTTGTTTGCACAACTTGATGTACAAGTACATTCAAGGACTGCAGTGAACAACACACAAGATCCCACAAAAAATATCACAATCCGCTGCATCGTTTTTACCACGAAACGTTTCTAGAAAAATTATATTTTCAATAAAAACACGTTTACTTGTTTGTCTTTAAAAATACTGCGTGGTTTGTGGAACATACTTTTTATGGAGCACTCAAATTTTAGCTTGTCCACGTCGCGGTGTTTATTATGTTGTTCACTTCCGCTCTGCTTTTCACACAGTTTTGCGCACTGATTGCTCTTCCTACTTTGTTGTCAAAATTGATTGTTTCTTTTCCTTCGCAATGGTTGCCTAGTTTTATGGAACAATGACATCTACGCTTCCACGACATCTCTATTATAGTTTTTGAAATGCGTTTATAATCTTAAGCGCTTTTTGTGAACAGTGTGATACAAAAAGATGTATCTACTTTTGATAAAGTAGCATTTTGCATTGGTGAGAATACTTTGGAATTTTTTTTCAAAGGCTTGTCTTAAAAACATGTCACTTTTGTGAGGTGGAAGCTTTTTCCTCATACGCGACCATTTTGAGAGCTCAGTTCAACAATTTGTAATGTACTCGATCCAAGCTCCTTGGCGCTAAATCGCTGTGACTACTCACAAATTGAGGTTTGTAATGACCGTGTCCAACATCTCGCAAGGAATTCTCCTGATCTCCGTTTGAACGATATTCTTAACCCTTCAAGTCCCCACATTTGCCCATATTGAACATGTCTTTGCACAACCATATCTCGTCAGCCGATTGAGCTAGAGAGCTGTTCGCACCCTCTGCGGATTCGGGAAATCGTCTAGTGTAGATTAATAAAAGATTGGAAAATTTTCAATTTCGTTTTTTGTCGATGACATAATTTGGGTAGGTTTTCGATTTTTTGGCCGAGGTCACCAGACCCTGGGCGCCAACTAAGGTTGGTTTATCCGGATAACCATTATCCGGTCAACCGGATAACCGAGACTAATTTTGCTATCTGATACCGGGTTATTTTTCTGTCGTTAACCAGATAAAAAAGTAACCATACGAACGCGTTTTACGCTTTTTTTTCAACGGCCTGTCAATAGTTAAACTAATGTCTGTGAAGCTCTGTTTACTATCCAGCTCACTTCAGTGGAAGCAGGAAGGCCATTCGATGCGCGGGGACGAACTCTAGTCTCGTTTACACGACTCCACAATCGATGTATTGTGCTCAGTGGTGGGGCGAGGCTAAGTGACGTCCGGGCGACCGTGAAAATGCCTCTGTTTCTACTTCTCTAATTTGCTTACAATAATTCAGAATGAAACATGATCATGTTTCGTGCTTAGTAAAGATGCAAGGAATATAAAACATCGTTAACATCAGAATCAAGCACTCAAAAACGGAGCAGGTCATGTTTTTCATTCTCGATTTTGGGTCTTGCTTTTTCTGCCCGTTCACCACCTTTCTCATCATTTGCTCTTCCTATTTTTGAACTTTCTTTACATATGCATACATGGACTTGACATATTTCGTTAAAATTTCTTCCCTGTCGGTTTTCAGCGTGCGTGACCCGGTGTAGCAGTCATGCTAGCGCGCTCGCTATATGTAAGCAAGAACGGCCGAAGCAAAGAGAAAGGGAAAGACCAAGCAGCGACACTTAAAAGTGACGTCCATGCATATGGAAGTGAGAGCTGTCTTTGGCCGTCCGTCTGCCGCGATGACATCACCAACAACTTCCTAAATTAGCGCCATCGAAATTTCCGGTTCAAGCCCACACTGAAGGTGTGCGAAGACAACCGGGCCGCGCACGCTTCGCCAGTTAGAGCAATGATGGTGGGATACTTACTCTACAGATAAACAATTATGCATGTTTATATTTCAAGTAGGCTATATATACTACATATAGTAGGTTATAACAATAATTTTAATAATCTATTCTCAGTGATGTGTAGGAAGTTTCATTATCCACTTCACGTTTCGCTAGTGGTTTATTTCTCTTTGAACAATGCTCTTCAACCTTTTTGTCATCGTGAAACTCCTCTTATACTTTTGCATTTGTCATGGAACCCCCATTAACAAAAATTTAACACGAATTACTTGTAAGAAAAAATATTTTTCGTTATTAGACACTTCAACAAATAAACAGTTATTACAGAAGTTAAACAACAAGAAATTTAGTTAATCTGGTTGCTCCTGCATTTCTGGAATGTATTTGCTACAGCTACATTCAGAATTTGGTCATCCGGCAAAAATAATGTATTAGACGTGCTGAGAAATGTTTGTTGCGAATGTTGATGGGGATCAGATGATCTGCATATTTACAATAAAACTGTCATGGATTTGCATTTAATTTATCACGCAAATCTCGTCAAGTCAATTGTCTGGCGGTTATTACCCGGCGTAGCAGTCACGCTAGTGCGATCGCAGCATGTCAGCAAAGTCGGCAAAAGCAAGTGGGGCAGACCAAGTAGGCGTCAGTTAAAACTGACTTCCATGCACATGGAAGTTGCATCACTTTTTGGCCGAACCGTCTAGCGCGCTGACGGCACCAACAACTGCCTAAATCAGCCCCATCGAGGTTTCTGGGTTCAAGACCACACTGAAGGTGTGCGAACACAACACGCTTAGCTAAGCTCTACAGACCTACTCTGTAACTTAGCTAAGCTAAGGTAAGATACAGTCATACGGATATATCCGTTATCCGGATGGTTTTAAAATTAAGGATATCCGAAACAAAATTCTTTTCATGCCCACTAAGTGGGCAATTGTGATGCTCATTAGGCTGAATCCAAAAGCACATATTTTTTGTGCACATGACCACTAAAATAGAAGTTTGCTTCATCACTAAAAAATGATATCCATGAAATCAGGATAGTCTTCGATTCACTGACAAAATTGGTTTGCCCAACGGCATCTCTTTCAGCCCTATTTGGATCGGCATGAAGTTGTAAAATCTGTACCTTATGCGGAAGCAGGTGAAGATCCTGGTGCATTGCGCGCATAACCAAATTTGTTGAAGGATCTATCTCCATGGACAAACATGTTGTGGATTTTCTTGAAGACCGCTCCAGGCATTGCCTCACAGTCACGATGCGATTTACTGTCTTAACTGACCCGCCACTACGATCCTAAATGTTACCCTGCACACTTTCTGTCCCCTGACTTTGTCCAGGAGGCGCTTTGTTGTGAGTCTGTTTGGAGCATTTCTGCCTGGAAAGTTCCTAAATTTTCATTGAGTCTGGACAACAGTTTTCGTTGCAAAATAGGTCTTTACAGTCTTGAAACTCTCCTGCACGGAATATCTTGCTGTTTGATACACTGAAACTAGGAAATCAAACTTTGGAGCTCTATGATTTATCTGGAAAACAGAAGCCCGATGTCAAGCAAAATTGCTGACCTCTGCGAAATTTCTGACTTACTATTATTTGTCAGTTATTTTGCTTCTCAGAGTAAAGGAATAAAAATTTGGCGATTACTTTTTTGATGTGTGTTGGGTAAATTAAAACTTTTCGGTTAGGTGTCCCATACCCATAACAAGCTACAGTACGGGCATAACTATAATCATTGAAAAATATTGGACTTAGTCTTAGACCTCAACTAATTTTCTTTTTCTAACCCTAACCCAAACCCTAACCCGAAACCTTACCTAAACACCAAACACCAATCATTAGTTTTCTCAGCATGTTTGATGTGTAGAATATTGCTCTGTGCATGCGTACATGGCATGAAGTCAGAAATTTCACAAGTCAGAGAATTCGCTTGACACCGGATTAATTTGATATAAAATGAGAGCAATAATAAAATGGGATACATTTTGCGGATCACCCTCCTTATCAATGTTTTTTTTATGCGAACGATTTTACAAAATTTCAGAAAAACAAGAAATAATAAAACAACTTTTAACAAATGGTAAGAGTTGCTTCAATGCTGATGAAACTCCCAAATTGATGATTTATTCCGACAACTTAAATTCAAACTTATTATAAAGCTTTTCTTAAACTAATCCCGATGCTTCACAATTCCTGCATCTGAAAGTTGTTATATTTCGCTAATGGTAACTTACTGTTTTATTGCATCATCTTCTACAGACCTACTCTGTAACAAGTTCTTGTTACAGCAGAGTTCTCTTATCCAACACGAACAGCTGCGAAGGAAGCACATGGTCGTAGCATTGACACTCGCCGAAGGGTTTTTCTGTTCCGAAAACAGAGTACTTCACTAGGTGTTGTTAACAAAAATTTGTTTCAGTATGTTGAAGAAAGTTTGAAATTCCATGGTGGTATGGACAAAAACTAAAAATCTCTGTAAGTCTTGCCGGGAAAGATTGACATAATATCAATTAGCATGCAAAGCTTCAAAAATCTAATCAGTTTTTTCCACAGAAACCTTGTGTATGTGAAATTGAAATTAATAGGAAAAACATTAACCCTTCTGCAGCAAACGTGAAATAGTGTAGTACCTTTATCTTCTCATAAACTGCATGATTCGTGTGTTTCATTCACTTTCATCATGTTCATTCCCTTTTTTTGGTGTACGTTCGTCACTTGCTGAACCATACAATTGTAGTTTTGGCGCCTCCTTTGGTCCAGCGCCCTAGGCAGCCGCATAGTTCGCCTAATGGTAGCGCCGGCCCTGTCAACAAGTCATGAGAACCGAAGTCATCAAATCAAGAATCCATCAGTTACGACAACCACGTTAGATCCTGCAGACGTCACACTACTAGATGATAAATTATTGAGTGTTAAGAACGGTAAGCACAGCTGGGCACAGTGTACTAAGACAACACATGGTTTAATAATAAAACAATGCACACGGAAATTACATGTAAAAATGCTTGTTATTCTTTGTTTGGTGAGTGTGCAATTCAGTAGTCTTCTGGGGTAGATTCAGGCGTCTTAACCAAATAAAGAAGACTATCTCAGCAGCTCAAATCGACTCAGAGAAAAAGCGATTTGCTCAAATTTCTCTTGAACTTGACTAATGACATGATAGCAATGGCATCAAATTGGGAAGAAAGCCTACGGCCTGAAAATGCGACATGAGAGAAGACCCACAGGTATGTGCTGCATCTTTCCCATATCTAATAACTTTAACAGAGAAAAAAAACTTAAATCCGAATGTTACAGCAGGTAACACAGCAGGCAAAAAAGGTTTTAATGCGATTTAACGACAAAGGAAAACAGCTCAACGAACTACCGCGCACTCGCACTCATACCAGTATTCACTGTCAAATAAGCTCACTCGAGCCAATGCGCACTCATGCCCAATCAGTAAATGCGTAGAACGTTCACTTTCAAATAAGCTCGCTCGAGCAACTGCGCACTCGCGCCCAGAGAAACGATCTGTCGAATAAGCTCACCAAACAGATACAATTACTACCGCCTGAAATCTACAGGTCGGCTGGCTCTACGTTTAACCGATCAAATAGTTCTGCATAAAACAATTGGTCACAAAGGATCACCGCAATATTTCGATGAGAAGAATCGGTGAAATAAATCGAAGAATCGGTTGAAAACCGATTTCGCCACCGCCAAGCTGCCGCAACAATCAGCGTTTGCACCACCAAACACACAACACCACGGTTACTTCAACTGGCCACCACTAGCAAATTCCGCAACTTTAAAACCTGCAGGAGCCTTCGGCACTGTATCGCACCGCGGCCTCACCTGCAAGCAGCTGCAATTGCTGCCTGATAGACACATAGTCCACATGATCATGGAGTTTGTTTGGCAATCGCAGCTTCACCCTCACCACCGGAAACAGCAAAAGAAGTAGGTTCCGACGTCTCAAGAACGGCGTCCCACAGGGATATGTCCTGGCGCCCCTTGTCTTCAACATCTACATCTCTGACTTGCCAACCACCGTCATCTGTGACTTGCCAACCACCATCTCCAGAAAGTATGCATATGCTGACGACCTAGCAATCATGCATGCTGATGGAGATTGACAGGCAGCGGAAGGGGTGCTGAGCAAGTACATGGCGATTGTAGGTGAACACCTCCAGACTTGGAAGCTAAAGCTCAGCTTTACCAAAACGGTGTCGGCAGTCTTCCATCTCAACAACAAGGAAGCTAAGCGTGAACTGAAAGTGAACTTCAACAACGAAACCCTGCCCTTCTGCTCCGAGCCCAAATACCTCGGAGTAACGTTGGACAGGTCGCTCACGTATCACCGACACCTTGAGCCACTTCGCAAGAAGTTGACATCACGCGTCGCACTCCTGCGGCAGCTTGTTGGCTCCGGTTGGGGTGCTGGAGCAACAACTCTGCGAACAACCACCTTAGCCCTGGTCCATTCAACTGCAGAGTACTGCACTCCAGTCTGGTGCCGCAGTGCTCATACCCGCCTCATCGACCCTACCATCAACGACGCCTTGGGAATTGTGACTGGATGCCTTCGCCCTGCACCAGCGGACAACCTTCCAATCCTCGCAGGCATCCAACCTGCTGAGCTTCGTTGCAATTAAGCCACGCTGTCTCTAGGAAGCTGTAATATGGAGCCTGGACACCTGCTCCACTCAGCACTCACCCGTCCATCGAGTGCAAACGCACGGCGCCTCAAGTAGAGACACCCATATGCGCCCGCCGCACAACAACTCATCAGTTCATCTGACAACAACAACATACGTGCAGCACAGTGGGTGGATCACCAATGCAATGCGGAGTGGGAGGACAAAGCAACAAGTCTCCGCATTTTCCTCACCGACACCGGCACCCACCGCTCCGGAATGACCCTCCCAAGAAGAGCCTGGGTCCGGCTTCACCGGTTCCATGACTATTGGGACCAATTCAGTTGAGACCATTCAGTTGAGACCATTCATTTGAGACCACGTTCATTTGAGACCACGACATTTGAAACCACGTTCATTTGAGACCTATTCATTTGTGACCACTTCATTTGAGACTACGTTCATTTGAGACTCCGTTCATTTGAGACGTGTTCATTTGAGACCACATTCATTTGAGACTTTTTCATTTGAGACCACATTCATTTGAGACCACATTCATTCGAGACCATTCATTTGAGACCACATTCATTTGAGACCACGTTCATTTGAGACCACATTCATTTGAGACCACATTCATTTGAGACCACATTCATTTGAGACCACTTCATTTGAGACCACATTCATTTTAGGCCACATTCATTTTAGACTACATTCATTTGAGATAACATTCATTTTACGCTATGTTAAAGTGAAGCTGTTTTGATTTACTGTGTATCACTTTCAATGATCTGCCTTTCACTTTTCTGCGGGAGACTGAAGTTTTCCAAGGTGACTATTCATTTGAAAATTTGCAAGGTTGCGCCCTTCCGTGTCCAGGGGTGACTCACGCTGGTTTGTAAATGCATCCGCACTCAGGGCCGGATCAAGGACGGAAGCGGGGGTAATTGACTCAGGCCCCTCACTCCAAGGGGGCACCCCGTGATGATAATCATTTGTTATAAATAAAATACTCCTTTGAAAAATTGTGATTCGGAAGTGATACAAGAATACAAATACATATTCCGATGTTGCAGTGAGTAGGTGTACATCTATTGATTTACCTACAATTCTGACTTGCAGCCAGTTTTTGCAATAACTAATGAATGTAAATAGTTTTGTTTTTGTTCAATGCAAATATATTTGAATTTTACTTGTAACTTTTTTCTGATAATCGGTCTTTTGGCATGAGTATGATTATCCACTCGTGGATCACGCCTACTGCACAAAGTCGCGAACACGATAATATTGTCGTGCTAAAGCTAGTCCTGCTGTGGTTACTGTTTAGTGTATAGAAGTGGTTCTAAAGTGATTGTCATTTGTTTCAAGCACCCCTGACGTTAAATAAGTTGTACAAAAAATGCATTTATTGGTAAATTTATTGATCAAACTTTCCATGTCGCAGTGCGCGCAACTGGAAATTTATTGACGCCCCCTGGGGTGACGCGCCGTCCCGGTTAAGAACCATTGGCATATACTATATAGCAGGGGTGGTCACTGCATAGCAGGGGTGGTCAAACCCGCTCTATGCATGAGCCGCATATCGTAAAATCCAAGTTACAAAAAGCCCGCAATAAAAAAACTAAAAACACTAATTTATTTGCTATCTACGCTTCTGTGACATCAAACTGTTTTAGGAACGACTTGCAAAAGTAATACTGTACGGCATGCTAGCTACCACAGCATTATTTTACAATATTTCTACATTTTGCAGTAGAAATAAAAAACAAATATATAATTTTTCGAAAAGCTCAAAGAGCCGCATGCAAAGGTTCGAAGAGCCGCAGTTTGGACACCCCTGCTATATAGTATCCAAACGCTCCCGTAAGTAACTTCTTGTGTCGTCTACTCTAGAGGTTGCCCAGCCGAACTGTGGCCTTTGTTTCATCATAAAGACAACGTATGGTGAAAACGCACTTTTCTTCCGATGACTACCATCGTTGTGTAATGTCACAAATGGATGAAATTGGTAATGTCAAGCCATTTGCACCATATGCTATGCGTGTTCCGTCAGAAAAGGTTTTCATCAGTCGACTTGTAGAACAAAAGAGCAGAAAACGAGATTACAGCGTTCAGCTAGCGCGATGCCGAAATTTGCAAATGCTTTCAGGAGCTGAAACGCGCAAAGTTTGTTAGGAGGTAAAGCGCAAGAATCTTGCGGTGTTAGCTAAAATTGTATTTTATTGTACTGTTTTGCAACTATATGACAATTTAACGGCCAAAGAAAAAAAACATTCAAAACATTCAGAACATTTGAAAAATGACCATTTTCTTAGCAATGGCACAGCGAAAGATCTTGTGATCACGTGGTCTAACTGCACCATTCCTACGATTCTGCTACGTTTTAAACTCACTGACATTGATACCCGAAAAAAATATAACATTACACTTCATAAAAAAGAAGCAATACACAACAGAGACACAAAAACCAAATACAGACAAAAAAAAATACTAGACACGACAAGGTCAGTGTTACTGCAAGCACAAGTGGTTTACTTGATGAAAATGTGAAGGTGTCCTTACTCCTAATACCTCGCGACTGAATCGTTTTTTTTCAGCAAAGTTTTCAAGCAGCAACGTTAAAGCAGTGGTTTTAACCAGACCACCTGAAACTGTAGGTGGAAATCACGACATAAGCTTCGAAGCACTTTTCAAACTCAGCGTGGCTGGCCATATTGACATGTTATTTTTCAGGTGTTTTTGTTTGTAATCTCTGGCTTCTTACTGTTTGGGTTAATGTCGTTTCTTGCCGAGTCACTCTCTAACCCAGTGGTTCGCAAAGTGGGCGGAATCCCCCATTTTGATGGGGGCAATTTTGATGGGCAAGAGGGCGAAAAAACACAAAAGGGGACGAAAATGCTCGATCACTCATAGATCACTGAGTTAACTTCAGAAGCCTACTACTATGGCTTGTCAGTTTCTTGCAGATGTTAGTTTGCTATGACGATCGTTTGGGGTTGATCAAGTACACAAAACTAAGAAAATATGTTTAAATCAAGTACACAAAGCTAAGAAAATGTGCCAAACTTTTTGGAGTAATTTAATTTGGTAGTTTTTTTACAAGCAGCGGTCTTACCATGAGGAAATCAGCAAAAAAAACAACAATCACAAGTTCAGACGATTAAGCGAACAGTAACTGGCATAAAGGAATCTCAAGATGACGGTAATATAAACAATTTCTGGAAGGGCAGTCGGTGGTTTTACCGTCAATGCCTGAGGACCTTTTGTCATTTCTTATGACCAGGATCAAGAAAATGGCTCCTTGGAAAACTACCTTTGTGTCCGAGCATTTGCACTCGTTGCATGCTTTGTCTGTTGCAGTCTTGACGATTCCAGCTAACAGCGCTGCCAAGGTAAACCATGCAAAGAGCGCAAAACACACAGTGGATTGTCATGTGTTCTTTCCAACACGCACACATTTGCATTAAACACAAATGCGAAGAAGTATTTAAAAACCCTTTGTTCGAATATAAAGTATGACTCCCAGCAATAAATTCACATTTGACTTTTTGAAAATTCCTGAAAACTTCTGATTTCTTATCTTTTGCACTCATAATAAGCAGTGATGAATCGCAAAGTAAAGCACAATTTAGAGTGGGAACTGGTTACCGTGTTGAAAACAGATTTTTTTTCCACATATAAAAACTTCAAGAAAAGTCCGCATTTGTTTACATTGATTTTTTTACCCTCCTGATAATGCACTGCTATGCAAAGCAATGCTAGTTCGCTACCAATAATTCATAACTTACATGCTACTGCTTGTAAACGTAATGTTTTCTAGTGAACATTCCTACTTTACTGTGGTGTGCCTTACATTTCACGCTTAAATATGCAATGACATCATATCTTAATCATACTCCCTGCTAACAGCATGACTACATACAGCTACAAAGCTATGGATATTTTATTATATAACTACTCATTACAGCTCAGTTCTTTTCAGATCGCTACACAACTACAGACGCGGTTCGATCATTTTGACTAGAAAGTAAGATATTGTGATAGTTAAGGTTTTTCTTACTTCTACAACAGTGGTTCTCAACCATTTCGCCCCCCTACCATTCAATTCGGATCTGAACGTACTTTAAAACACAGCAGAGGACAGAAAACTCTTCATACCTTGAGCGTGGAATGGAGCGTTGCACCCTCTAAAATCTAAGTTAGACCACGTCATAGAATTACATGTTTTGCGTTCCTGCCCGTTTCCTTTATCGAGGCGCCACAATAGTTTTAGTTTTCAACTAAAAATGAAAAACGGGAAAAAATGTCGTTTTGCGTTGGTCGAAAAACTTACAGTAGAAAAATTTCATGGCTTTTCAGAAGAGAAATGCAGCTGAATATGAGCAAAACGTCTAACACGTGATCTCTACAAACACGACTGTTTTAGCAGATAACGTCAAGTCCCGCAAAGAATTGGAAGGTAGTTTATAAAAATGTGATTCACAGTAAATCAAAACAGCTTCACTTTGACATGGCGTAAAATGAATGTGATCTAAAATGAATGTGATCTAAAATGAATGTGGTCGAAAATAAATGTGGTCTCAATCACTGTGGTCTCGAATGACTGTGGTCTCAAATGACTGTGGTCTCAAATGAATGTGGTCTCAAATGAATGTGGTCTCAAATGTCGTGGTCTCAAATGTACGTGGTCTCAAATGAAGTGGTCTCAAATGAATGGTCTCAAATGAATGTGGTCTCAAATGTACGTGGTCTCAAATAAAGTGGTCTCAAATGATTGGTCTCAAGTGAATGGTCTCAATTGTCTGCACACTGGCTTAACCGCCTCCGCACCGGTGTCGGGCGTTTCCGCTCCCGCTTGTACAAATTAGGTATGGCCTCCTCTGCGACCTGTGAGTGTGGCGCAGAATAACAAACCGTCGACCATGTTTTCCTCCAATGTTTAATCCATCCAGCTCCTCATGGACTGCATGCCTGGCGGTTCTGGACGATGGGACAATCGAATGGCTGCTTAACGCCTGCCCCGAGATCTAGTGCGGCCAAGCAGTGGTTTGAACAACTCGCTAAAAGGAAGCCAGGCCCGTAACCAGCTTGGCACACCAGGTGGGGCGAAGAGTTTTCTGAGAGGGGCCCACATTTTTAAACTATGTCCAATAGTTTTGAATTATGTCCAACACCTTTTCCAAAGGAGGCGAAACAATATTGGAGGGTCCTAACCCCCTGCGCCCCCTGGTTACGGGTCTGCTTTCAGTTCACATTTAGCTTCCTTTTTGGGGTACGAAGCACCAAAAGTTTTAGGCATACGCGCCCTGAAAATTGTAAAGATGTGTTGTCGATTGTTGTGGGTGCAGTAAACTTTATGAGGCCAAACCTTGAATCACGGCCTGATCAGAGTTTTTTTGTAACGAAGTTTAAGCTCAAAACAATGTTCTTCTTTACTACACGAAAGTGCCGTTGCTATCCCGTGGTCGAGTGCTTATTCGTGTTCGTGAGCTGCGCAAAGAAATCGAGCAGTTTCTGAGACACGGAGGTAGTGGCATAGGAGATCACCTTGAAAATGAGTTAATTATGTGTTTGGCATAGGCTACCTTTCAGATATATTCAGCCACCTTAACGAATTAACACCTCCATCCAGGGAACGGCAATGAACATAATCAAAGCTTGGGAAAAGATCACTGCCTTCACTAATAAACTTTCAAGCTGTATATGTCTCATTTAATCAGGCAACTATGCTAATTTTCTACAACTTGATGTAGTTATCGATGAAAAAATATTCTAACCCATTGTCATTAAAATATAAAAGCATTTGCAGGTGTTATACGGCAGTCCTTCCACAGATACTTTCAGCCAGGATTATTTCTGTTTCACACGGTTGGATGCAACACCCATTTATTTTTAACCTAAATTCTACGGATGACAATGGTGGAATGATGGAAGATCCAGTTGAAATGAAAGCCAGTAGAAAATTAAAATAAATTTCCATTTAATGCAGTTAGATACTTTCTGGTGCATGCAACTCAACACTTCCCCGCAGTTAGCAAAGGCAGGTTTGAAAGTGCTTGTGCCATTTGCAACAAATAACTTATGGTAAAGCGGTTTCTCAACTCTCTTACACCTCAAAAGTAAGGTCAGGAATATTTCAGAGCCCGACGAAGACATGCGAGTGGTGACCTCAAACAAAGAGCTTCACTGCAGCATGATCATTGGAAAAACAACAAAAGAGCCATGTTTGATTGTTGGTGTACTTTACTGTAAATTCATTGTATTGTTATATCGTTGCAATGAAATTGTGTTAGTATCCATTACTATTCGATTTCAGACAAGGGGTACGAGAGAATTTAACGAAAGCTCAGAGGGTACGAGTGGGTAGAAAGGTTAAGAACCACTTGGCTAAGGTCAGGTTGTTGTAAGTGCTGTTTGTATTGAGACGTGTTGAATACAGTTTTCTAGGTTGTGTTTTTGGAAGAGCAGAGTAGCAATACCGTGCTGCTAGATACCAAGGGCGTACGCAAGGGGGGGGGGGGTTAAAAAACCCCCTTGAGCTTGAAAATTTGCAAAAACTTAATTGCCTGCGCGAAAGAGATTAATTGTTTTCACATACTGTTTGCTATGCCACTGAATGAAACACCCCCCATGAAAATTTTCTGCGTACGCCACTACTAGATACTAACTTATGCGATCATTTTAACTAGTAATGTGCCCTTGTAAATCGTAAGCTGCTGGTTTTGATAGTCATGCTTGCCAGCAAGTACATAGATGAGATAGAGTCCAGGCTCTGTTAGAGTACAGGCGCTGATAGAGTCCAGGCTCTGTTGCAAGAGGAAGCGGTTGACGAAATAGCCCTTTCCACATCCCTGGTTTTAATTTTCAATGTCAATTCATAGAGGCTGAATGTTCTCTTTCTTGAAGATTCTATCTTGTCTTGTAAATCCAAGTGCAAGATTCAAAGGGGAGCCTACAGCAGAGAGAATTGTTGCTTGGAATACGACGGGACCCAACACAGAGCATCATCTGTAATTTGACCAACGAGTAATTTCAAGCTGATTTGGAACCCAGGTGTCGTTTGGTGGTTTCGCTGGATGCTTGCAACCGGCCATTTCGCGGTCATATTTTCCTGTTCCTGCTTTTTAATGTTTCATTTGTGCATACGCGTGTAATGGTTGGACATCTGAACACTTGCGCAAAAACACTGAGGAAAAATAGGCAAAACCTGAGTAAGCGGTGCGCTTCAAAAGGCGTCATCAACCAAACGTAGCATAGCAACTGTAAAGCCATTGGACAACATGGCGTGTAAATTCCGCATGGCAAAGTCTGATCAGAGCAGTGGCTTTTTAGCTTACCAGCAGTCATGGGCAAAATTTTACAGAAGCTTATTTCTCATGCGGTTGATTGTAGGTTTCCATCTTACACTGCAATTTTCTCAGTAACAAAACGCTGTGCGTAAAAATTGTTAACCAAATTCGCAGACAATTCTTAAGTTATCAAGGCTCATGTGGTTTTTGTTGCATTTTGAAAATGTTGTCTCAGAACCGGGAAAATAGGATTCGCGACAAGGTTGCAGAGTTGGAGGAAAAATGGCCGACTCTGACCTTTCCAAAATTTCCGACTCCGACTCCTTAACATAAAGTGAATGAAGTTTGGTTGTGTGGCAGCAGGTAGATGGCGCCACATGTAAATGAATGGTCACCGCTAGATGGTGCCCATAAGTCACAAGTCACTGTGATAGTCACCACAAGCGAATTATCGTAATTCACTTATCCCTATATAATGATAGTGCAACCTAGATATAGCAGAGTGAACTCGTCGAGGGAGCTCTATTGCTGCTGGTTGCTTTCCTGTTAGTTAATGCTCCGAATTGCCATCTTTCTCTTGTGCTTGCCTCAGTAGTTCAAGGCGATGCAGTCAGCTGCAACAGTTGTCAACAATCTTCTAGCAACTAGCCATCAATGGAAATCGTGGTACACAGCAAGAAGTCTCTCAAAGTTTCATAAGAAATTGCACCATTTTAACAGTAATTCCCAACTTAGGAGAGTGTGATGTAAAAAATGATCCATTTAGACTTCCGGAATCGGACAAAAATCCGACTCCACCCAAAAAGCTCCGACTCCTTAGGACTCCGCAACCTGATGCACAAGTTCCGAGGCGATGATACTTTTCTGATCTGGCGTCTCTGTTCCTCCGACGCAATCATTTACCCTCTTTACACTGCACTGTTATCGGATTCGCGTTAGATTGGAACCCCGAAAATCACTCAAGCACGACCGTGAGTGTCTCACCGCGATGCTTGAGCGCGCATTTTTTCAACGATACCCGATTCAGCGAATCCAACTAGCAGAGGTAGGTTGGGAATCCGATAATAAGGGATTCGAGCGGAAAACAGGTTGGGCGGTTTGTTTTAAGTCTTGTGCAACATTTTCTGTACTTGTTTGATGCTGAAACGACTACCGTGGAACAGATTAGGCTATTCAAGCTAATCTGTAACAAAAATGACAGATTAATTTCTTTGATAGTTTTGCCAGTAGGCTAACACACCTAGTTAGGGAAACAATCAGCAAAATTGAATCGGTTGAGCAAGCTGGGAGATTATTGGGTAGGTTACAAGACATGAGATATTGGGCTGAAGGACTATTACCCCAGTACTGCTTTAATAGGTTTTCATTACACCTTGGTATAGTAGAGTGATTCAACCTCTGTACAAAATACGTAGACTAATATTCTATTGGAAGTGGATGACTTCAGTATAGGCTACACTTTGAACTTTGTATCCCAGTTATATGGCTGTGATTTCCTCAGTTCATAATGGAACACACGGAGTAGCATAAAATGTGGCATAAAAGTTTGTGGAATAGGTTACAGTTGCAAATTGGCGAATTGCAGTAGCCTACCTACTGTTAGTAGATTTCTACTTACAAAGTGCTGTGAATCCTAAATTTGACACTCGTTTTTATTGTACTGCAGACAACAGACTGGTTAATGACTGAAATCAACAAAATGGTTTTGCAATGTCAAAACGAAATCCCATTTCCTGCCCTGTAGAAGCTGTTTAAATTCTACTAGTCACTTGAAGAGTGCAATTACGATGCGACGCCGTTTTCATGACCTCATCGCCCAGCAGTTCTCCACGATTTTCTCTGCTGGCTGTTATTTTTCGGACTACACAAAATAAAATCAAATCGAGGTGTTTCCAACCACACCTACAAAAAGCACCTTTGTGTAGTGGAATCAGGATTCACCTTTTCATTTTCACCTATTCCCCAGTTTTCACAATACCATAGGCTAAACCCACGAAGCAAATCTTTAAGTCCTTGCAGTGTAAAAACGCCCCTGTATCGAGTTCGCTAGTGCGTTCACGAAGGTAAGCCAAGGGCGTCGAATCACTCACGCGTGAATCCGATAACAAGTGCAGTGTAAAGTGAGTAACTTTCTCACTCGGATTGAACACAAACGGGATATAGACTCTGACCGAAATATTTTTCACTTTTCGCGGCAATTTTCATGAATATTGATGCCACACGCGATACACGGAATAATCCAAGGGTCGCGAAAGCCACCTTTGAGACAAATCGCCACCAAACCCTTCATTCTTTCGCCGCTGTGAGATAGGGGCGTGCAGAGGCGATGACTCTGGGCATGCGAAGAGTGAAACTACCAGAATTAAAATGTTGTAGACTAACGAGATGCTCTTCGTATTGTAAAGCTACTAACAGATTCTGCATGGATTCAATTTTTCGAAACTACCTTGTTGTCAACACTAGTTATCTACGTATTTCAAATGCCTGTATTTTTCACATTCCTCAATACAAGACTAGAACTTGGTAGGGCCAGAACAGTCGTCAATAGGGGACCTTTACATTCGTGCAGCAGGGGTTTGACATTCAAATTGGACAAAAATTCCACTAACTTATAGTGTTTCACATTTCATTTTGGAGGGGGCTAAACCCACCACCCCACCCCGTGGCGACGGGACTGGGTAGGCGAGCATACAATCCACCAGTTGCACCGGGCATCACCAGACCTCTGCACACCCCTACTATGAGGGATGACCGTTGGATAAAAGCTGATGATTCATATTTGATAAGTGATAGTTTTTGACGAAGTTTTTGCGGGAAGCTAGCTACTGAAATACACAAATGTTGAGTTTTATAGGTTTTGGTGCAGACTTTTTCGAAATCTCAAACGAGGCTGGTTGCTGAGAAGTCAAAACAATTCAAGCCCAGTTTGCTTTGAAAGTGTGTTTTGCACCACGTCACGTGATCGGATGTTGATCAAAATTTTTCTGCTTTGCATTTGTCCTCGACAATTTTAGTCTGTGTTGCAATCGATGATTTTTTGTTTCCTATTGACTGGAATTACGTGCGCCATGTATCGTTGCTGTTAGAAAATTAACAACCGCAAACAAGTCTGCTTAAAAATTGCCATGTTGGCTCAGTTACACTGAAAATCACGTTGTGCACCAGGTTCCAGAGTTAGTAATAATCAGTGTCACTTTATTCGTGATTTTGGAATTTCTATTGGCTTTTCACGCAAGGTCACTACGGTGCTTGTGCATTGTTCAGAGGAGGCAACAAGTTCCAAAACTTTCCACAAAAATATTTCATTTCAAATGAGGTTCGGATTCTGGCGTTTGGTTGCTATCGTCGCCTGCTGCTGCTGCTGGAGATAGTTTTTCTGCCTCATCATTGAGAGACTCCGTGCTTTGATTCCTGTGTAAATTGTGTTTCCACGAAATGAAACATTAACAGCGGATACGACGCCGTTGTCGTTTGCGAACTTTCTGAAATAATACACTTGTACCGTTTGCTCTCGGACAAATTGAATGGCAAACAGATTCACCGCGATAATAAAAAAAACTGATTTGCAACGCTTTCACTGTGATCAACCAGCAATTGTTTGAAGAACAACAGAAACTGTGCATTAATTGCAAAAAATTGCCATTGTCGTATTATCGTTTGTACATCATGTTTCAGTGCACAATGAAAGTTTTGCCCTGGACAAACAGATGGAAGCCGGATACGATTTGCAATGTTTCCTATAACCCGATTTCAAAGTAAACTACGCTGACGTCTCCAGAAGAATGACGTCACTATCTCTTGTCATGTCCAGTGCTTGGTTTTCGTGTTCAGCTTCGAGAAGCAGTTCTACCGCTTCTTGGGGCTCGCGCATACCGGCATACCGACTGCCACGATGCTGTTTGAGATATGGCCCCCAGTCTTGGTCTGGGGAGGATGCCTGAAGATATGAAAAGCTGTCATCAACCTGTGACACGCTTTATGAAACGGAAAGAATTGAAAAAGCATGAGCGTTCAGGTAACTATTGCGGGCTACAAGCAAGCAAATAACCATTGTTACGGAACAAATACCATTATTATCGACAATCCACAAAGCGTTCTTGACCTAAATTATTGCTGGAAATTTCGCGACGCTAAAGAAATTAATCCCCAAAAAGGTGGGACAACCAGAAAGCTGCTCTATAATACGCAACCGCAAACGTGTAAAATCTACGCATCTATGCTGTAGATGCTGATACAATAAAAACGCATTCAAACAACATCAGGAATTTTTTATTCATTGTTTTCACGGAAGTTGTGCCAATCACAAGATAAATAAACGAATGTTGCAGAGAAACACTGCTCAAACGTCAAACTTTAAAATTAATATCACTTAGTGGAATATAAAAACAACAACTTGATTAAGCAAGCGGGAAAACGTGTAATTCGGAGCTTACCTTAAAAATATTGCCTTTATTTGAATAGAGAACAAGAAGAGCCATCAACGGAATGAATGCAATGGCGGATGTGATCATTAACCAACCCATAGTGTTTGCAAAGTCAGGATAAAGGTATTTACCATATTTGGGTATCGAAAATGTGGCCATTGACCAAACAAGAACAGCCTGAAAATAGTAGGAAAGGCAAGTATTTCAAAACATTTTTTCAGCATATTTTTCGTGTTGTTTGAAAGCCTTTTTTTATTTCTGCTTATTTTTCTCCCAACGCTGAATATTAGATAACATTAAAAGTTGGCTGGTTGATTGTGAAAGTAAAGAAGCTGATTGCAACAGTCATTTAGTTGGTACAAACGCAAAAATTAGAAGCTAACTGTTATAAAAATCTCACCATAAGCAATATTGGAGTGATAAAAAACCAGCACACTTTCCAATAAATCCAGAAATATTTGTTTTTCTTGCCAATCATCATTTCTATATCTTCAATGAAGCGGTTGCCGCCGTAAACCCAGGATATCCCGGTCACTTCGAACACAGCGATTATCAGCAAACCCCAACCAGCCGCATAGTGGTCGATCAGGTTCACCCAGTAAATTCCAGTCTGGAAATGCAAAGCACAGTTGCCAGGCAACCGGTCCATGTAAGACACAAGCAGGTCAAGACCGTTCCGGGGGGTTCAGAACTGCTCTAACACGAGGAATAAACGATCGTTAGTGGCATTGATGCAAAGAATGAAAACATTTCGATCAAAAATGATGAATACTACTTCTAAACTTTTTTTCATTTATCGTGAGAATAGGCTTATAATGAAAATCACAGCCAATGAAAACGATGCAAACGACATACTGCAAACGTTTCGAAAACTCCTGTTATCATCAAAATCAGTGCATTGAAAATTGAACTGCAGTGATCTTGCTGCAAGCTCTTATGGCCAGTCAGGAGAAAAGCGCTGTGAAAAATCAAAAACGCGAAAGACTGGTCCGGTTGTGACGTAGTGGCGCGAAGCATACGTAGTCGCGTGACTCGGCTGGATACGTGCCGATGGTGATGGAGCGTGACGTCGTAAGAAAAGGTTTCTGCATCTTTCATTTTTTTGAAGAACAATAAACAATAGCACAAACAACAAAACTTCCCATGAAGAACAATAGCAAAATTACAAAACTGTTTTTCGTTAGTTGTGATTTTTTGTGTCTTATGAGAAGTGCAGTAATAATTTGTCACAAAAAGTACTTGAAAAGCCATCCTTGCTACTCTAACGTCAAGTACATCTGATTTTGTTACAATCTACATGTTGCATGCTCAATCTGTGTGCACAGTTTACAACTCAGAGGCAATCATAAAACTATTCTTTTTAAATTAACAATTATGAAAACAGATATTGTCTTAGAAAAATTGGATGGACAAACTTTGGTTTAAACTTAAAAAAATGAATAAACAAAAACTGTTTGTTTAAGAGGTTTGACTTGAAACTAGATTTCAGTAGTGAAAACCACATCAAAAAGGCTGCTTCAGAAAAGGCAAAAGTTCTTTTTCAAATAAATTGATACGATATCGTTTTCTTCATTTAAAATTCACAACGCAATAAATCTAAAACATAGAAAAAAACAAACTATAGTATTTTACTGCATTACTCCGCAGAGCAGCGTGGTAACATTTTATCTCGAAATGATTCAAAAGCCTTACCTCTGTAACACAGCTCAGTCCTAACAGGAACATCACCACGGACAAAACCAAGGTTAACTGCCATCTCCTGTTGCGCAGTTGCCTTGGAAAGGCATCAATGATGGCTGTGCAAACTGTTTCCAGGATCGTAAACTGACTGTCCAGTCCCAGTGTGAAGAGCATGAGAAAAAAGAGCAGTGCCCAGAATGGAGACGCCGGAAGTTGAGCGATTGCTTCCGGATAAGCGACGAAAGCGAGACCAAATCCTGCATATGACAAAGATATTTTTGAGAAGCCAGACTGGTGGTAAAATATGTTGAATTGATCTCATGCGAAAAAACTAATTGTCGATAAACGATCAGTTTTGGTTTGTTGAAAATTATTCCTCTTCATCTAAAGTGCAGTCAAGTTTGCTTGGCCTAGCGCAACAGCCACTCACAGGTTATGCGTGGGCACTATTGCATTTACAGACAGCACCACGGTGTCTTGCTATTATGTTTTAGTTCGGGGTCCCAAACACGCTGCCAGTGGGCCACATGTGGTCCGCGAAGGCATTTTGTGCGGCCTGCGATGTTTTTTGGGAATTTTCAAATAATTAGAATTTTCAGATAGTTTTTTTGTTTATTCACCGGTGTTCAAAAGTGTTCGACCAGCGAGCGAACAAGTTCCCTTTAAATGAACGTGGAGACGGCTAGAAATAATTTGCCTGTAACTCACAATACCTTTCCCAGGAAATAAGATGTAAAAGCTGTTTCTAATAAGGTTCACGTACCGCCAGTTTCGTCAGCGACATAATGCGGCCCTCAGTTACTTCATATAGCCCTCATTTGGCCCGCAGAGAAGTTTGAGTTTGAGACAATTTTGAGAAAAGGCAGAATTAAACAAGTGAGTTGTGAGCAGTCTTTTAAACGAGGAGAGGTTCTCAGCATCTCGCACTTCCTGCGGCAGGTCGTTACAGAGGGTAGCGGTTTCAACGGTGAACAACCTGTTGCCATAAGTGGCTGCGCGGCAGGCTGGAACATAGAGAAGGTTTTTGCTTTCAGAACGCAATGAGCGTGTGGGGCGGTAAGGGCAGATCAACTCCTGAAAATAAAGGGGGCATTTATCAGATGTTGCTGTTGACCGTGAGGTATTTTGACTCCTCCTAGGTCTGTATGCCGCCCCAGCGACCCGCCGCAGAAGAGAAACGAGTGTGAAAATGAACATTGACTATATTCCTTGCAAGTGGTAGGCATTGTTTTGCTGTCACAGCAAGGCTTCCCAACCAAGTACACGAACTAGTTCGAACTAGCCGTCTATGACGCAATACAGCACCAGATTGTAGTGTTTTCTTCAAAAGTCTTAGTTACATTGATGATTGGGTGATGCTGTTCACTCGAAGGATGGCCACTAAAAAGCAAAAGTGTTCCTTTGTGACTGAACGTTGCAAGTTGTTGACAAGTCAAACGAGATTTTGAGGAACGAAATAAAACAACCTTTGATTTTCTTTGCCTGATTTCGGGCTTACATTTTCAAGTTTTTGCAAAAAACACAGTGATCCGTGATGGAGGGTAACAATGATCACGTGATAAACCATGGAGGAAGTATTTTCGAAATTTCCAGGTTTTTGCAATTTTTTAAAGATTCCGCCAGCAATGATTTTTCCGCAGTAGCACTTTACGGTTGGTTTTCTATGCTATTGCATTGACGGTATTCGCAAACATCAACAAATTTCAACTGCTTGGGCAGATTTCAAACTTCTTAATTTTCACACCCCATAGTGAAAATGCGAAAATTTACGGATTGTAAAAAATGTGTACCTGAATCCACAACCTCATCGACAGGCTTGCCGAGACTGTGCGCCATGTGACCAATCACAGTGAATATCGCGAAGCCAGCGAACAACGACGTTCCGCAGTTCACTGAACATATTATCATTGCGTCGAAGAAACAGTTGTTGTGAAACTTATTGTAAGATGAAAGTGCAATCAATCCTCCCCAAGCTGCACTTATTGAAAACATTATTTGCGTAGCAGCGTTTTTCCAAACCTATGAACAGAAATATCAAATATGGTTAGGTTGTATAACACAAATTGTAAAGGTTATTTTTCTTTCTTTATTTGAAAGCATATTTTTGAGCATTTTTGCTTGCCTAAAGATATGGTTGATGTGCGCATGAAAATTGCTTTAGTCTGGCGAAAACTTCTCAATGTTGTGCTTCGAGTTGTTTTTACATAACACTTTCTGGCCCGTCTGCTCAAATAGCAAAAGCGTGCAATCACGCAATCGCTGAGTTCCTATCAAATACTTCGCGTGCTTCAAGTTATCCAGTTTTTGCCCTCGCAACAGAACCGGTAACGCAGTGAAAATAAGCGATGAAATTAATGAAGAAAAGTCACAACTTCGATGAAATGTGTTGCATTTGCATCAACTCTAAATTTTCGTAGTTGTTTTTTCCACTAAGCTCCAAACAACTTTGGCCGATGCGAAATAATCCGCGTAGCAACCAAGCAAAAAATCTGGCCTTTTAAAACTAACAATCAGTAGCATGTTGCTGTAAGATAAATGACGCAATTGTTACGCTATACTAAAACAATTGTTGTGCAGATTGCGGAGCTTTGTTTTGCAACAAATTGCGTTTGTTTTCACGAATTTGGCGATGGTTCATTTCAGTGATCTTAAAAATGACTAGTGTAAGCACTTTCTGCGCGGTATAGTTAATACAATGGTGCAAAATTATCTGTGAATTTCAGTAATGCGCAGAAATTTTTAGTAGCGCACATATATAAACTTTACCATAATATCGCACTTAAGATCAAATATAGGCAATGCTCCCTCGCTGCAAATATCGTTCGTGCATTCCAAGTTTTTGGTCGCGCGGCACGAGTGCGCGACCGAACTTCAGCACCCTTCAGTTAATACGTTTCGAATTTCCTTGCTTCGATGTAAATATGACCATTGCATGTTTCTCTAAATTTTTATGAGCTGAGAAGCTATGGTTCAGAAAACTTTTAGTTTCCGAATTCCCATTTACTCCATTTTGAGCTTTTAGTCCAAATTCAAATGGAAAATACTCGTCCAATTCTAAACTAATTTGCTTGTGAGCATTAGATTAAATTTGACTTTTCACATTTCATCGTTATGAAGCTTCCAAAATTCGTACACAGAACCTGTGGAATACCTTTCGCACACTTAAGAAACGATATTAAAAATTTTTCCCAGCAGCTTGCACGAACTCCACAGTTTTTTTGCCAACGTGATTGCTCTAGTACAGGGTGGTCCAAGACTGCGAGCATGAAGGGCCACATTGCGGTTTGAGGAAAAATTTGCGAGCCGCAGAGAGAACTCCACTGCCATTAAGAGACTGATTTGCCGTTCCAGCAGACCTAATGTTTGCTGCACGCCTAACGCAATGTTGGATTCTAGCGCAATTTGTATTTTGAAGTTTTCTGTTTCATTGTTTGGGACTCAAAATAGAGATTTTCTTCTGGAAAAAAGGTACACAGCACACCAACAAAATAACAAAACAATTTATTGCTTCTTGGTTTTGGTTGTTTAGTCAATGTCCGCTTTACTTTGGTAGTCGACAGACGCAAACATGCATCCAGGATTCCGTGCCTCGTTATTGGCCAATCAGCGTTATTGGCGTTAGTAGTAGTTAACCAGTCAAGTTTCGATTATTTGGAAGCACCACGTTAACTTATTTGACCAAACAGCTTCCAACTGTTACGCACCATAACCAACATAGTGGCGTTCGTGACGGTCAGAGGTTTTAATTGTGCATGTGGAACTTCGTCGATTGTTACAATACCAGATTGTAACAACTGGTCTGCAATAAGTTTTTTTAGGCCCATGCTAGATTTTTTGTTTATATGAATGCTGTAACGCCTGTAACTTGTGTAGATAATATTTTGATGAACTTGGTGCTCAAATAAACTCGGTATTCATCTAAAAATTAGCATGATGCAAAAATAGTTCTTATCGACGCCATATGTACAACGGAAAAGGGTATATTTTTGGGGAGGGATACTGGAACAGACCTTGCTTAGGACACTTGATGGACCTTGCCGAGGACGCCCAGCAATTTTAAAATGTGCAGAGGCAATGCACGTTGACCAAATGCAGTCGGTAGACAAATTTGCAAAAAAGTTGTGCCACAGTTGATCGACCCTTTAAGTGGTCCTTTAAGGACGACTGGAGCGAATACATGGACTTTTCGTGGCGATTTTTGCGGTACCTCGCGAACCGCTGAAGCTACGTCAACACGTAAGACATTGTAAGCAAGGTTTTTTGACGACACATCCTTTGTTGCCTTAAAGGCATATTTGCCATGTCGGCCCGGGAAGAAAAAGATCTTGCTGTAATAAAAAAACAGTGGTTTCATTCCACGACCTGTGGAGAGAGAACAAAACACGGCAGAAAATTCGTTCTGAGTACAAAATGCAACCATACCTAAAACTTCAAAAAAATGCAGGCAAAAAAACCCGACGTGTTTTTGGGATTCCAGAGAGAGAAGTCTATTTCATGGGGCGTTTTTAGCATTTTTCGTCTCGAAGGCCCATACGTCCAGTTCCATATAACGAAACCAACTGAAACTCGCAGAACATGTTGACATTCACGTTCTGCAAAATCCTACCAATTTACGAGTAAAAATAAAAAGAGGAAAAAAGTCATGGTAATTTGAAATATCGAAAGAAATTTCACAAAAAGTGGACAAAGCTTTTATCAAAAATGTTGACTTTTACGATTTTTCGCTTTCTTCCGAATGGTACATTCTCAAATGCTTTTGCAAAAGTTTTGGCTTAGAAACTGAAAAATCGTATTTTTTAAAATTTTGAAAAACCCATTTTTTCGCCGAAACACCGTTTCCCGCAAAAAAAGGATGAGCGACGTTTTTGGTGTTTGTGGTTAGTTGTGGTCCTTGCAATGAGTCCAAGCCAAAAAAGTGCTTGACCTACCATCGAAAATGGTGACAGGTAGGCGTGAAACCGATTTTTTGAAAATAATGGAAAACTGTCAAATATTGCTTGCAAATAAACAAAAAAATTGCATTTTTCTCAAAAATTTCAAATGCAAACATGCCTTTTTTGGTGCTTATCAAAAAGATCACTCGGAAACCTTTCTTACAATGTCTTACTTGTCGATCTTGCTAATAGTGGTTCGCGAGTTATTTTTGGCGCGCAATAACCGCGCCAAAAAGCCGATATATCGCCTTCTGCGGACTTACAAAGCAGGATGACGTTTTCACACCTCTGACACTTTTCTTTTGACACTCTTTTTTTGTTACTGCAACATTTGACTAAGATTACTTCCACAATGCAGATCTTCTAATCTTACTTGCAACTGAATTACACAGCCTATGCTTGCAACAAAGATCAAATATGGGGCGCCGTTTGTAAAAATATTATATCTGACAAATTTAGCACAAAAACTGCTATCTCTGACAGAGATAGCTATCTCTGCATGCAGAGATGTTATCTGTGGCAGAGATAGCTATCTCTGCATGCAGAGATGTTATCTCTGCCAGAGATAGCTATCTCTGCATGCAGAGATAGCGCTGAAGCGTGTCGAAGGGCTTGCTTTCAGCGCGCTCTTTCTGTGAGAGCATTCTCTTTTTGCACCTGAAGGAGCTCAGAGGTGGTGAGCTGCGCCTCTTTTTGCACCTTCAGGTGCAAAAAGAGAAT
>Ga0210059_1000723_pt1 | contig 44824 bp, 23 predicted proteins | sample Ectturendosymbi2_FD_188042 | JGI IMG/M metagenome (GOLD analysis project Ga0210059, IMG submission 188042) | Ecteinascidia turbinata endosymbiont from Florida, USA - Sample 2 (SPAdes) (version 2) | ecosystem: Host-associated > Tunicates > Ascidians > Unclassified | place: Key West, Florida... | reverse complement strand
ATATCTCTGGTGTGGTAAGTGCTAGAGAGCTGTTGAAACACCAAAAAGACTCGGCAAGTCTTGTAGTTTGCAATGAAAACAAAATTTTTTGGTTAGGGTTGCACATTTTTGTGAGTGATGTCATAACTAAAGGACTTTTAGGCCACTTTGCTTGGCCCACTTCACCTGGCCCTGGGCCCAAACCGTTAGATGGTAGTACTTTGTTGAAGTTTTTATTCAAAACTGGGTACAATCTGAGTCTTTTGATACTTCAGATGACCTGCTGGGGTTTCGGCTTGAAAAGTTATGATCAAAAGCAATAAAAATATTCAATTAATTAGATAATTAATTAATTTTTTTATTTTAGATTATAACTTTTGAACCCGAATTGCGTTCAAAGGCTCAAAAGACTAAGTCCAATCCTAGTTTGCAATGAAAACTTGAGCAAAATACTTTGGCTTAGCGGTTGGGCCCTAGGCTAGGTAACATTGCCAAAATGACCAAAAAACTGCTTCACTTATGATGTCACTCAGTAAAAATCCACAACCCCCAACCAAAAAAGTTTTTTTCATTTCAGACTAAAAGACTTGCCGAATCTTTGCAAAGATAAAAAATATGTTGAGAAATGTTTAAAAATTAGATAAAAAGGCCAATTCTTATTACTATTAAACAAAAAATAACATTTATAGTTTTCATGGTCAGGAAAATGAGCATTTCCATTGTGAAATCTAAAACGTCATCTGATTTATGTTATATTTAGCAGTAACTTCTTTTTTTTCTTAATTGTAACCACAATTATAATCATTTTATCAAGTTGGTTTTCTTCATCATTCCAATCAATTTAAAACCCAGAGTTGCATTATCCACAGATCTTATCTTATTTGATACAAACATAAATCGTATTTCCCGTGCACATATAAATTATATTTGCTTCAAATTCACCCATATGGTATTGCCTGATACACACTTCAAGATGGGATTATTTTTATTTAGTCAAACAATCAGTTATGTAGTCAAGACCAAGACTTGTTAAAACTTCGAGATTGAGACATCATCAAAAATTGCGAGTTCGATACTTGACTTGAATTTTGAGACTGAGACTCAAGACTGAGATTTGTACATTTTGCTGAAAATTTTCAAAAAAAGGTTGTTGCCACTTCTAAGTTGATTTTTTTCATATTTCTTGCATTTTTCTGGCCTGTTTTGGTTGTTTCTTACCTGTAAATGCAACAGAAAAGAACTTGTTGAATTACAGAAGCTTAAAGTGTTATCTTTGCATTGCAACGTTTGCAAGAAGTCTCAAGACAATAGGCTTGTGACTGAGACTTGTAGCCTTCGAGACCGAGACTTGAAACCTTTAAGCCTGAGACTTGCAAAACGTGTCTCAAGACCGAGACCAAGTCTCAAGACTCCACCACTGCAAATAATTCAAAAGAAGTCGTTGAATTTATTGACTTAAAAAATTCACCATCTTTTTATGGTTCAACATTTTATCATGGTTGACCTTATGGTTGACATGCATGTTACAAACAATTCAACAGCAATGAAATTCTTCCTAACAACAACCTCTTGTGGTATACAAGGTAAAAGAGCAGTAATCTATATTATTTATGTCCATAGACGTAGCAGCATCAATAGAGCTAATTTCCTCAAATTTTTTCATTATCTTTGTTATTGATCTTGAAAGGACATGGTAGCTGCCACAAGCTGATTATAGCCATGGTGTTTTCAATAGTGCAAATAGGGTGGCTGCATTAGTATCCAGCAGAAATCATCTTCTTGTGACCAAAACAAAAAGAAGAAAATCCATTAGGCGCATAAATTGTATTGAAGCATCTACGTGTTCCTGGTCAACATTTTGCACTATACTAGTGTACCATGTTTTCTCATACACAGCTGCAACAATTTCCTTTTTGAAAATATGGGTTTGGCTTGATAACTGGTTGAAGTTTGTACAACTAAAGAATAAGTGCCAACAGGACAAAATTCCTTTCATTTCAATTTGTGTTGGACGAATTGGATGAAAGTAATGGAAGTTTTTTGTACCGTTAAAAGCATAAGATTGGTGAAATGGAAGCTGCATTGCCTGTTGCTGCTTGGAAAACAGTTTCCTTTAAAAAGCTAACAAAATACTTAGAAATTTTTCAGTGCAGTGTGCCAACATATCTGTTACTGTTAGATTTGAATGTGTGTACACTGCACAGTGTATACTTTCTGATACAGTTGACAATTTCACATTACCATTAATGCCATTGCATAGCTATTTGTGTGACTTCTTTCAAAAAATTACTAAGCCAAAATCTGCTTTGAATGTGGACAGAAAGTGTAAAAGCTTTTGCAATTTTTATATTGAGCTGCATGTCTATTTGTAAAAGACACAACTTTCTTCAGATTAAGAATTATTTTCTAAACTGCATGACAATAAAACATTGGCACATCATGCTGAAGATCATCTGATATGAAACAGACTTTAATTGCATAGCACAGAGGTCACCAACCTTTTTGAAACGGAGGGCAACTTTTTGGATGCCAATGAATGCAAAGGCTACCAGTTTTGTACACAATTCTGAAACAAACAAAATTGGTTAATTTATCCTTAATTATGTTTCCATTAATAAAATTAATGATATTCACCTATGTGAAGGCAATTATACTAACAACGCAATAAATAGAATAAAACCTACATAGAAATTGTTTATTTGTTCTCTATTTTACCCTACACCAGCTATGTCCAACCTGCGGGCCGCATGCGGCCCCAGTTGAAGGTTTTGTGCGGCCCAGTTTAGGTTTCGCTGTAGAAAAGTATTGTATGAACTGACAACCTGTCCTTATTTTGATAATCCTGAATTTGAAAGTTTTGTTGCAGGTGGTCCTTAGTGCCACATTATCACGTCTGATACCATTGCAGTTAGGTTTCGAATGCTTTCAAGACATAGGCTTTAGCTAAATTTAGTTTGCTAAGTTCAAAGTAAGATTCAGTGTGCAGCCCTCATTAATATGTTATTCAGTGTGCGGCCCTGGTTAAGATAGTGACATAATTTTTGGCTTACTAAGCCTTTTGGGTTAGACAAAGCTGCCCTATACCTTCGTACTATTTAACTGTTTTTTGTGCATTGCTGTGTAGGTTTCACTCTATTATGTTGTTATACTTCATCATCTCCTAGAATTTTTCATTTCACATTTCTACGTTTTTTTTCTATGACATGCTGTCACCCATTCCTATAACATGATGGTCAGTTTTTTGTCTTTGAACATCATACTGCTCATTGTTTCTTGTTATTAGTAAGTTGCATGTTAAAAAAAACAGTGGTTGGAAAACATTGCCCTGAGGAAACACACTTGAATAGGTGGGCGAAATGTTCGCTAATAGTAAAATAGTCACCAGAAGAGCTAATTTATCCGCTTAATTTTAGATATGTTTTCACTGGCACATGGATGCGAATGTCTAGAAAACAACTTGTATTAGTGCAAATTAATCTGCTGCTCTCCCAAAGCATCTTCGGTTTATGATCAAATCTCAAATATTTCACGATAGCAATAAATCTTCCATGTGACATTGTTTCCAAACAATTTGCATAGCCTGAAGTTTGCATGTGAAGAAAATGAAGTGGGTGATCTTCGAAGAAGGTCCTCTAGCTCAGGTCTTAAACTTTTTTATTCTGCGACACCATTTTGAAAAAGGTTTTTCTATGTGACCCCTCCATCGATATCCTAGATCATAGGTTCCCAACCTTTTTTGAAGCTGGCACCCCTTACCTAAAATTAAAGTGACGTTTGTACCCCCTTGTTTTTAAAAAAGCATAGAAATCACAAAAATAGTCCGATTTTATAGTATTTTCACTTTTTAAATTACTATAGTAGAACTCGTCTAATTCATCATCCTTGAATTTGTCAATTCGCTTAATTCGTTACTTTTTCGTCAGTCCCGACAGAATTCCTACCTTTTGTGTACATTTCTATTTGTTAATTTGCTTAATTCGTCACCACTTTCTATCCCTGAGAAGCGTTTTGTTCAGCTAATACGTCATTTGCAGTGTCGCTTTTGATGTTTAAGCAGCTAGTACGTGTGGGAATTCAAACAAATTAAGGATCTTTATCTGAGAGTTGTTGCACCTCGTTATTTGTTTACCGAATTTATACATGAGGTGTGAAGCCCGACCTGACTTCCCATTGAGAGAATATGGGAAGTCTTTGCAGTTTGTAAAAGATTTAAAAAATGCTAGATTAAATAGATGAGTCCAAATAGAATAGAGCAGCGGTCCCCAAAGTCCGGCCCGCGAGCTTTCCTGGGAATGTTTAGTAATGTAATGATTTTGTGTAGATAAATTAATATGAGATGTAATTACACAAAAAGACAACAAGCTATTGCTGTAATTAAGAGTTTTATCCCAGTGGGCTTTAAAAAACAAAACAAACCAAGCTTTCCACTTTGATCTAAAGCTCAACTGCAAAAGATTCAGTTGAACAGTGATTTGCTCAGGACATAGGCCATTTGTTTGTAATGTTGTAGTTCGCGAACAACACGGACATATAAACGCAAACACAAAAAATTGTTAGGTCATAGCTGCTTTTTTTGTTGGAAATTGCTGCATACCAGCACCCTGATGTTTTACAAGGGGTTGCCAAGTTGGCATTTTTAATGCCGAATTGCAGACTTTCGGCCTTATTTAAAGCGAATTGACTTGAAAAATTGCTGTTTGGAATGTTTTGGCTTTTTTCAGTAGTGTTAACAGAAAAAAAGTTGTTTGATATTTTTAAAAACTTGTCTTTTTGAGCTTAATTTTTTAGTTTTTTCAGCATTTTTGACATTTATTGAAGCTATATAGCAAGGGTGCACAACTCTAATGGATATTCAGGCCAAAATTTTGCTTAAAACCTAGTTCCGGGCTACACCATGTCAAATGAATTGCTCATACAGTAAAAACGAACTTCTTTATTACACAAAACAACAAACAACTGTTTGCATTTCCAATAACATACATAAGAAAATATTTCGTGGATAAAAACGTTGCGCTGTACATGTTTTCATTGGACCAAAGTTGAAAAATTTTGCTTTCACGATAAAATAGCAATACACATTACTACATCTCAATGTTCATCTATTACCCTGGTTCGCAGCCTAGATTTGTTTATTTTCATGATTGAGAAGGCTTGTTCACAATAGTATGTGCTTACAAATTGACAAATCCAGATTCTTGCATTATTCAACAACGCCAGATACGTCTTTTATTTGAGTCGGGAGAAAGAATTAATTAATGAATTTCCTTGGAAAGGGTTCTGCAAAGCTTCGTTTGACTACACATCTCAGAAGTCAGTACCATTAACATTTTCTACGTTCACACCTAATGGTGTTTGAAACAAATTCATTTGTGTCTCCTGGCCATTAAGATCTTGAATGCATTTTCAAACGTTTTCATGAAGGTCTTCACACATTTTCATGAATTTTTCAAAGTCAGGTGCCAAGTCTGTTTGAGTTTTATTTATAAAAGGAGACATGCTTTGAACTGCATCATGTTGTCAGTTGACAATTGCTGCTGAAAGTGCTTCGGTTTACCTTGAAAAGCATTGACTGCTTTCAGGAAATCGCTTGCGTGCCATTTTCAAACTTCTAGCAGGCCACATTTGGCCTGCAGGCCCTGTGTTGTGTACCCCTGCTATGTAACATATTTTGCCTAGCGATTTGGCGTGCGTGGTCCATGCGAACGTGGAAAGCCTGATATCATTTTTGTGGGTTCTCTGTGACTGCTGCACTTTGTGATACTGTAGGTAGATTTTGTGACATGTGATATATATAACATATCAATTGCTTGTGTACCAGATTCAAAGTAATTAAAATTGTGGCATGGTGCATGTTTGCATTTTCACGACCTGTTTCTGTATTGTTTCAAATCTTTATAGGTATTTCTTATTAAGAATTTTCTATAAGAGTAGATGGCACCGGAGATTAAAACAGCAGTTATATGCAATGCTTCCAGGCTTGGTTCCAAAGTAACACTGCAATTTTGCCTTTACTCATCCAGGTAATTCAAAACCGTCAGCCATCGGCCTGTTGCGGCTTGTTTGCTATATTTTGATGAGCGATTTGGCATTTTTGGTCCATCAGGACATGCCAACCCTGCATTGTACATGTGTTTTGTCTTGGGGCCTAAACTTCTGTCGACTCTACTGTACCTTTGCTTGCATCAATGCTGCAAAATTAGCAAATTGTAGTGGGCATTTGGAGTGTGAAGCATGGACGTTCTCTGGCAGTTATGAAAAGAATTTCAGATGCATATTTGCACGATCCTCTCTTTACTGCAGCATCAAGCATGAAACCAAATATTAACCTACAAGTGTTATGTAGCAAAAGAAGTAGTTTCATAAATCACATTGCAAAAATGTTAATGAGCAAAGAAAATAAATAGAAAAATACAAATGTCACTAGCGTTATGCATGTTGTATTTTTTTTTCGATACACAAAATAGTCCGGCCAGCGGATGCTGATAGGATTGCGAATTTGACCCAGCATCCAAAAAGTTTGGGGGCCGCTGGAGTAGAGGAATTAATTGTTGTATTCAACCATAACGTCATAAACTTGTATTTTACTGCAAATGAGAGCACTATGTATCATGTGAGTTACCATGATAATGTATATGAGCTTCTATGATAGAGTTTTCACCTGTTTGCATAATTCGTCACTTTTTTCTAATCCCCTTAAGGTGACGAATTAGGCAAATTCTACTGTACTTGTAATACATAGGCTTATTCTGACAACATGACAGAAAACACCCAGTCGTACTGTGTAACTTTTATACCTTACTGCTCATTAGAAACATACCTTTTGACTTTTTCATTCATTGATGGTTCTCTGCAATTATCCGCTTATACCTTGGCACACAATTACTCAGAGATGTGCCAATTGTTCGAGGGTTTCAAACAATTCCCATTCTTGTTTTTCAAATAAAGTAGAAAGGAATATCTAGATTCGCACAAATATGTTGCTGCAAAGGGAACTAGAATACACAGGACTTATGTACACGCATTCTGGTAACTTTACGTGGTTGATCACCAGAACCTGTCGTGTACTATAGAATCAAACAACAATCTTGCATAATTGCACCACAAACATTCAAATGAAACAAGACTTTTTCAATCACATCACCGGCCATCGTCAGCGTTGTAACCGCAGCATGAAGTAGAAATAGGAATGCACCCATTTAGCAATTTAAATTATTAATTTAGTAACGTTAGCTGGAATAATTAGGCTGGCTGTTCTGTGAGAAATATCATTTGCAATCTTTTATAAATCTCGGTCCTTACATCCACGAACATACAAACTCTCACCCTTGAAAATTGCATTTCAGACCCCCAAAAATCCTGTTTCGGACCCTTAGGGATCAAGGAACCCCCAGTTGGAAACCACTGTCCCAGATGTTAATGTGTAAATATCCCATTACAAATCTCAAGAGGAATTTTTGTCTATGACGAAATCATACAAATGCACACAACCCACAAAAGTAACTTTACAATAATAAAACAACCACGTAACAAAAAAAACTTCAGTTTATAGAAGTTATTTATGCACAACTAATGGGATGGATGCACTTGATTTTTACACAAATCATCCATGTATAGATTTATACAAGACAATGGAGGACAAAGGACATTCTCAACATTTTTCAAAAAGGATCGGTTTTTGCACTTGATGATTACCAATTTTGAGAATGCCTCTTCACACAAATACATTGTGCAAAAGGCTAATAGTTTATGAATGGCTAGATCAGAAATGACTGTGTATACATTTCTTGTTCTTATCCAAAAATCACAAACTCTGTTTTGAAAATTCCAGTTGCAAAGTTTTGTCATTGAATAATTCTGCAAATTCATGCTGGGTATGGCAGGTGTGTGGCCTACTGAAATTTTAATTGTGTATGGTATATATCCAACTTTTTCTGAATCAAATTCCAAAGTACTTCTGAAACTGTGATGAAGCTCTTAACTTTAGTCTAAAACTACTCAGTGTGTTCTCAAAGCAGTTATCCCAGCCCCTAGACTAGAGCTCGAATTGTAGACACAAGCGTGCCCTCGTGTCAGAATGAATGCAATGAGGTCAGTATTGGTCAGTAGGTTAAAACAATCAAGACGTAACAACACATAACTTGTACTTAGTTAAATCAGTTTTTTTAAGCCATCTTAGGGACCTGATTCGGGTCCCTAAAATTGAAAATCGGGTTTCTAGAATCAGAAAATTATCATTGGGTCCCTAGAATCAGATAAATTGGGTCCATACTGGGTACCTAACATTTTCCTTAAAAAACTGGTTAATTATTACTATTTGATTGCTATGGCAGACATCCTAGTAGGCTAAATAACTGAAAACATGAAACCTGGTGTTGTCTATAAAAATGCAGTAGAAATAGATTCACTGCAGGTCTACTTTCAAGTTTCTTGTAAAGTTTGCAAAAACTTTTACATGTCATTTCTCAAGCCAGTTTGTTTCGTGATCCCAAATGGGGTCATGACCCATTGTTTGAGAAGCCCTGCTCTACCTTACTGGATAGCAATAAACGACTCTAGTTCACATATGCTCAAATCAAAATCATTCTCTCCTCTGTGAGTTTCTTCATAGGTGTATTTAACAACTGAGTGAAAAATCACTTCTGGTGTGACCGACTTCCATGCATCGTAGGTACTATAGTTTCTATATTTCAGTACACTGGTGGTATCAGTAAAAAGGTGTCCTGAGGTTCTTCCTACTAATGATAATGTAAAATATTTCCATGCTGTATTGTTTCTATCATAAACAACAGCTTGCAGCCATAAATTTTGAACCAGAAACGCTAAAAGCTGATCAAGGGCTCTTAAGACTCGGATTATAGCTTAGTTTCCACTCAAAGCTTGAGTCAAAAAATTGGCTCTTGTGGTTGGGGCCCAAGGCCAGGAAACCTGGGCCAAAATGCCTACACCTACCTAGTACCCCACTAATGATGTCACCAACAAGAAAAACAAAATCGAAAACTTTCCAACTTTTTTAAAATCCTAACTAGAAGGCTCACAGTTGTTGAGGGTTTGAACAGCTCTCTAGCTCAATCATCTGGCAAGCTGTGGTGGTGCAAAGCGACGGAATAAAGTGGTTCATGCATTTCTTAAATGTAATTCCACCCAGCACCGAAGGTGTTAAATTTGAGCAAAATCTGAAATATTGGGTGACAGGGCCTGGATCAGTTCACATGGAATGACCTCCGTGTATAAATTTAACCTCATTTAATAAAGACAACTCACGATTGTACTTGTGTATTCTGTTGCTCGAACTGTGACTTAAATATTGCACAATAAATGTCTTTTCCAAAACAATTCCTCTGATACCCCTTTTGTTTTTAATATAGAAACCTATTGGTAATGTTGCAATCGGAAATTCTGAGCGTCATATGCGCAAAGCTTCGCACTGTGGCAGCAAGCAACAATAGAGTTCACATGCCATGATCACTCTATTATTCCTTGTTCGCGCCACATATATGTATGGTGTTGTTCTTCTAGTACATCCCATTCATGGTAAATCACACAATCAACACAACACCACCGGAGGGGTTGCAACAGTAATTCACTTGGCATTCAAATGTAAATGCAAAGAATACAAAAAAAATTTTTGATTTTGTTTGCTGGTTTTGAGCAATATCATGGTGAATCTTGCAGTTCACAAATGCACTTTTACAAAGAGATCATTTCTTATACCTATAATCATAAAAAAATCCATTTTTTTACACGCTGATATTTTTTGACAACATATGTGGCACAATCTAATGTCAGTTGTGCAAAAGGTAACATAGTGCAGGATACATGCATGTGGCATAGCTGTTTTGAAAACACTCAAATTTATTGTAATTGTTATTCATGAGCAAATTTAGAAGATTTCACTTGCATTTTAAACAAATTTATAGAATTATGTGTTATGCGGCAGCACTGCTTTATTACTGTATTAAGTGTTAATGTGAGTGATGAAAAAGCAAATATTTGCTTTTACATGCTTTGTTGCAAACATCTGAACTATGCATTGTTGACATATAGCCTGTTTTAATTCCAGCTGAAACAACAGCATGATGTTTCTTTGAAGATGGACAATTTTCAGCTGGTTTCCTTCGTGCAATGATCTGCAAGATTGTGTGGCGTTTTTATAATGGTGGTATTCATCAGCAAAGACCATGTAATTTCGTTGTCTGATTGAGTAATAGGAACCAATGCAAATTTTCAGTTGATTAAAATGATTACATAGGTAAAGATCAAAGAAAGATTTCCACCACGGCATGTGAAGAATTGAGCTAGAATAGGGATGCAAAATTTTATGTGAATGCTAGTAGCACACAGAAATTTTTAGTAGTGCACACATATAAGCTTTTCCGTACAGCATTCATATGAATGAAGTGTAAAGTGTAAACAACTAAGGAATTAAAATATGCAATTTATATCTTACCTCTACTTATTTACAGACAGAATTAAGGTTTCCTGCCTTTCCCTTATTTACAGACAAGAATGAGGTTGGCTGTCTTCTTTAACATTAGTACAGACAAAATAAGGTTGCCTATCCCTTTTAATTATGCATATGTGCTACGTTGCTGCAAACCCCTTTGTGCACTCCAGTTTTTGGTCATGCAGTGTGAGTGCGTGACCGCATTTTTGCACCACTGTGCTAGAACAATATTTCTACATCTTATCTTAGATTGAACTTGATCCTTCTGAAATCTGCATTTGTAGTGTTTTATAGTGTCATTGACTAGTTTTTTGTGCAGAAAGTATGGAGTGTTGTTTGTTCAGTACTAAGTTGAGTGAATTTGGCCAATGAAATATTCAATGAGAAATGTTGCCATTTGTGTACAACTAATTGTACAAAGTTTGTCTTGGGATTTATGATATTTCTAGTTTATGTCTATCTGTAGGTATATTAAGAAATGGTTGTTATCAGTAGAATGTGTGTATGAGTTTTACTTGTAGACTTTGAGAAATTGTAGCTATCATTATAAGATGTCTTTACCAACCAGTGGATTGCCTACCTCATCACCTCCTGGGATTACAACAATGTTCACTCAAGCTGCATCTCAGAGAATGCAGTCCATGAATCTGAGAGGGATGCCACCCTCTGTGGTCCACTCACACCAGTTTGGGTTAGCAGCTCAGCCCAACATGTTGAACCTTCCTGGACACAATATGATGCTTCCTGTGCCTTCCTCTGATCACCAAGGCTTGGCCTCTATGCCAGCTACAGACTGGCCTAATGTGAGTTAATAGAAAGTATGCATGTAATATTTGAGAACTCTATTCTGTATGAACTTTACAGATCTTGATCTTTCAATCAGCTGTTTTTGATGTGTTAGTGTGAAAAAAAATTTAATCATTAAATTTTTTGATGCGTAGAATTCACCACTAAATGGTCATTCTTCTACTCAACAGCAAGCACCTGACAGCAGCTCAGGAAGTCAAGGTTAGCATTTTTTGGTACAAAACATCTCTTGAGCTTTAGTAAGAAAAGAGTGCTTTGTCTGGAACACTAATTACTTCAAGCTGTGCTGTGAAAATGTGATTTAACATATATATATATATAGACTAGTTCCCCAACCTGTAATTGGGCTGGTCATAGTCAAAGTATTTGAAAAATAGGCAGCTACGACCTGTCTTTACAAAAATAAAAAAAAACTGTATGGTTAGCCATTAACCTTATGTCAAGCTTTGAAGCAATGATAGAATAGCTTTTGAATGGAGAAACTGAAATTTAAACAATCAGGCAATGTAAATTTGAATCCAAGTGGAGAGCAATCGCACCTTGGCTGAAGTTGTTAAAAAATTCAAGTGAGACTAATATGTACTTTTATTGTACACTGTTTTCATTACAACACAGCTTATTATTTTCCATGACAGTTGAACACAGCAAAGGCTCTGTGATCATTTTGCTAGGCCTTTCTCGATAGAATGCCATGTTAAGCCCTGGTTTGTTCTGCTACTAGCAAAACAAAACTACATACCCATTTTTCAGTGGTATGGCTAAAAAACCCAAACATTGCTAACAAACTTGACTTTGCAAATTGCTGCTTCATGTTCTCTAACTCAACATCTGCAAATACTTCTTGGCTCAACTCAAAAAATACTTCTAAATTCTCACAACCCAAACATTTCATGGTAATTTTGTGGAAAACACTTATCAATTTTGAGACTACTGACAGTAGCAAATTTCATGCACAAGATTGTATGAAAGTTATCACATTTGGGTCACGGCCCATTATATGCAGACCCCTGCTCTAACTTACCAGCTAACTGCATTTGAACGAAATATGTGAATTGAGTTGATATATATGTAAAATGTCCTAAAAATTGAAAATTTTATTATTTGTCAAATTTTGAAAAACACAAGACTTTTAGAAAGTACACACTAATCAAAAAATTAAACTTACTAAAGTTTTTGCAAAAATAAAGATAAACATTTGCTGTTAAAGAAAACAATTGTTTGTGAACCACAAAAATGAGTTCATTTTAATCATCGGTTGCTGTAATATTGTTTCTATACTAGGTTTTAGCCATTAAACCTGCGTAAACAAGCCAAATTAGATACTTGTAAACATAACAGTTGGTTTGGTGCTTGTTTATTATCTGTGTGAGAATACGTTGAATGGGTCTGGGGTTTTAGTGATAATGTAAAACACTTGTTGGAGGTGTACAGCATCCTAATTCTGTTCTGCACACATTTACATGTTTTTTCTGACCATAAGGCACACTCAAAATCCTTTTGTTTTCTCAAAAATTGAAAGTACACCTTATAATGCAGCGCACCTAATGTATGAAACAGGTTGTTCTTTCTCACGTAGAAACAGTTTTATGTGGTAAACAGTGCTATTTATTTAACTGCTAGTTACAGCTTACTGTAACTGTGAACTGCTGCTCGTGCTTGATTTCGAAGACTGTCATGAGCCACATGACGGTTTGCTCCACTGTCTTAATGAAGGCTTTTGCATATGTTCAAAATCACAACCACTTTTTGTAAACAGTCTACCGTGTTTAGACATCAACCAGTATGGCTTTTTTGGGGCCTATACCGATATATTGGCCAATTGTAGACTGATAGCCGATACTGATAACTGATATTTCCAAAATTTTTAAATGTATTTATGGCTTACCTTTTTTGAAAAACTTTAAAAATCAGGATTTATGGGCTAAAAGTTGTCAAATTGCAGCAATTTCAATATTTTGCTATGGTTTTTAATTAATCTGATTAATAATGAAGAATGATGCTTTTGTTTCGGCTGCGACGGTCGACGCGTGCTCGAAGCTTCATCTTGTCTGCTTGTTTATGAAAAGGCACCTGCTAGTGTTGCTGCAAGATAACTGTCTTGACTTGCTTCGTTGTGCTTTCTTGCGCAAGTTGTATGCATGCATGAGGAATATAACAGCATTTTGTCAACACCTAATCAGCCATTTTGACTGATACCGATATATCGGTAAAACCCAAATATCAGGCCGATATATCGGTCTATCACCAATCGTGTTCAATAAACCAACAACAATTGCAGTGAGCAGCACATGTGGTTCCGTGAATAGCTAACACATACTTTAATGTTGAAGCACAGATCATATTACTCCAAGACACTCCTCTACACAGAGCTATATGTATTACTCCGCCAAGTCTCCTGACTACACTCATTTAATGCACCTTACAATCACCTTACATCCAGTGTACCTCACAAAAATGAAAACAGAACAGTTAGCATTCAATCATTGATACTGTGCCTTATGGCTCGAAAAATACGGTTATTCTTTTTTCAATAAAGCAGGCTTTTAAGATGTCTGTCTGTTGTCCACCACTGTCAAGGTACTCATACAACCTGCTGCATGGTAGGCCTACTATGTACGTCAGTGTTTTTCAACCTTTTTGCTGCAGTGGAATCTTCCGCAAATGTTTGCGGTGCTTATGGAACCCCATGGGATAGGGTTCTGTAACACAAAGGGAGCAGTAAGTCAAAGCAGTTGATAAACAGAGTTTTCATTGCGATTCATAGTGGCAAGAATACTGTGAAACTGGTATTGCTAAACCGTTTAGAACTGTGGTTGCGCATTTTGTCCCAGACAATTTTGGTCTGTTTTGGTAAAACCACTGGTAGCAACTCATGGAACCATGAGGTTCCACGGAACCCCAGTTGAAAAACACTGACCTACAACATGGTTGATTGATTGTGTGACATCATTTGGAATGCCCTTTCTGCACAATTTCTAAAAGGATTGAAATGGTAAAAACATTCTTCCTTACTGCAAACAGATAGTTCATTAATTTGTCACAGCTAGATATTTGTATCAAGCCATCAGTGAAAAATGTAGTGAAGTATGTATGGTATAATGGCACAACGAGGTTGAGATGATCTTAAGCTTGCCTTATTGATAACATCAGGCACTCAGCAAAATTTTGAAGATGATGTACTTCGTATCAAAAACTAAAATGCAGTGAAACAGTGTGGTTGTCCCTTGTATCTCAGACCCCATTGAAAAATACTGGGTGGAGTCAGACAGGCCCCAACCTCATTTTGTCACCCATACTACTGCATTACAAAGCCTAACATGTACAATGTGCACATGTTGTGAACAGTAATTAATCAGAGTTGTGTACCCGAAATATGTTTACTTTCCACATTACTAAATATAACTGCATAATTACCAGGTCTTGACAAATCTGTCATGGTGCAACGATGCATTTATTTTGGTCAACAGTGTTGATAGATTTTAACAAGAAAGTTCCACAAAATGCATAAAAATGTCATTGTTCTGAGAAAACGTAGCCAGCATGCAATTTTGTATAATTTGTTCATATCATTAAAGCATAATTTTTTTGATTTGGGGTGTTTGCTGATTCATTAAGCAACAAAAACGTCTTGGGTCACAGGCAATCTTTCCACTACCCAGGCATTTGCCCACTACAACCCTGTTGGATACAACCATTCTCCATGTACTTCCCAAATAAAACTTAACTGTTTTCACACTGTACTTAAAAACATTGGAAACAAGCAGGTGTGCCTAAAAAGCACATGCATTTCTTGCACAAGATAGTTTTGAAAGAAGCAGCAACACTTATTCTTATGCTTTAACCATTTGGCTTTTGAAAAAGTGCCAGCCAACATTGCATGAATGGGAAGGTAACTCTGACTGGGGTTAAAGTAGAAGTTTATTAAATGACTTTTTAAATGAACGTGAGAACTTGTTGTAGTTCTGCTAATGCACACTGTTGCAAACTGATAATATTATAAAGAAATATCGTTGTAACTGTTTATAGGCATCTCAAACAGGCCATTTGACAACATCACTGTCAAACAGGAGGCAGGAATACCCCCTCAAAGTGCTCCTGCACCTTTGCAGTTTCCACAGTTGTCTTCTACCAATAATTCTGCTCCAAATCCTTTTTCTATCACAAACACTCCATCTGTGTCAAAACACATCTGTGCAGTTTGTGGAGATCGTGCATCTGGAAAACATTATGGCGTGTACAGTTGTGAAGGTTGCAAGGGTAAGTAGAGTTCAATGTGAACGTTACATCGTTTAGAAATTTTGATGCATATTTACTTAAAAGTTTTATTTTGCCAATTTGCAACCACAAATTAAACTTTAGCAATTCATCAAGCCATTGCTTTTCAGTTTGCTGTTTGTCTGGCAAATGCATAGCACTATTATTTAGCTTGTAAGAACAGATCGGTATGATGAATTTCTAGGATTTTTCAAGCGAACTGTCAGGAAGATGCTTACATACACGTGCAGAGACGACAAAGACTGTGTTATTGACAAACGTCAAAGAAATAGGTGCCAGTATTGTCGCTATCAAAAGTGTCAAGCCATGGGAATGAAGAAGGAAGGTATGGTGTTTATGTTGACGCCTGATGTCGTCTTGTTTCATGGAGAGCTTTAGTTTTGTTAATCCAAGTCAGGGATCACCAACATGGTGCCCGCGGGCTTGTTCAGACAATAGCATAAACATGATCAGTGTCTTCACATTGATGTATATCTTTAATTTTTATTGATAACATAATTTGAGCAAATTTTTATTTCGGAATGTGTGTATCAAACTGGTAGCCCTTCGCATGAACCTGTACCGAGAAGTAGCTCTCAGTTTCAAAAGGTTCGTAACCCCTGATCCAAGTTGTTGTTGCGTGTTAATTTCCAATTTAGTAAATTAGCATGTAATTTTTGTATGGAATCTGATTTCACTACGCTGCCCATAACTTTTCTTCTGACACAGTGCCAAATCAGAATGAATTGATGGGATTCACCGATCTATGTAAAGAATATCAGTAATATCGTTTATTCCCTAGTTTTTTTCGCGGTGCGTTGAAGAGAAGTTGACCAGAAAAATGCCGTTTGGTATAAGTGCAAAACGCTTGATTGAAAGGTTGTTTATGTAATTTGTGAATGGTCATTATAGTATTAGCAGGACGGTTATGAAAGTATAAAAAATCTTGATTAGTGCAAAAAGTGCGTAAATCTTTTTCTAGTGCTTATAATAACCCAACAAAAGATTTAGTTATTTTGTCATAAAAGCTTTCTTTACCTTTTGTTGCAACAAAAGCATTTCATACGTGCCTGTCCTTGCTTTCACTTCACAATTGTTACTTTGCAACTGTATTTTAATGATCTGTACTTACACAGCGGCAGAACCGGACCTCCTATGCGAACCTCGCTATGAATGCCAGCTAAAAATGCTTTGATTTTTGCTTCTTGGTGACATTTAAATACGTTTTTGGTTTGTGAACATGAAGCATTGCGCTTCACAAGACGCAGTCGTTTGTTTTTCGTCCACATATAGTAAATCTTGCCAGCACGCGTGGCAGATTCGTACGCAGTGGTATGAATACTACACGTAGTCAACTATTCATACGGTAAACTGGGTTTTTCATGCATTGTTTTGAACGTTAGAATTCAGTAAATTTTAACGTTTTTGTATGTAGCTGTCCAGGAAGAAAGACAGAAAAGTAAGGACCAAGATGATATGTCTTGCGACCCAGCCAACCCCTCTGATGACATGCCAGTTGATCGCATACTGCAGGCGGAGTTGGCGTCCGATCCGAAGCCGGAGGAGATGATGAACTTGCAAGAGGTGTGAGCGTTTTTTGTCTGTCATGTCTGAAGGTGAAACTTGTCCTTCGGTAGTCGCTTTTCACCGAGGTCGCGATCCACAGCTGCAGCGTCTGATTGTTTAGGCGGCACTTGTGTTCCTTCCGCCGGTGTTACCATGCCGAAGGCCTTGCGCACGACGTTCGCATATGCTGTGGCTCGCACTGTCCCTCACCTCTTGTCATTGTGCTTTGCCTGCGCCTTGTGTTTGTTTTGCGTCGTTGCATCTTTAGTTCCGCGCTAGCGTTTCAGTGTTTTAATTACACGAGCGCACCCAGGAGAAAGGCGAAGCCTCTGGATGTATAAATTCCATTAATTTTGGCGTAAGTTCGCTTATATGAACCGATGCGTCATATCCGTATAATGCACTGTGCCTTATATCTATGTTAGCTTATCTCAAGTGGAAAACGAATGCTCAACACGAGTCTGTTGTATTTTTACGTGGTGGTCCTAGTGAGCAGGAACGGAGGTGCGATTGCATCAGCAATTACTGTGGTGGTCTACCTGGTGGGCAGTAAACGCTGAAAGAAGTCTTCTCTTGGTTTTATTTGTAGTTACCCGCTTTAAACAAGTATTGCCAAGAGTAACTCTACGTTTGTTATAGTCTATGGTCTCCGAATCGAGCGTATGCAAAGCTGCCGATCATCAATTGATCACGTTGGTGGATTGGGCTAAACGCGTTCCTCATTTTTCGTCGCTGCCCCTGGACGACCAAGTCACGCTGTTACGAGCAGGTAATAAGTAATCCTGAATTTGTGCTTTTTGAGACGATCGCTGTGCTTACCAGGCCCTGAAAAAAACTTTGGAGCTTGTCTCAAGACCGGCGTTATAAGTGTTTTCTACTCCTTGAGTCCTGATTCCTGTTTGCAAGACTGTGTCATCACTATTGCCGCAGCCCACTTTTGATTTTCTAAAAGCAACACCTTTACGCAACGCCGTCGGTCTAATGCACAGTGGATGCATGCAACAATGAAGCTCCTTACCGCCCGCGATGGCGATTAGATCAAAAATTTGCAAAATTTCTTGCGGTCAGAAGATGGCTTGTGCGAAAACGAAATGAAGCGTGATCGTGCTGTGGACAAGTGGTCAGCAAGAGCTTAACACGTTGGCCACTTCAGACGACAGCTCGCCCGTTGCGGTGTTTTTATAGCAGCTCGTCGGCTTTCCTGAGTGAGCTGATGCCAGCTCGCGATAGTAATAATGTTGTGGCGCGGTAGGTCTGGCGAAGTGCTGTTTACATGAAAACGTAGTAGGCTTGCTTCGTACTTTGAGTTGCGTAGTAGTGTTGTTTGTCACGCGTCGTTGCGCTAATAGTTAAACGACTTTTTTCTCTGCGTGATCGAGGAAGGATTTTCTTGGAAGGAAATGGCGCATTACATAAATCGAGAAATTCTACTCGTTGCTAGCGACGTTTTTTTAATGTCTCTGTAACCACTCTTAACTTGCGAGGTACTTTCATCTGTCGCTTTCACAAATCCATGCTGCCAGGTTATAGGTTCTTCGTTGGGTCCTAAAAGTAATATCACGCAGAACTTGCCTGCAATAATCGCTTGTTTTTCTGATTGGTCCAGCAGGGCGGCAAATTGTTTTGCTTCTTTGTGTGTGTTAGCATCATTTTTGTGCTATTTGTGTAAAAGCAGCGCTTGGTGTCAGTTTAGAAAGTGCAGTGAATAACGGCCCCATTTGATGCCAGTTTGTTGCAAATTGAGAAGACATTTCGGAAAAAGAAGTCAGCAAGCAAGACGTGAACACTGATATTGATCGTTTTGAAATGCAGAAAAAAATTTTCCCTCCAACAGAATGCCATCCCCAGTAGTGTTGGGTGCTGTTCTTTCAAATTATTGCTTGCCCGCTGTATTTCTACTGCATCAGTACTTCACAAAATGTCTTACGATTGAAGACGCTGTGCTTGCGCATGACGAAACACCGATGCAGGAGCAGTTTGTCCTGGCACTGTCGAAAACAAATCATTTTGCGAAACATGAGCAATTTAAAAAACACTGAATGAACTCATTGCATTACAGGCTGGAACGAGTTGCTGATAGCATCTTTCAGTCATCGAAGCATCGGAATTCCAGATGGGATCATCCTCTCTTCTGGCTTGCACGTCTATCGTCAGACTGCTCAATCTGCCGGAGTCGGCGCTATCTTCGACCGAGTTTTGACGGAACTAATCGCCAAAATGCGAGACATGAACATGGACCGAACTGAACTTGGTTGCCTGAGGACAATCGTGTTGTTCAATCCTGGTAAGTTATTTTCTGTCATGTCGTTTTTAGCGGAAAGTCATACTGACCTGGAGTGTCGCGTGGCAATGACTTTCCTCTTTTCTTCGCCATATAACAGACAAACGACCTTGTAGTAAATTCTGCTCAGTGTGGTAATTTTTAGGTGACCCCGGGCGTTTTTCTTCGATACCATAACTCTATTAACGCAGTTTTAGTGCGTGGGCCCTCCCACAACCTATAGTCTCGCCCATTGTGTTTGGCTTGTTAAATTTGGCGTCAGTGCAAATAGAGTGCTGCTGAATATCGAAACTTTTCCCGCTGAAATATCAAAACGTTTTCAGTTCGTTGATATCTTTTTTGAAGTTGATGAATTGTTTATACTTTCGCTTCCTCGATATGATAAATCTGTGCGCGTCGCTGCAAGAGGCTGTCACCCACGTACAGCTGCCCATCCGAAGCAGCATTTTTCCTCTTTGACTCAAGATAACAACAGCAGCAGTTGAACTGATTAGTCGCGTCGTACCACATAAACCTGAATTGCTTGACTCATGCCGTCAAGTATGTCGGTTCGTAACCTCGTCGTCTTACGGAATGGAAAGATCTGGAGCGAACTCTGTGCCTCGCACAGCGGCAACAGCAAGCATACCAAAAACCTACTTCAGTGCTTTCAGCAGGCGTCTGACTATGAGTGGTCTGGCCGAAATCCTCATCTGACCTCTACCCCTTCGTCCGTTACATAATTTACAATGACCAACTCTCGACGGCTGGCGAAAGTGTGCTGGGAGTACATGTTGACTTTTTCTATTAACCACCGCTCTTCATGAGAGCCTGGCCAATTGCTACTTCAAATGTTGATACATTGATTCTGACGTAAAAGTAACTAAATCTTAGCGAATTTTGCACAAAAATAACAGTTTACAATAACTTTGACTGTGCGGACATATGAGTGATTTTCAAAATCATTTCGTTAGTCAACATGTAGAAATTTAATCTGTGATTTAAATCGGTTCTGCGGAGTGCATTTTGCTAATAGGTGGTCTCTTTGTCGCTGCTTATGAAACACACGAATGCTTGAAATGTCTACGTAATGTAGGCGCGTTGTCTTTAATAAAATGAAAAATGTGCTTCCGAAGCATCGGCTTCGGTTCCATGATACTGGCGTTTCAGCCCATGCTATGCTAAGTTGGTTCGTTTTTGACAACTTCTCAAATGCTGGTTGATGTCAAGTGTCAGAACTAAGTTGAGAATTTATTGTGAGTTATTGCGGCATGTCAGCAAACGTCTGTCCGCAAACCAGAGCGGCAGAATTAATTGAATGGGGATTCCGGTTTGCCTTACCTCACCTTCGAGGTCAATAAATCAGCGTATTTGTTTTATACTTCTCGGCGCAGTTCATACTTCGGCGTTGGCGTGATTAGCAGATTCTGAAAATAAATATTTGTTCATTGTTGCAGCAAATTCGTACCAATGCAATTTAATTCCCGAAGAGCATTTCAATTCCGCCACGCTGATCTAGTTGGCGTTGTTTCATTTTGACCTGGTGCTTGTTACGTTAGGTGGTCGTTTCCCATAAATTTGCTAGATGTCTACGGACAATTTGCATTTTTGTGTGTGAACCTCCATGCTAATTTTAACTAGTGGAAGAAAAACATTTGTATAATATTTTCACTCCACAAACTGGTTTTGTTTGTGTGATGCTTCTTTGGAAAAGAAGCGTTGCCGTTTGTCATAAGCCTACTCACGAACAACTCGAAATATTTTTCATGTGTTTTGCTTTCATAGCAGGCAATAATTTTTTCCCAAAAGGTTTTGTTGGAAGTAAAGTGTGTTTTTGTCGACATCTGTTCAAAATGATGTAAAAGTTGCTTATTTTACTTTCCTCCACAGTCTCATTTTCCGGAATCGAGTGGTCTGACATTTTTCATTTATCTGTTGTAGGCAATGGGCTTGAATATCAGTTTTTGCTTTTGTAGAGTTGCTGTATTCTGATTTTTGCTTTTTTTGCGGTAATTCCGAAGCGCTGACGTTCGTTTGGTCAGTCTTGACCCACTGTTTCAATTTATCAGATGCGAAGGACTTGTCCGACTCCGCGCACATCGAGCAGCTTCGCGAAAAAGTCTACGCCTCGTTGGAAGTCTACTGCAAAACCAAGTACCCGGATCAGCCGGGCCGCTTCGCCAAGCTCTTGCTGAGGCTTCCCGCTCTACGCTCCATTGGCCTGAAATGCTTAGAACATTTGTTCTTTTTCAAACTGATCGACAACACTCCGATCGACCAGTTCCTCCTCGACAAACTCTCCAACGACGACGTCCCCATCATGAACTCGTCGCTGGGCTCCAGTGGCCCGAGCCAGCACATGGTGTCGTCCACGAGCGCCAACGATTTTGCATCGACATCCGCCGTGTCTTCACTCTGACGTCCCATTCGCGACTGGCCTCGCCGCGAAGCAGAAACCCTTGTAAATGCAAAGCAAAGTCATTTATTGTCCAACGCCAATCTATATCAGCAGCGAAGAGATCCCGTGCCTCATTTTCCTTCACACTCGGGAAATTTTTAGCGTCGTTTATTGCGAGCGTTCTTTTTCTTCGCGCTGGACGCAGGCTGTTCCCGCCCAGGCGCGCTCGAACTCCCGTCCGGCGCAATTGTTCTTGTGCAGCTGCTCGCGTTTGCCCTCGCTCAGGACGACTGCCCTGACCTGCGTCGTTGCGATCGATCGTCGCATACCTGTCGCTGACTCACCACCCTGCTTTAAAAAAAGCGCGCTCTCTGCTCACGTTGTCCGGCGTACCTTTCACGTTATCTGCGTTTCGTTAGGTTTGAATAGAAACGAGCGCGTTTGAACAGCGCTGCGCTTGGAAAAAGCGTGCGAAACACACCTCAAAACTTTTGCTGTGCATGCGAAGTTTTTCTTCGTGCATGCGCGTTTGTGCTAGTGAAACCAGCACACTTTCGTCCTTCGCATTTCCGCCAAGCATATCCTGCTGTCTGCTTCCTGTTGTCCACATGTCTGTGTTTGCTTGCTCCCGTTCCGACCAGCCTCGATTGCTTGCGACGAACGTAAAACGATATGTCGCCCCAGTCTTTCGTGTGCATTATGCTCTCCTGTTATGTTGTGCCTTTTCATGAACGTTTTATCGGTCGTTGGGGGTGTGGACTCGCCTTTGCATCCGCGCGCGCGTCGTCTCTCTGCTGTCGTGTGGTCTGTAAGTTCACTAAAGTTCACCGCGCTTTTGTTCGTGCTTGACCTTTTTTTATCGTGACTGACAAACACTTGATGGAATTCTTAATCGTTGTTTCTTACCCTCTCTTATGTGTTGGCATCAGTTACGCTCACTTTCGTAACTTTCGTCAGGAGACTGGCAAGAAACGGCTTGTGGTGACCAGTGACTGAAACGTAACTAAGAGAGACGTCCTTGCCCACCATATTTCAAAGAAGCGTGGCTATTCGCATACAATAGGTTCAACAAGGTCATGTCAGTTTAAATTTCGCCGCACATCTGGGACTGTCTCGCGTCGCAGCGGGCGGGAAGAATTGGTTTACAGCTTCTTTTCGCGAAATCGTCACGTCAGCTGTCCGGTGAGTTCGGATACGTGCAAGTTTCTTGTTCTGAGGGGCATTTAAGCTTTCCCGACACCAATTCTAACCGCGGAACAACGTACTGCGACGTTTTACGATTGAACGTCAGTCATGTTAAGTCACAGATTTGACCCAAGTCTGCACCGGGACTGTTCGCAAAGTACGTAAGGCCAGCTTTTGTTTTTTGAAAAGTAAAGATACTCTTGAAAAACCGCTTAGAACAATTTTCGTGCTGCAACTCTAACTGCATGTTAGTGGTAACAGAAGCATTATCTCATGTTGCCATACATATTTTAAGCCTTCAAGGAAGCTTGCTGGCGCTATTTCCTGCAAAGTGGCATGTCGGTAATTTTGCCAACCCCTGGCCATACGTACTTTGTGAAAAGCCCCACTGCCCAGAAATTGCTTTTGTTGTATGCAGGGTTGCTTACTTGGGGCCAGCACATTTCCTCAAACCAAATGACGTACCATAAATGCATTAATTCTTTCGTTGTAGTTGAATCCAGTTGAAATCAACTTGACTTCGAAGACGTTACCCTTATCGGGACATTACTTGCGGTTTCCGTTGCTTCACTTCTCCGAGAATAAAGGTCACGGTGAAGTAACGCAAGTTTTCACGCCATATCTGTGTTATGTGTGTTGAAAGAACGTTTTGGGCATTATCTGCTGATAGCAGCTGAACAAACTGTTGCTACATTTCGTTGGTTAAGCAGTTGCCCGGTATTTAAATAGTGTGTTTCCCGGTTTGATCGTAGTCTGTTTTTGCTAGAAGATATGTCGCAGTTGTCGCATACTAGGCTGATTCGTGATGCGCATCTTCAGTCTTTTCATCGGGAGACCCACCTACATTTATCTTTATGTCAAAGCTACCTTAATTGTGTTTCTTGTGATGTGTGCGTTTTCACTGGTTTGCTCTGCACAGATGATACACATAAACTGTAAATGGTATTTTGGATCAACGCGCTCTTGACAGTGCATGGTTAGCACTTGCAAGCGACCGCACCAACTGCCCTCTATCAACTAGCTCCGCTAGAGTGCCGAGACTTGGAAACTCGTAACGATGCGTGATTATAATCGCTGAAGGCGGTTGTTAGTACATTACTCATGTCACTGCTGTTGTGCGCCCTTGCATGAACTCCATTTTATTTGGACAGTTCTATGTACATGACTTGCTGGTGGACGTCCCTGTGTTATCACGTGTGCTCTGCTCGTATCGTTTCGAAGCAACTTCGTGAGCAGCTGTTTTTCATTGTGTGGTTTGTGTTCGATTGTTCGGCGCAATTAAACATCAAACAGGTCTGTCGGATAGGAGTAGGCGTGGTGTATTGAAGCAGGCGTTGAGTGGCAAGCGGAAGGATTAAGCGATGAATCCGCTTTGAACCTTCACTGCAAACGTGTTCGCCTACAGCAAGTCGAAAGCTGTGTTTCGGAGAGAGCGTTCTGGACATTCTTTCACGAAGTACTTCAGCAAAACCGGTTTTAAATTTTTGGCGTCGTCTTTTGGAGTTTGTCTTTCGGTTACGTTTTTGTATATGCAAAAGCAAGAAAGGTAAAAATAAATTACCTCGCCGAGGAAAAGTTACACCTACCACCTGAAGTTGCACGTACAACTTCGCTGTGGTACTCACACCGATGCGATTGTAACTCTGACAGCCATCCACTTCTATCAACGTTTTTTTCTGGAATGTGATCAAAAGGCCGGGAGCAGTGTGTTTTTTTGACTTTTAGTCCATTGTTCACGTGTTTACTTTTCAACGGTTCGTGGTACAGCATGCAGTGCGGTGGGAAGACAGTTTTTTGGTGTTGGAACGCGTTCCCACAGTTCTCTCCGCTATTTCATCCAGAATGTCAGTAGCAGGACCTTTAAGAGAAAATTTACCAAGGTGTGCGAAGATCGATACCGGCCCCCCTAGCAAGCCCGGAACTAGGGGAATTCCCACCACGAAATTTTCAATCGCAAGTTCAGTTGTTAGGTACAACTAGTTGCGATCATTCCCCCCCGAAAATATCAGCTGCTTGTGGCCTTGCCCACCAGCTTCTGGGTCCCTCGTTAACACTCGCGTAGCTTGTTTGTATAGTAATCAGAATATAAATATGACAGCTAGATTGTTGCACTGCCAACTTCCTTAACTATACTAGTAACACATTGCAAATTATTATCTTCGTATGTTTCAATAAGCTGCTAATCAGCCAAATATCTTTATAGTACAAACAATCATACATTTATACTAGATGTATCATGTTGTTAAACAAAATCCTCAAAACATATGCAGTGTTGCTCGGTATAGGCCAAGTAAAACATACGTTTCTTGTCCGAATTTTTAAAAAACAAGCGGGACTTTTTGCTTTTGAAAAGATGGTAGCTATTAAATTTTTACCAAAATCTGATCTTATTCACGCGTTACATTTATTTTCCACAATTTCATCACTGAATGATGTTATTAATAGTTTCGGGAGGATATGTGTCGACGCTTTTTATTGTGTATTTATGTCCTGGGATTAAGATTTTGACCTATTGCATATTTATGGGTGCTTAACCAGGCCCAGTTGCTGAGCACCTATATTGCGGTCATAACTGAACTGCTGCAGTGTAAAACTACATGACTCCTAACGCCGAGCAGAGGTTGTGTATCACACAGGCTAGTCTTGGGCAGGTTTGCCAAGGAGTTGCGTTTTTCCCGAATTTGGAGGGCCTATGTAGTATGCATCACCGGGCAGTAAAATGCGGCGCTGGTTCTTGCTAAATACCCGAGCTTCCGTGAAAATGACATGCGGCAGCACTTCTTGCAAACGGCTTATTACAGATTTGCTGAGTAGAATCTATGGATGATACGCTATACGTACAGTGCTCCGCTGTATCGTACTTTCAACGTTTTTTGGTTTGAATGACCAGGGACGCTGGAGAGAAATGATGAGGGCATTGTCCCTGCCCTTTCACAACGGGAACGGAGGTGTCCTTTCATAATAGCATCACGGGTAATTTCATTATCAAGATCAGATTGAAATAATTTTATTGCAGCTTCCGCGCACCCAGAAAATTCAGAATGGTATTCTATCATTTCTTCCAATGCCTTTGAGGTCAACAATGTTGCTGAACAGAAACAAGCATATTTATAACGATTTTTTGTTTTTCATAAGATTCCATTGTCCTCAACTCTTTATTGCTTTCCCCTGTCCTACCAGTCTTCCGGTATCCCTGTGAATGACATATGGGTAACAAAATATTGCAACATAAAGGAAGATGACAACAAAAAGGTACTGGTCTAAAAAGCAACCAGCAGCAGTTCCCAAGCTTTATCCACTTGCGTGCCATTTTTTTCGTTTCTTACAGTGTTGTCGTACCATCTCCATTTAAAAAACTCAACAACTCATGAACAAACAATAAAAGGCACGACTATTTAATGGATACCATTGAAAAAGATACCAGCCAGAGGTTAAAAACTTCAAATAAAAATTGTTAACAAAAAACAACACAATCTTGACGTGGATGAAGTTGTTATTTCTCAACCAGTTGTTGAATGCAAGGAATTATTTCGCTGATAGTGCATCAGCAATCATGCTCAGGAGCAGAGAAGCGGTTCTGACAGGGGCTATGGACCCGGAACTCAAATTTTCGAGCTCCGGCTCTATATAGGCATATAAATTTTTGGGCTCCGGCTGCAACCTCTACACGTTTTTGACTCCCGCGGCTACAGAACGGTTTCGTCCAATAAAAAGTAAAAAACATTGTGTTATTTAAACAACTCGCTTGCCATAAAAACTATGACTGTTGAACGGGAACCCAAATTTCAGGCTTCGGCTCCACCATCTAAAATTTTTTGCCTCCGGCTCCAGCCATGCAAAATTGCTTGGGCTCCGGCTCCGGGCTCTGGCTCCACAGCCCTGGTTTTGATTCCATAGTAATCACAGCTGAGAAACCCCTGCTCGCGCTCCCACGTTGACGAAAATGCAATGACTGGGGAATAGCGTAACTGGCAGTCTTTGAGTATGCTCCATTAGCGAGGGTCTTCACGCAAACTACACACTACTCCAGAGACTCTCCTCTTTGCTCAATAGATATGCAGGCTACTCGTATTTTACCTCAACTGGGATATACTCTCGCTTCAACATGTTACAATAAGCTCGTGAATATCAAAAAACATAGTAAATTTTTTTTTAATATTGTTAGTCCAAACAACGTCATCATCGCTATACATACTCAGGGTTTTTTAAGGCGTTTTAGGGACCCGATTTGGGTCCCTAGAATTTCAAATCGGGTCCCTAGAATCAGAGAAAATTATCATCGGGTCGCTAAAATCAGAGAAAATCGGGTCCCTAGAATCAGAGAAATCGGTTCCCTACAGATCCATACCGGGTTCCTAACATTTTCCTTTAAAAAAACCTGCATACTGATACAAAACTATTAAATCACCATAGGCTATATCTCAGAACTACGACGCCAACCTGTGTGAAAACGCTGCCACAACGTTTGTTTCCGCAGTATTTCACGAGGCAACTAACATCATACAGTAAGAACTTCATTCGGCTTACTTCTCTTAAACCTAGCTGTCACTTGTGTTTAGCCAAAGGAGGTGGTTCCAACACTTTTGTTATTTTGCAAATGGCTTAACTGTTAATACTCGTTGAAGAAAATTTATATTGTTTTTTAAGGAACGCTATTTTTTGCACACCAGAAATAGTCATTCATCATTCATATAATCAAAATTAAGTTTACTAAGCCTTATCGCCGATCTCAGGTTGCCTTATCAGATCTCTACTAGAGTAGAATTGAATAAGACTAAGCAGCATACATTTGGAATTACGAACTAAACTTGACCTTCAGAAGACAAGTAGCAGTAACTGCTGAAATAGCAGTTAACTGTCGAACCGTATCTTGTAGCAACTCTTGAAAAATGACCTGCCAAACACCAAACGTTTGTAATTGAAACAGAAAACAGCTTCAAAACTGTATCCTCTCGGCCGTTATTGAAAAAACTCAGGCTACATATTGCCAGGAAACAAATTGTAGGTTTAAGGACGAATTATGAAGGTTGAGAGCGTTAAGAAACGACGCAGTTCATTTTTATTTTCGATGGATTTTGAAGGCAACGGGTCTCATATTTAAAAAATACTGTTGGCCTCGCGCCAGCACTACACAAACACTTTCGATTGAAAGTGGAAGTTTGTAGGCGTATTGTGGGGCCCCCTTTGGCGCGGGGCCCGATTGGAAGCAGTCAGTCCAATCGACTAGAGGTCGACCCTGTCGCCATAGCCTAAAGGTGACGGTACTGTATTATAAAATCACACAACGGAAAATTTCGATGTCGGCAGTATAAATTCCAGAAGAGTTTGCAGTGTGAGTTTGTTACGTCACATATGGCACTTACTGCGCTTGCACGCAGGCTACATCCCTGTCTCCACGATGCTTCAGGTCAGGCGCGCAACCGAAATTTTCAAAACATTGCATAGCAATCTTGTCTTGCTCGTTAAGTATTATATCTCCTTACAAGATTTATCTTGAGACAGGGTATCTGATCGAAAATTTCGTAAATGATTGGTATTCAACCACAAATATGCTGGAAGTCAACTTGGGAGATAATTTAAACTGTTCGTATTTTTAAGGCATTTTTTATCTATTTGTTTGTGTACTATTTTAGACAGGCCTCAATTTGACCTCATAAAACTTTATAACGTTAGGGTACTGTTGAACCGTGCAAATTGCTGAAACTTTCAAATTGATAAGAGAAATCTTGACATAGCAGTTAGTGCCTCGTCAAACCGCTTGTTCTTCTACCACCTTTTGATTATTATTTTTGTTAGGGGCAAAGCGGATCACCATGATTAACGTAGTGCATTTCTTAAAAAAGCGTTGTTTAGCTGCATTTTCGCTTCGAAACCTGACAGTTTTTAAATAAATTTAGGTTGAGGACTATTTCACGTTTTAGTGTCTTTCTGGGTTGATCCCAGTACCACGGCTTGGGAAAAAGCTTTAGTAAAGTGTCATATGAGCGCTAGTCAAGTGTTGAACGCACCTACCTACTAGACCACTTTAGCTCGAAATGACGCTTAACAAGAGCCTACCTTTTGCAACCAGTGCAAGTCCTGAAAGCTCATAGCCTTAAACGTGCTTGTAAAAACTTTCACACAACTAATGGATGCCAGAAAAAGCCGTTTTGCCCCAAAACACCTGATCCGTTGTGCGCCAAAGGCACAAGACACCTGAACCGTTTTGCCCGAAATGATAGCATCCAAAGATCCCCTCACTCTTGACATAGGCTATCATTCAAGTTTGGGATCTTCATTTGTGATAGAAATTCAAGCACATGCTAGAAGAATAGGGATAGAACGAATTTGCTAAAACTAGACGAAAATTAGACAGGTTGACTACTGTTGTAGCCTATACATCTGTCACACTAAACCACTAGTTGAGTACTGAACCTGGTGTTTGTATGAGAATAAAAATTTGTACTCTGTCCTGATCGTTTGTTCTGCATCTTGATTAAAACTGAAAATTTCTCATTCTCGGAAATGTTGCGAAGAGAACTTTTATCTGTGTGTTAGGCTTATGCAGAATCACATGAAAATATTTTCAACTACAGCAAAACTGTTTGTATGACGTTTAAGGCTAAGAGTGCAAAAAGCAGTCACTCCATTACACATGTGTGGGTGGTAAAAATCTAAAATCTGTTAACCAATTCAAATATCTGGGAGCTGTACTGGATACTGAGCTCCCAGATGACAAAACATTCAGAGACAACTGCGATAAAAACATTGTGCAGCAAACAAGCTGCGAGCCTCTTCTCCCGGTGTTCAAATGCAGTTAAAAATGTACTTTTTCGTTCCTTTTGTACGCCCATGTATGCTTCACAATTACGGTGGAATTTCAGAAAGGCTTGCATGCAAAGATTGCGTGTGGCCTATAACAGTGATTGTCAACCTTTTTTGTATTGGTACACCCTTTCAAACTCGCCAGAAAACCTGTAAATCCTTGCCATTGCACTAAAATTTAGTGCTGTTTAAGTGTAAAATGTAAGCGATTTTTACGCTGTAAATGTCGCTTTCTTAGCAGATTTTTGCGTATCACTTCTCAGCATTCCTGAATACCGAAATCTCACCCTATAAGTGATTTACGTCTTTGATCGTCTTTGATCGCATGCCAACAACCTACCTTTGCGAGCAAGGATTTTCTGCCCTTGTCGAAATAGAATGAAAAAACAAATTCGATCAAGGATGTTGATCCTCATTTGAAAAACGCCCTTGAAACAGGGTTAAAAACCACATTTTTCACAAATGGCGGATGAAATTCAGCGGGAGCAATCACAGTAAATGAGATGATTACTTCTTTTTATTCATACTGATTGTTGTACAAACTTCATGAGCAGGAAGACTGACTTTCATTAATTTTAGTGTTACGTGTGTCATGACCTGCCGTTTTCTGTGTTGTTGCAGATACATGCGAAAAGCCCAAGTTAATTTCCTCATAATGTAAAAAAACTGCACAATCCATGAACAGAATTCAGATTCAAATAAAGCCAAAAATTGCCTTGAAAATGAGTGGATATTGGGTATTCTTGTTGAGCAAGGAAAACCCGCAACTCTTGCAAGTTGCAAGCCACGTTCTAACACTTTTCCTCTGGATAACCAGCGTGCCTCAGCATGAAATATAACCTCATTGTGTCTGCTATCATGTCTTTGCACACTTCTGAAAACGTTTGATTGCTTCTTCGAATGTGAGAGGATGAAGTTCTCAATTTTTTGACATCTTCAGGAACAATCTCCAGATCTGACCTCTGGTTATATTCTTAAATTAACCTCTAACCACAAATTCTCAAACGTTAAGACAGCACAACTCGCCAATGGTTTTTGTTTCCTGATTGGCAAACCTACAACACAAAATTAACTGAACATATTCTGAAACATCTGTAGTTTCATCGAGATAAATATCAAACAACTGAGCTTTCTTCAGTTTGTCATGAAGTTGTTTTAACAAATCTGAAATCATCTACGTTTAGTTGTATTGCTTACTAGTGGAATTTTTCTTACTTTGGAAACGGCTTTTTTTCCTCCATCGACAATGACTTTCTGCAGATGCTTCAAAGAATGTCTTTGACTTACTTTGATGAGTAGAATGCTGTGACCTTACACGTTTTTGAGACGTCCTGGAGCCGAATGACTTTTATCAAATAGGTTGTATAAAATAGGCAATGCCCTGAAGGATACGGGTTCAACATTTCTTCTTTTGTGTGACAAAACCCATACACGATGCAGGCATCGCTCCTCCATTTGTGCTTCTTAATAACACAAGCCTTTTTTTCTTGAATAACTTTTTTTATAACTGTACACTGCGAAATCTCGACCTTACTCCCGGAAATGTGGGCTACGTTGCACTCAGCATGTGACTTGCTGACACCCATACTTTCACTTGATTCACTTAAGTATTTCCTTTGATAGTTACTATGCTCTTTTTTCCAACTACCTTTCGCTACTAAGTTTTTCTTAAAAAATTGCGCATGCCAATTTTCTTTGAGGATCAACAACTTACTGCGATACCTTTCAAAAGTATAAGATGATAACAGCTTAAAATTTGAATTGAAAAAGTGCCAAGTTGAAATTAACATAGAGATTACTCACTTCCTCTTGGCATAAGTTCTTGCTCAGCTCCAGTTAACTGCTTGAAAAGTAATATGGCAAATATTGTTACGTGTCTTACTACAAAACAATAATTATTGCAGAGAAAAGCATGGTTGGTAGCCTACATTAGCTTACAAGAAATTCAAGCTAGAGCAATAGATTCCAAACATTTCTCACAGGCATACCACCGAATGTCGCATTTAAAGAAAAAAGAAGAATACGTGATGGCCATCTGACCAACACCACAAACAAACAGCCGGGAAAAGACAGACAATGCACCCCTCCGATAGATACGGTTTCAAAATCTGAAAAGTTAACACACTTCGCTGGATCAAAGGACGGGGGCCCCCTTACAGCCGGGGTCCAGGGGCAATTGCCTCCGTTGCCCCCCCCCTTAATCCGGCCCTGCACACAACCTTAATCCGCCCCTAGTTGCTGGACTGTCAGAGGTGGTTAGCAACGTTAAGTTCGTTATTTTGCAATTACCATATAATGCGCTGATGTAACAATTAGTTGCGAAGTGCTTGTCGTGATCATGAGGCAGAACAGGATTTTTCGGACTGACTCGATTCGGTTTGGCCGTTTCGGTTTGAGCCGTTTCGGTCATGGGATATTTCAGTCTTGGCCGTTTCGGTATCGAGAAATTTCGACCAGACTATGTTCACTTTTTAATGCAAACGTACTTAAATCAATGAAAGGTTTTATTTTAAAAAACTACAAATGGCCCACCCAGGCCATCATCCCTTAAATCACCATTGGGTATAACCAGGGCCTTTGAGAGAAATTTTGTCTGGGGGTACGAAGACCGATACCGGGGCCCCTAGCTTCTGGTTTTCTCGTTAAAACTTGTATAGCTAGTTTCTGTAGTAATTAAAATAGATAAAAGAGCCACCGTGCTAAGATTTAAAAATATATTAATTATGTTATTGATAATTAGCTTATACACTAGTAATTTTGGGGTTACTACAAAAAAATTAACGTGCGTGTTTTCATCCTCCCGGGCCCGGGTACGATGTACCTCTCGTAGGTCCTGGGTATAACACCAGCTATCGTGACATTTCACCTGTCAGACTGGTTTGTCACTTCGCTGAAACAACAAAGGGAGTTGGTATAGCACCAGCTAGCGTGACATTTCGTCTGCCTATATAATATTTTTCAAAAAACAAAGGTAATCAATTGTTTATGTACAGAAATGTCGTGACCGAAACGGCCAGACCGAAAAGTCGCGTAACCATCGTGAGGATATCAGTCTTAGATGAAACAAAGCGCTGTTGTCCACTAGATCACGGAACAGTTAATAAATGTAGCCTAACCATTGTAAAGCTCCCATCGCAAAACTTCAGTCACGTAGTACGGTTCAAGTTGCTTTTGCGTAATGTTTCGTTGAGAGCATTTTTTCTAAACGATGTACGTTTTGATTTGCGAAAAAGTGTATCTTTCTTCAGCACATAGGCTATGCGAATGGACGATTTGTGCACAGTGGCGTAGGAGCACAATCTGCCACCCCTGGCCCTAGCAGAAAATGCTCCCCCCTGGTGCGGGCAGTAATTTTATATTTATGACGTCATCGTGCTCAGTCAACCATAGTGTGATCTTTTGTTTTTTGAAGACCTTTTTGCAAGAACTTTCGCCAAATTTAGCGTAAATTGTCGACTGCTCTAACCTCCCCGAACACCATGCCGCGTGGCCTGACGCACAGCTGCACCTGGTAATAGCTACATGATATCAGCAGAGTATTCGAACAAGTAACAACTGTTATAAATAGAAAACCTTAAGTTGGACTGTTTCCAAACTAAAAAAGATTATAAGGCAACCACAAATTAAGAAATATGAATGTAAAAAACAACGATTTTGTAACATTTACTCAACAATTAGTATTTTCGAACAAACACAAGATTTGTAGTGGGGTGGAGCAGTGGCGTAGCGAGGTTAAGTGCCGCCGGGGCCGACCTCAAAAGTGCCGCCCTTTCCACCTCTCAAATTTGCATACAAAAATTTTAAATGAAAGTTCATGTTTCGTGCTTATTTAAACATATAAGGATTAATAAAGCATCTTCAAAATCGCAAACAAACACTAACAACCTGAAATGTGTCTTGTTTTTTATTGTCGATTATGATTCTTGCTTTTTCTGCTTGTCGCCACCTTTCTCATCATTAATTTTTCTATTTTTTGCTTTCTTTGCATAGGCAGTGGTGGGTGGTTTAAAGGTTGGGGGGTGCGAAGCAAGACTAAAAAGGGGTCCCTCTGATGACGTCATCATACTCAACCAACCGTGATAAGTACATTAGATCAAGCCTAAGATACGGCCACCGAAGGTTACATTCCAGAGACTAAGGTATGACTGACATAGCAGAAGGAGAAAATGCAAAAGGTGTTCATGATGCAAAATTTTGAAAACACTGAAAGTTGGAAAGACAAGGTTGGCAACACATAAAAATTAGGCAGTAGCAAGTTCGCATCACCACTTCATTATTTTCGTGCCCCATTTCTCAGCATTTACCATCAATAAACTACAAAGTTTACCACTTTGAAAGTTTCACACTTGCCCCCTTTGATAAAATGTTTGGTAGTTGGTATCCTGAATTTGTTAACATTCATGTCTTTATGGAAATCCATGAAACCACAAACAACAACCAAGAAAAATTAAAACACTAAATTGTTTCAAAATTCATCCTTTTAATTGCAAGAACATAGCATACAAAAGCATTCAATCTGAGACTTGTTTTGTAAAGCTTTGAGGCTGGATCAGTCAAGGTTGCCCTCATCTTGCATCGACATTAGTTGGTTGAAAAATGTGCAAAAGTAGGAAATAATTCCTCATACACGTTATCGCAAACATTTTTAGCAAGTAGCCTACACAATTGAGTAAATCTGTACTAAGAAAAAACGGTTCAAGTTATACTGGCTTAGAGCTGGCAAAAAAACTTTAACATCATCTAGCACGTCTACCTTAAACTAACCACTTACTAGTCAAGCTTCAAATAATCTGTGACTTCAAGCATGGGCTAAATTCAAACCACCTAAAATACCTGAAATATCTGTAGAAAAAATGAGTAGGCTACTAATAATACTCAAAAAATGCCGTGTCTGCTACCTGATAAGAAGCATGAATGTAGCTTTACTTATCAACTGTCTTTGCAGCACAACAGCAATAAATACAAAATTACATTAAAGTTGCTGTTTGGGCCCCTTTGAAAGTATAGTAATTGCACATTACACTTTCTGTTGGTGACCTCTTTGAAAGCAAGATACATACTGTACATATTAAAGTTGCTGTTGGAGACCCCTTTGAAAGCAAGGTACTTGCACATTACAATTGCTGTTTGGGAACCCTTTAAGAGCAAGGTACTTACACATTACAATTGCTGTTGGGGGCTTTGAGAGCAAGGCACTTGCACATTACAATTGCTGTTGGGGGCCCTTTTGAAAGCAACGTACTTCACATTACAATTGCTGTTGGCAGCCTATTTGAAAGTAAGGAATTTTACATTATAGTTGCTGTTGGGGTCCCCTTTGAAAGCAGGGCACTTACTTACTACAATTGCTGTTTGCGGTCCCTTTAAAAGCGTAGTACTTGCACATCACAGTTGCTGTTGGTGGCCTCTTTGAAAGCAAGGTAATTATAAATTAAAGTTGCTCCTAGGGGCCCCTTTGCAAGCAAGGTACTTACACATTACAACTGCTGTTGGGTGCCTCTGTGAAAGCAAGGTGCTTACACATTAAAGTTGCTGTTGGGGGCCCCTTTGAAAGCAGAGTAATTACTCACTACAGTTTGAAGTTTAGAAGCAGAGTACATTCACATTTCACACATTTCAATGAAGTTTAAAAGCAAAGTAGCCTACTTACACATTTCGGTGGCTATTGGGGGCTCTTTGAAAGCAAATTACCTTCAAATTGCAGTTGTTGTTTGGGGCCCCTTTGAAAGCAAAGTATTTGCACATTACAGTTTTTGTAGGGGGCCCTTTGATAGTGGAGTACCTAATTATGGTCTACTTTGTAGCACATCATATGAGTGGATAATAAGTTTTTCACCAAAAATAAGGACAATTTATGCACGTAGCACCACAAGGGGACCCCCAAAAGGGGGGTCCGAGGCATGTGCCTCGCTCGCCTCCCCTTAAACACACCACTGTGCATAGGCATATACGAACCCTACATATTTCGTCAAACTTCCCTCCCTATTGGTTTTCAAACCTCCGGTAAGCTCACCGCATGACATTTTAATAGTTTACTCATTCCAGGAGATCAAACGGAAGAATTAAGGGATGCGATGGCGGCATACCTATTTTACAAATATAAACATGTATGTATGTTAAAATTTCTAGAGTGAATAAGAGCCAGCCCATAGGTAACGTGGTTTTCGTGAAGTCGCCTTTGTTCAACGGTTCACTTTAAACATTGGCAGTCTCAGAAAAAGTTACTTCAACACGAAAAGCTTAAAAATGGTGTTGCTTTCATTTTGATGAATTTGAGGCAAGAACCTTAGTCTGAAAACCTAACGCAAGGGTAAACGATATGTTCAGATATGATTGTAGTTAACGCTTTTATTAAAAAGAGCGTTAATCAAAATGGTTGTACAACTTGGCATCAGCGTAGCCAGGGGGGGACAAAGGGTACATGCCCCCAAAAATTTTTAGAAAATAGTCATTTTGTGCTTTAAGAAGCGTTTTTGTAAACAAAATAGTGTATTCGCCTAAAATCAAACATTTTGCCCCCCAAATTTTTGGGCTGGCTACGCCACTGGAGCTTGGCAACAGCTGCAATGAATAAAATTGTTCATCGCAATAACCTTCGAACGTAAGACGTTGTAATCACTGCTGAGCATCCAAAAGCCTATATGTCACAACTGGCATGGTTTGGTACAGTGACGTACGCAGAAAATTTCCGAGGCGAGGGTCAAAGCATAGGCGTAGCCACGGGAGGGCCAAAGGGTCCATGCCTCCCCCCAAATTTGAAGAAAATATAGTCATTCTGTGCTTTGAGAGGCGTTTTTCTAAACAAAATAGTGTTATTCGCCTAAAATTAAACATTTTGGTATACACTGCCGAATACTGACAGTATACACTGCCGAAACTGTTTATACATTTTTTATTTTTAGGGTCTGAGGTGAGGGCCATGGCACAGTGGCCACCCCCTCCGTACGCTAGCGGTTTGGTAATACAGTTTTCGAAACAGACGTCTGTTGGTAACCAGGCCCGTCGCCACTGGGGTATTGATGGGCTTAGCCCCGCCAAAAAGCTGCAAATCCCCCAAAATTGAAATATGAAACCTATAAATCAGGGGATTTTTGGTCAAATTTTAGAATGTCAGTCCAACTGCACGAACGCAGTCTCCCAATTGAATACCTTCTGGAGATGATTTTGTTGGTAACGAACAAAGGCAAGGAATACCACTATGCACGTGTAATTGGAAGAGGTTCAACACAACAGCTAGACCAAGTGTCCAGGTCACAATGAAGACTGCAAGCAAGCGCTTCTCAACCATAGCCTGTTTTAAACCTGTTTAAAATATTTTTTCAAAATGGGTCCCTGCACCTATAGAGGGCTCCGCGCAAGTGCCCACAGAGTTAACGTTTGAAGTCTTCTATATATTCTATGAGGATGACACCACTACTGAAACGTGAAGTGAACAATGAAACGTTCTTTACATCACTGAAATCATATTATCAGATTGATTATATAGCCTGCTAAACGCAGTATATATACTATTTTTAGTTAAAGACGGGCTACACGAAATCTACAAAGGCGACTTCACGAAAACCACGTTACCTATGGGCTGGCTCTTATTCACTCTACTTACAGTTGTAACCTACAATCTGAGCTCAAAGTTACCCACGAAAATGCACCAACTGCACTACCCCGCTTCAAGAACGTCATTTTCCGACACCATTACGTCATGCAGAAAAACAGCAGTTATATTGAAACTGAGAAAAGTTATCTTTGCAAAGTTCTTGTCTTCAACCGCCAAAACTTGTTGATAGGCCCACCTAATGACTGGGTTACAGCTTATGGCAGTTATTGAAAATATCCCACCGAACATTAAAAGATAGCATGAGACGTGCCAAGAAATGTTGTTTTTTTTTAATTTTGGCCACGGCAATTTGCGGCATGCCAGCGCCTGAAATATGCTTCTTACCGGGGTAGTTTAGGCTAATGATTTTGCCCAAGGAGCACCACGGCGAGTCACTCAGTGTCTGTGAATTGGACACACAACCTTACAATTGAGAGGCGGACACTCTATCACTGAGCTATCGCCGCCCCAGCGAAATCTTCGTCGCCAATGCCTAGGTGTCAGGAGAATGTTATGTGTAGTTGGGGCGTTACTAAGAAACCAACGATACGAGAAAAAGGATTTAGCTAGCCCTGACTATTTACCGTGATTTCATGCAATTTTTTTAATCAGATTTTGAGAGGGGGGGGGCAATATAAACCGAAAACAACTGGAGCCCTATCCTTTTTAGTCTGCGGTCGAATGTCATCTCTTTCCTTTGTGCAAAGGACTTTTGACTGAGATGGCTGAAATGGCTTTGTCTGTCGAGGAAGGTGTAGGGACTGGGACGCAATTGGCCCTCAAGTAAGCATGCCGGTTTTTTTGCGTCTTTATTTATTACTGTTATATTAATGTATCTTTTTTCGCCTCTATATGTTGACTTTTTGCTATCATATTGCCGCAACTGGTCCCGGCATATGGCACTCCAGGCTCTGGCTTGCCGTCGTTTGCCGTTAAATAAAATAAATATATATGAAAAAAACATGCCCGCAAATAGGGGGCGCAAGAAATTTTTTCGCCTCCTTTGCAAAAGGTTTTAGATGTTGTTTACAACTACTGGACATAGTTTGAAAAATTTGGGCCCCTCTCAGGAAACTTCGCCCCTCAAACATTTTATCAATTCACTCACTCCAAAGCCACATGTCGTGTTCTTTTAGGCTAGCCTACCGGTCTAGAGCATCTAAACATGAAAATTGAAAAGCGGTAGAAATTGTATTTAAAATAATAACGAAAAACTATAACTTTTAAACTCCTTTCAAAAATTAATTTTTGTGCCAAAGTGCCGCCCCCCTGAAAGTACCGCCCGGGGCCCGCGTCCCCCCTGCTACGTCACTGGGGTAGAGTTGGTATGACCGAAGTCACCATTACTCAACTCCCAAGAAGATTAACAGCCAAACAAAAATTTTCAAAATAAATGACAGGAAACCGAAACGTAAACAAAAAAGAAGGAATTAACGAAGGGGTAATGCAAATAGCAAATGCGTCTGGGAAGAAAATCACCAACAATAATTAATGTAAATTGAGACAATTGACCTGTATACTTGCCCACAACAACTGTAGTCCTAATCGTTTTGCGAAAAAGAAATTATTTTCGCGTTTTTGTCAATAGACAAGAAATGCAGTAGGCTACGCCAGTCCCAAGCCAGACAAATTCAAAAAAGGATTCGAAGTTTTTGCAACAAATAAAGAATGATCATTACCCAATCGAAACAACTTACAGCAAAAACAATACAGCCCACACTCCAATTTTGAGTATAATAACCAAGATCTCAAAATTATATCCCCATTCAAGATCTCAAAATTATATTCCCCAAATCTCAAAATTATATCCCCATTTGCAAAATATGCTATTTCTTGTCTCTTCCCTTGCCCAAGTTACAAAAGAGCAAATGACGGTGCTTGGCCGGTTCGGCGTTCATATCTGTGTAACAATCTGGGTCGAGGTAAATGTGAATAAAGTTTACATGTCGCAAGCGACTTTTTTCGTGGAGGTTGCTGCATACATTTAATATGGTATTTAAAAAATGCGCCGCCCTTGTGATTTCCCCCCCCCCCTGCTGCAAAATACTGGCGACGGGCCTGACTGTAGTAAACGTTACTGCGATTACTTGGGTGAAAGTTTGCTCATTCAAAAAGTGATAAATGGGGTTGGTTGACGAGATGACCGCCAAGGTCTTCCGCCAATCCTATATGACACGGCGCCCGTCTTTGTCTACACCAGGGGTGTCAAACATACGGCCCGCGGGATGATTTTGTAAAGTAAAAACTTCTTTGTTTGCTAAAGAAGTTTATCCAGTCATACTTCAATAACTGGTGACTCGTAATTGCATATATTTTATTGTTTTCCACTGTTTCTCACGTGAAATTTCCCCATTTTCTGCATATTTCCTTTTGTATGTTCACACCGGTTGAACTTTCAAACAGGTATGTATGAACATGCAAAAGTACAACTACTGTTGATAAAGTTTAACACCAGAACTCCGGGTAAAAATATACCTTGAGCTCCAGCGATGTCGATTTCGAAACCTTCGGAGTTCAACCTACAACTGTAACTAAAATTTGCTACGCAAAGCTTCTATTCCACTTATCGACCGAAAAATAAACTGCACAGAAATCTGTTCGGCAGGGTAAAATTTGAGAATCGGTAAAAAGCAGTAACCGCAGAAAATTGCGCATTGAATTACAAAAATGTCGAAATTGACATCGCTGGATTTCTAGTGTCAAAAAATACACAGAAATGTTAACTGAAACTACCGGCTCAAGCAACTTCCTGTTTCAAATATGTCAACCTGGAGTGAAAACGGGGAAGACATCTTTGTAGTTTTTCGTGAAAATAAGAGACAAGGAAATTGTATTGTGGCGTAATAAGGACATATTGTTCGATATTTTGCTTTTCCTTAAATTGCTCAATTTAGCCTTTATGCTCTATTCCGTGGCAGCCTCGTTTCCCAAAATGTCTTTATCGAAACAGATGAAAGTTGACAAAGAATGCAGTTTACCAACACAGTTGGTCCGTTTCCTATTTTTTTACTGAGGTGAATGGGATACCAGATGTTTGGTGTGTTCACAGCGGGTTTCACAGCAGGTGCTGAAAAACTATAACATCCGAAGCCACTATTAGACATCATGCCAAAAGATATCGTGGCTTGCAAGGGTAACCGAGGAGAGAGAAGGTAAAGGAATTGATAGCAGGCTTGAAAAACCAGCAGTCCGTTTTTACCAGTAGCCGAGATATAAGTGCAGCAGCTGTGAATGCTAGCTACCTTATTGCTAATAACATAGCGTTATCAAAGCCATACTGTGATGGTGAGTTTGTTAAGACGTGCATCCTAAATGCTGCAGAAATCGCGTGTTCCGAGAAGCTGAAGTTTTTGCTAATACTAGCCTGACGAGAAACGCTGTGACAGAGAGGATTTCGGACATTTCCGCGAATTAAACAGCCAACTGAAGAGCAAAGTCAAGTCGTTTGTTACGTTTTCAGTTGCGCTCGATGAAAGCACGGACATTTCGGACGTTGCACAACTAGCCACACTTATTCGTGGCGTTGATGAGACTTTGTATGTCACTGAAGAGTTCCTGGGGTTGGTGCCTATGATGGATACCACAACAGACTATCATATTTTCAACTCTCTCCTTGGAGTGCTAAACAGGGTCGGAGTAGACTGGTCCCGTGCTGTCAGTATTGCTACAGATCGCGCGCCACCAATGATCGGGAAAAAAACTGGTGTTGCGCCAAAACTTAGAGAAAAAGCACAGGTTGTAAGTGGAGGACGTGAATTGCGAACATTTCACTCTATTTCGCACCAGGAGGCATTGTGCTGCAAGTCGTTAAAAATGGATCACATCATGCAAGTGGTTGTCCGGACAGTTACTTTCATCCGAGCCAGAGGTCTATCACCGTCAGTTTGACAGTCTTCTCAAGTGAGAAGGTGTTACAGGCAAGTTTGCCTGTAACAATTCGTCGCTGCATAGAAAACAAACTTGCTGAAGTATCCTCAAGACTGAGACAGCCAGAACAAATTCAAAAACTGACTATTAGTCAGCTGACTTGACTGAAAACGACTATCCCAAGACATTAACCTCAAGTCACCCCAGTGACAAGGACAACGTCATCAAAACGTCAGCAGAAGTCACAAGACAAGCAGCAGAAATCACATGATGCTGATCACGATCAGGAAACAATGACGAAACAGAAGATGAAAACCCAAGCACCGACAAGCACCTGACGGTTCTGGATGCATTCGAAACCAACCAATCACCAGGTCATCCAACAAGCAATAGCCAATTAGAACACCTGAAGTAAAGGGGTGTTAACAAGTCACGAGACGTCTGGCAAGTATAAATGCAGCCACATTTTGACTGAAAGTCAGTCTTTGTGACAACTCTTCCCCTATTGGTCTAATAAATCACGGCAAGTAGAGTAATTGGCATTGTCCGGGTTGATCCCTGTCAAACCAGATTGTAAAGTTGGCTTGTCCGGGTTAATCCCTGTCAGTCGAAATTACAGAAAACAGGCTTGTGCAAACGAAGTTCTGTCAGACTATTTTATGAAGTTCAAGTCATGTGGATGAAGTTTTGTCAGACTGTCTAACGAAAATCAGACTGTAAAAGTGAAGTTCTGCCAGTTTAAGTTATAAATGCTATACTGTAATAATAGAGTTAAAACTAGACAGGTTGTTCAGGACAAGAAAATGTATTTATGACTAGATTCTAGTTGTTTTGTTCAGTTGCTGTATAAGTCCGAGTTCAATCAATCGCTGTTACTTTCTTCAGCCGTTGAAGGTTTTACCTTCTTCCGCTTACCGCCTCTGGAGGCCGTATGAAAGGTGAGCAATGCTCTTTTGTACCGCAGTGGACGTTCCACACTTGGGCGCGAGTAACATGAAACTTCTTAACACGCGTATACACCTTGGTGTATACCCGCTCCTGCTCGGCATGTCGGTTACATCTCTTTGTAGCCCGCTTGGATCGAATCCAGCTTGGCAGTGGTCATTAAAAATTTCTTTGATCCTACTTCGGATCAGTCCTGTCGATTGAACTAACTTCTGACTAAAAACACCAACTTTTGAAATTCTGATCAATGATAAATTTCTGCCTGAACTACCAACCCTTGCCGCGCTAATCGAGACGCAAATCACTAGTAATGAAACGTGAGCATGACAATATCAGACAGCCTCGACAGAATTAATGCGTACTTACTTATCGAGTATTTTTACAAATTGAGATGAATTGAGACGCAGGAAATTAAGTTTTAGTTACATAAGTAATTGTTTGAATAAGGGAACCGATCTGAATAGATTGTTGATCTCCTTATCGCATTACTTAAAGTATAGTAATAAGCTATAAACGTATGTGAGCGTTGTGACATGTCAAGAAGTGCTTGAATATTACGAAACGTTGTATTTTGGTGAGTACCAATTTGTTTTATCTGAACATTTATCATCATGAATAAAAGCATATAAGATGGGAAATCATATGTCTCTTTGGTGTGTGTATTTTCTAGTGTGAACCGTTGAGAAATAATTAATATTCGGGTAATTAATAGGGGCTGTTATCCAGACATAGTTTCTGCGAGAACGGTCCTACATTCAGTAATGAGAACCCATGCATAAACGATATCTACTGGATCTAAAGCACATTGCGATGCCACTCTGTAGGGGTCGCATCTTGTGTAATAAAGGCGTTTTTTATTTACGTGGGGGAAATTGAAAACTTTATGTGCTAATAATCATTTTCAGATAAGCTTGCACTTTTTGTATTAAAGCTATGAAAACAGTTGGAAGTTGTCAATACTTATAACCAGGGTGTTATACAGTGATTACATTGGTCCGGCCCGCTTAAAATTAAATTTGCCCTGAATTGAAACGAGCTTGACACCCCTGGTCTACACTGATCAGCTATTGTGCCATTGCGTCTTCATTTGCTCTAATTTTCGCTAATGGTTGGTTTACTGCATGCGATGGCTTTTATGATGCTTCTGCTTGTTGGCTGAGTCATGTGAAACAATAAACCATTACCATTTGGACGACATAAGACGAAAAACAATCGGTGCACAATGTTTTCCATTGCTGGGTGCTCAGCGTTGCAACACAGCGCTCACATTTTCTCAGCAAAACCTGCGTACAACGCCCTACGATAAACAGCGTTTTATTTTTCTACAGCGCTAGTGAGTAAACAAAAAACAGGGGCAAATTTTATGTTAGGAAACTGGCAAGGGGTAAACGGGAGAAAAAAGGTTGAACCCCTGTATTAAGTACTAAGCAAGTAAGCAACTTCCCTTTCCAATCAATAAAACACGGAACAATGCTGGCTTACCACTCTAGAGCTTTCTAAACAACTGCGGCGACTAGTTGCTTTACTGCTTTAAAAGTCCAGCTGCAATTGTAGTGGCTGGACCTTGACCAATGAACGATGCTGCAGCTTGCTGGAAGAGGTGCGTTTCGAGTAGATTCTCGAAAGATCGGCCATTGTTACGCAATAATATTGAGAGATAGGTAGCGACAAAGCGGTGGTGAGCATAACATGGCTGTAACCACGGCGCCAATAATATCGGCTGTGTCGCCCTCATTCGCCAAAGATTCTCATGGAGCGTGAAACTTAGCTGACGAAATTAAGAAACCTTAAATTTGAATCAGTCTGAACAATTTCCTCAACTCTTTTCAATTATCTCTGCTTGCAATAGGCGTCTAGATTTTGCCGCCCCTGCCTATAGCCAGAGCCGCAACCAGCTGATATTTTCGGGGGGGGGGCAAACCTATTGCTGTACCTGACAAATACATATGTTTTTATAAATTTCGGGGGGGTGCAATTGCCCCCTCTGGTTGCGGGCCTGGCCAGAGGGTTCCTACGCCACTGTTTGTGCAATGAAGATGGTCAGAAAGTATATGGCAAAAAAGATTGCTGTGAATTGTCACGGTAGCACAAAGATCGTTTTTTGTGATACAACTTTCTGTTTGAACAAATTAACCACATAACCGCCGTACATGGTCAACCCCAATTGTCTCTGAAGTGTTAGCTGCCAATTCGTATCAGTTTTGACCGGTGCTTCTGCAAAGTTGAAACGAAGGCACGCTACGCAGTTGCGCTAAGAGTTTTGGGGGCCTCGTGGTCACGACTTTGCCTGGGGCCTCGCGTTCATTGAATGCGGCCCTGGGTGTACGTTCGCTACTTCGTGAACCACACAATTGTATATTTAATTCCTTTTTTGGAGTCCCTTTTGGCCAAGCGCCCTAGGCAGCCGCCTAATGGTAGCGCCGGCGCTGCATGTCTCACCACTGCCTGTGTTAGCTGAATTGTACCGATTGTTGTATGAATTTGGCGAAAGAACTTGTGTTTTTTCGTGCTTGATATGCACCTGGCCAAAGCTTATACTGCAGGTAAGAGGTATGTGCAGGCCCAGCAGTATCCTACAATAAAACTTAGTAGACTCCAACATTGTATAGACCTACCTTCTGATAATATTGAGAGCAGAGATCAACTATTAAACTGACTTTGACTGGAGTTAACCATGCCTGACACAAACTAAAATAATTTCTGTACACATGAGCGTCGGAG
>Ga0210059_1000722_pt1 | contig 44839 bp, 24 predicted proteins | sample Ectturendosymbi2_FD_188042 | JGI IMG/M metagenome (GOLD analysis project Ga0210059, IMG submission 188042) | Ecteinascidia turbinata endosymbiont from Florida, USA - Sample 2 (SPAdes) (version 2) | ecosystem: Host-associated > Tunicates > Ascidians > Unclassified | place: Key West, Florida... | reverse complement strand
CCAAAACCTAAACCCAAAACCTAAACCCAAAACCTAAACCCAAAACCTAAACCCAAAACTTAAACCCAAAACCTAAACCCAAAACCTAAACCCAAAACCTAAACCTTACCCAAAATCTAAACCTTACATCTAAACCCAAAACCTAAACCCAAGCAAAACCTAGACCCTAAAACTAAACCCCATATATAAACTCTAAACCTAAACCTACACAATAAACGTTCACCCTAAACGTAAACCCGAAACTTTTTGACAGAGTACACAAAAAGCACTCCTATCAAATGTGTAATTTCTAGGCCAAAGCAAATAATGAGAGCAGAACCACTGAACACTCGCACAGCAGGCACAGACACTAACACCTCGACTACGTTCTCCTTGCTACTAGCAATACGAACTCAATGCTGTATTTGGAGTCTGGACAAAGGTGGACGCAGTTCGAACAGCAAAATAGTCCCTGCAGGGCTTTTATCATTGATCGATGGCAAAATATTCAATTCACCACTGTACCTTTCAACAAATGTGTCAAATCACATTACAAGAAAAACTTTGATGTGGTTGAATAATCACATCAAAGCAACAAAAATTTTCTAAGTCCGATCCAGCCCTGATCCATCAGTTTTGAAAAAAATTGCAGTCCGATCCAGTCCTGATCCGGCCAAAATTGGCTTCAGGCCTTATCCAGTCCGATCCAGTCCTGATCTGTGCTCATCTCTGCAGTTTAGCACACATCTGAATCGACTTTGTTTGAACCTTCAGCCCTAAACCAATGAAGAAATCTTCTAAAAATTTCTGTTGGTGGGTAATCCGCAGGGACGAATGCAGGCTTTGTTATAGAAGAGGCAAACGGAATAACAGAGGAAGGGGCACATTTAGCAAAAGACTAGCAAAAGAATCATCACTACCTGACAATGAAAAGGTATCATGTGCAAATAAGGGAGCTGTGTTGCTAGGTTCGACACTCCTTCCGTACAAGAACAAGTTTAAAATCCTGAGAGTTGAGACAAATATATTCGGTTCAGTAAGCAGCAAGCTATCACAATGTGTGGATTCTACTGTTATTTCTGGATAAATTTACTCGTTCGGCTTATTTCTTCGTTTAAACAATTATGAAATAGAAAGTGAAAACAGTAACAATAAGCCTAACGTTCTGAGGTACAGTAATGTGGAATGGATGGACCTTTATGGTGATTTAAGTCGAAAATGTAATGCATGAACATTTATTCAGTAAGAAATCATAACTTGTGGTAAGCAGCCAGAGATATGAAAACTTGATTGATTGACTCAAATCGAAGAGACTCCACTGACTCAAATCGAATAGACTCAGCAGTCACTGACCCGATTCAAGTCGGAGTGATTTCATGAATTGAAATAACTCGAGTCGTTTTTGGGAAAGACAATGACTCGAATAGATTTAAATCATGTTTTTTTTATCGACTTGTATCCACTCAGAAAAGGCAAAGGTTTTCTCTTTACTTTCTTGCAGTTAAACTCACCAAAAATTTTGGATAGGCTACTTTCAGCCAGAGCTGTGGAGTTGTAACTCAAATTTCAGGTTCCGGCTCTGGCTCCAGCTCCAGGCATCTAAAATTTTGGCTCCAGTTTTGCTCCGGCTCCAACATCTAAACTTTGACTCCGGCTCCGGAATGACTCCATCTATTGAAAATTGAAAACCATTGTATTATTTGTAGGCCTACAAGTCGCTTGCCCCACAAACTAGGACTGTGGAACCGGAACAAAAATTCCAGGCTCCGGCTCCACAGCCCTGCTTTCAGCTAAAGCCACTACATAACTCCTGCATTTTACTTCACAACAGAAGTTAACAATTCGACATAACTAGGTTGCAGAAACAAAAACTCGACTTGACTCGGCACCAAATGTCAACTCAAATCGAAATGGCACGGGACTTGATTTGACTCGGAGATTATTGTAATGACATGGAATCGTTTGCGGGATTGGTTGACCAGATGACTGCCACGTCTTTCGCCAATCCTATATGACATGGCGCCCGTCTTTGTTTACACTGATAAGGTATTGTGCCATTGTGTTTTCATTTGCTTTAGTTTTCGCTTATGGTTGGTTTACTGCATGCGATGGCTTTTATGGTGCTTCTGCTTGTTGGCTGAGTCATATGAAACAATAAACCATTACCACTGCCATTACTTCAAGATTTTAACTTGTTCCCGTTTCTGCAAGCAGTGACCTTGAAAATGTAGCTTGTTTTCACTGCATGTGATCAGTCCACCTCAAGCTATGGATCATCTCTGTTTCGTATATACTAGCTATTTCAGGAGGCAAGGAAAGTTTACGTAATTGCTTGCTCATCAGTGCTATGTTGGTCTTGCAGACCCATAGTAAAATATGAATGAGCTTTCCAGAGGATGGTGAAACGCGTGTTCTCAGTTATGCGAGCAGGTTGATATCTCTGGTTAAGTCTTCTTTATTTTAGATTGCTGCCACACTATGGTCTGGAATTCCTGCAAATGTGACATTTTCTCATCTTATTCATTTCAAAACAGTAAAATTGTCCTGTTCGTAAAATTCTTCAGCAACAAGCACTATAATTTTGTGTTAGTGTTATTACCATATGATTTAATGGGAGCAGCCTATAGGCTACCTACGTGGATGTATCATTCAAGTCTTTTCACAGGCGCACATTGGCACTAATACTGTCTCAAAATTTCATGGTTATTCAAATTTCCTTGATTAAACAATTTCTGTTTGACGTAGTATTTCTTAAAGAGTGACAGGCACGAAACTCCTTGGAATTAGGCCGAGTCCTAAAGAATCAAGGGCAAGTCGGCGTGTGTTTTTCATGCAAGAGGTGTTTGAAGGTACAGGTGGCAGAAGACTTAATAATTAACCCATCAATGTAAGAAAATAATTAAATAGACATTGGACTACAGCCCTCCCTGCACCCAGCCTCCTGCACTTATGTTCCGGCGTCTTAAATCTACATTCAGCAAGTTTTTATTTGCCAAAAAAACTCAAATAAGCTCTATTGTAAATACGAGTCTTCCTTCAGCAAGTTTAAGTCTGCCCTTGTGTTGAGAGCGATGAGAATTTTTAGAATTTCAGCCACAATGTGTAACAAAATTTTTGTTGAGTTGATGTGCTTTTTCTTTACTGAGCTAATTTTTAGACCGAATTGAATTTACATTTTAGCAATAGGAGGTGACTGTATTTTTGGCTACTCTGCAAATTTAATCAACGATGAGGACAATTACATTAGCAATAATATATTTTCCAAAGATAGCCCAGTTTACAGTTCAATCAGGTGAGCAAAAAAGTTTGATTAAATTATTATCTTGAACAAGTACACATTCAAGTCACTCATTTGTTGAAAATTCTCTGCTTCCCGTCGGTTGCAGACTATATGACTAAAAACTTCTTTATCATTCGATAAAATCTGCTACCAACTATTTGAGACTGATGAACTTTATTATCAATGGACGGAAACTTTCTAATCCTCTTGGTAAATTTTGCATTCAACAGCGTGATTGATAAGCTGGACAACCAACTGACACATAGGTTCTATTTAAGATGTAATTTTGCTGAAATACAAAAAAAAGGATTGTATAATTAAATTTTTTGATGTTCAGCACACAATAGGAGAATGTAGTGCTGAGACTTGTTTTTTTTCTCTGACTCGCCACATTCTTTTTCTCAGAGTGGTTTGCATTTTCACAGTTTTTGGCTGAGACCTGACTGACCCATAAAAAGAATGCGGATGTTTGTGAGCCTTGGTCATCGCTATAAATGTTTTTTCTTTTAGAATAAAGGATTCAGGTGGTATTACTAAAAATACGGTTGAAAATGGTGGTTGATTTTGGTTCCCTTTCCAGTTGGCTCTTAGACTGCTCTAACTCATTCAATTGTCTGAAGTACTTCCGGTATGAGGCGCTGTTGAAGTCTGGACACTTGATTGGCAGGTGAGCTCCTTTGATGCGGTTGATAGGCTTGATGGGCCTGGTTCGAGCCATGGATTACTAAAGCGAGTTGGAGTTGCGAACTGTCAGGGAAGATGCCTAATCAACTGAATGCTGATGAAGCAGCGAACGACGAACCTAAAACATATAACGATGAAGCTGAGGGAGAAGATGGTGGACGAGATTGGCAAGAAAGTGCAGAGCTTGATAATTTAAAAGGTGATTTAGTCGATGAAGATGATGGAGACCCGCGGAGGCATTCCTACCCGGTACGACTAACAATAGTACACTTTTTAGACAGTGTTTAGCTTTGACGTAACATAATGCAGTTGCCATGACATAGGCACTTTGCACATCGTATACAGATCATGTCTACTACATATTCACACTCTATTACAGGTTTATGTTGTGCTTCACAGATCAGTTTGCTGCTTAAAATACAAAGTTTTGGGTTGGATAATGCTAGGTTGACTCATTTCACAATTCAAGAGCTACATCCTTTAGCTACTCCTTGAAACACTGGCTTTTCTCCGAGTTTTTGTGTAAAATATGTATTGCAAACTAATTTCCAAATAGTTGTTGAATGACGTTAGACTATGATTCAGTAAATTGCCTGTGAACTGCAGTAGTTTTTACTGCAGTGCATTTATGGCTACATATTTCCTTACTCAAAATTTGCTTCAAACCATGAAATCACTTCTGTGGTTATAGCAGAATCAGGTGTTTTTATCAACTCTAATAAACAATTAAATAAGGTTGCATGTTACTAAAAAAATAAATTTTCTACCAAATTTTTTTTTTGGTCTGTGTTTGTTGCTTTTCATTTCAGTGATAATGGTGCTACCACTGATATTATTTTATTTGCTAGATGTATTATAGCAATGCTACCATTACTGAATAAAAAACGAGCTGACACTATTTATTATTACTGCTCCCCACTTGCCCTTACTTCAATGCATAGCTATTGTCTTCTGAATATTTGTGCTTTATGTAAGTTTTGTTGTCCTTTTCCGCAGTGTGTTACTTCGCTCATTAATTAACTATCCTTGACCATTGCATACCCTATGATGATCTTGTAGTATTGTGATATATTCCACCTCGCTTAGCTTTTATGTTGCAATTTTACTGATGCAGAATTTATTTTAAAAACCATAGCCTTTAAGCGAGTAGTTCATTTAAAACAGTGAGTTTTAACAGATGCTTTTTTTAGACCAAGACTTTGGAAATGACTAAATTTATCAGATAGTTGTGGTAATTCAGGTGCTTTAATGTAACTTATATCAATTTCTATTTATGCTTTTTCTTAGCTGTAATATCATTTATAAACAATCTTCTAAAACTACATATGTTTTAAATAAAAGCTCAAACCTAAAAAACTTAATGATTAGGTTTTCTTGATGCATGTATCATATTTATTCGATTGTTAGCCACCTTTGATTGTAGGAAGTGATTACGGATATGCCTGTCCTGACGCAATTCAAATAAAAGGGTCAGTTTGTCATTCAAACTGCGTGGATCTTGTAGCGTAACAGTCATGCGTTACGGCTACTATGCCAATGGTTTTCGGTTCGACTCTCACCTTGCCAACTTTTATTTTGTTCTTTTCTTCACTTTCTTTTAGGCTTACGTGTTACATTTAGGGGTTAGTGTTAGATTGGGGTTAGGTTAAGGCTACGGTTAAGGTTAAGGTAGGTTTGTTTTTTATCTTTTACGTTTATTTCGTTTCAACCAAGCCCACTGCACTCTCGTCGTGCATTGCTGTTACGTCACAGGTGGCGTATGAATAAGTTTTCAAATTTCAAGATCCACTGGTGTATCCGTAGCTACTGCCTTGATTGTAAGCCACCCTTGATTGTAGCCACATGAAATGGTGTTACAAAATTAATGTAAGCTGCCTTTGATTGTAAGCCACACTTGAACATAGGTTACCTAAGCCTTTGAGATACTTTCACGTGCTACCACGTTTTGCATTTCATTGGCAACCCTGGTAATGATGCTGACACCACTACAACTGCCTTCTGTTCATCATGATCCTTCCCATGATAGATGTGCATATGATGTTGAAGTTAAACTAATGTGGAAAGAGTTGGTTGAAAAAATGTAGCCAGGGAAAGACTGAGCATCATCTTAATTTGGTTAAAATTTTAAATGCTTTTTTGCAACAAAAAATCTTACTTGCAACAACAGTCAAGATAGAAAATATAGAAAGGGACTTTAGTCAAATGTGTATACCCATGTTCTAAGATTTGTATGGTTATCTTTTTAATACTGTGAAGTGTACCTTAGTTGTTATTCAAAAAATGAATGTTGAACTGAATAGTTGAGGTTGTTTTAGCTCATAACAACTATGAAAGCCATGTGTAGAAATAAAGCTATGCATCTATTAAAGCAGCATATTTTTTGTACCAGTGATGCATTGTGGCAGAACCTCTATAATAGATATAAATGCTTTGAAAATTTTGCTGAGCTCAAGCTAGGCCCAAGTTAAGGTCACTAGGTTGCTTATTTTTCATAAGACTACATTTTGCATCCCTGAGAAAGTTCCGAAGACCAACATACTCAATGAGTTGCCGGCTAGGATCAGGTGCACAGGTTGCCAAATTGGAGAATATTTGCCATCTGCTTATTGCTTCCTCATATGTCGACCAATTGCCTTGCATGGCTGAAAATCTTAGTCTGCCTTTAATGGAGACTACTTGATTCATTCCTAGAATCCTATCAATGTTAGGTATCGTCATTCTAGGCCAGAGTTGATAATATAGTTGGTAATATTGTTGGCTAAACCACATTACAGTATCTAAAAATTTGCGAAACTCCTGAACTTTGGCCCGGTTACCAGTTGCAGTTCAACATTATGCCAAGGACTCACTACTGATAAAGCCAGCATAGTTGCTTCTAAGATCTTTGTTACAAGCAACCAAAAGCTTTGCTAATTTGTGATGTGTTTGCGTAAGTTATTTTGCTTGTATTCATCAGTGAACTCCAATTTCTGAAAACTTTGTTTTAAATGGGGTACTTTTTCATGAGCAGCTGGGCGATCGGTTTTATTTTCTTTGGTAAACAATGTGTGTTTGAATGTTTGTGTTTCTCATTAGACTGGCAAAAGTAGGTGAATCACCTGTAGTTACTAATGTAATTTAAAATTGCAAACATGGTCAAATTGTAATTGGTCAGTCACAGTGTTAGCCATGGTTTCAAAACAACCATTTTAGAATGTAAATACTAACTTCCTGCTGATATAGACTATTTTTTTGGCACAGATGAATTCATATCCTTAATCAACTGCTTAAAATATATGGTATATTGATTTACTGACATTGTAAAATGCTTAAAAAAGTCTGTATATATTTGTCATGGGTTCTCAGATTGACATTTGAGTGATGACTATTCACCAAATATTAGTTGTCTTTTTTAAAACTCCTATGTTGCAAATTGGGACAGATTTTTCAATTGAAGGTAATGCCAATCAACCTAATAGCACATGTTTATTTCATTTTAAGTCAGAAGAGCTTCCAGTGAATTTGTCTGGATTAGTTTCAGATCATAGGTATGTTGTGTTGTTTTGTAATGGAATGTTAATTGTTACAGATTCACAGTTCTCACACATATAGTAAAGTTCTGGTTTGCAGATATCCTGGTACATTTTTGTCTTGACTACCAAAACTTTCATCTCAAAAAAGCAGTGTGATTTATTGAAAGACGTTGATTGGCTCATATAGCAACATTGCCCTGTTTCATTTGTGTGAAAAATTACCATGTTGGGACTAAGAATAGCAGGTGTACATACATCATAAAAGAATAGATGTAGATAATAATATTTATGGCTGCAACAAGTATTTGTTAAAATATAATAATTCGGCATTGTTATTTAATTACTTTTTTATGAAATCTGCTTTGGTTTTGTATATGTATAATATATACTAGTCATTGTTTTTTAAACAAGGTAAAATGTGTGGTAGTTAATATGTAACAAGAACTAAATCACTTTAAATAGATTAAAGAATATAATGTTCTTGAACTGTTTGCACATCAGGAAAATACACATTGGACATTATTGATGCATTTAAATTATTTTTTGTATAATGATTGTGATGATGCTTGTTTTCTGGTTAATATAATTTGTGGTGACAAATGGTTTGTTTACTGATTGTGATGAAGCTTGCTTTTAATGACTTTGTAGTTGGGGAATAGATCTGATTTGTTATGTACTGTAACCAATCTTTATGCACGGCTCCTATTTGATTTTACAGCACAAAGCTTAGCTAAGAAGCACATTGCCATTTCTTTTAATTTTAAGTTAGGAGATAGGATTTTATGTGGAGTGGTCACTTCAGTGAAATTCTTTTTATAAAATGCAGAACTGTATATATATATGATAAGCATCTACTCACACAACCCAAGGTTTTTGGTGTCCTGCCATCTCATTTATCAGCTTCAATAATGATTTTGATAAGTTATACCAATAAACTGAATGACCTGGTTTGACTTCTTCATGCTTAGAGATTAACCGATATGGCTTTTTAGGGGCCGATACCGATATATTGGCTATTCATGGACTGATAGCCAATACCAGTAACCGATATTTCTAAAAATGGTAAATCTTTTCTATTTCGTAACCAAAAATATAATGTATTCTATGCCTTGCCTTTTTTTGAAAAACATCAAAAATCATTATTTATGAGCTAAAATTTTCAACTAGCAGTAATTTTAATATTTTGCTATGATTTTTAATTAATCTGATTAATGATGATGCTTTTGTTTCGGCTGTGATGGCTGAAACCTGCTTCATGTTTCATCTTGCCTGTTTGTTTATGAAAGTGCACCTGCTAGTGTTGCTGCAAGATAACTGCCTTGACTTGGTTCATTGTGCTTTTTTGCGCAAGTTGTCTGGATGCATGAGGAATATAACAGCGTTTTATCAACACCTACTTCAGGCCGATTTTGTTTTGGTCGATACTGATATATCAGTAAAAGCTAAATATTGGGCCAATATATCGGTCTGTTTCTTCATGATTTTTGTTTTTTCTGTCCTAAAGATTTTTATGCCAAGTCAAAGGTGCTTTACAAGGTTCTTAGTAAAGTCAGCGCTTAAAAACACAGGGCTCAAAGTATAAAAACAGTAGCACTGTTCAGGATTTCAATATTCTATCTCCATTCATTGCTAACATTTTAATGAAACTTGTGCTGTAATTTATCGTCATGTACTTCTGTGAGAAAGCTAAAAATCAATCAACAATATAAAGAAAAATTTGTCAATCTTTGAAGGTTTTGCTCCCGCCTGCCAGAATACAAATGATTTGAACTTCTGCCATATTTAAAATAAGGATAGAACTTAATGTAATCAATATATAATTCATCCTTCAAAAACTAAAAAAGAAGGTCATGGATGTGATAAGTTAAGTAATCTGACTGTGGTTTGTGGACTAGAATGGTTATCACTTACCTGTTTCTGGAACTGCTTTTTTAAATAGTTTCAATGCATGTAGTTCTGTGACAATCAATGCACAAATTGCAGTAAATCGTTCAAGTGCTCTGTTGTACCTTCACACTTAAACATCATACCTTGACCTATTTTCTTTTCAGATGAAACTGCGAAAGAGTGATAATTACGTCTTGGCAAAGCATAACTAATGCACTGCAGATTATACACTGCTTGTAACTTTGTGCAGAAGTTTCCTGTGAAGGAGTATTTAAATCTGTTAGTAATACCATGTTAAAATAAATGCAAAATTACTCCCTTAAATCCATTAAAATTTTGTATATAGTGATATTTGTTTTAAGCAGCTGTGGTTCTGTTTAAATCACTGGTATTTTCATTTTGAATTGTGCAAACTGTACATCTTTGGCAGTAGTATTTTGCAGAGCGATGAATCCTGCCAAAGATGTACAGTTTGCACAATTCAAAATGAAAGTACCAGTGATTTAAACAGAACCACCTTAGACTTTCCAAAAACATGGTTTGTATCTTCAGCTACATTCAGAAAACAGTTGTTTTTGAAACATTCAACATGGTTTTATTCATTGTCATTGTCTTTGTTTCTAATATGACACTGCAGGAATTCAAAGTTTTATTAAATTGTAAAATTTGTTCTAAAAAACAAGAACTGTATAATGCACTTACAGTTGCTATGGATCTGTGTCAGGTGTCTTTAATCATAAATCTTAGCCACTACATTTTTACAATCTTTTGCAAATTCTACAAAATCTAAAAACACCTGTGCACTATGTTGTTGTTTTTCAAGGTGATAGTTGAACAGAATGTTATAATTTAGATTTTTGTGAATGTGTTTTTAAGCTTTGCATTGCAATTAATGTAAGTTCACTTAATTAGTACCTATTTTCACATGCACATAAAGAAATCTAGGATCAGATGGCACAGCAGGCCAAAATGTAATTGTATTTGCATCTACCTTCTTATCCAGTTCTTTTGCAGTTGTTTGTTCAACATGTCTGGTTTACCCTATTGATAGTGCTCTCATTTGCATCAAATGTATACTTGTCTGGTACTCAAAGTTTTGGATGTGTTTTAAAGTTAGTCAAAAATGATAAAATTTTGAAGCATTAGAGTGTTTTTTTGAAAATACCTTATGTTAATACTACAAGACAGTAGTATTTTGTGCTATAAAGCTGTCATTTGATTTTCCGTTACACGTTGCTTTTATTGTTGCACATTTCTGTTCTACACATCACATGCAGTCATTTGATTTTCTGGTACACATGGTGTAGGAAAATGGTACTGTTGGCCATAAAGTGTGCACAACATGTACACAAGGATTTGCCCAACTTGCTAGCTGGCACAGTAAGTTCATTTATTACGCACATGCAAGTGTTTAAACCTCTTGGTCTCACTCATGGAGCGCCAAGCACCACCTTCAATTCGTGTCACTCTTACTGTACCAGCTCACCCAACCTAAGTTTAACTTGACATTTCTAGATGGATTGGATCTGGGTTGTATGTCACCTGTGACAACAATTGAGTATCCTCTTTCTGATCTCTGAGAAATATCTGAACAAAGCTTGTTGTTTACCTGTATCAAAAGTCCTTAAAAACTTGGGTGTGTTTTCAAGGTTACTCCTTTTTCCACACAAGCACCATATTAAGTTAAACACCTCAACAGACCCGGTGCTTTGTTCTTCTAGAATAATTGGGGTTCTCTTCGCTGATCAGTAGGGCAACCAAAAGTCAATAAAGTCAAAATTTTTCTGCCTTTTTCGAAGTTTATGAAATGTCCAAGAACCAAATTTCATGCTCGTGAGCAACTTCCAAGTTATTAGGTCAAAAAATGTCAAAATTTATCATTGGGTCAAAATTTGTTGTTAGGTCAAATTTATCTCACAACAGTTTTTCTCATTGATATTTTATTGAAACTGCAACAACAGATTTTGACATGTTTTTTGCAGTTTTAGGTGCAATTCTGTCATAACAGTGGGTTTGTTGTGATTTCTAGTGTAATAATGTTGTTTTGCCCACTGTTGGGTGATTGAATATTATGTAGGCTATGCGTGATAAGGCAAGAAATGTTGTCTCATAGTACATGGTTTGATAAATGCTCAATCCGTTATGCATGGTGTTTCAACTTCATGATGTTCTCAAGTTTGACTCTACTATAGTTATCCATGCACTTATCAATATATCATTCCTCTAAATTTAAACAAGCAAATTTTTTAAAATTTCAAAGTATAGTGCATGAATATGCTTCTAAATTAACCTCAACACCTGAGGCTGAATTTTGCAGTTGCAAAAGCAGGAAGTTTGTAGGTCAAAATAAAGTCAAAATTTGTAACTTATACAACCAAAATTTTAAGTTTTTAGTTCAAAAAATTGGTTGCCCTGCTGATCAGACACCAGGTCAGTGGCTTTTAGCCATTATCCACGTTTTTTTAGCAGGAGCTGACATGGTGCGCATTTAGATAGAAGCCTGACTGTGATTTCACACTAACCCTATAGTTGTTTGTGTTGTTGTTGCAAGCACCCATTGCATTTGCTTCGCAGCAATATTTGCTAGTTTTTACATGATGTGCCAATTTTTGTGTTCATAGTGCTCATGTAAAAGAACAGTTTATGAATAAATTTGACATGGGCATATGATGATTTTCCAATATTATTACCAAGTTTCATAAATAAAATTAACAGTATTGGTTAGTGTAGGTCACAAAAAAATTCACAAGTGCCAGCATGAACACATCTGTTAAAATATGTGCATCTCTTTAACATTGCCAAATTTTCTTTGAATCACTTTTGTTGCATAATGTTATGCTTTGTTTTTTCAGCAACTTTATCTATGAAGTACATGCTGATGTGTTTTGGTAGTTTTGCTAAAGATTTCTTCAATAGATCTTACATGTTTTGTTTTCTTAAAACAAAAATTTTTATGTATGAATCAGATTGTGATAAGCCAATTTGTTTATGCCACACTACAATCAGCCTGTGTTACTTGTTGCAACACCTTTTCTTCACCAAACGCACTTTGCTTGTCTCCCACTAAAAGTGTCATCTGACTAGCTGGACATACCTGGAGTCATGCTACAGCACTTTATTTATCTTACTGTTTGACAAACGTAGCTGTGTGTTGAATGCCGTAGAACAGTATAATGCTGCTTCCAATGTGTTTTATGTCTCCGGTTGAGTGCAAATGTTTAACTTTGCTACTTTTATGCACCACAACCAATTTGCTTTTCAGGAAAAGTCCAATTCCCAAGCTCATGCTGAAACAAGCTGTAGAAATAAAGATGATCTGGGCAGAGGTGCATGATTAATGACTTGTGGTTATTGATTGTGGCATTTAAAAACATACAAATTTGACTGAGATTCATAAATACTGCAACCATCTGAACCCTGTTATATGTTCGATGCTATTCTAAGCTTGTGTTAATCATAAACTTAGAGTTGTTTTGTTATTGTTTCTTTTTTTCATATGACGTTTTGTTAGCTGTTACTTAATCTCTTTTGCTTATGTTGGCAACATACTTGTTCCCCTGAGGGAATTATTGGGCTGCTTTATTGCATCACATATTTTTGCTTTTTTTCTTTGCACTGCAGATATTCCTAATGATGTGGTTCAGGGAAGAAACAACTTTCCATACCAACAAGATATTGGAGCAATTGTCTCAGGGCTCAATCGTCCACTGTTTCCTAATGTTGTAAGTGTATTGTGATAAATGCTTATTTTGTATGGTGATCAGGGTTGAGGAAAGTGTGCATACTGTACTAACCAGTGGGTCAGGTGACAGACATCATAGCTGTATCTAGATGCTGTCTCCAAGTGCTTGTGAATTTTAATGAAGCATCTGAAACAGCCATTTCTCTCACTGAAGTGAGAAGTTATGTTGTATGACCCTAAATGTATGCCATTGCTTATGGATAACTCAGCGAGATATTATGAACAAACCAACAGTTGCCTGTAAACACATTTCCACTGGAGTTGCTGTCAGCAGTTAGTAGCCAAGTAGTTTCACTCCACAGGTGAAACAAGCAAGGAATCAATCGCAAAATTTTAACAGGAAATGATTTCACGTAACAATACGCATCGTCAGTCCTTACATCTTATCCAAACAGAATCAGCAGTTAGTAGATAGGGATTTGCCGCATACCTGTTTTACCCTGATCTGGGCTGCAGCAAATGTAAAGGTTTTGCGTTCAACCACTTTGAGAGGCCAACAGCCATCTTGGTCGATTAAGCTCGGATGAAATAATGGCGTCACGCTCGCAGTAGACCAGGCGTTGGTGATTGACGCATATTAACGGTGCGGTTTGCTAGAACAGCGTGTTCTATGTTTGTGACGGATGAACGCTTCTTGATGCCTGCGCTTTGTCAGAGAATGACTCGAGTTAGGCGTTTTCTTGTCTTTCATCGTTGACGAACTGGAACAAGGCTGTCAAAGAACGCTGCGGGCTTATGCGTATGTTAGCGCTTGTACGGGGGACTTCTTCGTTGTACTGTAACCCACATCTTGCATTGAAATGTATAAACTTGAGTTATGAATATAAGTATGTAATTCATATGGATATTCCAATATCTTGAGTATTAGAAACGATCTTAACAAAGTACGTCACGTTGCACTTCACTTCACAATCGTACTTCATTGAGCAGTTTCGGTCTTTCTGGTGACCAGCACAACAGGCGGTTTTATCACAAAACGCCGGGCGGGACTACGGCGCTGAAAGCAAGCCACAGTTTTGCCAATCTTTCCATGTTACTTGCGTTGAGCAATCTCGATACGTGCACCTCAACATTAGCGAGGATAAATGGTTAAAAACAAGATCAAGGCTGACATCACGAGACACAGCATGAGCCTACGTCAAACCGAGTGACGCGTCACATATTCTTGGTTTCAGCGTGCTGCGCGTATGAATGGCCTACTTTACTTTGACCTTCGCTGTTATACTGCTCAGTAATATTCTTTGTTTTCTGCGTAACAATCGCCTTTATTTTTTAAAAGTTGCTGTTTGCTCGTGAATGTGTACCGTTTGCAACGTTGCAGATTTAACGGTGCAATACGCGCGAACAAGAATCTCCGTAGATTAACTGGAAGAAAGCCCAATAGGAAGATACTGAGACTGGGAGAATAAGTAGAGGTTCCCAGCATTATATTACAATTTGTGTACTGAAGTGTCAAATAGGGTTGAAAATCAATACGATAGTTCGCCTTTTTGCTATGCATTTTATGTATTTTTCTGTGTAGGGTAGTAGCCAGGATTTGGTTAATGGGGGAGGCGCTAAACTTTTACAGATGTGCAACCTTTGAAAATTGGGAATTCCCATGTATTGGAATCGCTAAACTTGTGCAACTGTTTGTTAGATAAACAAATGGCAGCACTCATCATGAAAGCTGGGAATTCTTCAAAAAAACTGCCATCTCTGTTTGATGAGTTTAAGCCTGAACACCAGGTTTCACAAATGAAGGACTTGCTAGGGTAGGGGGTCACACCTTGTCTGCCCCTCTGGTTCTGAGCTAGTTCCTATCCAACCCGCATAGGCACGATGTTTAAACAACTGATGGCGGAGGTTCATTTCTGCATTGCGTGTGCCGCAACAATGCGTGACTTGTGACACAACAATCAAGCGGTTTGTTTCGCGCTGGTGGTTGTGGATAATTTGTTTGACATGGTAGTGACTGAATTTTTGTTGAAACAGCACAGATCTTGTAAATTATATGTAGTTTTGTTTTAACTCATACATTTGAAAAACTCAATTTCGTGAAATTCATTGCACGAGTTTGTGTTTCGTTTGACTACGATTGTTAAAATTTGTTAGTTCCCAGAGGCTATGAAATTCTCTTAGCAATGCATTTGTTATTACCGAAGTCCTGCAGCTATGCACTTGCCAACGGCTGGAAGCGCCAGCTACCGAACTGGGAAGCCGATATCGAGATTACCATTGATAAGTGCCGTGTCTCCCGCCCCTCGTGAGAAATGCCTTGCCTCTGCACCGCCCTCGATAACAAAATCGAAATCGAACAACTAAGCAAGTAGCAATTGGAAAGAGCGGTTCTGTTTTGGGCAAGTCGATTATGTCTTGTCTCGAATTACACCTTCAGCGCCAGCCTCAGCTCAGCCGTGCGTGCTTCTCCGCTCTTCAGTTTTTGCTGCTTGTCGTCCGCAACTTCGGTGAAGTCGCGCGAATACAAAGCAAGATCAAAGAACAACAGAAATGGGCGGAGCTTACTTGTCACGTTGGATTCGCATGCTTGAGTGGTTTCTGCGAACCCAGCCTATAATGTGTATTGGAAAAGTGTGGTGGAGTTTTTTTACCATTAGCATGTTGTTGTGACGATGGTGCGATTGAGATGTGTGAGTGTGATTGCACTCAACGCGCCACATGAGCTCACAATGCTTGTGTAGTTTATGATCAAAAGTTCACCTTCCTGCTAAGCCAATTGAACAGTCGTTGTTTGTGCTCATCGCACAGTAATTTGTGCATTTGGGAAGTGCAACCTGCACTGCACTTGTCGATGGCCGTTCACACGATATTTCAAGGTCTGCGCGAGTGCCGATCATAGTGAAAGTGATATCTAAAACAGTTGCCTTTCAAAAAAACATTTTGTCATTTACACACAATTTTCATCCCGCAGTGTTTTATATAATCATTGACCACTGGTCGGAATAAATACAACATATTACTTATTTCGACCACGAAAGCCGTTTGTAGAAGCGACACAGAGTTTTGGTAACAACCTGACTAATCCTCAATTTCATGCATTGTTAAAAGGTTTGCCTTTTGCGGCGATGTGGAAAGTGTCAGAGGTTGATAATTTCAAGTACCTGCCCCTGTTGAGCGAATAACACTGTTTGGCCGATGCTTCGTAAGGAAATGCATTGAATTGCGGCGATTAGGTTGATGATTTACCAGCAGCTTCAACAGTAAATATTTGATGCATTGCCACCAACTTCGTTGAAGTTTCTGCAAAGGCAAGTCGCTTATACGTGAAGCAACATGCAATCTTTCTGAGGGTCTGAATTTTTACCACCGAGCTAGTGGCCAACCGCAGGTGATGAACACTTGATCTTGTTCCACCCCGCAGCTTGCGGAACTTGTTTTTTACGGCTTTTGTGGCAACGTGTCCCTTTCTCTTACCTGCGACGTATCAACGTACGTAGCATAAAGTAGTTGAGGCCCGGGCGCTGTCAATCAAGCTGACTGGTAGACCAAGGTTTCCGCCCCACGTTGCTGACTCACAGTCGACGGTTCAGAGTCTCCAATCTTGCTTGGTTAACCCTCAACACAGCGGAGGGAGAGTGGCCGTACGAGCTGTACAGTTGGATTGCTCACACAAGACCGCTCGCAGCGTTGTGCCCAGTTGCGAACATTCGCTTTTTGGGCTGTACGCACCAACAAGTACACATCCGGAATTTTCGTGACGGTTAAGTTGGCGTGTTCGATTGTGTAATTACTGGTTACATGGCCTGACGCGCGCGTCGCCTAGGCGTGTGCGGCCATTGACGAACGAGAGTAAATTGCCCTTCAGCGAATCGCTATATTTGAATTATGAACGATCATCGGGTTGAGCTTTCACGTAACCGAGCGCGCTGAAGCTCGCCCGACAAAGGCACCTGTCGCTTCGCGAAACTGGTCGTTTGTATTACCTCGGCCGGCCAGCTAGACCTTTGAGATTTCCCAAGTGTCTCTTAATGCGCTGTGTGGCAGCGGGTTTGAAGACTGCCCAGCGCAAACTGCACAAACTGTAACGTTACAAGGTTCGTGGTTGCGTTAAACAGTGTTGATTAGGGTTACGTCTTGAGTGGTGGTTAAGAGCCTGCTGCGCCTATGGTTCGTTACAGTGTCCTCGCTTGCTAATCGTACTCACTCAATTTATGTTCGTGTGTCTTCTGTGATGCTCCTCGTACCACACGGGCTGTTTGGAGACAGCAACTACAAGCGACATTCCACGATCATGGTGTTGTAGTTGGCAGGTGCGTTTGTGTGCTGAACAACAAAAAGCTCGGCGAAGGATAAAAGTCTAACTTGCCAGTCTGCGTCTGAACCCTGTAGACCTAGCGCATGCTGAGTCTAAAATAAATATGTGAATGACATGTCGAAGTGGTTGTGACCTTAATACACGGAGAGTTGTACAAAAGTTTAGCTCCAGCCAATCTTGATGTTGTGACATACACTGTCAAAATTCATGAATTGGATTGTTTTTTTCTTTGAGAATAAATTGATGACAGGTTCTCAGATTTTACTTGAAGTGATTCCTTTTTAAGACATGCTGTGTGTGAAGTGAATCGGTGACCGCCGGTCTTGTTTCCATTCTAGGACATACTTTGCTGGCAAGGTTGTTATTCCCCTATTGATGTCGATCGTCACTCAGTCTGACTGTATGTTGCTCTGTGTAGCAGTAGTTCATGCTGTAGTGTTGCTCATACAGTATTGTCGTCCTATGTTTTGCTGGATTTACTGAGTGGATCCTTGGGACCTTGGCTACGTTGTAACATGAAATTGATAAAATTGTAAGACTTGCACTGCTTATAGTGTCTATGATGCAACAAAGGTGAAACAACGCACATTATTTGCTAATTTTTTCCGCACTCTAACGGACAAAGGGCTAAATGATTATGGCGACTGTTTTCGTGAAAATTGTGCAAATTAGACATTGCCAAATTGATACGCTGGCGTGCAGCATCACGATCACTTGCAGCGTATCTGACACGTAATTGGCCTTCGTAAAGGGGACCCAAGTCGAGTCAATCAGCAGCTTTTTTAAATACGGTAGGTAATCGATTTCCCGTGACTCTACGCATGCTTAGTTCTGAAATCCCATTAAAACAGACAATGTTAATTGTGTGAATTGTGCGCGTTGGAGATATTATTCATACCTCCTCCGTGGATTCATACCTCCTCCGTGGATTCACACCTCCGCGGATCAGCCACTGGGGTTCTGCTGCGACTGCGAGTTTCGTGATGGGTAAATAGGGTCGCTGATGGGGCCATGAATTAAATTGGTTGGAGTTGTGGCGTGCCTAAATGTAGTCACACTTCACCTGCAACGGACCTTCGCCGTAGAGTGTGTTCAGTGCTTGTTCACGCCTCAATGGATTTGTTTGCCCTCTGACATTTACGAAGCGTCGTCGGCATTTTCTTGCTGTTCCACCAATGGCTTTAATCCAAGCACCGCGCTACCCATGCAAATCTGTACTTATGCTTTTCAGCATGATGTACCAAAGATCTTAAGTCAACACACAGCTTGCGTGAAAAGCTTTCCCAACTGAAATGGGTCTTTCAGCGAATAATCTCTTGTTGGTTGGAACGTACACCACGGCGAGCAAATAAGTGATGCCTTCCAGACAGGGCGATGTTGACTGGCATGAAACTACGGACAAGATTTCAAGCATTACGCAAAATCAGTTTAGCCAAGCATTCGTCATTTTGATATTAATCGCTAAAAATCTATCATCCGTCAGCATTGTCTCAGGCCATCAAGATATAAACGGAGTGTGTTTGCCATGGGCCTTGACGCCTTTGGCAAACACCGAACTGATAAGGGGGAATGTGGCTTTCGATTTTTGTTGCTGCTCTGGTGACATTTTCGCTTGTCGTGGTGGTCGCACCAAAAGGCCTATGATCTCCGTTAGAACCCGGTGCGGAAGCAGCAACTTCAATTAGACTGGGCTTTATATCATTTGAACAAGTGGTGTGGAGTTCAGTGCCAGTCTAAGGTTGACAAGTATGCTGCATGCAAATCTTCTCCATCGACTGCTGCAGCCCGCGTGTGGTGTCGCCGAAGTCGCCCGTGCAAAGTTGCGTGTGGCAATTTCTAACGGCGTTCAACTGCTGGATATGGGATGCTAGTCACGCTTGACTGACGGCGGATTTCCATCAGTGTGCAGTGACAGCACACCCCACTGGATCGCTCGACCGCAGAGAGTCGTCACGAAAAACAAACTCTCTTGTGTATACAGTTGGCGGTGCGGGCTCTGCCTGATTCACGTTTTATTGGAAGCAACAATCGCGCAGTGCCGTAACTCTCAAGAGAACCACAGTTCATGTTGAAAAATCAACCGTCCATCAACCTTCACAGCGCGTTTCCTCGCATCATGTTGTTCGAAGTGAACATTTACGCATCTCAGCTGTACTTACTCGGCCGGACCAACTAATAGATAACTCGTACCATCAGCCAGTGCAGATGTCGTGTTTTCACTTTTGGTAATGTTCTGCTTCAAATATGGACGAGTTCAGCCTTGTGATAAAATGTTTTAAGATTGTGTGATTAAAAGGTTTCAAGGCGGTGGTCACTGACGCATGACCGACCAATAGCAACCCTGTCGTTTCAAAAGTTGCAAAATATTCGCTCCTTTTTCAAAATTTCGTTCTCCAACTGGTTTTGTAAAATTGTGAATCGCGTGACGCAGAAATCTGCATTTACGACGTGGCAATGCGTCACGTTTCGGTTTTGTTCAATCCCGTTGCTCAAGTGTGCTTGATCTGCGTTTATCCCTTACTTAAATTCCGATATCCGCGTATCATCGCTGAATGCGGCGGCAAGGCTCGCTCGCTCGCTTTCTTTTGCGTCGCCCTCACTCGTGGTCGGGATGATACGCGCTTGCTGTACAAGCGGTCGTCCTCACAATGTTGTTTCGAGCTGGATCGACAAATTCCTTTCACCGAATATGCGCGTTTGTCGTTTGGTTGCGATCGGATCCCGATGGAACCAGTTCTCGCGTCGTCGGCGCATCCATGAGGCGGTTGTTGTTTCGCCTGGAACCTACGCAGCCGATTCGCTGCAACCCGGACACATCACCCAGAGCTGTCAATCACGAGGAACTTCACTGTCAGTCGGCGTCCTCGAAAATCATATGTTGTTGCCAAAACACGCTGCATGCTTGCCCCAGACCTCGTTGCTATCTTTATGCCACAGCACGTAAAAATATTGCGTGAAGCGTCTGAAAACTATTTATTGGAATTTAGGAACGAACAGCCGGATGCATGCGGCGTGCTCGCATTAATCAAACACCGCTTGGCTGCCTGTCATCTCTTCGCGATGTAAAGCGACTGCTATTTTAGTCTGGTGCATTACTCGCTCAAAGCTTTCAACACCCGGTCAAGCACTTCCCATTGGGACACTTTGTTATCATATGAGTGTAAGAAGGTTGACCGTTGGCTGGACAGGCCCGTCGGGTCGGGGTGTTTCTTGTGCGGGCCAAGGTCAGACACCGGCACTTGACACGGAAATATTATATTTCCCAGCATTTGTCTGAATTGCAATTCTATCGGTTCCTTCGATTTCTTCCTGTGTACACTTTGCGCAGATAAAACTTGGATCCTAGTTCGTGTTGACAACTTGCGTCACGCTTGCACATTCGCTTTTGCAGGCTGTGGGAATGGTGGCCAATTCCGAGAAATCCTATCGCAAAGCATATTCAAAGCTGATGTTAGATCGAATTGATATTTGTTCCACGAAAACATATAAGCGCAATGCTAATTTACGTCTTGATGCAGTTAATCCTGCAATTACATGTTTTTAAACGCTGGTTGGAAGGGGGTGTGGAAATCTGCTGTGTAGTACCACACACAGGCTGTTTGTTGTGCGAAATTTTATCGTTTGAACATAAACCTATTACGAGCTGGGCATGGATTTAAATTAGGCGTACCAACTGCAAATAACAAAAACTTTCGTGTCTAGGTTACTGAATTTTTTAAGCGCAATGTGCTATTGTATTGAAATAATATTTTTGTGGTTGTGCAATATGCCGGTATCGTGATGAACTAAACAATAGGGTGTACTCTTACTGCATGCATGCTTACACGAGATCGCCGTGCTTTAAATTCATCACGCGCGTTTTATTTCTAACTGCTATCCCTAGTGGACTAATATTCGCTTTGATAGTGAAAGAGCGCGTTAATTTTGCCTCGATCAGTTAATTTTTTTACCAGGTTGATTTTTCAATTGCTCTTCAGGAAAATTTCAACTGAAAGAAATACTATGTTTAAAATTTCAATTTTAGTAACTTTTGCAGTAAGCTCTTTGTGTTTGAAAATGTTTCAAAAATGCGACGTCTCAAATCTCAGTCGTGGTTATTGCTGCTGTCACGACCTGGAGCTCGACGCCGGCGCTGTCAGTCAGTCGGGTCACTGCGGAGCGATCGACATCGGCGGCAGTAGTAGTAGGTGTGAAGAGCAATTGCTGGTACTCTGTTGTGATACATTCGCGTTCAAAGCGTGCTACGAAACTTGCCAGTCCGCTCGCGAGCAGATCAAAGGACTTGACACACACTGTTCCAGGCGTTCTTTGATTCGAGCAATCCGCACACTTCCTTCAATTTGTTTGTTTAGTGATATCATCCCGTACCTGCTCATAACATTTCGGAGCTTTTGCTGTTCGGCGCTTGAGTGAGGTGTGCACGATCTAATTCGGTGCCCGAGTATTCATATTGCGCGAAAAACTATGGCGTTGTTTGCCCGACATTCGATTCTTTGTTTTCAGTCTCTGCAGAAAGAGTTAACCTAAAGTTTTCATACAAAAAAATCTATCGAACGGGGACTTTCCGGCCAAGAATCGGACACAACAGGGTGTTTACAAATGGTAGATTTCACCTACTGAGTAGACATTTTCAGCTTTTATTTGAAAATGATTCTGTTTCTGTCTGCGTTATTCATTAAGATGCTTGAGTTCAGTATGGGTTTGATCGTTACTGAGGGTTTATGTTTGGCCATGTAGTGACAAACACGCCGACAATGGTTGGCGATTCGAATCAGCTTTGCCGGTCGTCCAATCGTCACTTTCACCCAGAACTACCCAAGCTGACCAATTGTGATGTTCCTGTTCAGTACTATTTGCCAGGTAAAGCGTGACATTAAACTCCAAGTGCATGTATTGCACTGGCCTATACGTTGCGCACTATGTGCCTGGAAACATCACAGAACCTGTGTAGGTTCACCTCGCGCCTTCTCCGGGTCCTGTCATTCTTTTCCTATTTCGAAAACCTTGTTGGGCCAACCCACCAGGCGGAAAAAAACCGTTTTCTCTTGTGTGCGTGTGTTTAGCCGGGTAATTTTTGTCTTGTCTTTTTTGTGGTATCTTCTTACCTCGATCGTCTTGGGTTGCATCGAACCCGCTGCACTGCTTGTTCACGAGCGCCGCGTAAGTGAATTCGGGTCTTTCCCCTCCTGTAAACCGGATGCAACTTGTACTCTTCGTTATCCATTCCTGCTGTGAGACCAGATGTCAAACGGTGTAATGACGTTGTTTGTTGCAATCTGCCCAGTGCACTTCGTGCCGTGCACTAATAGATGTCGGTAGAACTTCTTAGTGTTGAATGGCGGAATTGATCGCGGCGTGCTGCTGGTAAAAGTTAACTACTTGACTTTTTATGTTATTTTGTTGCAAAAGAGAATGGGTTATAGGGACTTTATTTCCCCAGCCTGTTTTAAAATTAATGTGCGAATGTTTTTTTACGCGAGCGATGATTTGAAAATTGACCGCTCCTGTTCTATTAAAATGCTCTCTTTTCTTGGTTGTTGGCAGTGAATGGGTTAGAGGCTAAAACAGCTAGTGAGCAAAAGTGTTCTCAGATAGACGGTCAACGCGGTAATGTGCGCAATGTAATAGCGCCGCATTGTTGCGCTGCTTGGCTTGATCGGATGTGAATGGAAGGTAAGAGGCAGGGAGCTCGGTGGCGCAGAGTGCGGGCTGTTTGTTGAGCGACATCTTCGCTCACTGAAGTGTATATCAAGTTTCGTCCAGTCAAACCCGAGCTGCTACAGGCCTGGGAGGATTCATCTGAACAAGTGATTCCCATCAATGCGGCTTGCTCGCAGCCTGGTTGGAGACGGGAGATGGTGCTTGAGCAGTGCAGTTTGATCCATTGACACACTGCTCTTTTCAATACCATATTGTGTTACTTCATACAAAGGCGGATCTAATTGACCCTCAGTGCTGCAAGAGCAGACTAGAACACATGGTTTTGGTTGCCCGACACATGTCACTTCACTGTACTGTAAACATGAGGAACGCGACAAAGTTGTTGGCAACCTGGTGTCTTTCGAGGACAACCATGAATTGTCTGGGGATTTGTTTCTAGGTACAATACTTGGTCTTGTAGGAAATACTGTGGCGTTTGTGGCACGATCACCGATTGAATTGCCTCTTGTCACTGATGTCTGTGAAAAGTGGTGCTGTTCGAATTAAAGGTTGTATGTATTTTCATCTGACAAGAATTTTATTCCAGCATGGCGAATCATTGGTGCTGTTTGAACTACTGGCAGTGCAAAGTCCAAGATCGAACACTGCTTTTGATGCTTGATGTGTGCGTAATCTAATTTGACCAGAACAAGACTACTTTAGACTTCCATGTTGTAAGATCTGATGGCGTGATGTCGTGTGCGGGGCCTGTCTGATATATTCTGATTTTAAAAAACGAGCAAACTTCGCAAAAGCTTTGTTTCATGGTTTATTTTGAATTGATTTGCTGATCGCCACACGCCAATCAAATATGTCGCCGGTTTCCTCCCCGCTCAACCACACGGCGGTTTTGAGTTTTGAAAAGTAATTTCACAACGTTTCAAGTCCTTTCCTCTTGTGGTGATACCGACGCCGCCTTGGTTTGTTAACAGATAGTAATGATTTATATTGGTTTATGAACTTGAAAAGGACAGGGTAAAACCTGATGCTTGGTCAGTTCAGCTGCCCGTACGCTACATCCGCTTCACTCTTCGGATACGGTTGCATCCGATCTTGACACAGCTTGGGTGGGCGTGACGTGGGCGGGGAAGAAAGCTACGTCGAATTTCGTGTGATGCGGAAACTGTGTGTATTTACACTTATGGCTTTTCCATTGGCATTTCAACCACTTGGTTAAACCTGTTGTACTTGAAATGTTTGATATTGTTGTAAGTAATTTCAAATGGTGCAACTATTTGAAATTAGAGATTATAGACCAGAACACGTGATTTCAATGGACACTTCTACCCTTGTGTTTTAATGCTTGATAGTGCCCTTGTACTGATAAGCCACTGGTCTTCAGGCGTCTTTAGCCCAACGATCCATTCGCACCTTTACATTTGATTCACAGCAGTGGTATTTCTCGTTCAAACAGGAAAGGAATAGAAATTCAAAGTTTTTTCAATGGAATTATCGAACAATAGTGTTGCAGGATCGCTTTCCAATCCTGTGTTTATTGTTGCAGGCCGATTCTTGTTACAAAAAGTTGCACAATTGCCTAATTCGTGGTGGTTGGTTACCTTTCGTAGTTGCAAAGAATGTGAATATATCTCGAAGTCATACCAGGCAGAAGTCGTTGTTTGATAAACAACAAACACACCATCCCAGCTGCGCAATGTTGTGGCAACAGCTTCGTCAAGTGCTCCGGGCCAAACTTTAACACTCTCTGCTGTTGCTTCAATTTCTGCTTTCTGAACGTTTCCTCAACTGCGTACCGTCATCAAGGTATCCACGGCAAGCGGGCTTCAAACCCCGATCCAACCTTTGCGAGAAGACAGGCTTTCTCCCGCCTTCCGTACCTCGCACCTCCATTGCTTGTCAAACATGTTGGTTTTGTGCACGACGCGTGGGGGCCGCAACGGAGGTCGTTAATCTTCGTGGTTATTAATGGTGTGTTTTTTTAGCAACACAGACAGTTGCTTTCTGCGAGATATAGTCATGTGTTATAATGTCGTCGTCACTAAATTTTGCGTGCACATCCTTTTAGGCAATGCTCATATGTATGATCTCCACTCAGGTTTGCAACTTGTAGTCCGGGCAGTGTGGCCGCCGACGCGTGACGCGAAACACCTCGCGTGAAATTATATCGCTGCTTTATGACGTCGCTTTTATTTACTGATCCCAATGAAGCGACAACTATCGATTCGAACCTCAAGTGGAAGCTTAACCGGTACTTGCCTTGGATCGGTTGTTTGGGTTGGTCAGTCAGCAAATCTACATGACGCAGTTTTCACCTTCCAACGCTTGATCGTGATCATGGTGATCAGTTCAGTTGTGGAGTTTAATCGAAATACGTGTTTTTCCAAGAGTCGAAGTAGACACTACACTTTCAATATTTGTTTATTTACTTAACGACAATTGACAGACGCTAAGCACTTGTAGACCACCGCACAAGCCTTTTCATCGTAGGTTGTTCTTAATGGCTGATCATTCTCCTGCACGTTTTGCCAATGGAGTTTGCCAAACGACGCTTGCGAATGAGTAGTAGGTTTGCGTTGCAATCTACCGGTTTGTTTGGCAACTGACAAATCTCAACTGCCCCACTCATGCCGCGGCTGCTGCAGGCATGTTATTTGGTTGTTCTTGGCAAGGCAGGTAACGTTTTCAATGATTGAAGTAACACTATTCCGCTAAAAAGGAGTAGGCAGCTCCCTTCATCATCGGGTATAACTGCAGATCTGCCAAAATATATTTTCCAAGAATTGTCTTTCGCAACGAGGCTTGCCTGCCGCCTCTTGTGTAATGTACCTTTCTTGTGGCAGCCGTTGTACGAGACTTGGTTTATGCCGCATGCTCCGATTACCTTTTGTCGTATGCGATAGTGGCATATCGGCCGAAACCCAAGTCTAAGAATTTGGAGATCGAGGCAAACGCAGAGCCTCGGTGTTCCGCGTCAACGACAGTTCAAAAGCATTTCTAGATCATTTAGGGAATTGCAAATCCACATAAGACTGTTCATTGGTTTTAATCCAAAGTTTAATCACGTGGCAGACCCCGCACCAATCACGTGGCAGACCCCACACCAGAAAAACAAGACATTCGCTGGCAAACCAAACCCCACCTGATTGCTGAATGCACCATGAAGTTGCGCGGCGGCCTGGAACAAGTGCGAACACCTCTCTCACTTCCTTCCTACTGTTGACTTGGTTGTGCAATGCGAAGTCTGAATCATGAGCTTCGTACAACGTCACATACAAACTTCTCAAATTATTTAAGCGCAAAGCGAAACCGAATGTTTGTTTTTAATCTTAGGTATATAAAAAATATAATTATTTGGGATTTGAATTCAATCAACCCTCAAACAAAAAATCAATACCATGGAGTTTAGCGAAGTTTTCTCAAGCTCTTTATTTTTCGCGCGTCCTATTCCACGGAGTATTCGCATTACATACAGAACATGGCTAACGTCATTTGAATGGTGTGTTATATTCTTGATGACTGCTTTAATTCTTCACAAAGTGCTACCACCAAATAATACTTGTTGATGGGACCTTTTTTCACAAGGTTAGTTATATCAACCAGAAAACCAACCTTGAAGATGCAAGTTTTTCAAGCACAAACAGTTCTTAATTCAATACCGTTTTTAATGATTCAGTTGTAATTTTTTGTTGAAAATATGTGTGGGAGGGAAGAAAGTGGTCGTGAAAGAACTAAGGGACAATAGTACTAATTAACCTGCTGCTTAAATACATTTCTGGTTTTGCTTCAATTTTTTTTCGTTGACCCAACTGTAAGTCGTTCACGACCAAGCAGAGCGTCGCTTCACAGATGAAAATGTGCTTTTGGCAGCGGCAGCATAATCAGCTGCTAGTCATCTGCGCACATTAAGACTGGCGTGGTGACGATTGTTCGGTGCTACGATCCATCTCCTTGCGTCAACGACATGCTTCGCGTTTTCGACAGCTACTAGCTGTATTTCTCACTGTTTATTGTTTGCAACTTCGCGCACCATGCACTGACACGCTTTTATGCTTGACCGATTTCGTGGTCGGTGAAAGATAAGACGCGGATTGGATTCATGTAAAGGTGGCTGGGAACTTTTTTCAAGCTGCCTTGAGACGAGAGATTTTCTGCTGTGAGGAGAAAAGTCCCTATTACCTGTGCTACTTGTAAGAACCTATTATATCGTTTTCTGCATGGTGGTACGCACGAATCCTTGCCACTGGCCACCCTCGACCACGCATGCGCTCGCTCGATATGGACCTGGACTGGAGGGACTGGAGGCGGAGAGGTAGAGTCCACATCTTTCAAGTTGGATTTATTGTGGAAAATGTGCTGGAATGTTGTTCCTGTGCGCACGTGAAGTCAATAGTTCTGAGCGGCATGGACACGCTGTGCGCAGTGGCGGGCGTTCGGTGTGAAAGCATTGTAGAAGAAATGTGGGAGGCTGTCGTCAAAGCAGAATGGACAGTTTTTCTTTGCGTTATAAGTAACGCCACGGTCTCCAGTGCTATTCATACAAAAATACAAGAACGTTCTAAAGAATTGTGTGGCAATGTACATCGAGAAAACGTGCAATGTTCAAACGTTTTTGTTACCATTTAAGGCTAAACTGCAAGTTGCATTTCTGAGCGCGTGGGCAATGCAGTGATGCAGACAATGTTTGCACATGACGTTCTATTCCCCTGAGCCTCTGGCGCTCCCAGATGCTCTCGTGTAATCCTCGATGCTGTCACGGCTATTTAAACATGTTCTTTTTAGTTATCCTCCTTTTGCTCAGCTCACTGAAAACAAGAGCTGTGAAAGAAAACATGCGAAGTCCTTGTTAATTTGTCTGTCATGCGTAAGTAATGAAATAAACAGTATATTCTGACCTAATTTCCTCGCGCAAGCCGACCTCGTCTTCGGGTTGACACTGGAGGCGACAAACTTGGACGATTTGTTGATCGCTTCTCGAGTGCGACTGGCGTGATTGACGTGCGGGTTAGTTTTGGAATTCTGCACGGGTCAGTAACTTCTATCTCCAGCTTGCCAGTCGTCGTCTGGCGTAGCGCTACTGCGCCCACGTCGAAAGCGAGCCGACCATTGTCTCTATAATACCTTATTTTACTTGGGTTTCCGACAAAGTGGAACGCATATTTTACGAACCAGATCTAGTCCTTAATTTTTCCAACCATAGTCAAAAGTCCAAATGGAGTTCAGAAAGCTTGACAAGATACAGCTTTTCAACAATAAAAACGCCATAATTCATCTCCATAGACTCATTCCAAATCTGGATCCAATCGAAAAAGATCGTAATCCGGATCCAGTCCAATCCAAGTCCATTCCAAAGCTCATCTCTGGTTTCCGGAGGTCGCGCGCAGCACGCGACGTGCGACTTCGCCGTGCGCGGCTGACGACACAATCGTCTCCACAATTTACGGTCGGTTTGGGAGGCGGAACGCGCTTAGAGACTCAGGCAGTTGAAATTCGAAGATCTTGTACATGGCGAAAACAATGCAGTAGACCGTTATATTCCTATAATCGCTTCACATACAGCACTACGCCAGATCACTTTATGGCCTGGCGTAAAAGCTTTTGGGGATGGTGGTGGCTCAAGTGACGTCACTGCACATCTTTCGTGGCATAGTATTTGCTTCGATGGAAGCTTCCTCGTTTGCGTAGATCCAGGCCAAGATCGGTCAATCCAAACGACCTCCCAGCCACACAAACAACGTGCTGTTGACGATGAAAATGAAACGCTTGTTGTATCAAAGAAACATTAATGCCGTCGATCTATGCCGGACTCATTTTCTCGCACTATTCATGTAAAGTTTGACACTAAAATATCCGGACCCATATATTTTTAAGTAACCTTACACAAACCCATTATTTCAAATTTGGTTTACCTAAACATGACCGTATGGATGATTTTTCTGCAAAGTTTTGGCCACACGAGTCAGCTTGCATCGAATGTTATGTTCTTCCCAAAATGCGCTACACTGCGTGCTTGGCGTGGAAGGCACACGTGGCCACACATGGCTAGTTCATGTGTGTATCCCGGGAAGTTTTGGCCTTACCTGGATCTGTTGAGGTTTCAATTCAGGATATATTTTTTACTCTGTACGCCTCTAACACTCACCATCCGTAGGGAGTAGGTCTCTCTGGCGTTTCTAATAAAGATTTTGCACAGTCCTATACTCCCTGAACTTCTTTCATAAGTCAAATAATCAACTTTTTGCGGAGCTTGACGTCACGGAAAATTTCTTAGCACAGTCTTGTTCGGTCCCTTGGCGAAGCAGAGTCTGGCGCTTGGGCACCTTTTGCTTGGTTGACCATGGAGAGAAAACACACATCTCACTGATTGTTGAGAAAACTATTTCTGCAATCATTCATGCATGGAGTCTACTTGTAAATCCTGAAAAAAAAAACATGGAAAATAGAATTACCATAAAGAGTTCTTCAAAATCTTGTTGGTTCGTTTTGTTTTGGTCATCCTTTACTACCCTAAAGATTAGATGAAACCTTTTTTGATATTTTTTGCGTGACCCTTGATGGTATAAGGAATTTTAAAAGGCAAACAAAAACAGCTGATGCAAAATGACACTGCAGCAGTTCTGCTTTTCCTGTTACGCTTTCTGGTAACTATTCGCTGTTTTTTTGCAAATTTTCGCCCGGCGAGCGTGGTTGCACACGAGTCGCCCGGAGACATTTTTAATCGTTAGTCTGACGAACACATGCTACGAGCTCTCTTCAAATTCGTTAACATTAGGACGAAATTGCTCTCAACAATCCGCCTCCCACATGTATTAAAGGCAAACAAAGCTTGTTAAGGTCTGCGCATGTACCCGTAGTGAGAAGTGCAGTATTGAACGTTACAGACGCTTCAAGCCATAGTAATTGTTAAATCCTGGTTGTTTTCGTGATAACTATCGCTTGACTCGTTGCGTACGTAGTGTTTGGCAAATGAATCGGTTCATCTCCAAAGCGCCATAAACGCTTGTAGTTGTAACAGCTTGACTTGGTTTTGTCATTTGCGGGTAAGTCATGGTAGCACTTGGTGTTTTTACTTACAAATACTCAAAAATTTTTTGTTTCACCGTCTGTAACTATTCAACGAAATTTAGATGTTGTGGAGGTCAGGAAGCTGGTCTGGAATAAACACTGTTTGAAATGAATAAATATCCGCATTTACATCCCTTTGCTTTAAGTTGTAGGCCACTGCGAAATATTGCGGTAAAATGACAACAAAAATATGCGTTTTGATATGCATCGCCACCCTTCGGAAATAACTTCACGGCCCACCAGTGCGGTGCAAAGCACTGATTGGAAAGCACTGACTTAAGCTGCTAAGTTCACAGAATGCCATAAACAGAAAAGGATATTATGCCAGGGACCCAAATTGCGAAGTGTACATATGCGCAGGGGACTGCAGATGGGCCGCGAACGGGGCGACGGCCCCGGGCATCCAAAGCAGGGGGGAGACCCAAAGAGTGAAATTACGAAAATTGCATTATATTGAAATGCGGTAACTAGATGCTTCTTCCGCCTTCCTATTGTAAGGTTACTGACACGTGCTGCATGGATCTGATGGGAACTTGCCTTTGGTGGCATGCAGATGTGTGTTAAGTATCTTATGGCCTTACACCCTATCTCTCTTCCCCCCTTTGTAGGCTGGCCAATTCCTGCTATCCTGCTGTTGATCTGCAACTTATTGTCTTCAATGTATCTCATAATTCTGTCTAGACTCTAGAGCAGCTATGTCCAATCCGCGGCCCAGGCAAAGGTTTTGTGTGGCCCAGTTTAGGTTTTTGTTGTAGTAAAAGTATCCTACATACTGACAACCTTTCCTTATTTTGATAACCTTGAATTTGACGTTTTTTGAAGCAGGTGTCCCCTCAGTGTCACTTCATCGCGTCTGTAAACATTGCAATTAGGATTCGAACGCTTTCAGTGTATTAGCTTCAGTTAAATTTGGTTTGCTCAGATCTAAGCCATTCATTGTGCGGCCCTCATTAATATGTCATCAAATGTGCGGCCCTGGTTAAGATAGCGACATGATTTTTGGCCCAGTAAGCCATTTGGCTTGGACATAGCTGCTCTAGAGCCTGCGTTCTTAGACTGAGGGGTGTGAAAAGCTCGTAAGGGGCGTCCGATTGTGGCAGCGACATGTTGAAAAGTATTAAAAGCTTTGTCTTTATCATTCATACATTTATGATCATTTCACTACAATGTAACAATGAAAACAAAGCGGGCAGTACAGTGAAGAAAACGAGACCTTTTTGAACTTGCTTGTTCAAAGTTGGATTTACGAGTAAGGAACGTTTCATGAGAGAATTTTAGGGTGTATGCTCGTCTGTCGATATGCTGAAGGGGTAAATGGTCAGAGAAAGGTTGGGAACCCCTGTTCTGGTTGAATAAAAATAGTTACTATCTCATATCAAGTGCGATCTCTTAGGTGGGAATATCTGATACTTATTTGCATGCATAAATACAATATCTAGTTCCTCAATGCATACCCATTACTACAAGAATCATACTTAAAACATATGTCCCAGGCTCATAGAATAAACAAATTATCAGTAAAGACAACGCATTGAAAACAAACAAAAATACTCTATGAATATTTTTAATTTATTTTTTCAAAACTTGTTTTTTTTTGTCAATACTAGTTTTCACGCATTTCAAATGCCTACATTTTTCACATTCCTCAATACAAGACTAGAATCTGGTGGGGGGCATACAATCAAGCAGTTGTCCGGGCATCACCAGACCTCTGCACGCCCCTGAATCGGTGAACTGGCACGAACCACGCGCGGGCTCGAATTGAGGTTGCATCCGTTTGAGGTTTCATATATGGCTGGATATATATGTTATTTTTTAGTTGCTATCGCGAAATATGCCACAAAGAACATTATTTCATAATTTTATTTTTTCGGAAAGATTAAATCTGTATGTTCGCTTGACTTGTCGCAGGACGTGTCTCCACTTTCCTCAGATTTTCAAAACATCCTGCAATGTCTTACAGTGGGCAAGATGACTGCTAGCCTTGCCCTTTGCAGTGGGCTAAGATTGTTTCTCATGAAAAGGATTTAACTTTTAAATCATTGTCACGTTCTGGTTTTGCTCTATGGTCCAGGGTTGTCAATTTGGCTGTTTTGAAGCCAGATTAAGAAATTCTGGCTTTTCTAACGCACTTGGCCTTTTTGGAAACTAAAGAGATGTTCGATGTCTAAAAATGTTCGTTATATTTAATAAGAAACAAGTGTATGACAGTGTTATTACGGGGAAAGAAAATGTTTCTAAAGTTCGGAATTGTACTATATCGATGTTTCTGACGACGAATGTAAATATCTATTTATATATGTTTTAAGACTGCTATCTGGATTTTTTTACTTTTTTGGGACAAAGTCTGGCTTTTTTTGGTGAAGACAGGTTGGCAACCCTGCAATGGTCAACATGAAACTGTTTCTGTAATATTAGTTGCATTGCTAGTAATCTCACTGTTGTTAGAAGCAACTAGAGTGATGTGTTGAATGATAGTATTTTAGAAATATTAAAATAATTCTTTCTGATGACGCGACATGTCCGTTAATTTGATACTAAACTTTTAGCGTTGTTTTTTAATTTCTAAAAAATTCATGGAAACTCTAAAGATTGTTTAAATGACTTTGGCCGAGCAAGGTCTGTTGATTTCAAGCAGTTTTATTGCTCAAGTAGAGATGAAACTAGTCGCAGGTGTAGTGCGAGAATTAAACGAAGCAAGACCGGAAACATACGTAAAAGAAATGACCTTTGAAGCAAACTTCGCTTTGAAATGTTTTTTAAATATATTCAGAGCTCAGCGACAGTCTGTATGTCACTGCCATGGATGGTTCATAACACCCGATAAAAATTTGTAAATTGTTAAAAAAACGCAAACCTAGAACGCGGCCTCATGCTAAAACGATTGAAAGCTTTTGCCGGAAATGCAACTTAAATGTCTGTGGTGGTTGCAGTTAAAAATGAGCGGAAAGTTCCCAGTCAGGTCCGTCGAAAGTGTTTTGCTGCAGAACATCTGCACTGACGCGGAAATCAGTGAAGTTTCAGCTGCTGACTTGTGCGACCTGTTCTTCCACGTTGCCTGGCGCTGTTGAAATGTGCTACAGAGGTTTCAAGTGAAAGATCTTGTTAGTTTTAGGTGCTCTTTGTGATTGTTCAACTTTTAGTTTCGAATGAGTAGATACATTAAAGAAGAACCTTGAGTGCTTTTGTGCCCTGTTTCAATTGCTCTTGCCAGCCACTCAGCACTGTAACAGAGGGGGCGCGCCACCAGTGAAACTGATGAACTGTGGCAATTGTGAGAACACAATGCTTTCGATTAAGCGTTGTCCACGATTTACCAATTAAAACTTACTATAGCAGCTGGTGTCGGCCCGCTGCGACTGTCTCTTACATGCCCAGGATATAAAACTCTTGCTTTTTCTGTGTGAGTGTGCTTGCTGCTGCACAAAATCATATTTTATCAGTTGCAATGTAGTTTTTTTTAACCGTCCTGAGGTGCGTGGGGTCCTTGCTCTGATGATCTACCGACTTTGTCAACCATCTCTTGTGTTGCACTGTTTCGATCCTTCCATCTTAAGCTTTAGACTAGCGCGCATTCAAAAGATCTTTCCTACATTTGTGATTTCAATTATCTGAAAAGCTTTGTTATTTTTCCGCTTAAAATGATGATATTCTTCGCACAAACGTCTTGCCTACAGACACACAAAACTCTTTTGATTATGACTTGGATCGCATAACCTGGCCTGAAATGTATTTCTTCATCGCTAAAACTGGGCGAATGACGTCACTGTGATTGCTGACGCAAAGAAAGTAGTCAACTGAGAAAAAAACGGCAAGGAATGCGCTCTTGCTCTGAAGTCATTTGCATAATGCCACGTAATATGCATAAAAATCTGAAAATCAGAACGTTTCTTCGGAAACAGAAAGGTTTTAATTACTATGAACAAGCGCAAATGTTGTACGATTCCTGTACCGCTTCAGTTGGAATGCTTACTTTTAATACGGTGTTCCCTGTGCAGTAAGTGCGCTCAAGATATAGCGATAAGCAAGTTGCAGTGGGAGTTGCCTGTTCAGTTAGAGACAATGTTTTACGTCTGTGACGTGTGCGAAGATGATGGGGTGCCATGACTAAAAGAAAATGACATCAAAACAGGTTGCGTCCAAGCCTGATCGAATCAATAGCTTCTTACCGGTTTTTGCTTTTACGTAATGTCGTACTATCTCAGAATTTCATCGTGTCGTCATCATCACCACTGCATTGTGCTTTTTTGATGACAAACTCAGATATATTGAAGAACCGTATGGAGTGTAGGGGGGGTTATATGTTTGAGGTAATACGGCACTATTTTTTATGCATTTCTTTGGCTCAGACACATGATCTAAGTCACAAAGAACACAAGTATACAAAAATACTTCGACACAACACGTCGCAGGGTGGGTGTCACGTGATAAACGGACACTAAAACACCGCGCCGGTAGCTATTGAATTCGGTCATTCTCATGCGGAAGCGTTCATAAGTGGGAGGAAATTAGTAATTTGCGAAAGGCGGTAGAAAATTGAAGTGAGCGGATAAAAAGGTAGATCAAGATGAACATTGTTGAACAAAAGTATACAAATTGTTTCTTATCAAGCTATCAAATGGTCTGGCAAGATTGGAGCTTGATGTTGGCGAACACTTGCGTTCCTTAGGCTGTAATGCAAAATACGATAACCTTTGTTGTAGGCAGCTCAGAGGCGCGTAATACAAGGCTGTATGTGTACGTACACCACAGTTGGCGGGAGTACGCTGGCATACAAAAGGCACCAAACGGGTTATTTCAACTGCAGTAGAGCACTGGGCAAAGGTGCCTTGAGTTTGTTTGCCGCACAACAAAGTGTTTTTTTTTCATTGGTCTCTAAATGTCATCCTTCAGTGAGGCATGAAGTTAAAAAAACCCATGAGATTTGACTTGTCTACCTGAATAACTTGCGAAACACACCGTTTGTATTTTTAGGGGAAAAACTTCACCGTCTGTCGTTTTTCTGTTATAGACAACGTGGTGTGTTCAGCAGCATAAGTACAAAGAACATTCAGAAGACGTTGAAGACCACACATCAGCAAAAATCTTGGGCCAAACACATCAGCAAACATTTCCCATAGTGCATCCCACTCAGGCCGAGCCCAACACAGAACTGAGAGTTCATCAATGTAGCTGCCGAATAGATACGGACTGAGAATTCACTTTTGTCTCAGACCCATTGGTTACAGTGAAGGGGTCTGAAAGACAAGTGTCCCAGTTCACTTGCATGGCCTGATTCCTATATTAACTCCTCAGCAGTCTCACTGTACACATGGGTACACGCTTAATTTTGTAAACAGTAGATCGTGGTTCGTTATTTCAAACGCGAAAACGGTTGGATGCATCTGAAAAAGTCGCATCGCTGGGTTGCTTTTGTTTACATGATACGATACAATCTGTTTGAGTTAAAATAAACACAGGTCAGTGTCATGTTCTGGCTTAAAACCAAACTGATTGTCAGTGGTGGTAAGAAATGGTGAAATGCAGTATAAAATACAAATAGTTTGGAGATAACATTTCGTTCATTTGACGGAATCGCTGATGTTTGTTGAAATTCTCTGTAAAGTTTCACCAAGCGCAGCAAGTTTTTTCACTCGCGTAAAACAGGATATTTCCTCGGCCTCTATCCATTCTTCCTCATGCGCTTGGTCGTAAGCTGATAATCCGCTTGTTGCAAACTTCGCAAAGTCAATAGTTTTTGCGATTTATGGCTTGTTGTTGACGCAGGTTGCACGGTCGCCGCTCGATTTGCTAGAAGCTGTTTGTAACATTTTCTTACGAAGCTGCTTATCCGGCCTCGCGGTCAAAACTCGTTCATTTCTGCGGGTTCGCACAGCACAAAGCATTGGTATCTGTTACTAATGTAATCGTAGTATTTAAATAACAGATATTGCGTCGAGCTTATTTGTGCAAACGCACTCAGCTTAAATAAAAAAAGACCGTTACAACAAAAAAACTAGTAGACTAAGTTTTCCGCACGGACACACCTCGGCAGTTAATTAACTTTCTTACAACAGCTCAAGCGGATGACCGAAATGTAATTCAGTTTTGGAGTTGTGATGAAGATAAAGGAAGTAAACCTCGGTCTTCACTGTGCTGAACGGACAACAATTGCACTTAAATGCTGCCGTAACTTTTTACGGGAAACCGTTTTATCCGTTTGTTAGCAAACTACAGATTAATTCGGCGCTGGTAGTTGGCTGATCAACAGCTGAGTATACACTGGATATAATGGCGGATGAATTTGCGCGGAATAGAAGCTGTTTCCTAAACTGGGTAGATGCTACTCGCAGCGCTCCAAGAAAAAGTGTACATGATAAGTACCGTTGTTGTTAAGCCTTGTGAGCAACGCGATTGGCGAGTGAAAGGTGTTGTCGGAGGAGGTGTTTGACTATAACATATGCCAACTTACCTGTGTCATGTCAGACTTCTTTTTCTGCATTGATGTGCGGGTGGAAATCGAGCACATGGAAAGCTTCAGTCGTTAGCTTCGAACAAACTGTTAAACGTGCACCAGGAATCATTTGAAAATCAGGAACTTTTCTAAATAAACGGCGTTTATCGGTGAGAGCATGTCTTGTGGTCATCCTGTGCTCAAATTGCCGTATTAATCTTGTTTGAAAACACTTGTAAGAGTCATGTAGTTCAGTTCCCGCTTGTCACATTCTCAAATTCTGGGTGTTGGGCATAACAGCCAACAAAGTCCACTTCATAACAGCCGGTCAGACGAAAGTACAAACTACCGGCTAATCCACCAGCTTGCGGCCGCCACCTGCAAGCCACCTGTCGTTTGACGCAAGAATTAAAGCTTGTGCTGCTCTTAAGATTTGTGCGTTATTCGGTTTAGTTCTAAAATTCCATGAGGTATGTTTTGGGTCTCTCATGGACACGACTACTTCCAGGCAAGTTTCATGTGGTGGAAATGTGTGTCGGGTGGTTCGTCATGTCGAACTGTTGGTTTATTGTTGGCGGAAATTGATGCTTGGCCGGGACTCGTACCTCATTTTTATTGTTGTGTGTATACTCGTTTTGTTTTCAGAAAGCAGATCGAGAAAACGTGCTTTATCAGCGATGTTTCGCTGAAATGTTTAGTTTGCCTGCCACGGCATCTGCTGCTCATTTAGCACAAGCCTGAGGGGAGGATATCTATTGCAATCAATAATAGTGTTGAATCTTCACTTTGGAAACGATTTTTTTACAGAGTCAAGTGCCTTACCCGCCCTACGTCCCTTACCACCACATGCTGTTCGGAGCATCGGCGCCGGCTGACATTGATGGAAAGACTGGTACGTGAAGTATTTCTGACGAGGATGAAGCTGCGTACTTCGCTCAGCTTAATTGTTGGTTATTGGAATGTAACATATCCTTCATTGGTGTAATTGGCGTCGCGCGGGCAAGCGCTGTAGCAAATGCGTTTCTAACGTTGGACGTAATTAATACTCTCGCCTTTTAAAGTTAAAATTTTCACGCGTCTCGCTTAACTGGAAGGACATTTTGAAAAGTTAAATTGGTGTTCACGTCGACACATCGAAAACGTACCTCGTGATGGTCGGAGCGTTGCACAAACGCGTCAGTGCGCTCTTTATTTTCTATGCTACGCAAGGACTTAGATTAATATGACCCAGATCTGCATACCATGTTTATTATTTCCGTACTTTCTACATCGGCTGTAGAATGTGTTGAACGTTACTTCTGTATCCAGATGTTTTTACGTCACAAACAAGTAATTGGTTGGATAAACATTGGCGGTCTGCTGACTGTGCCTTGCTGTTTTGTGTATCAGGCATTCCCAGACCACCCGGTGACATCCCTCCTTCAATGTACCCCTTACCCGGGCAGCTGGGTCAAATCCCCAACCCCCTCGCACCTTCGTGGTAAGTGGGACTGTACGGTATCATTAACATTGCAGATGAAATCATTTCGATTTTGTCGTAGCAGCAGCCTAAAGAATTTGGAAGTTTCTGTGGTGCTGCTACCGTCTTAGCAGAAAAGAAATTGTCAATTCTATAAAACAGCATTTCCTGTTCTACGCTATCTTTAGTCGCTCGGTTTTGAGACAAGACAATGCATTGGAGTTATGAAACAATTAAGGCCGGTAATATGTGTGAAACAATGTTAAACTCAAAAGTAATTGAGTAGTTTGCCGGTTAAGTAACTCAAGGTAGCGATTGTAGGGACAAGTGGCTGATAGTGGTAATGCGCTTCGAACCCTACATAAAAGCTGAGAGCAGATTTTGCAAGTATGTGGCTTGAAGTGAGAAGCAGGGATCAGTTCATTCGGACTTCTTGCAGTTCAGTTACAGTTGCGAGTGGGGCAGATTGGGTTACGGGTGGCAGAGCCGCGTTTACGACTACGAACTCGTTTAGGTTTCCGACAAGCTTGTTCGCCTAAAATGAAGTGCTGTTAAAATTCCCATCGCTTGACTGATGCAATTTGCTGCTGACCACTTGATAACTATCTAATCAACGTGCGGGCGAGCGAATCAAACTATGCCACAAAATTATGCATTGAATGAATAAGTCTCAACTAAGAAGTTGTGCAAAAACACGACATAAACCGTGCTTGCTTATATATATATATATATATACTCGCAACAACAGTTATTATGTACTGTTTGCATCTTTGTTGCCAGGTGCGAATGTCACCGTTCGCAATTTAAGCACCACTGTGGCAGTGGTACACTTGAGGTTCCCCTGCTGTGGCAATGGTACCTGAACTGTACAAAATGAAGTCGGCACTACTACTGCGCCAACATAGTGAAATAACGAAATTATTTTCCACGTTTTTTGAAAGAAGCTCTCGCATAAGTCGGTTGAGGACGCGGAATGGTTCAATTCCCAACAACATGTCAGAAGAACAGAATTGTGCGCAGTGCTTTGAGATAAGAATGACACTGAATTTGTGTGTTGCCAAAAAAATTGACAATTTCCAAAGTCTCGAGACCCCGCAGGGACTAAATCGATTAAGAAACCAAAACATACGTGGAAATAGTTTTTGCAAAATTAAGGAACATAAAACCACTGATGTTGGACGCATATCGAACCAAAAAGAATTCATCGAAGGAGCAAAGAAAAAGTTTTAGCAAACTGTCTTAACTAACAGAAGGACGGAAAATTGTGATCTGCCGTGATCTGTAGAATGCATGTGACGCTTACCTTGACAAATTGAGAAAAGATTGTTGTTGAACTCCATGCTATGGGTGCAGTGAAGGATGAACTGCTGCTACACAAAACTGGAATTACATGGAAGAACAACTCGTACCCCAAAGTTAACGGTGCATCAGTTAATGTTTTGTCGTTGTAATACACTGGCTTACCATCTCTTCATTAACTCCCGAGAATTTATTCAATGTGGATAGCAGAGACATACCGGTATGCTTGCTTCTGTTGGGGACATGAGCACCTTCACGCGTTACTACATTTCTGGAAGTCATACTGAAACCTATTTGTGCAAACTTTTGCAAAAACAACCCAAACGAGTTTTGCCAAGGACAGCCGTCAATACATTTTTGCTCCAATTAGAAAGGCCGCCTAACGAAAACTCCAGAAACTGAAAAACAAAACCAGTGTTGTACATTGTGGCGGCAGATGTAAAAGCACTTTACCCAAGTTTGAGCAGAGACACGGAAACAAAAGCTCTTGAATGTGCATTGGAGAAGCATTCATCTTCAAAACCGAGACCCGTAAAATCATCGTCGAACTGAACAAAATTTGCCTAAACAATGTGGTCACGCAATATGGAGACCAATTATATATACAAAAAAAAAAAAAAAAAAAAAAAAAAAACGGAATCGTAACCGGTTATTACCGAGGTTGCAGAGTAGGAGGTAAAACGACCGATTCTATTTAAATAAGAGCTGATGATGCCTACTTTGTAGGCGAAATATATACTCTGTAGGACCTTAGTGTCTGATTCTTTGCTGAGAAAGGATTTCTTTCAATAGACAGTGTAAAATGACCGACTCCGACCTTTCCAAAATTTCCAACTCCAACTCCAACACCGTCTCCCGACTCCTTAACATATCGTGAATGAAGTTTGACTGTCAACAATTGTGAAGCAACTAGCAATCAACAGGAATCGTGATATACACCAAGAATTCTCTGTTTCAATAAAAGTTACAAAAGAAATTTTACAGTTTCAACAGGAACTGTCTATTGAAAGAAATCCTTTCTCAGCACAGAATCAGACACTAAGATCTTACAGAGTATATATTTCGCCTACAAAGTAGGCATCATCAGCTCTTATTCTAATAGGATCAACAGGAATTGCTAACTTAGGAATGAGATGTAAAAAATGCTTCAGTTGGACTTCTGGAGTCGGATAAAAAAATCCGGCTCCGACTTCTAGTGTTCTTAGGAATCCGACTCCACCCAAAAACCTCCGACTCCTAGCGATTCCGACTCCGCAACCCTGATAATAACCACTCTGTCATTGGCCAACATTGCTGTGCATTATATTCTAAAGCCGATTGCTGGTGTGCTAAGTGAGGCAGAACTGTTTCGCTGACTTATCGATGACATAACTTGGATAACTGCGTCAGAAATATCAAATGAACGCATCCAAGTAGCACTAACTTCAGCATTTGCGAACAGTTGCTTGGAACTAACGTTGCGCCAAACTTGCACTGCCTAAGAAACGAGCGAAGTGGAATTCCTAGACGTTAACCGTTGCATAACCATTGAAGATGATATTGGTTTTGTCACTAAAGACGTCGTAAAACCCACGGCAGAGGAAAAGCAATTTATCAACGGAAATCACACCGCCTGAAAACGACATTCAAGTCAAACTTATTTGGAGAAGCAAAAAGATTGCGGCGTCTCAACCAAAGAAAAGACGATTACCTCAGCAGCTTAAGCGACTCAAAGAAAAAGCTATCCGTTCCAGCTTCCCCTCGGACATGGCAAATGACATGATCACAATGGCATCTAATTGGGAAGAAAGACTACGCCCCCCAAAATCCGACAAGAAAGAAGACCCACAGGTTTGGGCTACAGCTTTCACCCACCTGCTAATGTAACACAAAGAAAAAAAATTAAATACGAAGGCAGTGATAACCTACTAAAGATACCACAATTGGACAAAGTTAACGTACTACAAGCACCGTGCTTTAAACAAGACACAAAAGTAAATCGAAGGTGTTTGAAGGCCTTGTAAGCGCTGTGCACTCTGTGGTGGCCATGAAAAAAATAACAAATCCATAATACTATCTTTCACAATTGATGACAAAAAATAAAACTTTCCCACTAAATTAAAACTTGACATGCGTCAACTGTGGCATTCATGTCGTGACTTGTGCGACATGTCATGAACAGTATGATGGTCAAAGTAGCAGCAAATGTTCCATAGGATGGTCAGCGCATCGCAGTAATTGGAACAAACAGGATTGTACAACCGACAATGACAAGATGGCCTGTCACAGTGCTGTTCAAAGAGGCATGGCGTAATAAACAAAACGTATCTACAGGAAGCATACACCGTTATTTTTGTCGAACATCCTAGTTGTTATTCTCTGGATATCCGTAAAAATAAATGGTATCACCAACTTCACGCGAAAATTAACGTTCAGAATATGATCCTCGTCCATGTGAAGTAATTCTTGCTATGTCGTTTTGGGGAGTTCTTTGACACAGTCTGACCTTCCCCACGGTTAAGTGTGTTAGCATTAGTGCCTCATCGCAGCGTTTAAATGCGTACTCTAGAGATTTTTTGTCATCGCATCGTTTGCTAAATCACTCTAGCGTTCTTCCTACGTTCTTAGTCATTCGACAACGAGTTAGATTAATAGGTCGGAGGAGTTTTTGACCACTGGCGTCCAGTGCCCTTAAGAGGAAAAAATGTTCTGGTCGGAGACTTGTTTTGGGCCCCCTTATAAATGAAAAATTATAGCTAATTAAGAGCTTCATCAGCTTATCAAAACTATGAATAGAAAATGATATGCTATATTTGTGATTTTACACTATAAAATCCAATGTTATTAGTTGACTGCAAAAGGTCTCAGGCTGATCTCAGAATGTACATGCCACAGTTACATTGTGAATCACATAAAAATACATCAAATTTAACATTGATGTTACGCCATAGCAATTCTCAGTAGTAAAGCAAATTTAATAATTCCATAAACCTAATACAGTAATAAGAGGACAAGAATTCATTAAAAAGTCCCTGTATTTTTACGTCTTGACCTAATAGTGAACATTAAATGTACGAGGATTTCATAGATGATAATGGAAAAAATTAAAATCAAAATTGCCATTTGGAATTTTAGTAAGCCTAGGCGCTAGGCCTACTTATATATTAGCCAATAGTGGACAATGGACATATATATATAAGTGTACTTCTTAGTAAAAATTCACACCTAATGTATTGGTGTCTTTTGATATCCTTATGCATGATCAACCGGGCAATTAGAGAGTGTTTTTTCACAAATAAACGCCGTCTGTGATGGAATTCGCTTCACCATGGAATTAGAAACTAACGGTTGCATGCACTTCCTTGATGTGCTTGTTGAACGTTACGAATCTGGTTTTGGTATTCGAACATATGGAAAGCCCACACATGCAGGTCTGTATAACAAATGATCCAGTTTCACTCCGTGGTATTATAAAAGAAATCTTGTAAATTCGCTTTTGAAACGAAGCAGCGAAATAACCAGCTCTTACAGAAGTTTGCACGAATATTTCCAACGTATGAAAACTATGTTTACGAGCAATGGTTTCCCGGCAAATTTTCTAAATGATAGTGTGAAGAACTTTTTACACAGGCGACATGCACTAATAAACCTGTTTCGTGAAGGCTACAGTCCACAGAAAATATACAAATAACAGTAAACTTTTTAGTGGACTGATTTTATTAAATCAGGGTTGTTTGGCATATCTTTTTCTGGCATGTCAGACTCAAACCGAGCCTGGCCACGTTGTTCACGTTAAACTTAAGCATTAAACTTCACAAAACTTAAGTTTAGGTGACTGATGTGACCATCTTTGCTTTTTAGCACTTCCTTCACTCGCTTTGGAATGGGATTCTACCAGTTTTTGGCAGTTTTCGATGATTTACTGCCCCGATACCATACTTGAATAATGGCTTCTATTAGCTTGGTCATGGTGGTGAAATCCAATTTTTGTAACCGAGATTTTGTTGTTAATCACAAATTTTCAATGGGGTGAGATTGGGCGAGTTTCCAGGCCAACCCAACATATTTAATTTGTGTTTCCTGAAAATCGTTTCCATTTTTTAGACGATAGACACAATACAAGGTCCTGTTGGAATATTACTACACTATCAGGAATGCCCTTCTCATATCTGGAATGACGTTTCTTTCAATTACGTCAATTTATCATATCCTCACTTGGAATTATAAGCAAAGCTAATCCAGAAAAGCTAAAACTGCTCCAGAATTTTATTTTGGGTGTGTGTTACTACCTCATTGAAATAGGTAGGTCTTAGCTGCCCACCTTTCCTGATCTTGATAAATCTTCTGTGCTTCCCTTGAACGAAAAAAATGATTTTCATCTGAAAACAGCACTTTTTCCAGCTCACCACAGTCCAATATTTACGTTTTTTGCCCATTCTAATCTTTTTTTGATTTTTCGAGTAAGAAGCTGCTTTTTCAGCGGTTTCTTAGCTTTTCTCCCAACCTCCAGTCGGAAACAAAAGTACTGGCTTCATTCTACAACACTGTTGAGCTGACTTAAGTCCTATGTGACGTCATAAAACATTTTTCGACTGTTTCGACACGTCACGCAGTAGTTAGTGCATTGGGCTAACAATGAAACAAAAGCAATCGAGATATTCCCAGGGTTGTTCATGGGACATATGTATCTGTCCCATTCCCACCCCATAGCAATTTATGCCTGTCCCATCCCATCCCCTGGGACGTTTCCTATGGGATTCCCATAGGAATGACATTCCCATGGACACGCCTGGATATTCCAAACGCACACCGAAAGAAATGGCGATACATTGTATAACGACTGAAACAACAACTTTTGTCAATTAATATGCACAAGACTGTATAAATAGAACTATAACAATAAAAACTTTATGCAAAATTGCCCGTTTCAAATTTGAACTTTGAGGTTCATGGACCCCCAAGACCCTTATAGGCCCTGGTGCTGTTCACCGGCTGCACCCCCTCTTGTGAAGCCTGTTGACGTCAACCAGTTAGTTTCGAAGTTCTAGCGGGATAATTTATTTTGGAAAAAATTCTTTCTTGTTTTATTTGTCCCTGTTTTATTTGTTGCAGCTTATGCTCTTGACATCAGTCAGTTTAGTTCAGATATTCTGATTTCTGAGCTTGTGTTATGATTTATTCATTTTAGTCTTTAGTTTGTTTGCTTTCTCTGCCCCGCCTTCCAACTTTTCACCCGTAAGCTTTGCTTGCAAATTTTCAGGACTGAGGATGCGTAATTTTACGTGCAATCGATTCCTGTTAAAATTTGCTGGTAGATTCCTTGCTTACCCCCATTAGGGAGAGCACGTGCTTGAAAACTCTCGCATCATTTTCTCGGAAACTTTTGCTGAATAGTTGATAGAAAAATGGAGAATGCCTTGGTGTGGTTGACCTTGCTTGATCGCATGAATAGCGTTGGTGTTATTAAGAATGGGATACATCACGTGTTATCTTAATGTGTTCACTGGGCTTGCTCGCTTGCATACCTTCTTCACTAAATGAAGCTTTCTTTTTCTAGGTCGTCGGCGCAGTTGTACCCCATTTGCACGGGCAGTGCTATGGCCGGCG
>Ga0210059_1000721_pt1 | contig 44856 bp, 26 predicted proteins | sample Ectturendosymbi2_FD_188042 | JGI IMG/M metagenome (GOLD analysis project Ga0210059, IMG submission 188042) | Ecteinascidia turbinata endosymbiont from Florida, USA - Sample 2 (SPAdes) (version 2) | ecosystem: Host-associated > Tunicates > Ascidians > Unclassified | place: Key West, Florida... | reverse complement strand
CTCTTGTCGGGCACAAATGGCCATGACGTTTAATTGTCATGGACCGCAAGGTTCCAGACAAGAGGAAAAGAAAAACCCGACAAAAAAGAAATCCTCTTCGGGTTGCCATAACCCTTTCTTGATCCACGCACACCCATTATAAAGATACTGGTAGTGTGATTTGATTATGACCGCGAAGCAAATTTCCATTGAGATAATGGTTGTTTGCAACGTGAGATTAAGCGTATGGGCAATTTCCTGTAATTGAGGTACAAATTATATTTATTAGTGTATATGGGTTACTATCCAGAATGGGCCAGAAAATTGCTAGTGTTGTAATCGGTGGAATTTGTGTTGGTCCAACAGAACGGGTTTGATGCTTACGCGATCTGAATTAATTAAGTTCACGTCTTTGTTTTTCAAAAATTGAAATGGTATGGTCTCACATGTTAATTTTTCTCACATATCTTTTTTTACTGCAGAAAAATTTTTCAAAAAACGTGTCGATCACAAAATGTGCAACCTGTGTGGTTTCACCTACTGCAAAATGTTAAGATGCTGTTGATCAGCTTACCTGTAATAATCTGTCGCATCAACTCGACTGTAGCAAGTCTGAAACTCTCGTGATCTGAATATCTTGCAAGCTCTGTTGCCTTTTTTCTTTAGCTTGATGTTTTTGTCACACGGTGATGCAGACCTGAAAAAGTAACCCGTAGAAACAGCCCTGTTTTTGGCAAAACACTGATCATTCGAAAAATAAATGCGGGTGTATTCGGTCGCCCGGTTGTGGTTTCCAAATTTTTTCTAAGAGTGCCATTTTGAGGCCCGCTCACGTATTATTTCATAGAAATTTTTGTTTGAATGACACTGCGAGTTTACTACAAATCCAGTGAGTTAAGTCCTAACTTGCACACGAGCTTTCAGATTGTTGCAGAACAAGCCAAAAGAAGTTACTTATGGCGTGACGGTAAGTTCAACATTAAGTTCACGTTACGAACCATTAGTGACACATTTACCTCGGGTTGGCAGTCACTGTCTTGAAATTAGCTATAACTTTAAATAATTAAGCTACCTAGTGCGGTGCTCTGGTCGGGAACACTGTTTCTTCCCGATCCTCCAAGACTCAGCAAAACTATCCTCATCTGACTTGAACATGCCGTCGCCGCCAATGAAGTCATCTCGGGGAAATCCATTAAAATTGCCGCAAAGCCCGCACAATAAGCCCCGATGCTGTGCAGAAGCTCCGACTTCAAGAAAGCTGTCTCCGTCCCAATTTAGGGAGATACCTGTTAACTATTCAACACTGTAAAGTTATGCAGATACAACAAAGAAACTGCATGTGAAAACAGCTGTAATATTTTCTTAATAAGTAGCTATTGCTTTTGATGCGAACAAAAAGTATTTTTGTAGAAAAATCGTGTTTTATTACAACGAAACAATGGGTTAATCCAAAAATATAGCGAATTAGATGGACGTGCTCGAGACCCAATTTACAAAAATAGGTACTTCATTCAACGTTTTTTCGATACGGTGCTGCCACCAAAATAGACTTGTGCTTGTCTGGTCGCTGATAAAAAAAACAGGAGACTGTATCTACATTTCTAAAAAAGTTTTTTTTTCACGATAAGTTTAATCCATGTTACAGATCAGAATGAACTGTCTAACTAAAAATCGGTGTATTATTTCAGTTGCCAAGTCAAACATTTGTTGTGAGAGTGTAGCAATCAAAATCGAATATCCGTTAAATGATGTATTGATAAAGGAAGACATACAACTCAATACAGTATTTTAATTATCGTTGGAAGATGAACCAATGACCATACAGCGCATTCCATACCTATGAATTGACTGGTTACCATCGCTCCACCCCGAACCCAAACGCAAGAGTGCAGTGGCAAGCAATTGATTAGAAGTAATGATTGGCCACCCTGCATACTACATCTGTGCAATCAATATTTTTTCATGTGGTGTCATGTTTCTGTATGTTGTTCAAAACTTACTAACAATTCATGCATACACAACTAGAGTTATCAACAATTATTTTGATGCTCTCTTTATCGGCCAACTTTGTTTGTACCACAGTTTTTGGGAATTTACATCGCTGTTTTCTGAAACGACCAAAAGCGAGGTAACCAGCAGTGCCATTTGTTTTTAACATCCAGTAACTTTTACTACAAGAGATGACGTAACAATAGTCTTGTCTTGTTCTGTAGTCAATAGCATAAAATTCTTCACCCCAAAAACCTTTTTTTTCTTTGTCAATATCGAAAATTGCCGGATATTTCGGAATCTTCAACTGAGTATCCGTGAAATATTTTTATCACACCATATATACCAATTTACGGAAGTAACGTCGTGACTGAATGGATGCAGTTTCCCGAAGATACTTTTGCCTGCAGCTTCGCAAATTTTTTTATTTGCGTTGCCTGGCAATTATTTTCTAACTAACTGTGCTGACCTGCATTGCTTCGCACTTTCAAGATGCGATGTTCTTCCCACGCCAAGAAGTTAGTTCCAACATAGGGCAGCGACACTTTGCGATTGTTAACTTTGACAACCAAACGCTGGTGAAGTGAAATCGTGGTTCCGTTTGAATCACCTGAAAGGTTACAGTGATTAAAATTGATAGCTAGCGTTAATTGCAGTAGTTGAGTTTCTCCATATTAGTTCATATAACATCGGTCTAAATCATTTTGACGCAGAATTAAATACATCTTGGTCTAGAAGCGCATTATTTTGTGAAAGATCTTTCAAAGCCATAGAATGATATTTGCGTAGCGAGAAGCATCGAAGCAGAGACAATCGCCATTGTTTTTAAAACTCAAATTTTTTTGCCAAAACAGATTTTTTTCCAAAAAAAGTAAGTTCTTGCCTTTCATAAAGTAGAGAAATGGTGAAATCTTGAACAGTGTGCTTAAAAACGTTTCATTGCATTTTACTCCGATTTTATTTTAAGGTAATGTTTTAGTCGCGGTATATTTATCCATCTTATACGTTATGAAGACGTTATACGCTATATACTGCACAATAAACATCTGCTAATTGAGCACCGACTTTCACGAAAACACTAGTCTGTTCCGTCACATTTGACAAAGCAGCCCGGTTTTTGCAACGTGCGTAAAAAGACACTGAAAATTGACAAACCTTTTCCGTGGAGCTGCATTTCGACACTGTTTGTCCAAGCGAACACTTTTGATTGCTTGGAGTGATTTTCAGCAACGACAGAGAAACTTTCTCCCATGCAATCCTTTGCGAGTACGTATTTGCACGAACCCTGGAAGTTGAATGGGCGGCCGTCAAACGTTCTGTAGTGTGGATCGCCGAAAATGGCACATACACCAGGTTCTGCGCAAGATGAAAGACTTTTGTTTTAAACAGCCCGTTGTTTAGCATTAGCAAAAAAGTAACTTTGACATTGTCAAGAGGTGCATTTATCTTTTTACTTTGACACCTGGCGTACTACAGTACCTGACGTAGCGGCAGTCTCAGCGTTCAAGCTTTAGCCAGATTTTATTCACGACCTTGCGCACTAACAGCCGTTTCACCCAAAGCTTTCAAGCTGAGATTAGAGCGGGTAAAAGTTTCATCGATAAGACGTTTTGTTTCGAGTCTTTTCTTGTCATCATTGCTGCAAGGAGTCAAACAGCACTTACAAAAGTAGAGGTGATAGGCGCCGCCTTACTGCTCTTTCTGCAAAATCAGTGGCTCTTGTTCACTTGTTCAAATTCTTTTTGCCGTTGTTAGCAAGCAGTTAGTGAGACTTGGGCTCTTATTTTCACTCCAACAAAGCAAAATTAGTGGACAACTAAACTTTTGAAAACTGTAGGGGCTGTGTTATTCCTTTCACACAATTATTATTTTCCTATCTGCGCGATCTTATTACCATTTTGCCTAAAGGCCTACGATCTCCATTCTGTACAATCCAGGTAGTAATCACTAATATCAGTAACACTTTCAAAAAATTCTAATTCTCATCTAAGATTTATATTTTAAATGTTATACGCAAAAATAACAAACACCATTCACTTCGGAAGAAAAAAAATTATTTGTCGAACATTCTCCTGCTCCGGTTATTTTGTGTTAAACTTTTTTTCAATTCCGGAGCAGGTGAGATATGCAAATTTTCAACTCCAGCGGAATCGACTCTGCGGCGTATGTCTATGCGATCAACTCGGAAACCAAAACTCTACCAAAGACTGAAAAAATACGAGAATCAAATAGCAAACTACGAATTCCACGCAGATTTAAAATACTAGTTGCATGTAATCTGATCAAGACATTTCCTTGGCGCCTGGCCTCTTACTAAGTTTGTTATGACAATGCAAGCGGTATACAAACAGCTATGACATACGTTTGGTTTCCAATCGCAAATTTATAAACTGATAAACAAAGAAATTACTCACGTCGCAGAGGCCATTGCGGCGTTTGAACTTAAAACAGAAATTAATTATAATGGATTGTTAAATATATCTCCTCTTCTACTTCGAGCTTTCAAACAAAAACATCGTATATAAATACCCGTAACAACGCTGGTTCTACCATTAGACACCAATTCACAGTTCCTGTGAATGACGTCTTTTCCTGCATTAACTTTTGTGAATTTAAACACGGGAACATGCCATGACAAAGCCTCACTAAATGGGAAACCCCCGAAGCGTAATCAACGAAAGAAACGCTGGGTCACGTCACGTCGTCCATGACGTCTTCGGTTATGGACCCTGAACTTGACAATGCGTGAAATTCATGAACATCAACGCCGCATGTCGACTAAATCCAGACACCAATGTTATTTTGCAGGTCAAGGCTTTCCAATCATCTTGCTCCTCTTCAGAAAAGTTCGATAAACGATTGTGATTATGGTAATTCTACCTGTTTTTCTGAACAGCATGCCCTCTGTTTCATTCAACAGCGATTGACCTGGCGTTAGTTCGGCATATAGTTCCGTTTCAAACTTAAATGAATTTAAACCAACTGAGACCACAGACGTTTCTACCTGGAATGCAGGAAGGACAACAATCTCCAATGTTTTTCTCCCAGATTTGTCCCTGCAAAATATATTTAAAGCCTGTACTTCCACGTGTTTAGCGAGGTGAAACGTTCGAAAAGAAAAAAATTAGTAAATTTTGTCAACAGCAAGAGACGGCGGCCGCCTAGCAACTATTCTTGATTAACGTTATGTACAGTATACTCATAAAATCAACAGTTTACCGAGTAAACGCACCTGTGGACAAGGCTTCACTTGCCTTGGGCATTGCTTCACGCTGCAACTTATGGTCCCGTTTTTGCACTGGCAAGTTAGGCACGGATCCTTGACGCCGTTCCATTCTTCATCATGCTGCGTGTGAAGCTCATCAATTAAAATTCAATACATCATCCTGAATAGCTTTAATTCTTATCAGATGTTATGTACTAAGGACATGATAAGTGCAAAGCTGATGGTGCCTGGCTGCTGAATTATAAGTTTCTCATCCATGTACCGTGGCATCCTTGAATGCCCAGAAGCAATGGGGGGCAAAGCCATTCCAAAGTTTTCTTGTGACCCCCAAATTTTGTGCCCAGAAAAATTTGTTTTAAGCATATGATAAAAACAAAAAATGTGTATTTTGCCCCCTAAATGTGTATTTTGCCCCACGAAACCTTAAAACCTGGCTACGGGCCTATCCAGAATAGTTTGAACAGATGTAACCCGAGTTGCGTGTGAACAGTGTTTACTCGTGTAATGATGGCGAAATATAAATCAGCATCGGGCAGAACATTCATGTTGCAGAGGTACATCTGATCTTGAAACGAACATGGAGACCACTGTGCATAAGGCAGAGAAAACACTGGTTTCACTAGCAAATTATCAAATACATTGTTCCCATATGAACTTCAATCAACCTTCTGTATAATATCGCCTCCTAAACTAAATACGGCTTGCTGCTTGCAGTACGGGTGGGAAAAAATTGCTAAATATTGCTTGTTTGTTGCTGTAAACGGTGCTGGCAAATCGTGCGCACAAGTGCACTATCATCCGATGTTGCTTACTTGAAGATGCTGTCCATCTTCTGATGTGCAGCTTTGTGGAATATCGCTCGGACAGTGGGGACAACAGCGCTCTTCAGAATAAATGAGCTGATTTTCAGAACAACTGGATGCAGCAGAACACACTTCGCGGCTGCAGATAACCGTACCGTCCTGGAGTGCAGTATAATGTGACAATGAAACACAAGTGAAACTGATAAACTTCATCAAGATTCAGATCAACTACCAAAATGTACCAGTAAAATTTTAAGAAAATTATACGGCTGAACTGACGCCAGAGTACTCCAGCCTTAAATAATTGTGTGGCTGTTTCATTTGCCAAGAACAGTGTTTCAACCTGGTGGTTGCGGGTCCAGAGGGGTCGTGAACCATTTTTGGAGGGGTCGCAAGTAGATATTTTATGTACAAAGGCGTAATATATTTGCTCTACTCGAGTTTAAGCTGGAGGTCGTTGGGTTATAGTGGGTTGCTATCATGGGTCGCGGTACAAAATACGTTGATAATTAATGGCCTAGAAGCTTTTGTAAATACTAATCCCCAAGCTTTTGTCAATTCTAATGTTAAGAGACTTCGGTGACACGTTTGCTGAACCAGTTGTCACTGATTTCTTTGTCACCACGTTTTTGCGCAGCAAAACATTCAGAAAGTTTTTACGGTTTTCCGCAAAACTTTCTGGAAATTACAAATCTTGTGTACCTGTGAACATTCAGATACGATGATCTGGGCAGCCAAAGAAATGTTGGTAATTTACTTTCTTTTTGACTTCCGCTTGCAACTATTTTCGCTTCTAAGATATCTTAAAAAACTTCCGCAAACATTTCACGCAGTAACTCCAGACAACATAGTTCCTTGCGTTGTGTCATAGTTAAATTAATTTCCTGGCAATGACGCCTTCGCATCAACGTGTTTCGTCCCGCAAGCGAGTTGGTCAAGGACTGTCGACCGGTAATTGGTTTAATCATCATGCCGCAATCTCACGGGATAGTGTTTTGTGTGGAATATAACGAGCATTTCCGCTTGATTTTTTTACTTTTTCATACAGGGTCATTAACGTAACGATTATTTATCATGGAAATGACCGGTTTACCGGAAACGACTCAGTATGACGTTTTTCCGATGAGGACATGTCTATTTTACAGGCGCCACAAAGGCTCGATTACGAACAAATTTATGAAAAAATCTCACGGGTATGAAATACAGAGCGAAAAATTTGGTATACTCATACTTCAAGAAACTGCTTAAAAATTTGCGTTTTTAGCTTTTTTGGAAAGTTAAAAAAGACGGTCTTTGTAAGTTTGTTTTGCAGAAATTATCTGGGTTTGAAAGTGGATGTTAAGCCAAAACAGTTGAGGTTGTGAACATACCAAAAAAATTTTACCTTTAACTGCATCGACACAAGAACGCCTTGAAAAAGTCTGTTGCATTCAGTAAAACATCTTTGGAGAAATAAGTTGAACCCTAAACTCAGAAACTCAATGACGTTAATTATGTTTCACTAAAATAACTATCCATAACTAGAAACTTACATTTTAATGTAAATTTTGAAAACGCAAGAAAATTTATAAAAACACGAGAAAGCAGAACTTATTTTTGTAAAGCAGTGTTTCCAAGCGAAGAGAATCTATAACATGTAACCGTAAAAGTAACTTGCTTACCTGGCATTGGCAAGAGGTGCATTTGTCTAAATTAACAGTCTGAGTGTTGTCGAGTATCAAGCGTCGAAACCAGCATCTTCCTTCATCTAGTTCGAACACTCGCCGTTGCCCTAGTAAGGAAAGAAGATCTAGCTTTTACATAGGCCCCAGAAAGCTCCAATCTGCCTGTATTTTTCTGTTTCACTAAAGTTACTAAGAGTTACCTTTGATTCATGTACAAAAATCGATCAAACTTATTTAAGATTTATTTAAATTCTTGGCACACTTCAGAAGTGCAGCCCAATTGTACTGTCCAATGAAGAACTTACGAAAAGTGTATAAATTATAAAAAGGCGGATAATTCAAAAAACAAGGTTCTTATTGATACTAGGGCACGGATTGAAAAATCTGAAAAGTTAACCTTGTACATTCAACATATACAAAACAGAATGGAGGTTAGCAACGACAAATGTTCCAATCCGGACAATTATAGGATTTTGTTTGAAAAAATTCGTACTTCATTTTGTAAGACACAACATCCCTTTCCTTGATAGGACGGCCCCGAGTAAATCCTGATTGTATCACGAGGCCGTCAACAGTTAGGTAGGTGGTGGTGGTGGTGGTGGTGCCCCCCATTTGCGGTTGGCGCCCCACAAGTGCTGTAATGATAACCTGTTTCAGTCATGCCTTATAATACTGTCCCCACACGTTTCTCTGCTTGCTCTCTCAATTAGCAAAACCTGGCGAAGAGATTTTTATGTCATTAAGAAATTGCTCCCTTCGTCGACCGCTGGAGGCAGGCCAAGCCGTGTTCTTGTGACACGCACGTAACTTCAGCAGGCCCGTAGCCAGGTTAAAGTTTGGGCCGGAAAAAAACTTTTTTAGGGGAAGGACTTTTGTTTGTATTTTGTTTAATAAATAAATTTTCTGGGCACAACAAAATTTGGGGGACACTGCCCCCGCATCCTCCCGTGGCTACGGGCCCGTACTAATATAGATGTGTGTTAGGGTGCTACAAATTTGAGCTGAGCTTCTTACCCGCGCACTTCGGGCAACATTGTCCAGGGATGAACTCAATTCTGTCTTCTTCGCACGCCAGTACAGGACAAATTTTTTTCCAGCACTGCAGGTAACCTTGCTGCAAAACAGATTAAAAAGTTGGAACGATGTTATAAATTACACTTTGGTTTTCAGTGAATGAAAGTAATGTTGTAATGAACATTTAATCCCATTTTAAGTAGCATTTAATAATTTAAGCCAGGCTGGAGTATTACGATGTTTAATAAAACCCGAAAGTGCTTTTAACTTATAAAATCTCAAAATGAATTTAACAAATCTTTCTTGAAGTTATAACATGCAGATCAATTACGCAAATTTAGTTTGCTACGCAGTACGCATTATACCTCACGGTGCGCTTTCGCGTCATTCTTCAATTACATTTTTGATGCAAAGTTGTGGCTAAAGGTGTAACGTACGTTGTAGATGTAAACTTGGCTGGTTAAGGTTTCAGGGAAAGAGTGTGGAAGTGGGAGTGTGGAAGTGGAAGTGTGGAAGTGGAAGTGTGGAAGTAAGTAGCAGAGTTTTTGTAGCTACCCTTATATAGAAACCTGCATGCTTCGCCCAACGAGCTGATCAAAGCCGCGGACCAACACGACAAACATAGAGATAGAGAACAATGAAAGCAATGTTTCACCACGATTGACCGCAACAGCGGAGCAAAACAACTTCCGTGTAGATTTTAAGCTTACAAGGAGTGGTATAAACGGCGTGACTTTTTTCAGATTGACCTGAAGGTGAAATTCGTTGATCACTCATCGAACCGATGTGAATCTCGAGGACGCTATGTACTGTCGAGACTTTTGCCTTTTTGGGCGGTCTTTTAGGTGGCGCCAGGTCGAATTAACGCACGCGCGACAATTACAAACATTTATTTTCGGTGTGTTTCTTTCGAAACGACCGGGAAGTTGAACCGCATTGTGCGCACTGCTCGCTGAAAGCTTTGTCAAAGAATGTCGCGGGCGGCCGGTTGAACAAATCAAATATGGTGCAGTAGTGGAGTAACACCGCTGCTGACAACAAATTTGGACGATATAATGCAGCGCTTTGTTAAATTGTGAAAAACTTAATATTATTGGGAGAAGATGCAATAGACTATCCTACACGAGCCTGGCGTGAATGTGCAGAAACAGCAACATGTACTGTACCTTCTGTACCCAGCGGACGGAGTAATGCGCGAACAAACGACGAAAAGGGTTTATATGAACCAGAAAAAAGATCTTAAAGCGCCACTCACATTAAGATTGAAACCTATCTTTGTGAAAGCAAGCTAAAGTCACACTGTGATCTGCACAACAACCATACTCCAAAAGATGTGATCTGCAAAACAACCATACTCCAAAAGAATAGAGTAGCTGAAAACAAGCGGGGAGCTGAACTTAAGTGAGGTGAATCGTCGGCAGCACTGTTCTGGCAATAATTTTACAAAAGCTGCAAATCTGGGACTTCAATGCTGGCATTGTTTCACGAGAAGCAAGGAAATGGAACGTTGCTTGAGCCCGCTTTTACAAAAGAATAGATTTAAAGGAAACGTTGTTTGACCCGAAAAAATTGCTTTCGATAATCGTCAAAAATTGTTGGCGCTAGAATCGATTCTCGTCACAATGGCGTCGCGCGATCGTGCGCCAGACGCTCGTTATCGGCCTATCGTGGCGTCGCAAATCCGACGTCAAGCTTACGACATTTGAGAAACTCGATCAACACGATCCGTTTTCAGACAAATTGTCCTCACTCTTGCAAACCCTGGGATCGCTTTGAGGATGAACGCTTCGTTTCATCTTCACTAAAACCGCTCTTGTAGTTTCAAAATCTACATGTGACGTAAAACGACACTCAGTCAACACTGAATAAGCTGGAGCTGACCATTGTTCTTCGACAGCGGGTAGCTGATTCGCATCACGTCATGAGATGAGCACGACCAAGGAAGGAGTTTTTCGCGGAATTGTGCAGCAGGAGGTTACTGAAAGACTTTCTTTATCAATTTCCTGTTAAGGCCATTAAATCTTACAATAGCGTAGTTGTTTCGTTTGGAAAAACGATCATCAGCATCACCTCACACCAAGTAACATTTTGAAAAAGAACAATTTCCTGAAGTCGTTGGTCATCTGTTTGTTTAAAGCCTTGTTTCAGGAACATCTGCCAACATCCAGACAAAAAATTGCATTTCAAAATGTTACTTCCCTTTGGCAAAGTTTGTTTTCAATGCTCTAGTTTCAGCTCTCCTATACTCCATCATACAGTATCTTTGTTGAAGTAGGATATAGCCGCATGGTGTCGTAAAAGTAACATGTAAGCAAGGCCGCCCAGAGAAACAGTGGCCTCGACGTCAGGCATTGTGTTTGTCACAAGGAGTTTCATTTCTGCAAACAAGCTAATTCACTTACTTTGCCCAAGTATTTGGTCGCACTAACTTAACAGATTTACAAAAATATTGCACGACCAGTTCTGTTGAACTGCACTAAGTTTATCCACTTTCTTGCGCCTCTCATTTATATAATTTTTAATCACAACCAGTAAAAACACCATTCCAGTTGGCTCTGTGATCCTTTAAAGTTTGACGTAGGATCGTACGGTATCAATATCGCTTTCGCAATAAAAATACTAGCGGTGGAATCGAATGAGTGTCGCTCTTTGCAACTGGTTTTGTCATGGAACATGCGACCGTTTGCTCTGAATGCTGCAGGAACGACGCAGATTGACCCGTCATTGGCGCACACCCCGCGTCAATCCTCGCGTTATTGTTAAACACTACTTTCATTGTGTACATAACTCATTACCGTGCAGCGACATGTCGTGCAGGGCTCCAAATCTGTGTCTTCCCCCTCGGCGAAAGCTACTCCGTCAACTTGACAGCCTACAAAATATTTAGTAGTTAAAATTCCTAAACTCAACAAAACATATACCAGCCGGCCGAAAAAATTGAAAATAATCAATTAAAACGCAACGAAAAAGTACTGGCATAAAATCAAAACATTTTGCTCGACACCTCGATATGGCTCGAGCGACATCGCTGATCTAGCCGAAACAACACTCTTTTTAAAAATTTGCACAGAAGTCGGTTGTGGGAATGTACTCTACATTTAAATCTGGAATAAAAAATTAGCTTTAGGACAAAAAGAAAACCTTGAAAACCTCGGTATCGATTTCCTTATGAACATTGCACAAAACATTAAGTATCAGACAAAGCGTTGCATTACATTGCAAATCGCGTGAAACTTGCCACAAGGTGAATAGAAAATGCATGCCACTGATTAGGTCTGCATGTTTGATTACCATAGCCACCTCACGAAAATTTTTTTTGCGTGGAACAGCAATTGAATCATAACTGCGACCAAGAGTTATAAACAGGGCGTATGAGGAACTGGCCATAGGTGCAAGAGACAAATTTTTGGGGGTGCGAAGGATTTTTTCCAAAATTTCCCCAAACTTGCCCGAAAATTTTCTCCCACATGAAGAACTATTTTTGGTGTGTTCTCCAAAGAACATGAAGAACTATTTTTGGTGTGGTCTGCAAAAAAGGTCTTAATTGTGTTTTTCTGCAAACGTTGGGCGCCATTTTTGCCGAATTTTCAGATATTTTAGCCAGATTTTCAGAGATTTTGCCCAATTTTTAGGGATTTTGCCCAAATTTTCAACAAATGAAAACCTTTGGGAGAGCGCTTGCACCCCCTGCACCCCCGCCTCCTACACCACTGGAAGTGGCGGTTGCTTTTTATGTTCAAAATAGAATGCGGTATCACTTGCAAATTCATGGCTCAATTTTCAATTCGAAGTTATGCACTCACGCCACGCTTACACCTGCAAAGATGGAGTTTGAAGTTGTGACATTCAAAAGTTACACGTTTTCTGTCTTTATTTGTGCTGCTAATGGAGAACCCACCAAAAAGTGATCATTGGTCACTGATGAAACTTTGCGTTTCCTTTTGAGGATATAGTTCTAAGTTTGAGAAGTCAGCGACAAATTACTATTACTGCATTGTGTCTGAGGTCGTTAATATATAACTACAAACCAGAATTTGCTGCAACTAGTCCAGATTTATGAATGACTATTGCCCTAGCCTTACACACTCTTTACAAGGGTGGTCGGAAAGTAAAGAATGGTATAGAAGACTACTAGCCCAGACTTAATTTGCGCATGAGTGGCAATGAAAAACTATTTATCACGCCATGTTGCTTTAAAGAAGTCTACCACAACAAGAGCAACCGATCTCGCGCGAGCTGGCGGACCGTGTTGATGTAATTGCATTTTCGCAGCTCAAGCGATCCATTAACTGGGCTTAATGACATTACGGACACTTTCATTTCAGACAAACTCATTTGGGAGCTTCTTGGTTAGCTCACATAGTGGGAACTTCTTCGCTTACTGCTCCCGGGAAGTGGTAAATGCGTTTTTGGTTTCTGCTCGCGAAATTGCGCGTGATGTCCAAGCACACAATCCGGAAAATCAACCGCCTGTTTTGTCGTTTAATTTTCTGCTGTTCAAGTTCGAAATAACTCAGTCGCTCACGGCAACAAAAACGAGTTGATACATTACTGGCACTTCGCAGCAATTCTATATATTTTTAAAACATCTTGCGACACCCTTCAGATTTTAACTGTGGAAGTAAAACCCCTAAAAAGCGTATATTGAGCCAAAGAACCGAAAATAACGGAAGCAAGTAGACCGCCCGCAGGTAATATTCAAATTGACAGGAACGGTTTTCATATTGTTTCCACTGTTTATTGAAAAGATTGTCTCAAACATAAGTCATACTCGAACACCCTTGTGATATCGAAGGCGTAGAATGCACTTGCTGATTTTGATTTTTAACGCCTGCGAAAATCATGTCCAGACCTTGGCATGACTTGCTTTTTTGAAACAAAGTGGCCTAAAAACAGTTGCCTTTGGGAAGAAACGTCGACCAGCAGGGCGCATCTTAGATGTGTGTTCGCAAAGACGAGCAAAAAAACCCAACCCGCTTCATACCGCCAAATGACGCTATTTACACCACTTATGTTGTTGGTTGAGTGAAGACCGTAACAATCAAGGAACAACATATCGCGGACGATTGAATGCGACTTGCCGCTAAAGCAGTTCGCGTCGTTGTCCTGAACGCTTCATCGACAGGCAATTGAACGAATTACGGCGTGAAAGTGAGGACGGGGATGTGTCGGGATACGTGAAAATGTTTCGGAAGTCCTTAAAATGTCACAAAGATTGTTTTAGCGTCTTGCGGAAGCGACTCGTTGACGCTGCAGCCTGTCGCGTCAACAAGTTATCTCGCGTGGCGTCGCGCAGCGTGCGAATTCTGCCTAAACAAACACGACCGGCACAAAAAGCATCCGTTTTGTACGATTGCACAGCTTCAACGCCCACTGGCCCCTCCTTAGAGCTGGCACATGATAAGGTAACAATACCAGCGATGAAACTTTTCCTGCAATAAGCGATGAGGTCAAATAACAAGAGATTCGTTTGACAAATCTTGTGAATAGGAATTAATGTAAGAACGCTGTTGAAAATAAAACATTAGACAACCCAACGTCAAGGACCACTGAAACTCTGTTAACCATAATCCGGTTGTTCACAAGCTTCAAGAACAAAGCTATGTAGTGACCGAAGGCTAAATGAACTACAACACGTACGGTTAGTAGGTCTACAACACGTACGCACGTACGTTGTTTTCTACTTAGCATGAAGCGTCGGATAAGCTTGTCATTTAACTTAACCTAACGTACATAAAACGTACGGTCCGACTTCTTTGCGTATGCTAAATGAAGCTAAAAATTTCTAAGAAATTCTATTTTAAAACGCACTACACCTCTTAAGCCGACAGGCACGTTAATTTGTTTACAGTAAAATTCTAGGGATACAAGAAAAGTACTCGTGTGCGGATCCTGTGGTAAAAGCTTGCGTCAAAGTGATGCCGATTTTCCGCATGCATGGGCAAATGCTGCGGCACTTCAGCAGTGCAGGTGTTGCAAAGCTTCATAATGCAGCAATAACGGGAAGTCGAGAAGAGTTTCCACTGACCTCGACACTTCGGGCATTCGCAGGAATCGTCAGGAGTGAGAGTAGCATCTGAGCAACCTGCATAACACTGCCTTCGAGCTCTTGTGATAATTCCATCCTGCACAGAAACATTTGCAATTAGGGATGCCTCTTGAATTGTGTTAAAAGAGAGCTTTGTTCATTCAAAGTAATGATTATGATTAGTACTGCCTTACGAAAGTTAAGCATTTTTCCCTAGTGCTTCTGGATAATTCATTATACGAAAAACCAGAAGTTTCGTAGTATGGACTAACTATTTTCTGCTGGCAAATTCATAGAGATTCATTTCGTTATGTCTGCCAGCATCGCTTCCAGACAACTGTAGCCCAGCGTGCACTGACGCTGTTGAACATTTGACCTGCTGGTCATAGGCAGGGCCAATGAGAGTGGGGTCCAGCAGGTAAATTGTTCCGGGGCCCGAGCCTGAAGGAGCATTTGAGTGTTGTTACTAACAAAATCGGAATGTAGCGAAATTAATCCCGGTGATAAATACAGCTCGTTTGGCCTAAATCCAGTGATGTATTTTAATGTGAATTGCTGGCGATGCATTTTCCTGATATGATGCATTAATAATTATTGGCAGTAATCATTTCTTGAACTGGAATGTTTGCCTACTTTGTCGAATTTAAGACATTCACGACCACTGTCCCAGTCTGCCCATTGAGCCTAAATTTTCTTTTGCACCATTTTCAAACATTTTCAAAAATTCTTTAAACTCTTTGCAATAAGCCCTGAGTTTCAAACTAAGAGATACTTCAATGTAAATTTGAATGGAAACATGCCAGTTCACAATAAAATCCATCTAATAACAGTAGCCCTCGAATATTGCGCATATGTGTAAGATAAACTACATACAAACTACAGTAAAAAGTTTAAAATTAACAAGTAATTGCAGTGCAGGACGCAAGTGCTTATAATGCACGGTGGCGGAGATGTGCTGTTCATTTTGCTGATTGTTAAACTTGCGCCGCAAGCAGATACAAGTTCTAATCGAATGTGAGTTTAGGATTAGCGGACATACCCAGAAATCAGAAAATTTCGAAACCATACAGGAGAAACTAACTACTTACAGTATATCGACAGAATGCTGAAGCAGTGGTCGCCTATTTACTGTGGCTCTCAGTCAAAAACAGAAGCAACAGTCGGTTGACAAAATATTTCGTTCTGTCCCTTCGTTTGTTATAACTAAGCTTATTCCAAGGACACAGTTACTCAATGAGGTCGCAGTCTCATTTCACTACCAGCGTATTTTTCAACCTAGATCGACTCCATTCATTCTGGGACTGCGGCAAACGTTAATGATGTCAGAGTTATTATAATAACCACGGTTATCTTATTTCTAGAAACATCTATGCAAGATTGCCAATTTGACTTTTTAGAAGCCAGATTGTGAAATTCTGGCTTTTTTGAACACCTTTGGCGTTTTTGGAAATAAAAAAAAGCCCGACAATATCTGGCTTTTCCTCAGTCGAAAAGGCTTGGCTCTGGAAAAACATTGTCTGAGCTGCATATTCATTACAAACCTCTTCTGAAAATAGTGTATAACCATGCAGGGTGCACAAAATATTTTACTGTTGCCCTAAAAATGATCCATGCTATTGATAAAAAACAAATGTACGATAGTGTAATTACGCGGAAAGAAAATGCTTCAAGAGTGGAATTGTATTATACCGATGTTTCTGACCAGTTTTAATGTCTATTTTGCGTTAGGTTATGCATATTTTATGTGTATACGCTTTGACACTGCTATCTGGCTTTTTTTGGTTAAGACAGGTTGGCAGCCCTGCTACCCACCAGTTAGGCGATACCAGGCTGGTGAAATAAATTCAGGTATCGCTTGTGGGAGAAGTAATGCACTGAAGATTTCGCCTTCGTATCGTATGGATGGAGTGTAGTTTGTAGTGAGAGTAACAACGGCATTATTGCTATCGCTAACTGCGTAAAGGTTTTAATGCATGAAGGTTCAGTTAAGTCAGGAGGAAAGTGACAGCATTCAGAAGCCTGCATAACATGTCTTACTAGATATAAGCTATTTAGAATGTGTTAACAGTTGGGTAAGAAAATGCTTGATTTCAGGCGAGCAACAGTATTTTGTTTGGGATACCGCCTCTTAAAGCACAAAATGACTATATATGCTAAATATTTGGTGGGTGCCTCCCTTGGCTATACGCCTATGTGTGTTAATGGTATCTCCAAGATTACTAAGGTAGCGTTGTCCAGTTAACTTGTGCAGAAAATTATGAGAATTATGTCTGCAAGTGCGATCAAAAAACAGCCAAGTAGTTGGCAGTCAGCCTAATCGTTGTCTTAAGTAGCATCTGCTGAAAGATCTTTCAGCAAGCCTAAACTTGTAAAAAATTATTTGCACCTGCGGTCTTCTAGGCCTATGTAACAAACTCGATTTAGTGACATAGGAAGATTTAAGCAGACAGTTGATTTTGATATTGTGATTAGAAATTGTGAAAAGCTAGAAAAGCGCTTATATAATAGTTAAATTATTGTTTCTAAATTCTTCCTTGATAAGAATTTACTATGAACATTTTAGAAGTAATGTTTAAAAACTGGTAATTTTGTCACAGTACTTGAATACCAGTATGTTTCAACATGTTTCACATGATCCGTAAGCAAGTACTTCTTGTTGAAGTTTGATTTAATTAGTGTCAATGTAATGTTGCAAGTCTTAAGGCCCCAAATGGGTTTCATTAAGCCTAAGAAGATTTCTCTTGGAGGCCCTGATCATGGGCGAAGATCGGGGTGTCATATGGATTTTTCACAAAGAGTTTTAAATATAAGCTCCCAAAAGGTTTGAGACGTTTTATTTTAATGACATAGCTTCCTCCTCTGTACTACAGTATAATTTTCCCTTATCGTCCCGTTAATAGAAAATGCCTGTTTCTGCCCTGCTGATGGCATGTTCACAAAACGACTTAGACACTGATATATTAATGGTATTTTTTTGTACTTAGTCTGCTGCAAATCTGTTGCAATGTTTGGTCGTAATAGGCATACTTTTCCAATAAAAGTTATTTGGCTGTTATCAATCATTTTGTTTTGGAGACTGAAGTGTTATTCCTCTAGCTCCGAAAATTTATTGTTGCGAGAAAAAAAGCTACAGCGAAATTCACAATTTGTTATCTCAAAAGCGGTTAATGTTGGTCTTAGACCTATTGCCACGGGACTGGTCATGTCGTCTATAGAACTGGCAAAGGTCACATTAAAAAATGAAGCATGATTTGAAGAACCGATTGTTTAAAAAATGTGATGCCACCAGTGGGTTAACCTGTTCGATTTGCTGTTAGTAACACGTCACAGAATGATAGAACGAACTTCTTCATGTTAGGTGGAATGGGCAAGGAAACACAAAAATCACTCAACCTTTTGAAGTACTAGTAATGGAGACGGATATCAGTTTTCAGTAGAAACTTTAAAGGTTCCAAGTACCTATCAACCTTGGTCTCGAAGATTTAGGTTCCTATGTCTAGTTTTGTTTCGACCTTTGTTACCAAACCTCGGTCTCGGTCACAAGTGTCGGTCTCGAAGGTTCAGGTGCGGACCACATCACTGGAGATAACATTACTCAGACTATCAAAACAGAGCTCGAGTTTGAAATAAAAACTGCATAAATAGGAACTACAACTAAAATTTTACAAAATAAAATCCATACTATCAAAGGAAAATCTGAATGTTTGTGGAACTCATCCACACTGCCTTAAATCAAGAAAAAATGTTTTAAGATTGGAAATTAGCAATTTAAGTGAAGGATATTAAGTTCTTGGATTTTGGCTTCAGGAGTAAAATGCAATCATATTTAATATGTCGTATGAGACAAAAAGTTTCATTGATCTCGGTTTGTCTTCAATTTCATGCTTGCCTGTGAGCTGTATTACCAAGCTTCCGCTCTGACTGGTGAGGCTAGTGGCTCTCAGATAAAGAGCACAATAAATGATTTCCGCAAAACGAACGTAGATGTTAAACGCCTTGCTTAATGCTTATACATCACGCCTCCACTGTACTTGGCATAGGTGGTCAATACAACGGTTGTCTTCATCTCTTTCCATCCATGCAGTTAAGGCTTGATGAACTCTTCCGTGGAGCATACAACCTGGCCAAGATGAAGATGAATACATGCACTGCATTATTACTTGGCTGCATTTATTAACCATGACAAGATCAATACAACTTCTCAAACAATTTTTGGAATTCTGAATTTGACAAAACTTGGCCCGTTGGTCGCGCTTTATTTTTTTGTGGATGTTTTTTTTTTCAAATTCGTTTTCAAATACCACTACCTTTTCAGCACGCGATGCCTGATATGATGTGAAGGGTAAGGGGGCGTTGCTAAAGGGGTTGAAGACCGTATTCATTCCTTCAGTTTTAACAAAGACCGTATTCATTCCTTCAGTTTTAACAATGTGAGGTATACTGTATGCAGCTAAAGGGGTGGAAAATGGTGTGGCATTCGCAAATTTCTGTTCTCGGTGTTTGTTTTTTAATCTTTTTCATTTACCACTTCGTGTGTTTCCCAGACGTTACACGCTGTAGTCCAAGTTGTAGTGGGACACGCCGTGGTTGCACTAGACGTTGCAAATGGAAGTCATCATTTGCAAAGTAGCTCTCTTTAACCTACCCACTTTTTCTGACGATGCTGCTTGAAAACATTCGTCAGTTTTGACTTTGACTGTTTGTAGGCTAAGGCAAGTACTGAGCATTAATTTACACATTCCTATGATTTTCCGGCGAACGTCGTGCCACTCTTCTCCATTATAATTGGCTGGTGGAAACTTAACAGTAATTAACCACGTTTTCCACAGGTAATGGAACCAGAAAGTTGCCCTAAAGTTTTGACAGAATGCTTGGAGACATGGATTTATCCGTACCCACAAATTGCTTTACTTTTGGTTACTCCCTTCATCAGGTAAAGTTAGCAACAGTGACTGCATACATTTTACGCTTTCAGAAATGGTATTGCAGTACGTTTTCTTATAGTAAATGACTTGTCCACATTTTATATAAACTCTGTTCCGCTGCAGGTGGATTACCCTTGGTATTTTATTGAATATCATATGAGGCAAGATCTGTCAAATTCAATAAAACAGTCGAAAACCTTACTGTTGTGATTGCAATCTTATCTCATTATTTACATTCAATCTTTCCACTCAATGCCAGTAACAGCTAAAAGTTGTTGAGGACTCCTAATATGATGCAATATTATCCATGGAAAATCGAATGCGCTCTTTGCGTACTTTTTATTAAAGCAGATGCAGCTTCTGCCAAACAAGAAACAGTACTCGTGATTGCTGAAGATGCTGCGTTTTCTCACCTTGGCAAGTGCGGCAGCATTCTCCCTCACGATGAATTAGCACACTACAACTTTTACTTTCAGTGCATTCTTCTCTGTTGCATTGAACCAAGCCGTTCTGTACAAACAAAAGCAAAATTTCTTAACATTTGCTGTCAGTGAGAGCTGGTTTGGGTAACGGGTATGAAGAGCTTGATGAGCAGATTATTCCAATTTAATGTTTTCGAACTTCCCAACTGGCGCTTGTGGGCTGAGGTTTATCTCAATAGTTACAAAACATTCAGCAGTTTGTGGCATAATATTTTCAGTTTCACAAAACTGTGGTGAGAAAACTTCGCCACTTTGTCGCCTGGTTACGATAGAACAGAGGTGCGGCCCGCGTGAACATTTGATATGGCCCCCATCAGAAATTTCGTTACCCAATTTGGAGTACAAAATCGCTTCAGAACGAAGCTCCTCGCAAAACAGATGCTTAGATGGTATGTCAAGAGAATCCCTAATCCCTCAGCTAGATAAATGTTCAATTTTTGGGTTAAATCAATTGTTTTTGCGGCCCGCCAGCGATAATCCACCATTTTTGTGGTCCTTGATAGTAAATAGGTTTCCCATCCCTGCGATAAAACAATAGTTCCTATGTGTTTTACGCAGGTGACAAAAGCTACAGGTTAACTTCGAGTTGTCTCTTGTTTGTATTTTCACAAAACGGACACGTTTCGGAGAATTGGTTTTAACTTTCACCTGCTAGCTTCGTTGACGCCCCAACAAGTGTTTTCGTCAATTTCACTATTACATACGCAGACCTGCGATTTAAGTCTGATTCTGCTGCGATGAGCAACTAAAGCAAACTTAAGTGTTCATAGTATCAAAGATCGCCGATCGTTGCAAGTGCATCTTGTTCTAAAAAAATAGATTTGTGTGTTGGGAATATTTTTGCAAAAACTTACACTCGCTGCCTACTAGAGAGAGGGGGCACTCATCGCCACCACAAATTCGATTGGACGCATTCCCGTAACTGTCAGGCGGAGAGACGTCGTAACGGAAGCTTTAATTAACACTTCGGACAGAAATAGTAATCTACGCAACTGTACCGGCAGTCAATTGCAGATAAACAAGACTCATCAGCCACGGGCCACGGGCCAGGGAATGCAAGCTCAGCTGAAGAGACATCGGCTGAAGAGAGTCAGCTGAAAGGACGCGGTCGCGTTCATCGGTTTTGTAAACCGTGGAAGCTATGCTTGATCTCCGGTTAAAATCGTGTTTAAAAGACCATCCACTTTCAGCTTCAGTTTTGCTCAAGGAGAGGCTGCACATGTGGTTCCACATTGAAGTATAATACTCACTCGGAGTGTGGAAGACTGACGAAAATGTCTTTTTATCTCCATGGCAGCATACACGCAGTGTTCCTACGCAATTTTTTAAGGCCTTTTCCACACATTTTTTCCGGACTTTTTCCAGATCTAACATTTCCGTATGACCTACCCACGTCAAATACAGGCACTGTAATATTTAACACGATATAAGTAAAATTATATCAATCTGGAATAAAATGTACTTCAAAAGATATCTAGTCTGGAAAATTATTTTCTTTTTCCATAGTAACAGACCTAAAATTGTTTTCCAGAGTAGAAATTGACAATTTTTTACTAAATTTTTCATGACTGCACAAGAACCCTGTACACGGTATGTGGTTGTTGCGAGTTACCTTATTCACAATTTGGTAAGTGCTGATACAAATGCAAGCTCTGATTTCAAAACCAGTAAAATAGGTATAACAATCAAAATGTGATGAAGCCCTTATTTCACGATTATTAGGAGTCAGTTCAACTTGACTAATATGCCTCTCACGGGTAACGCCCTTCTAGTGTTTCCAGAATTATGGTAAATAATAACTGCATGGTATGGTCAGCAATCCCAATCACTTTCCTACATACTGCTGGGTTAACACAATTTACACTATTTGGCACAAATCGACACCTTTTTCAATTAGCACTAGAACGAACCTACTGCAAGTTTCAAATGGTTGACTAAGATAACAGTGCAACAAACTGGATCAAATATCTTCTAAAACCCCTTTTGGCGAACAAAAACAACATGTCCAAATGTCTTTTAACTGGCAAATTAGTTACATTCAAGAGCATACAGTTGACAGGTGTATGGGTTAGAAAAGACTCATAAGTACATTTTCACTGATGTTGTTGTATAAATGAGCTTGAAATGCTGGTTTAGGACTATATCCAATGACAACCGCTTCACCTCCCTTTTACATTTCCAAAAGTCCGAGACGTACACAAGCATCGTCGTATACTCGGCTCGTATGATTAAAGGCTGGGGTTTTCATAACACTGTGGACAACAAATTTTTTGAAAAAGCTAAAACCTTGATTCGACCTTTGATAAAGGTGAACGCTCAAATGAAATAGTCGTCGTTCGCCCAGCACATGGTTTAATTGCAAAAACGTAAATTAATTGAACTGAGCAAAATAAACCTTTTTTGACTGCCAGCTGTTCTCAAGCTTGCTTATCTGCTAAACTAACCAAATCGAAATTATGAGAATTGGCATGATACGCAGATACTAATTGCTCTCAAAAGAAGATTGATTAAATTGATGAGTACTCTGCAAGACCTTTGGGAATTTTGGTGGATAGACAAAAGTTTTTGAAATTTTTGAGACGCTTTTCAAAGAAGGCTGTGGTGTTGGCTACTACGTAAACAAACGATTTTTGTTTAACAAGCAATGAAAACTTTCGTTTTTTCAGGGCGATTGTCATAACAGGTTTGTTTTTTGGTAAAGGGAGAGGATCGTCGTCAAGAAAATCTGTCTCATGCCTGTAACCAATTATTTTTCGTTAGTCCTGGCAAAACTACAAAGCGTTTTTCCTTAAAAAGCTACGGACTTCACTCCGTTGCCCACATCTTGAGAGTATCAATGAAAACTTCTCTCACATATTTGGAAACTGTGACCATGCCTTGAGAAAAGCGACTTTGTTAACAGATGGAGTTTTACAAAACCGGTTCAGAATAGATTTGCACAGAGGCATCACATCGGAGCAGCTCGAGCACATCCACCATATATTTTACAACGTATATTAAGCTTCTTCAAACAGGTAGTGTGTTTATGAAATAATTAACAGGACGTTTCCCAAGACAACCTTGTAGACCCTTCTCGATCAGTGTACGAGACTTTGGTGCAAATGCCTTTTCCACCTTCGTTACATTTCCTTGCAGTCGAAGACAGCGATCGGAATTGTCGCATTTTTGACTTTGAAACTAACAAAATTAAACAGTTTGGAAATACAGAGGCTCACTAATTTGTGCCAACGCTTTCCATCTTATCTAGACAGAGATGGCAGTCCTCGTTCTCGTAAGACTCGAAGGTGGCGAGCCTTCGCTTTGTTGAAAAATCAAGCATGGCAACGAACATTATTGTTAGCTGTGACTGAGCCATTCTTATAGTAACGAATGGTTTCTTTTCCTGGGAGATCTTGTTTTGGAAGATAATATTGACCCAAGGATTCCTAAAAGTATAACGTGTTGCCCGACGATCGATAAAGTATAATGACGTAAAGGCAACTTGCTTGTCTGTTCTTTTATCAGGAAGAAGATCACGTTACTGGCTTGCTGCGAAGCGCAAGCCAATAATTGAAAAGTATCAAATGCCAATCAAGTAAAACGAAAATTCGGAACAGGTTCAATGGTCGTTCAACATTCTACTAGGTCCTTGGCGTGTAGTCGTATATCAAAATTCCCCCTACAAGCTACTTCCTCAGATAAATTGTATTCAAACAAATTCCCGAATCAATCAGCACTCCATCACTAAAAGAGCGTTATACGTGTGAGGAATCCAGAAAGTAAGACTTCCTTAAAACAACGATTTGCTCATCAAATTTAACCAACTGTACCAATCCATGCGGTACCTTACCTTGCAGACACAGGATAAACAAGGCATGTTGTTTATCAGAGGTATATCGGCTCGTTTGCCCTCCACTGAGCATTTTGCAACTTCTCCTGTCAATTAAGAAACAGTTATTCAAAAGCGGATAGACCGAGTTAACGGTAACAGAATGGTCTTGTTTATTGTGGCTTAAGTTTGCTTCAGTTTGCTTCAATGTGACCGCATTGGCTGCTGTTACATTGTGACTTACGTTTACCGTGGATAAGCGTACGGTAAACAGATCCTTGCACCAGCATCGCTATCTTATTATTTGACATCACTTCACATTAATTTGTCATATACAGGCAAATGAAGTAAACGGCAGTTGCTTCAAATAAGTAACTGTTAAGAACATCCTTTTTGGTTTCAGAAGATGCAAAATAAACAGATCCTGCGAAGATCTGAACTAACCTCCCCTCTTATCTTTAAAACGTGGGAAAGAAAAACAAATTGGGCAAAATCGAAAGAAAAAGTTAGTTGCGAGCCAAATGGAAACAAGCCTAGAAGCAGAGATTTTTAAACCACAGAAAATCTACATATGTTACAGGTAGCGAGTTGCGAAACAGCATAAAGAGACACCTGCATCAAATTTGCATTGATGCTAATCGATTTCACAAGATTTTTACTTCAACAGCATGATGGTACATGTGTACCTGTTCCCATGCCGTCACAAATATAATCATTGCCAACTGCAATGCGAGTAAAAGTTTGGTGCGCGCTGGAAGCGACATCAAATGATAACCTAAATTAGTGCCTCACTGCTACAAAATTTGAAAAAATATTACCTTCAATAAGCTGTCCGTTTGTAACGTAGAAGAAACTGATGAAGGAAGCAATGGCAAGAACACCTAAGCATCTCGAACGCGCCGACGAATTGCCCGCATTACGTGACGGATTTGCCGGCATATCGGTGAACTTTGTTCCAAAGTCTCTCGGTTACTCCGCCTTGCTTTGCACCAGCTTTAGACGAGCTTAAACAATAAGTTCCTGGTACAAATTATAATTTGAACAGTGTCCGATGGATTCAATTCTTGCTGATCTGCCACTTTGAAACGATCAAGGATGTCGTAGTCTTCAGGTGTAAGCATGCAAACTTGCAAACTAACAGGGTAAAGGATAGGCTATTCAGAAAGTCTGAAAATAAGCAATGGATGTTTTTGAAAAAACATATCAAGTAACAACATTTATCTGCTAGAGTCATCGGGTTATTTAAGATGTTGGCGAAAATGTTAGCTGTATCCGGAAAGTCAGCCACTGATCAGATTACTTGGCTGTTCCAATTTATTTATTTCTCTGCATTCAAAGTACGGCAGTAACGTGATTCCTGCTTTCACACGAACGCAGAAAATGTTGAATCACTAGCCAAATGTTCGCATTCATGAAAAACTTTCCCTTTTTAAACTGAACGCCAAATATCAGAAATTGTTAAATATTCTTAAATGTATTGCTCACACTCCTCGTTTAATTGCAACGAAACTGCAGCGGTATGTCAAAGTAAGGCGCTTCTTCAAAGCAAGTTTTCTAGTGCACGTCTTCATTTGAAGCGACATTGCTCACGCTAAGCCAGAGCTTTTCGCTTTTTTAACACTCACAAAAAAAGTGTGCTGGGAGAGATCCGCGACAGTTCACGGCTTCGTCACAAGCTTAATGAAAAGGTCTTTTTTCGCATCCATAAACGCTTTTTAAAAGACTTACCGCTGCCGCTTTGAGCGTTGTCGGCTGACAAAGGTCACTTCGTAAATGCTTCACGCGCAGTCGGTCAGTCTGGCAAGCAGCAGGGAGCAACCTTTCAAGGGGCGCCATCACGATAGGGTGCCAATTCAAATAGAGATATTGTGATTGCTACCCGAAAATCACCTATACGGCGCCGATGGTCATGCGAAGGCTTTACGCTTTCGTCAAAGTTGCAATCTGAAATAATTGGTGAAAAGGCGCTGCAGCACTTTTTTGCACTGTTCTTGTTGCGGCTCTCGCGAGGAAGCGCAACGCAGAAGCGTAGCAGGTTCAGCTAATTGCGAAAATTACCAAACAAGCAAAGCGTTGCTTATTTGTTTACTGCACCATTGGCTCATAACGCCGTAACGAAAAGAAGTTGGCCTAGGGCAAGCCAAACCACATTTCTATTAAGATGATCAGGCTATTAATCACCTTTTTTGACAAAGCAGGGTAACTTCCACAAACAAGGTCTTCAAAATTGGAGCTTCTAAAATCTCGATTTCATCGCACATTGATTGATAACGTTACGTGCATTTGTAAATGAGGCAAATATCTCACTGTCCATACAACTGTAACGCAGATTTTTGCTACAGAACCCTTCAAGCCAAAGGAATATGATCTGAACCACAATTCACTTCAAGCTAATCTGTTAACAACCCAAACACGATTTAACGAGTTCTTTACCGAAAGTGTAATTTGCAACCGCAGATTGGTCAGCATTAACAATCCACAAAACTCTAATTGCAACGTCCAGGTACCGCACGTTAACCGCAATTGCCGGTTAGGGCTATCTCTGCTTTTAGTTTTTCCGTGGCGCTGTTTCATCAATTTTAAGTCTAAAATTTTAATATGTTTAGCTGAAAACTGATCCAAGGGATTTAGCTGTGGACACACTACTGAACACCACCTGTCTATGATATCGCTTCTCCCACTGTCAGATCCATAATATTATATTTCATAATATTTGGACAGTTGAGAAAAAATGTTTACATCCTGTTTAGAACGAAATTAATAGGATGGTTGTGATAAGCAAGTTTGGGTTATGACAGAAAATGCTTCCAAACCAGTCATTGCAGACCAAGCAAAAAATTAGCTATGGAAAAGAAAAAAGAAAACCGTCGAATCCAGTGTTGTTTGAAGTGCACTTAACGTTTTGTTATTGCAGTTTAAAATACTTTGTTCTTTCAAATTACATGTTATCGGCCATATACAACCACCAAACAAGATTCCAAAATGTTCCATCACATATATTTAAAATGCTGAATAGAAGATTCTAATTCAGCATTCAGTCTTCAGTCTTTATTGTAGCTACATTCCCCTGCTTGTTCATTTCAGTGCTTTTATCGGTTGTAAATGCACAAGCGAAAGTGTAACTTGCAGTAAGTTGCACAAGCGCATGAAGTAGACAGCAAACCAAGTAATGTGTGGGCTTTTAAAAAGAAATGGTGGATTTGCCCTTGGTTACATTCTTTTCATCGTTTCAAGTCGACGATTATTATCAACCACTCGAGGTGCACTGGTGTAGCACATACGCATGGGGGATAAATTGCGTGCATCTGCGTTTTACATAATATCATCCTCATTTCAAGAAGATGCTGTCACATTACTTGTGTCTGAGGTGTTTGCAGAGTTCACGAAAATCTATAGTGATGAGGCAGTGAGTGAACCCTGTGTTGTAACTGGGGCATCCTGTTTCGTGACAGACAGAGGGGTTATGTGCCAACTCGTTAAAATGGCTAACAATAGCCTTTTTCAACCAACCGTGCCCCGCGAAATCCGAGTTCAGTTTGGTTGTGGCTGCAAGCGAGCAGTTTCGGAAGAAGTCGTTCCGATGGTCACTGACCCGTGTAGAGAATGATGGAGACAGGTGATACAACTGCTTGTGACAAATTACGGGAAATGGTAAAAGTGCTTCGACTGCATTCCGATTCATTTAAATTGTCCTTTTGGTGCAAAGCTTTCAAGTAACCACTCAAAATCGATGGCGAAACCCTTGGTACAATTTCGTTGCGTTATCCTTGTTATATAGGAAATCAAACACAGCTAGTACAGACTCTCCATTTGCTTCGGTTACCGCTCAAGGCAAAGTAGCATTGGGCTGTCAACCCCGCCTGGTTTGGCAATGCCGCAAGCAGGTCAGGTCAAGTTTTTATATCTACTTAAAAAGCTCGTCAGTACAATTGGTGCACATGCATTTGCGAACTTCCATCTCAATATGAAGAGCAACATAAAAGCTAACTTTGAAAACACTAAAGAGTATGAATAAGCTTTGGCCGAAATGTCATCAGTTTTCGTACTTTGTAATCTTGACCATGAAGCTTTTGGAAATGAGATAACATGCTTTATTGTAACTGTATCAACCCGTAGTTGGCGGTGCCGTGTCTAAAAGGTTTTGCATCGTGTGTTCCACACCTCGCTGGTACTACCGGCAATGCAAGGTAACCATTTTAAGTAAGTCAGCTCATCGTTGAATGAATTTAACTGCTTTGAGTATCAACACATTTTAAACATATCCAAAGCAACTAGCAAATGGTAATCGAGATTTGCTTGTCGGAACGGAAACATTGCGCAAACGAATATTACTCCGTGTCGGTCGCCTATCTCAAACTGGAAATTTGTTTTAACAGACGACTAACACACCGTTGAGAGACACTTGATCAAAACGTTTGCGACATGATTTAATTTTTTACGAGTACTGAACTTCTCAAAAGCCCAGATTCCCTTAATTCAAATATCAACACAAACATTACAGTAACAAGAATTTCGTCGTCAGTGAAAACATCAGTTTTAACGGTAAGTGACCACCATTTCTTCCTAACGCAGTGGAGCGTGTCAATTTTCTAGTCAACATCTCATTTATTAAGCTCGTTGGCAAGTTTAACCATCGTTTCTGAATTCGTAAACATTAGTTTTATTCGAAATTAAGATTATAGGATTGATCGCAACAATAAGCATAAATAAAAGATACCAAAACATTAATAAACTGGATGCTTTCAATGCAAAACCTTGCAAGGTTCCTTTAGTATACGTCAGAATAGCTTCAAATTCTATGCAAACCAACAAAACTTCCTGTATTATTAACAAAAATGTTCACTTAAAATCACCGCTTGCGCCGGAATAGGAGGGTAAAATTTCACATGAAGCCTAAAGCATACCAATTAGACTAACAAAAAACAGTGTAGTAATGAATGATTCCAGTTAAGAGTTTTCTTGTAGCGTGCATAAAATACGATAAACATGAAATCAACTAACGTATGCAACAGCTGCTAGATTCGGGAAAAACTCTAATTTTATTTTGAGTGGTTGTTATCATTTTCTAATGGAATGAGGCGAGCTGCACAAGTAAACCAGGCATAATGATCTAAACACTTGAAACATGATTTCTAATTTTTGTTTGATCACCTCTGCATTTTACTGTAGGCAGCATCACAACTTGTGGACAAAATGCGAAACTGTTGTTTAAAACAGTGGCGATTTGATTTAAACTACTTCCTGCCGTACAACACATCACAGATTTGTCCAGAGAAGCACTATGAGTCTTAGTATACGTTTCTGCGCCAACTTAGCCATGAAAGCTATTATTTAAATTCATTATTAGGCACTGCATTGGTAACTTGCTCTGTAAGAGAAAACGTATGCTGATTTAAAATAGCAAGGTGCAATTGTTTACCTTCTGTTGTAGTTTCTCTTAGCAGAATAGTTTTTGCTTCCAAAAGACTGCAACAGCATGTCACCTCTTTCTACGTCATACATTTCGCTGTAGACACCATGCATTGAATTGGTAACTTCCTTTAATTAAACGATAACTTTTCATGAAACAGCCTAAAAGTTAATTTCACAAGAAAATGCATACCTGGTTTTCTGAAGTTTCTTAACTGTCGGGTTGTTTACAATGTATTACTAATTTATGTATGTGTTATCTCAGACTCAAGGTCCATATCAACTCAAAGTGGTAGTAAAACTGCAGAAAAAACATGCATTTTTAGCGGTTATCCAGAAGTTTGAGAAAACGTATTCTTGCCATGTGGATCCTCGCTACTGAAGGTGAGTTACATGCCGATTCACCAGTAGGTTACGCGTTTCTGTTTGGCCCTCTGGTATTGCAATCTACAGACAAACGCTACCTCGAGTTAAGTGTTTCTGGCCAAAAAATGCGTTTGAACGCGCGAAAGCTTCAGCCTAAAACACTACCGGTAGATACAACACTGGAAGCCGACAGAGAAAAACAAGATTAATTACTCCGTTTACCAAAGCGCTATTTACTTCGGCGAGCCAAGCAGGCTCCACTCAGCAAACAGGAATTTTCACTCACTTGCTCATGTCCTAACTGTAGGAGCTACAGCAAATCCTCTATCCCCTTTTTGGCGCAAAATTTCTTTTATTTTCCGCCTGCCCGAGCAGCTATAAAACATGGGTATATAACGGTGCGCTTTAAGCCGTAGCGTAAACAAGAGTTCAGAGGTTGTGCAATACATAGTCATGCAAACAGGTCTACCAGGGGTTTACGCTAGCTGCAAATACGAGTGTTAATCTTTTTCTGTGAAAAATCTTACAAAGCTGTCGACAGAAGTACGGCTTAACTAAGCTTCGCTCTTTCGAAACTGGTGATCCTTTTCGATCGATGAACCCTTTGTGTACTTTACGGATTATCGCATGCCAGCACATCTTTGCAGATATTTTAGGGAGAGGTGCTCATTCTCGCAGATGTTTCAGGGAGAGGTGGACATGGAGCGAGCACCTTTGAGGAAAAGTCTTTCAGTTGAAGGTAGTGCATTAGAAATTTGGCAATGGTGACCCATCACAAACACACTATAGTTAAAACCAGTACTTACCGAAACAAGTTACACGAATCTTGAAACACTTGATTTTTTTCCTCGCTTCGTTTTGGCGTACTTGCCAATTCCACTGCTGCCTTCACATCTCTATTAAAACTTCCCGTTTGTTGCTATAGTCATCTGCATTGTCTTATGCAATGTTACGGTTACTCTCGGGTCACGGGTGTTCTTCAATTTGTATTATAACTTTTAGTATCCCACTGCAAGTAGAAACTGGGTTTAACATTGTTTTGCTCGGTTAGCCGCTTACCACATCCTTTTTGTTTCTGCAGCTGGAAAAAGTTCTGAAACATACTTTTCGAACAATCGCTCTTCATCAGTCTCGTGACTGGCCAGCTGAACTGGTAAGGAGTTCAGCAAGCTGCACACTGCTACCGGGAACTTTTCCAACACTGGAAGAGTTTGAAATCACTGAGCTGTGGCACAGGCGGATCTTCGCACTGTTTTTTCAAAGTTAAATCCGCCAACCAGAGTCACTGTCGCATTGGTTGAAGAGCCCAGCATAACAAAGCTTCATTGACACGTGCTCTACGCCTGAAGCAACAAGCGCACTAATTACCAGAAACAAGAAGCGGTTGTGCCACGCGTCCACAGCGATTTGCGGCGAAATCCAGTGACAGATTTTTGGAAAATATACCAGGGCCACCAAATGGTTTTGGCTGGAAATAGCACTCGCATCGGTGTTCTAAAAATGGCCTGTAACTTTAATCTTGCTTTGGAGATTTACATTGATTCAACTCTTGGACACAACCCGTACGTAAACTGTGGTTAGGCGGAGATTACTTGCAACTTACAGTAAGTTTGGCCCTAAAGATGCGTCGCAGTTCGTTGTCGAGCTTAACCATCTCCCACAAGCTCACAGCAAGGACAAAGCAACTGCCAAATACTTCGTGTCACATGAATAAGCAGATTTATTTTACGGTCATGAAAACTTGCAACGGAAATGTAACCGATTCACGGTAAGGTAAACCAGTGCTCTTCTTTGCGCGCAGATATAGTCAGAATGCTGCATTTTTTTACCTTTTCTGCCTCAAAGGTATGTGCTGTTGTATTACGTGGGTTTATATTATTTTTCACTTTATTCAATGTTATTTGCGAACGCACTTTTGAGCACAATATTTTTAGAATAACCTCCCTGTTTCTGTAGTTCGAACCTACCATACCAGCATATTCAGAGAAACGTGCAGATCAAACGGTGGCAACTGTGAGACAAGGTGAAGAACCTAATATCAAAGGGTGACTCAGATCGCTCAGTCATAAGCACAACAATGTTCACTCAGTTGAAAAAATAATTTGAAGCTTGCACGCTCATTTTTAACCACACCGATCTTATAACGAAGCGTAGTAGCTTATCCGCATAATTTCCCGTCATTCTGGGAAATACCGAAGCAACCACAGTGTGATTCGGGTCAGATGAAGGCTTTTGTTGAAATATCGTGACACGTTTCATCAAAGTGTGAAACAACTGTACGAAGTTTTACAAGTTCTCATGAAAATGATCAACGTCTTCACGACCACGTTTTAGCGGTTTCCGTGCCATCAGAAACTGTGTACGTATTAAGTTTCTTTCTGGAACATCTGACGATGAGATTGTACAAGCCCTCGTTTGTTCAAAAAAAGTCTCACAACAATGAACCTCAACTTACTGAACTTTTCATTTGAGATCTACGTTTGACCAGTTTGGTTCAGTTGGGATATCGGTGAAAAATTTTATCCGTAGTCTTAAATCCAGAAGCGTGGTTTATTTTGGTTTTCCTAAAAGTAAATTAAGCTGTGGCACAACTTTTGACTGCTCAAGATTAAAGTTATCTTACATTCGTTAACTGAACCACGGAATGCGAACAGTCTCTTTTTGCAAATCTTGATTTCTCTTTGAAAGTTCCTTTTTTATCATACAGCGTCAAGAGATACTTTCTAAAGAGATGTACAGGAACAGTACAACGGAAGTTTAAAAAATCTGCCATGCGGTGTGAGAACTTGTTCGTTAATATTATGTGGTTTAACACCTCACTGCTGAGCAAATAACAAACCGTGCCAGTAGTTGAACAGACTCGACCCTAGGTTCTTGTAAACACAATAGACTTATAACTCCCGCACGTGCAAGAGCTGTGGTTCTCGGATGAGTGCCGTTTTGCCACCAGATACCCCACAGCTGCCAAACATGAGAATTGAGAAAAGCGAGTCAGCTAATCGAATATATATAATTATTTTTGCAAAGAGACTCTGACCAGCCTTGACTTCGGTCACGCCTTGCTTAGCGCACAACAGTAGACTCTTGACGGTGAATCAACGTTTCCAAGCGCTTTGTCAGAGTGACATCCATACTGATGCGCAGCTGGACGAGTTCAAAGGTTTGTTGATCTCAAGCGCCTGATGTGGTTGCAAGACCGTCTGTACTAATGCCGCGGAAATCTGTTCCGCTAACACTGTTTCGACACTACCGTAGGCCGGCAAAATTCATCGTTGCATGGAGCGCATTAATCCGCTCACTGATGCCGACTGGAAAAAATTATTGACGCTCATATCTTCCCACAATCAAACCTTTGTTTGCAGCATGACTTATGAATGATGAAGATAGGTACCAGACGCTGGGTTTTTCAAACTATAACGCTCAGGTAAAAGTCTGAATGGGAAAGAGAGAAGCAGAGCAACTGATCTCGAGAGTATTTTAATGTGCGATTGCGTGAAGCGGAAATGCATTCTAGTGGCAATTAATGAAAAATACATTTTACGTTGTCGCGCGGTCGTGGATAGCGCGCTCAGACGCTACGCGAAACAAAGTCTACGTCTGTTTGTGGAAAGACACATCTGTGCCACTTCCTTCCGCCAGGTCTCAAGAGGCACAACTAATCTAGTGCCGCTAACTGCAGAAAACATAGACCGGTTTGCCAACACATCTCAAAGCGTCAGGAAATATAAAGCCGTGGAAAACAAAGCAGTAGCACCTGGCGTCTGCTGTAGGAGTTGTTACGAACTAGCAGCAGCGTGTGACGCAGAGCTGCACGTTGGTGTTTCAATGTTGTGTCACACTAAACGAAAGAATTCTTGTCAGTGCGCAACTAAGAGTGACCCTGCGAGAATTTGTTTGAAAAACGCTTCATTCTACTGCGAGCACGAGATATCCAACAAACCCTACTCGTTTAGTGAAACCACTGGCCGCATTCCTATGTTGTGCATTTTTAAGTTGTTTTAACAAGATCGGACTAATCTAGGATCCAACAAAAGACAGGAAGCAACTGAACACTGAAATGTCAGTGGCAGTTGCAATGAGAATGGGACCCAAGCGCTTTCAGATTCAGCATATAATTCTTTCACATGCATTATTCCAGATACTTTTTCAACATTTTTGCACTTTGGCACATATTCATGACTATGAAAACTTAGCTATCAAATAAAGACCCCTGAATACACTAAAAAATGCGCTGTCGATATATCTACCAACTTGAATGCAAGTTTCGGCTAAACAAGCATACAAAAATGTTGCTCAAACACCTTGTCATCTTTTTGCAAAGTATAATTTTTAAAAACTTTGCTTGCGGTGGTGACAGATTCACTGTAGTGCAGAGAACTACAGGGTTTAGAGTAATCATAATATGATCTGTATACAGAATTGCCACGGTGACGTTCAAATGTATCGTTTCAAATGTAAGTTGGTGCGTAGCTTTGAGATGAAAGTCAACATAAACCTTGCTTTATTTTCTGGATAAATTCAGAATCACTTTTCAAACGTTTGTGGTGGCAAAGCAAATCAGACTGCCAGCAAATAAAGAAAAACGGCTTGCAGATTCTGTTCGTGCTCAGGTAGCAAAATTAATTCATATCTTTTTGAGCTGTTCTAAGCTTGCCCTCAACTTAAGACTGCATAAGAGCTGAAGATGAGTGTTAAGCGTTTCACAACTTGGTGCCAGATGCTCACTTCGGCTATGCTTGCGGGTTTGCCGTTTTCCACACCTGTGTCTTGGCTGACTGATGCTTACGAAAAATGTTTTGATGCTGGGACTACGCCATGAGCCACAGCTAGTCTTTGGTTTTCATAAGTATACCAGATTGGCTAACCAGAACTGTGCGCTGTGCTTGACGAAGACTGAGACGAATCTAACGCACGATCATCTTAAAACCCACTCGACTCAAAGACTCCACGTCAACCGCAGACTGAACGCGTCGTGGAAAATTCCACATTTTAATTGTATTTCTCATTGGATGATTCTGCTGAAAAGCACATGACAACGCCCTTGGTGAACACGCTTACATCTGACGACCCTCTGCCCTGTGTTCCGCTGCTCTAAAAAAGAACTCACAGGGAAGTCCTGCTCTCTTTGTCGGTAGCAAGCATGAGAGCATACCCGCTTCTTTTCTACTTAGGTAATTATTGGTACATGTTTTACTTCTATGCCTCTAATTGCTGCGTTAAGGCGCCCACCGCAGATAGTTTAGTCCACGATTGTACGTCAGCAAGCTTCAGCTATCCTTCCACGTCTCTTGGACAGTGTGATGAGTGCATTTCACCACATTACGTTGAACGAGCTCTTGAAAAGGGCGTAATGATTTGTGGCAATCCCTTCGCGACTTAATTATTAAATAACCCTACATTTCCAGCATATTTCAAATTTAAACAACTTGTTAAAAATTTCTGGTTTTGATCTGAGACATGTCGCGCTCCCTCATCCACGTGATAGCCTGTGATCATCTCCGTTTAGTTTTTTTTGATATGATTAACCGAGGACTTCAATAACTGTTCCGCTTTGAGCTCAACCGCCACTGTCAGCGAAACTTGATGATGTATCGCTGCCCCTGGCTGAGTGACTTTTGCTAAATCGGACGAATAATGTTCGAAATATTGGAAAACTCACAAGACATTCTTTTTCAGAAAAATATACAGAAAAACTCACTGTCTATGCTTACAAACACGCAGAGTCGCTTGAAAATTGAAACTGATCGCAACCCTTAGAAGAAATATTTTAAGCATCGAGTTCCATCGAGTCAAAATCCAGAAAATCCGATTTTGCCTAGAATGATTTTGCAGAGCCTTATGGCTTAGACAGTACTGTAGCATGTGCTAGCGAAATAGATTTCCCTTTTCAAATTTCTGTTCTGACTGCAAAGTGGAAACTAACATGGGCGTGTTCAAAGATGGACGGCCTCATATCTACCGTGAAAAGCATTTTCGAGTTTTAATTAAAATGAATAAATGGCCACCGACTCAATCTAGGAAATTGACCCAAATACAATCTTAAGCAACTGTCTTCTGAAAGCTAGTGCTTTCCTATTACAAGGTAAGAGCACGATGAAGTTGCCAAAGTATTAGCAACGTTGTATCGAACTGTTAGACTGCGGCTATACCTTTATCCAGCAGCATCGATCAACTGCGCAATGACCAGCTGTAAATGAACGGAAGGCAAGAGGATATTCATTAAATGATTTTGTCATTTTTTCAACTCTCTTATAGTGTTCGCGAGGAAAATGATATATTTGGAAAATAAACCTTGAAAGCCATTCGTCGCTCTCCCAAAAGTATGTTGCCCCTAACCATGTTATTATACTTGTTTTTGTGATGCTGGATTTTTTCCAACATTCCGAACTTTTCAGGTAAAGAAACTGCACCACAGCAAAAACAAGATTACCCATAGTCTTGCCTAAGTAAAATTCTTACACTTGCGTCAATTGACAAATTTTTGTTTGCACAGGAGTATCTGCGCGTTTCAGTGAGTTGTTTTGCAATTGGGTTAAAAATTTCTAATGTATACCATTTCACTATTTTTTCCACGCACAAAACCAACCAATTATATTGCCAATCAAACATAAAAAAGGTAACACGTTCAAGACGATTTAATTGCACTTTTCAATGGCGTGATTAAAGCGTCAGTGAAAGACAATTAAAGTCGGCAGCGACTCTGATAAAGAGGGAGTCTGATAAAACTGGTGTAATAGCAAGAGCCTCATGCAATCAGCTGAAAACTTCTTCAATAATGCTGCAGTGAATGCGTTATGCAGTCGTACAACACAAAGACAGGAAGACAATTCACTACGTAAAATCCAAATTTTATCAAATCAAATCATGAAAAAAACTTTAAAAGTCGCCAAATGTTTTTACTGTCTGACTCTTACTAAGCTCATAAAAAATCACTTGGCTGACTCCTAAAGAAGGTTGAGTGAGAGTGATCAACGTTTATGGCACAACGTCGTGTATGCACATGCGTTGTACCAGCTATAAAATTCTTCTTTCGACCGGTGGTTATGTACAACAAAGCGCTAACCAAGCATTTAGCATCGATAGAAAAACAACCGTGTTAATAACTAATGCAACGAAATGTGTGATTGCACAAAAAATGTCGTCCCACTCTGCTGCACACTTCACTGTCAAGGTGACAGAATTTTCGAAAGAGAGGTAGTTCGTCTATTGAGGTCCTATGGTTGTAATAGTTCAGCTTGAGTGTGTCGCTTGCTCAAACTGTTAAATATTCCTTACCTTGAATTAGGCCCTGTTTCTATATGTCGACAAGATTTATTGAAATCTTCCTTTTTAAAGCTGTGCATGAGCTAATTTTACCTGGCCTTTAAAAGTTCAATTGCGCTCCTCTTACATGCAGATTTCTATCAGTTTAGTCTCTAACACAGTTCTATTTTTGACTGCTCTCCTGCAAAAACTTTGTGGCATGTGAGGTATGTCCTTTTCTATCAAACTCTTCCTCGCTGCACACGCGCTTGAAAGTTTGCTCGTTTATCTTGACGGCTTATTTTTCATTGTTGTTGCTTGTTTGATTTGGCACTTGTTTATACAGGGGCTGGTTGCTTAATCCCTGAACGTATATAATTTTCTTGTGCTCAGTGCAGAGTTCATGTTAGAATGTCGTTTTTCTTTGCATTTAAGTAAACAAAAATTTTCCAAACTTTTTTCGTAGCCAATTCGCGGATATTTTTCTGTTGTTATCAGTGTTTATGTGGCTTGCAGTGTGCATTAGAGCCAACCGTAATTTCTGTACCAATAGTGTCATTGCGCTAAATAAACAATAAATTCATTTCCCAATGCCAACAGATAGATGTCACAAACTTTTAGCATGTATTGTTTTTGCAGAAATATGCATTACTAACAAACCGTTTCAGCACTTTTTTAATTCGGATTAAAGCAATATTGTGGTGGACAACATCATGGGTGGCGGAAGCTTTTTCAAAGTGAAGGGGCACAAGTGCACGTCAAAAAAGCTGCAGAAATTTTTGTGGTTTGAATGGGCAACGGTGACGTCACAAGTATTGAAATATGACGTCATTACTTATGCACCATATGAAGGTCTAAATTACACTACTTTAGAAAAAAATTTAACCCCATGAAAACGTACAGGTGAACCACCCGAAATTCAAATAACCTGTCGCAGAGGCGACCCAGGTCAACAACGTCACTCGGGCTCATCATACGATTTGTTCTGACTGAATATAAGCGTTAGACGCTTGCGTCACTGAAATTTCCATTTGTTTTCATTCTGGTTGGCATTATTGTTGCTCTGTGACGTTAGTTACGTAACAATAAAGGAGAAGTTCGCATGATAACTTCTCCATTGTTGAGTAATGTACGTCACAGAGCAATAATAAGCCAGTAAGTCCTCTGCGAATCAAGGCTGAGGAGCCGGTGCTCAAATTTCAGGCTCCGGCTCCGGGCATCTAAATTTTTTGGCTCCGGCTCCAGAACGATTTGGTCCAAAAAATCAAAAAACACTGCATTGTTTGCATAACCAGCTTGCTCCGCAAACTATCTCTGTGGATCCGGAACCCAAATTTCAGGCTCCCCCTACAGGGGCTTAACGAGGTTAGATGGCACCCGGGGCAAGAAGCAAGTTTGGCGCTCCCATGTTCGAAACATGTCTTTCGGAAGCAAATGTATTGTATTGAAGAAAGTACTTGTTATCTTTTTAGGACTTTTCGGCGCCCCTCGCAGTCATTTGGCGCCCCCACAGTGATTCGGCGCCCGAGGAATTGTGCCCTCCTCGTTACGCCCCTGTCCGGCTCCACCATCAAAAAGTTTTTGGCTCCGGCTCCAGCCATCCAAAATTGCTTCGGCTCCGGGATCTGGCTTCACAGCCCTGCTGCGTACTACGCTTATTCATACTAGCCCGAGTTGTTGCACAATTTATCGTTCGTTTGAAATTATTCTCGAAATGAAAACTGTCCATTGGATTGGATTTCAAATCCAATGTCCTACACAAATCCATTGCTTCAAAAAACATTCAATTCAATATGAACTGTGTTTTAAAAAATGCTTAATTGCATAGGGGGCTCGGATTCTAATGGATGAGCCAGAGTAAAGCGCGAGCGAACGAAGTTAAGAAAATGCCTACTACGAACGATACTGTTTTATTCAGGACACCTGCAATATCAACATGAACGCGAAAGGCCAGACGTGGGAACGAAAGTATATGAACAGTGACAAGGTCCAAAGAAAAGAGCCAGAGTTAACAACTTAGTGAAGTGGGACCGTGGATGGTGGCACAAATATACGAAGCAAACAAGCTTGGGTTCTCCAATATAAATCATAATCGAAAACTCGGGCTAAGCCCGTGGAGCCCTTGTGCCGGAGACGCCATTTGGCTGTTAAAAACACCAAGAACACTGCTTAACAAACAGGAAAAAATGACACAGCATTGATACCTGTCTTAAACACATTCAAAATCATAACTTTTCCACATCTTGAACACAGAAGTAACATGACTGAATACTCATTTTACAACTGCATCATATACCGGAATGCAAAGACAAGACAAAGCATATGTAGCAACTAGCAAGTTGTCTGTAAGAATGCCAGTTGTGTTGCCAACGCAGAATTAAAATATAGCTATTTAATGTTGCCCATGCAAAACCAAATACACAATTGAAATTGATCTGTCAAAAATTTTATTTTGCGTATAAGATTCAGCAAAATTTCACTATTTAGAATGGTGTTGAAACGCTTGAAATTACATCATTTTTTGATTGTTTTGCACGAACGTTTTCCTACACACAAGCATGGGTGTCGGAAGAGGGGAAAGAATTTGAAAATTTCAGCAAAAAAGGCTGTTTTGTTAGTTTTGAGTGGTAAAAAACAAATATTTCACCACTTTTGCTCCCCTAGAAAAACATTTGGTAAAATCCACTAGTACCACCCCCTGGATAAAATCCTTCTGACGCCCATGCACACAAGCATGTAAAATTACACCATTTTTGTAAAAAATTATGTTGCATTATACCATCTAGCAACATTGTTCAACAACACCGATGCGGTATGCAAGCCATAGCAGGGTGATAGACTGTGCACGGTGTATTCTGCCAATCAATTACGAAATCCTGCCAAATTACAAATAAATAATATTGACAAAACACTGCCAAAATCCTACAACATTTTTTCATTAAACGATTTACATCAACATTGGACCCGATACTAATTGTGTTATTTAAACTTATTTAGGCAAAATTCGAAATTTAAAAGTGGGGGGGGGGCCTGGGCACTTATGTGTTCAGGCCTTGGTCCCGGGGTCTGCAACAGTATAGCACATACACACCACTGAAATCTGGACCTGCGTCAGTTGTTTTAAATTACGAACACGTGGATAAGTTTGAAAGTAGCTTACCAGCGCGCGGCAGTCCTTTAGCAGATTACACTTCGTACTCGGTTGAATCATAGTTGTCCGCTACACTTCCACAGCTCTAGTAGGTAAAGTGGTTCCAATTTTGCAGCTTTGTCACACTTTGCCCCACATATGCCACCATGAGGTGGATCATGAGGGTCATGCACCCTGGTACATTCCCGTCGCCACGAGGGGCCTTTGCTTCAAACCCCCAAATTGAAATATGGAACACTATGAAAAAGTAGAGTTTTTGTCAAAATTGAGAATGTCAATCCCCCCTACGCAAATACAAATCCCCCCTATTGAAGATTTTCTGGCGACACTTGTGCTCTGGCACCATTAGGAACTTTTCGTAGACATGCACCCAGGGAAGGGCGCAGTACCACATGGGGGTACAGCAGCTAATTTGCGACCTGATCTCAAGGCAATTATTCGATTGCATTTCAGAGCAAGTCGATGAATTATGTGCAGTTGCAACAAGGATAGAAGCTAGATTGGACAAACAAGACCTCTGGTTCAAACTTCCTAATCCCAGGGCTGGCGCTACCATTAAGGGAACTAGGCTGCTGCCTTGGGCGCTGGGCCAAAGGGGGCGCCAAAAATGCAATATTGTGGTTTAGAAAGTGACGAACGTGCACAAAAACAAGGGAATGAACACGACGAAAGTGAATGAAACACACGATCGTGCAGTTTATGAGAAGATAAAGGTACTACACTGTTTCAGGTTTGCTGCAGAAGGGTTAATACTGTATTTTTCCTAATAATTTCAATTTCACATACACCAGGAAAGCGTTGCCGCAATTTAGTATAAATTCTATTCATGCAATAAACTTTTTTAATGTACAAAACATCCTTCGTATTTCCGTAATGTAGGCCTATGTGATGGACAGAGTAAGGATCTTGGTATAGGAGGGGTGGGCGCTGGAAAGGACCTTGCCTAGGGGGATCTCAAGTCTATCAATGGTCTCTTGTCAGGATTAACAAAAGCATGCCCTCCAGGCCATGCTTTATCAAGCTCAACGCAAAATTTTAAGGGTACCGCCTCTGTTCTTATCATTTCTTGATTCTTGTTTTTTCCTGGCTGCGCCGGTTTTACCCGAGTAGGTTTATGTCGAAATCTTCACTAAATCATGCTTCAATCATCAAGTATAGCCAGATTAGGAAACGCTGCCGAAACACCATCATTCTCCGCGTTAGTAGCCTAGTTCATGGCTTGCTAAACTTTTTCGTTCTATGACCCATTTTTGAAAAGTTTTTTTATGCGGCCTCAGGCCCGTAACTGTGGGGTCGAAGCCCCTCCCTGAATAAATTTTTCTCCACCCTGGAAAAATGTGTTAGACATAGTTTATTACTACTGAATATATTATTAAAAATTGAGTCCCTCTCAGAAAACTCTTTCCCCCACAGTGTCCCAAGCTGGTTACGGGTCTGGACCTCCTTGATGGATAGCCTAGTTGTTAATCATACGTGTTAACGTCCCATTACAAAGCTCAAGAGGCATGTTTGCCTATGGAAAAATCATACAAATGTACACAATCCTCGAAAGTAACTATACAGTAATAAAACTACCAGGTAATGGAAATTTTAAGGCGAAAAAGTATTAACAAAATACAATTCAGTTTGTAGATGTTATCAAGCGCAACCAAAGGGATGGAAGCACTTGATGATTTTTACACAGGCCATCCATTCGTAGATTGATACATGACAACGCAGGATGAAGAACATTCCAAACATTCTTCAAAAAGGATCTATTTTTGGACTTAATGATTATCAATTTTGAGAACGCAGCTTCACACAGATATGCTGTGCAAATGCTGAGCGTTTATGAATGGCAAATAAGAAATGACTGGACATTCATTTCTTGTTCTTTTCCAAAAATGACATAAACTTTGTTTTGAAAATTCCAGCTGCAAACTTTTGTCGTTAATAACTCCACAAACTAATCCTGCGCATGACAGGTGTGTGGCCTCCATAAGTTTCTATCGTATGTGGTTTCCTGAATCAAAGTCCACAGTACTTCTGAAACTGTGCATAAAGCTTTTAACTTCTCTAAAACTGCTGAGGGTGTTTTCAAAGCCCCTAAACTAAACCTAGAGCTCTAAACACAAGCATGCGTTCGTATCAGAATGAATGCAGAAAGGTCAATATTGGTCAGTACGTTAAAAAAAACAATCATGACGTGACAACGCATAAATTGTTGTGCTTGGCTGATTCTTATCAATTGATAGCTCAGGCAGACATCCCAGTAAACAACTGACATGATGAAGCACGGTATTGCCCCTAAAATTGCAGTGGAAATAGATTTACTGAAGGCCTACTTTTAATTTTTTTGTGAACCTTGCAAAAACTTTTATATCTGAGTTGTGAAGCCAATTTGTTTCGCAACCCCAAAATTACATTTCGCGACCCCAATTGGGGTCGCGAACATTGGCGTCCGCAGATATTTTTCCAAGGGGGGAAACATCGACATTTTGCTCAGATTTTTCAAATTGCTGACGATGCAATGCAAATGGAGGTTAACAAAACGCTTTACCCTTTCTACGCCCCAAAGATAATGCCCCGTGTTCGTGGGCGTTGGAAGGGGGGATGGGAGGACCAAGGCCCTGGATATTGAAATTTGACATTTTCCTATTACATTTTTAGCAAAAAAGATTGGTATTTTAGCTTCGAGTAGATAAAACAAAATTTCACCCCTTTTGGACCCCACTGGAAAAATATTTTTGGCTACTCATGGAAAAATTCCACAATTGGCCTACCCTGGAAAAATCCTTCCGACACTCATATTACGGCAAAAGGTAAAATAATGCGCTTTGTTCGACTTGGGAGCAATAGCCAGGGTATATTACGGTAATTTACACCAGGGGTGGGCAAATATTTTCTGCGAAGGGCCAAATTGAAAACTTTATTGCTAGCGGGATCGGTATATGTTACATTTGACTGCCTCAGCTACAATTTACGTTTCCATATATGAATTAATGACAATATTAGTTTTATTATAAATTTGTATTGATTTATTTCACATTGACAATGCTGTAGCATACATAGACGGAATAAAAGGTTGAGAATTCTAATCGATAGAATTACTTTAGCATTGACTCGAAATACGTACTATCTATGTACTATCTATGTAGGCTACGTGCGGCTGCCCCGCGGGCCGCACAAAATGCTGTCCGCTGGCTGTAATTTGCCCACCCCTGATTTACACAATAGGCTATTTGCAGATTTTCCAAGCAGGGTACTTCTTGTCAGTGAAGCATTGCGTTGGTCGTTAACGAAACGACAAATCGTGACTCTATTTTACCTATAAAACTCCAGGTTTGGCTGTTAAGCCACAGGAGTCAGCCTGGCACATGCCACGTACTGCTTTCAAAAATTGCGATGATTCTGACTGCCCGTATGCTTAATTCAGCATGAAGACACCACAAGGGTGACGCAGCCGAATCTGATCGCGATCACCCAGCAAGTCTTGTCAGTGTCACTTAAAAACAAGAGTTGCAAACGTCTGGGGTCTCGTCCAAAGCGATCAACCACTCTAAAAAAAACTTGTTTGTCTTTGCTCATTTTTTCACGGAGAACACTCGTAATATTTTAACCGGGCAAGCGTTCATCTGACATTGTCAATTGAAGCCACGCTTTCACTCTTCGCAAAATAATAAAAGATTAAGACGTATTCCCACAAGCCTGCCTAGTTGTATACTAACAAGTCACGTGTTTTTATGTACTGTGTGAAATTTACTGATTCTTCTTTACACAGAGTATAAAACTACGTGCCTTTCCGATATCACCAGTCACTGTCTCGTTGCGTTACCTGCCAAGATGTTTGCGTTCAACAGCCACATGTAGCAAAACGCCTACTACCGTAACTTAAAACTTTGAAGATTTGCACCCATGCTATTGTTACACAACAAAGACCAACAGTAGAACAATCTGCACGCAAGCTTTGCAACCTACTTTTACCGGGAAAGGAGCGGACACAAACTCTCATCACTGCATTACACAGAACAGTGAACCTGGCTCAAGTGCAGTGTGAGTGTCTTATCGGCAAATAAACTGCCATTGCGCAAGAATTAAATAAATAAATTGGAATTAAGCGGCTCATTTAAGGTTTATTACATTTTTTGCTTCTTAGTCCCAATTTCCAGGGGGGGGGAATGCCCGTTTTGCCCCCCTGCGGACGCCCATGGTCGCGACCCATAGTTTAGAAGCCCTGGCCTAGTTAGCTAGTACGATTTAGATTATAGGACGTACCACCATCATTTATGTAACAAAGAGCTGGTACGCAACATAACCAACATGGTGACCATCGCGAATGTCAGAGCTTTGTTTTGCATGTAGAATGTCGTCGACTGTTACGACACCAGGCTGCAAATAAGTTTTTGAAGCACGTGCTAGATTTTTTGTGTGAATGCTGTGACGCCTGTTACTTGTGTAGATAATATTTTGATGAATTTGGCGTTCAAATAAACTCGACATGCCTCGAATACATTAATTTGATGTATAAAATAGCGCTTAAAAAGGTCTTTTTGGTGGAGGGGTGCTGCAATGGACCTTGCCTGGGACGAACCGGCAAATTTAAGATGTACAAAAAGCAAAGAAAATGTGTTTGTTTACGTTTAAGCAGATCGTTCCACGGTTGACTGCGCAGGATGGCGTCATAATTATGAAGGGGCGCTGAAAATTGATCTTGCTTAGGGTGCTGGAATGGTTTGCGCCGGCCGTGGCCATTCCATATTTTCTGATTTCTGAAATGAAAATTGATACTTG
>Ga0210059_1000720_pt1 | contig 44874 bp, 34 predicted proteins | sample Ectturendosymbi2_FD_188042 | JGI IMG/M metagenome (GOLD analysis project Ga0210059, IMG submission 188042) | Ecteinascidia turbinata endosymbiont from Florida, USA - Sample 2 (SPAdes) (version 2) | ecosystem: Host-associated > Tunicates > Ascidians > Unclassified | place: Key West, Florida... | reverse complement strand
TCAGTAGGCAAATTCATGCACTCTTATCATAACAAACTGCTTCCAAATCATTTTGATGAATATTTTGTTCCACTCAGCTCAATCCATTATCATTCCACAAGACTAGCAACCTCTAAAAACCTATTTTCATCTAGAGTTAACTCTTCCTCAGGAAAATGTTCTCTTAAATTCATAGGCGCAAAAGTATGGTCTTCAATACCAGACGATATTAAATTTTCAACTACCTTTACCTTTAAATGGAAACTTAAGAAACAACTCCTACATTTAAAAAATTCCCAATTATGAACTTTAGCAACATTTCCCTTGCCCAGAACAAAATACTGTGCATTCTAGTATTCTGTAACTCTGCTTATAGTTTGTGAACAAATACTTTTTCATATTTTCTGTGTGCACATTCTATGCTTCTCGGCATATAAGTACACCATTCGTTTTTTTTACTGTTTTGCTTTTTTTCTTCTGTACCTCTTTATCTAGTTTTTGTAACTTTTTCACTTTTTTATTAGTACTATTTTTTAATTCTTTTATATTGCTAAAAATATTCTAACCACACCAAAATCGTTCACTTAAATTCGATCCACTCATCTGTGTACATAGGCATGCGGTTTCACTTGTACATTTTCTTCTCCATGTTCTGCGTTCATTCGTTTTTTTGTTTTTGTTTTTCTTTTCATTATGCTTATTTGATGTTCAACTGTTGTTTCTCAACACTTGTCAAAAAATGATAAACGGGGTTGGTTGACTAGATGACCGCCACGGTCTTTCGCCAATCCTGTATGACACAGAGCCCCTCTTTGTTTACACTGATCAACTATTGTGACATTGTGTTTTCATTTGCTCTAATGTTCGCTGATGGTTGGCTTACTGCATGCGATGGCTTTTATGATGCTTCTGCTTGTTGGCTGAGTCATATGAAACAATAAACCATTGACCATTGACTCTCCGACAAATGACATATGTGTTACTGTATATGTCACTGTTTCGATTGCAGTTTGCACAACAATGGGGAATCCCCATGAAGATGCAACTGCAAAAGGTTTGCTGTGTAATATTTGTAAAGCCACAACAGTGACCCACACCAAGCGAATCTATCGCAATTTATTGCGTAAGGAAACTAGTTTCGTTGAGGTTTGCTGTGTATCTTACTTTGAGCAACTGCAGGAGAAGTTTTAAATTTGAATTACTTCATTGTATTTGGTCTGATCTTAACGCCACAAGTTGACTTACTTCATTGTATTTCGTTTGGTCTAAGCCTACACCACAAGTGAAATGCACGTTCATGAAAACTTAGCGCACTTGTGACTTCCTAGGAAAAGCTTTGAATTTCATGATGTTCAAACTTGTTGATCTTGATGCGGTGCAATGTTTTCTGCAGGATTTGCGCAGAAATTCCATCTGTAGGTCCGTTAGATTTTAAAATTTCTCATACTGGGTGTTGCTGTGAGAATTGTCTTGGATACTAGGCCTAAGCCTTTTCTGTAGTTTTTGCTGGTCACTTGCTAACATGTGTTGCAATTTCTGAATTTGAAGCACAAACAAACACTACAGTCAAAAAACGACTTTTCTTGCCCTACCTTTGTCTTTGTGCAACATTCCTAGACATTTCTATAAAGATCAGCATCACTACAGTATATCAAGCTTATGAGCCTAGTGCGGCTATGTTGAGAATGGATGCTGCTTTAAGCAATCACTATTAGAAATTATTTAAGTAACTGACACTAGTATACGAAAGCACAGCAGTGCAAAAATGACATTAGATAGATACACAAATTTTTATCACCACATACATGATCATTTATGTTATGAACAACCTTTCCTGCCTTCTAAACTGCTTGCACCATGCCAAAATGTTTCTATTACAAGTAGGAGTACTGACATGAGATGAACTTTGCACTCTAAGATAGTCCTGTTCAGAAAGAAAATATTTCAAGCAATCTCTAATCAACAGGAAACCACCAATATCAAATAATCTGTTTTTTTACTTCACAGTCTACATGTGTAAAATTGTGTACTTATATAAGAAAATGATTACCAGCACTTAACCAAAAGAAGATTTTTGACCAGATATGTTAAAGTAGCCCTGCATAACCTTGTGTGTGCTACATACTTAAAAAATGCAGACCAGTATTGAAAGTACAATATTAAGAGTATGTATAATTTATAGTTTCTGCTTGAAAATATTAAATTTTAAAAACAATGGTTATTGACCTACTTAAGTTAATAAGGTGTTCATTGCCAGCTTGACAGGTCGGCAGATCAGGTGTTGATTGAATTAGAAAACAACCATTTGAATTGAAATGGGAATTTTTTTGTCTTGCATAATGGTTGACACATAATTTCAAAGCAATTTGCAATAGCCAGCAACAGTTTGATTAGACGTTCTCATTAATATTTTGCTGTAATTAGCATGGCTCTGCTATAAAAAAAGCAAAAAAACAACCACTGAGTAGAAGATGTAAATAGACAAGTAACAGAATATTTATGCTGCATAAAAGAAAGTTTGTCTTTTCACTGAATAAAAACTTTTAAACATTCTTCATTTTTGAAAACATTGCCAAATAAGCTTGGGCTGCATTGAAGCTACAATAGACTTAATTATTGGTAGAAGTATATGCTTGTCTTATTAGAAAATATTTTTTACAATAACTGCTTCGTAAGGTGGTAAATGCAGTTGAATAAACTCACTAAAAACCCTGTATTCATTAGCTAATTATTCTATTTCAAATAATAGAAAAATGAAAAAGTTTGTTGAACTCACTGTGCAGTTACACCTGAAGTGTCATAGTCATAAAGATGTCATGAGTCTCTCTGGCACCCAGGGCAATGTTTCTAAAAGCTGTGATCTCAGGAATGAGTTAAAAAATTATTGAAATCTTATGAAGAGCTACAAAAAATTTATGATAACTTGGGCAAGCTTGTATTGATGACCTTTTTTGATTGTTATATTCTGTATTGGGATTTAATGAGTCAAATTCTGTATATATTGGGATTACCATGAGCATGCCCTAGGCTTAAAAGGAAGTACTATCAATTTTTGTTACTTGAATGTTCATTTTTCAATATTCTATTTTGTTTTGAAGCCTTGAAAATGTTGGACCTGGGTCATGTGTCTCATATGCAATGCTTTATGGTGCTTCTTATGTGTGGTCTTTCCTTCCTGCCAATCTCAATTAACCATGCACCATATAGCTATATACATCGTAAGTGTAATAGTGTGCGTGTGTTGATACCAATACAATGCCCATAATTTTTATTGATTAAACTAGTCAAAACCCAAGTTGCTGAGGGAAACAACTTAAGCCAAATACTAACATTAAGCCTTTGTGATAGTAGCAACTATTGCACTGCTTAAAGTATGCACAGGGACAGTGTTTTTTTCAGGTGTTTTGAGAGACCTACATAGTTTCCAATTATTCAACATGTTGAAACAAAACTAAATTTCAAATCAATAACTTCGAAGCATCAGTTATTTCTGGAATTTACAATTTGTGATTATGATCCTTTTTTTGGATAGTGGTGGGCATTGTGTATTGCATAATGTTTGCACACCCACACGCAATACAGTAGACTTAAGTGGGGCTCCAGAGCCGGAGCACCAGAGCTAGGCGTCATGCCTGGAGCTGGAGCTCAATTAAAAATCAGAAGGAACCGGAGCCAGAGCTCAGTTTAAAATTTAGGATTGGAGCTAGAGCTATGACCATTTCAGAGGTAGCTTTGGCTCTGGGTCCTTTCTTAGATATTAACATTTTTGCCAAACAGAAATACTTCACCTAAAACAGTGCTGTTTGTAGGGTAGCACACTAAACGTGATTACAACACCCAACTGCCACAATGGATCTGCAAACCTTTGATGTTTCTTTGACTTAACTGTTGCTAAGGCTGTGGCATTGTAGCTGGTAGGCGTGATGTTTCTTGCAGAACAAGGATTCTCAAACACTGTTCTAAGAGCTGCATGTGACTCCTAAGCACCCTTTGTGTGGCTCTTAGCAGTCTTTCAAGTAACACCTCTAATATTTTGTGTAACAGACTTTGTCAGTGCAATAAAACAAAACGTGTCGATTGACGTATGTTAAAATTTTTTAATGCTGCTTTGTAACAGAATTGTAAAGCTGGATTGGGCTCCCTTTAGCAAAATGGTTGAGAACTATTGTTGTAGAAGTAAGAAAAGCATTAACTGCTACAACATCTTAACTTCTTGTCAGAATGATCAAACCGCGTCTGTAATAGTATAGCGATCTAAAAAGAACTGAGCTATAATGAGTAGGTATATAATATCCATAGCTTTGTAGTTGTGTAATCATGCTGTTGGTGGGGAGGATTAAGATATGATACCATTGCAGATTTAAGCATGAAATGCATGGCATGCTATTGTAGAGTAGGAATTTTTATTATTAGAAACCATTAGACTTACTAGAAAGTTTAACTAGATTTCTAGAAAAGTTCATTAGGAAACATTACGCTTACTATCAGTAGCATAACATGAAAGTTATAACTAATTGATAGCAAATTAGCATTTCCTTGCATAGCAGTACATTTTCAGAAGGGTATAAAAAAGCAATGTAAAAACAAATGTGGGCTTTTCTTGAAGTTTTTATCTGTAGAAATAAATTTTATGTGTTGAGCACGGTAACCAGTCTTATTTTCTCCTACATTTTGCAGGTTAAATTGTGCTCTATTTTGTGATTCATTACTGCTTATTGGGAGTGCAACAGATAAAAAATCAGAAGTTTTCAGCTATTTTGAAAAAGTCAGAAGCAAATTTCTTGCTAGAAGTTAAACTATTTCGTTGAACAAAGGGATTTTGAACACATCTTCACATTTGTGTTAATGCAAATTTGTGCATATTAGAAAGAACACATGAGAGTTGATTGACTATCTGTTTTGCCCTCTTTGCATGGTTTGCCCAGACAGTGCTGTTAGCTGGAATCACCAAGACTGCAACAGGCAAAGCATGCAACAAGTGCAAAAACGCTTGGTCAATTGAAACTTGTCTGTGTTTAAATGCTCAGACACAAATGTAGTTTTGTGAACAGCCATTTTCTTGATTCGGGTTATAAGAAATGACAAAAGGTCTTCAGGCATTGAAGGCAAAACCAGCGATTGCCTTTCCAGAATTTGTTTATATTACCGTTATCTTGAGTTGCGTTTCTGCTAGTAAGTGTTCTCTGAGTCGTCTGAACCTGTGATTGTTGTTTTTTTGTTGATTTCCTCATGCTGTGTTTCCCCGATAATAAAGACCTACCTTGTAATAAGACCTAGCATGATTTTTTAGGATGATATTAATGTAGGCTCTACCTTTAAAATAAGCCCTAGTTGACTGGTGAAGACAAAACTTCCCCAATCTTAGCCAATCATATCATTCGATGCAAACACTTGTCATTTCATCCATTTTGGTATGATGTGATTGTTTTTGAATAAATTGTTGTTAACGAGTTTCTGAATAAAAAACATGTTAATGACAAGTAAATGTAGATAGTTTTTCGTAATTTCTGTTTATTTAGAAATCTCTTAATTTTTACTTTGTAACTTCATTTTTTGATATATCAAAATAAGACATCCCCCGAAAATAAGCCCTAGTGTAAATTTTGGAGTGAAAATTAATATAAACCCTGTCTTATTTTTGGGGAAACACAGTAGTAAGAGCGCTGCTTGTAAAAAAACTACCAGATTAAATTACTCAAAAAAGTTTTGTATATTCTTATAGGTCTGTGTACTTGATGTAATTAATTTTCCATTGTTCAACTTGAGACACATCAAGACGATTGAAAATGTTAATGTGTAAAAACGAATAGAGGCCAGAGCCATGCTATGAAAAAAGAGCTGTAGAGCTAGAGCCATGAAAACCAATAACTTGGAGCGAGAGCCGGAGCCATGTTCATGAAAAGAGGAGCTCTTGAACCAGAGCTGTGTCATTTTTACGATGGCTCTGCAGCTCTGGACTTAGCATGCATAGCAATGATAAAGAACACAGAATGGCATGAAAGAACATGAAGATAGACATGCAGCAGTAGTAGAAAAGCATATGCTTGTTGTCGTCAATGCCATTACTATGATAAAACACAAGCATATATATATATGTGTGGTACTAGTAAAGGGCATGCACATGAATGGTGCCATCGTGGTTGTTATAATATAGTTCTGTGATGACTTTCAAGTGGACTGATTTATAAAATGAATGGGGAGTGAGAAGCTGCAAAGGACCAGGGGTCATTTAGGCTGCTGACCTCCCTAGAATGAAGCTATTTTAGTGTAAAAGGAATAGTTTATATGTGTAAGTAAAAGTCTATTGCTGTGAGTATAAGGATTAATATGCGCAATTGAGTTATATGGTATATGGAAGCCATTTGAAACTGTTTTTTTCAATGTACTACCTTTTTCATGATGTGGTGGATTATCTCAGATCAGTAGATCATCAAAATCAGCAGCAAGTTGTAGATTAATTGTTTGTAATACTGTATTAATTAAGCTTTTATCTACACTATCACCTCATTCAAATATAATTATAATCTTGTTTGTTTGTTATAAAATTTTTTCAGAAACAGTCATCTTGTACATTGAAGCAGGTGTAAGCATTACTGATTGGGTAATATAGTTGTAACTACAGTAGATCACTTCAGTTGACATACCTATTAAGCCTAGTATGATTTTTCTACTTAACACTATTTGATTGGTAAATGTATTTGGCCTCAATAACAAACTAATGCTGCTAGTGTCAGTGGTTCAGTAGGAAGTCTGCAATGTTTTGCTGGAGCAAAATTTATTTCAAGTGACTTCTTGGTCTGCTTTTTAGTTTTCTAGTTTACTTCTAGCTTTGCTTGTATTAGATTTTGTTATACATTTGTTTTTGCAGAGTTATTGCTATTATTTGTTAGTTGTTTATAGTGCATACTGCTATCTGTTTGATAATGCTTGCTGCTCCAATGTTCTGTAATCTTCGGCAGCTTCTAAGATTACAGTAAGTTCTAAATTTCCTGCATTTTACATTGGTTTGTAGTTTGAATCAATGCAAGATTTCAAATGAGAATGTGCAAGATTTCATATTGTATGTAGATCTCATATGAATATGACGTTAAAGTTATTGAGAATGCAATCAAATTGTCTAACTTTGTTTTTTTGTGAGTTTCTTTAGCTTAGACCTTTTTGTTAAAAAAACAGGCATGGTGGTATAGTGGAAGTTTTTCAGCTGAATAAACTATGTTGATGTAATGTTCCACTACTTGAACATGATATTTATTTCTGAATTCACAGTATGTTTCATTTCATATTTTATTAGGCATGGCTTTAAGCAAAAGGAGATTGTTCGCTTCATGTCAGCAGATTTAGATGGCAGATTTGACTTAGCAAAGGAATGTCTTAATAAACTTGAGAAAGACCCTGGAAACGAAGTTAAACTAAAAATCTATGCACTTTTTAAACAGGTTAGTACGATATTATCGAATAGTGTTTGTGGTTGCATTTTTTCTTACCAGATTACATCTGTGTATAGTGTATACTCGTATTTACATTTGTTGGTGCTAGTTAGTTCTTACATTCTGAATTTTCTCTTTTGCCAAGAGACTGTGGTGAATGTACGTGCTTGTAAAATGTTACTGCAAATCTTCATTGGTTATCAATCAATTGTTCTATCTATTCATTGAAAAGCAGAAATTCCATCTTACATAGTTGAGTCATCCCAATGCCATCATTGTTCAATAATTTCTAAGGATAGCCTGTATAGACTACAACTAAAACTGTGCCTTGTAGATGCATTCCTCAGGAGGATTGTTTAATTTATACAGACTTAAACTTAAAATCTTGGTAATAGAACTTGTCCAAATTGATAAACATTCATGACTGCTCCCGCTAATAAATTTTAAAAAATAATTCTTTTAAAGTCCTTGAGTCTGACCTACTGAGCCAAAACCAGAAAAAATTAGAAATATTAGCTTAGAATGGATTGTTTTTTATACCTAGTTAATTGGAAAGCCACTATTTTATAAGGCAGGAACCAGGAAGCGTGGATGTTAATTTTAAGTCATATAAAAAGACATTTTCAAAACTTGTTTTTTTAACATTTGTTGCTGGACTATGTGAAGTGATAGCAGCATGAAATTGAATTTTTGTCTGACCATTGTATTTTTGGTTATAGCTTAACAATTATGATTCCAAAATAAAACAAATGCTTGTCGATCTGAGCTTTGGAAGTAGATTAAGGTGTTTCATTGACTATATCCTTCCATGCTGATTGATAAAAGCAATTGATCGGAATGTATTGACTACAGATGTTGATGTAGTGCAATGATTTAATATTAGTCACATTTTTTTCTGTGATATTTTCATTACATTTCTTTTCTCCATTACTGCTTGTGGTAACTGCAGCACACCTGGCATTCCAGGGCTGCACAATGTAGCGTGAATCATATCAATACTAACCAGATGGCAACAATACCAAATGTACTACATGCTAGAAAGTTTTTTAGGAGATTCAACACAAACGTTTGATACTAACACTAAATAATGTACTTTAAGTCATATATACTAGAATTGTAACAGGCTTCATTTGCTTATGTTTCATTCATAACATTTGCTTACATGTAACAAATCAGCTGAAATATGCATCAAAAAAGATACCAGTGTAGTTTAGTTACTCTACACCACACTTTCTACGCTGGGAAATCAACCAGTAGCTTGCCAAAAATGTTGCCAGGTTTTCATTATTTGTGTAAAAAAGATGTGTTTTACTCATGAATGCTAATGTATCTTCTGCATTCATAAAATCTTGTTGTTTTGTGGGAGTTTGGTAGCACTTGTGCTGGTTGGGATGGTTGGTGCTGAAAATATTGTACTGCTTTTGGATAGATTCTGGTTAATTGTATAGAACCAGAGAAAATTATCATCAGGTCCCTAGAATCAGAGAAATCGGGTCCCTACAGGTCCATACCAGGTACCTAACCTTTTCCTTAAAAAAACCCTGATAATTTAAAAAATATTTCTGCTTGCAATATAGTTTTTTGGTGTTACAATAGGGTTTTAAGAATATTTTGTCAGTTTGTCTAAATATGTCACGTGCAAAGTTGTTGAAATATTAACAGGTTTGGATGCTTCGACATTCTTATCACAACCAAATACATTAGCGTTCCCACAAAGTATTGAAAGTATTGCATTGTGAAATCAGTTTTCAAGACCTTGAAAAAGTTATTAAATTTGGCCAACATGTAAATAAAATATTTTAAACATTTAGAAATTGCAAATTCAGCAATTTTTTTAATCAAATTTAGTTCTTTACTGCTGATGACAGCTTTACAAATACTTTTTGCTTTGTGTTCCACGAGTAAAATTTTAGCAAAATAAAGATAAGTGAGGGTATTAAAGTTTTTCACTTAGTATTGAAGAGGTACTGAAAAAGTATGGCAAGTGGTTTTTGCAAATGTACACGACTGCAGAATGTTGAGGTATTTGTCCATACAAATTTTTTAGTTAATTATCTTAGTAGGGATAAAGCGTGCACTGTCTGTTCATGAAAATTATTTCAAGGATTTTGATTAATGCAAAGGTAGTTGCTTGTTTTCCTTCAATTTCGAAAATGTGTCTTGCACTGACATTTGCTTGATCAGTAGATTGTGTAGTTTTGTTACTCAATCATTTTATGATGACCTTAGCACTTCTAATATTTTTGATTGGCAAATTATAAACATATGGAAGGACTCGTTTGAAGAAATTAAATTTCTGGTTTGCTGTGCCATATTTTCTCACATATTCTATTCGGTTAAGATCTGAAAATGCATATTCTATAGACATACTATGTACTTTGATAAGATCACAGTGTCTGATTATTGGGTATGAAAGGATTGCTTTCATAGGTAGTGATGCCCTAAATGGGTATATTTCGTGAAATGAAATGTAGTTATTTTCTACAGGGAACAATTGGCGAGAACACGACAAAAAAGCCTGGAGCCTTCAACTTTGTTGGTCAGGCCAAGTGGAATGCTTGGCACGCACTGGGTTCAATGTCAAAGGTAGGAAGACTGGTGGTGAACAGGTGAAATGAACAGAAAGTATTTTAGTGTTTAATGCACTCTGCATGTAGAATTGTTGTTAAGATCTATTTTATGTTGGGAATAAAAAAGCAATTCTTCAGATAGACTTGAAATTTTCTTTGTGATGTAAATAAGTTCCTTCAAATCAAACTGGAAATCATGTGTGATTTTGGCATCAAATGTTCTTGATTTAGATCAAAATCATGTTTTTTGACCGAAAAATCATGTTTTTTGACCAGAAAAAGCCAATTGTAATTCCTTTCGCACTGTTTCAATAACCAGCGAAGCAAATGTCACTTGCCATTGGTTTAAAACTCACACTTGTTCCAAGTGGTGGAACAACAAAATGTTTTTCTTAGCTTTTTTTCTGAAAAAAAGAACGGTTGTGATGTTTTAAGAATATTCGTTTAGAGCAGTGGTTCCCAAAGTGGGCGGTGAGAAACTCTAGAGGGGTGGTGAAGCAGAAACGGGCGATTGGGGGGCAGTGAAGCAGAAATGGGCATTTGGGAGGCAAAATATATAGGAGACCCAGTTAATATTTACATTTACATTGTCTTACTAACATTGAGTGACCAAATGTCATAAAAAACAGTATGATCAACAAACACGTATGCATGAAATTTGTAAACAAAAACTTAGCGTTTTGGAAACAAAACAGAGGTGAAATGCTAGGAGATAAATTGATGAACTGCAGTTTCTATCACTAAAGGTAAGCTGCACAGTAAAACTGTCCTCCTCTATAATGAAATTAAATTATTATGATTGGAATTTTCGTCAGCTGTACTTCTTGGCACTGGTAAACTGCTACTTAATAATGCTCGTTTCGTTACAGTGACTATCACCGGTCAGGTTTGAGAATGCACGCTTGCACTTAGACTCAGCCTGTTACCAAGAGCTTGAGCTAATTTTGGATAGAGTGGTTTAATGATCACAAATATAATAATAACCTTGTATGAGTTCAATTCGAAAGTAGAAAGGCAATTTATATTTTTTACAGATAGTGTTAGGTGCCAACAAGAATAAATTACCTAAAGGGAATCAAAAAGATTCCGGAAAACAGAAGTGTGTTTCAGAACACACTTTAGCTTGAGCAGCGCCAAGGAAATCCAGGGAGAGAGATGGTAGAACCAGTGGACGACTGCAAGTGTCACAGCTAAGTTCAAAAACTTTTAAAATATGCAGATTAAATTCAATCCTGCACTGCTCCCAACTCAAAATTTTCTAAAAATGTGGCAGAGTATTCAATGGATTGATTGATCAAAGGACACCAAAAGGTTTGGAAGTGTTCTGCTAAGTTTTGGCAATGTGGTGCACTCGGATAATAATGAAGAGCGTTTATACGTCTGTTGTTGCACACAGAAGGTGGCTGTCAAAGAGTGTCATAGATATAGTATCTTGGCTGTCACAGCCCACCGATATCTTCACGAAGTTCAATGAAGTTAATTTGCAATTGCAGAGAATGGTGTTAACCTCATTAAAGCCAAATCAGCAATCTTCACCTTCTTGTCCAAGTTTAATGCTGTTCAAACGAAATCGAGCCTTCATGGACTGTAACAGTTTCCAAATGCTAAATGAGTTAATTTACTAAACTTAGTTTTATAGTGAAATGCATCATTGTGCTCATTCTTGTTTTAATCATTTTCAAACATTCCAAATGTACAATACGAAAAAATTGTGTTGATATGTGTGCTAGTCATGATAGGGGGCGATAGAAATTTGTTTGTCAGAAAAGGGGGCGCTAGCCAAAAAAATATTGGCAAACACTGGTTTACAGGTATTCATTGTGATCATCATCTAACACAGGGGTTCCCAACCTGGGTTACATGTACTGCTTGGCGTACATTAGCCTATCTGAAGGGGTACATTTAAGGTTAGCACTAGAAGGGAAAATATATTGATATAGTATTTATTTCCAAATATTTGTACATATGTCAGTGAATATTATTTTAAAAAATCATTATATGCTTGTTAAATATATCTACAATTTTAGGGGTACATGCTCGCAGTCTCGTCGCCACAGGGGGGCTTTGGTGGGTTTATACCCTCCAAGCAAAGTTCCAAGACCCCCCAAATTGAAACATAAAACACTATAAATTATTGGATTTTTTTCAACTTTTATTTACAAGCCCCCCTCCCCCCTGCACGAACGTAAAGCCCTCCCGCACAAACATAATGCCTTCCTATTGACGACCTTCTGGCGACGGTTATGCATGCTCATCTGTCAAAATGCTGAAGGGATGCATGGTCACTGAAAGTTTGGGAATCTAACGCATGCATGTGCCATTTTTCTTGCGATACGCTGTAGTATCTCATGAGCTATAGCACTCTCAGCGCAGCCTAAAACTTGGTGCTTTTCGTGCAAACTGTTTGTACGACGTATTCTCTTTGTAGTTTGTGAAAAGTACGTTGTTTTGTCCTGTAGCCATACTGAGAGCTTCACTGCTGATGGGTGGCTGCAAAATACCTGAAGCAACGCAAACGTCGTGTTTAAACTTAATATCTTTAGTCTCAAAATTAAGAGACAGTTTAAGTGTTATCATTAGCACGAAAGATTTTAATAAAAAAAGTTTCTAATCTGACTTGGTTTACGTTTTTCTAAATTTATAGTTAGTAAGGTCTCAGATCTGTGTTGCTACATTTATTATGTAAGTCTGATTTGCGTTCTCAGGACGAAGCAAAAGCAGAGTATGTAAAGTTGGTTGACGAGCTGGCTGGCCAGGAGCAGCATGGACAGGGTCCTGCGCAGGACACACAAAGTTCCACTTCGTCGGAATACAAGCATCTTGCTGTTAGTCGCGAATCGAATGTTACGAAGATCGTTCTTAATCGTCCTCACAAGAAGAACGCACTCACGGTGGATGTGAGTTTCACGAGGAGTGTCTTTCTTGGGTGTATAAAACCTGTGTGTAAGCAAAGATTTTCGAGTTCGAACCCATGTTTTTATGTGTACATTCTTTATAGTAAAACTACGGATCACTGCGATTAAAAAAACCTGACTAAAAATATGTTTGTTTGCTTTAAAGTGCATGACTTTGCTGTTAGATCCAACAAAAGATTTGTTTTGATGGCTGTGCATTGTGTAAAATGCAACATAACCGCTTGTATTGCATCATGTGAATGCTCTATCACAGAGGTGGCCAACAAGTCGATCGCCGGGTCTCAGCTGGTTGATCGCGCCTGATTTTGCATTGAATTGACAAGATACCCAAAAAGAACAATTTTCAATCAGTATACCATTTTATTGCATTTTATGGCATTTTCCAATTGTAACTCTATTACCGACCGGTCGGTCGCGAGTTACCAAGAAATTTTCTAGTCGATCCCAGTCGAAGACAAGTTTGCCACCCCTGCCGTATCATATCAATGTTAGGACTGCACGTTGGGCTTTCCTTTGCATCCCTCCATTGATGTTGAGCACAAGGTTGGGAAATTCGTGAAGCAGGGTAAACGTTTCGGTCTGTGGCCGAAAAAAACATCCTGAAATGCCCGTGTTTTTTCACTGGGTCAGTCGCACCCGAACCTATGAAGCGAAACGAGAAATTTTATTTTTCTTTGGCAAAACGTTAACGATGTATTTTTGTTTCATCGTCAGATGTACGAAGAAATCATCACCGCGCTTCAAGCTGCTGCGAAAGACGAAAGCACCCTGGCTGTTATTACTGGTGCTGGTGATTATTACTGCAGTGGAAATGACCTGGGAAACTTTATGGGAATAGACCCTAGTAATATGCAGCAACGAGCTCAAGAATCTGGTGATTTGTTGAGGTGAAATACCAACTTCTTTTTCGTAAAATTGATAACTTCTATTGCATCAACGAATTGCCCGTCATTTTAGAATTTAAACATTACCTGAAGTTAAAAATTGTAAGTATCTTCAGTCCTTTGAAAGCGTTTTACTATGTGGATTGCAATTCTGAACTGCTTACCCCATCCCCCAGGATACCAGATATGATCAGATACTGTGTCTGACCAAATGCTTGTGACTGAGTTCTCCAAACAATCTTTGAACTCGACTTCATAACGTGAGGCGCGTTGTAGTAAATGATTGACTCTTCCGCCGGTCTTGAGGTAGTTTGACCACAAAGAAGTCACCCTTCATCACTTCTCTGCCCAACAGTTCTTCTTGAAAATCCATCACGGAACAGCGCATGCCTCAAATCGATTCGTTGGCTGTCAGTTGGAGAGCGATTATGTTTCTAGTGCAACTTCTTGCTCAGACGCACCTTTGCTATCCTGATACTTCCTCGTCCTGCTCGATCTGTCTCTGACCTTCTCAGACGAAAAAACAAAAATCTGGTGGAATTTTGCAGGAAGTGCTTGGGTAACAGCGCAGGCCGTATAGGGCTCTATATCTCCGGCACATGTCTTCGTCAGTGCTTCACGACAGGCCATTGTATTTGCTGACGCACGCCCGCGGATCTAAATGCAAGCATTCCTTTGCAGAGCTTTTTAACTGCTGCATTGTTTACTTTGCTGCAATTCCAATCCTGTTTTCTTCGCTGAGACATTTCGGTTATTTGTCCGAAATAGCTTAAAAAATGTCTGTCATTTTTTCGTTTTCGGATATTTTTTTATGATTGGAAAAAAGCGTTATGACCGAATTGACTTGACCTTTTGCGGACATTTCAAAAAAATTTAGGTCAATGACCGAAAATCCAGCTCCAATCGAGGAAAGTTGATTTCGCACCAAGCATGCTGCGAAAAAACGTTTATTCTTTATTGCGAAAAAACCACGCCCTCATGAGTGCTGGCGCCTTTCCATCCTTCAGGAATGACTCCTGATTCATCTGAAGTAGCTTTGCTGCGGACGAAAAAGAAAACAAATCAGCTCGTCATCCTTTTCTTCGCCAGCAGGCTCAGCTCAGTGCTTGCCCTGGGCAAAAATGTGAACTGTGAACTTGAAATATATTCCAGGCCTTCCACACGAAACATTTGAACATGTCTGTTGCAGGAGATACGTTGCTGCTTACGTAGACTTTCCCAAGCCGTTGATAGCTGCAGTGAACGGGCCGGCGATTGGAGTGGCTGTGACCGTCCTGGGCTTGTTCGATGTCGTCTACGCAGCAGACAATGCTAGTTTTTCTACACCTTTCAGTCGACTTGGTCAGAGTCCTGAGGGATGCGCATCGTATACTTTCCCGAAAATTATGGGCCACGCTAAGGTGAGGTACGTTTTGTGGTCTGCGCTGATTCGTATGAATGGAAACAGCTTTTCTCGTTTTTGTTTCTTGAACTGTTGCAAATGCGGAGCGAATTTTTATTCGTTGCTGTTGAAAGAAACGTCGAGTTTACGCGGTGTTTGGACTGTATGTAGGTTCTGGAATCTTATAGCAACCGTGCCAGTAGGAAACTTAGCACTTCCTCTGGAGTAGTATTTGGAGATATCTCTGTAAGGAAATATCGTAACATTTTTGTTTCACGGAAACAAGTAAAAGCCATCTACTTCATTGTTTAGCGCTGCTCTATCAGGAAGACAAAAGTTGATCCTAAACATGTCTGTGGTGATGCTTGATCAGCACTTCTATCTTATGATAAAGCATTTCCATGTCTTAAATTAGTGAATTCTTTTCAAAACATTTAACCCCAAGTTTTTAAGGTGTAATTTTTGCGAAAGCTATTGTTCGTATTTTCCTGTGGAAAATCATCTTGAGCAAAAAAATGAAATTAGTTTGAGGGAAATACTTGTTAGGGGCTAAATTCTGCAGAAAATGAAGAAAAGCTTCAGTTTTTTCGAAAACTTTACTGTTTTTAAAGAAATCGAAATTTTCTGTCATAAAACAAAAGTGCCGGCAATGTACCGCCGCAATGTCATATTCTCTTTGAACGTCATGCTTTGCAGGAGGCAATTTTTTTTACTGAAAGAATTCCGCATTTGGTGCGTTCAGAAAATTAATGTTTCAGGCAAATTAACTTGCAAAAGATACCTTGTCAGGCGAAGCTTTCTTTTCCTATGCAAGATTCCTGGCGAAGTTCTCATTTTGAAACCTGTGTTACCAGTGCTGCAATGCGTTACTTATCACGTGGTGGGGCTGTCGTCATGACGACGGCCGTGCCTTACCTAGCCAAGCCTTAACATTATAATCAAAAATAAAGTTAAAAGAAAATGTTCGGCGTAGAATTCCGTCTCAGTTCTTTTGCCTGTTCCGTTGCCTTAGATCTTGAAGTACAAATCTTGTTGTTACCGGCAGGCGTGCGAGATGATGCTCTTCAATCGGAAGATCAGTGCTCAAGAAGCTCATGCGTGTGGATTGGTCACTCATGTGTTTCCTCAGTCCACTTTCCGTAAAAGCGTCGATAACGCTGTTAAGTCTATGGCCGAATTGCCAGCCAAGGTAAAAAATTCAAACTTGGTGCTGCCTCATAGTCCTTCGCCCAAAACGCGTTCTCATTTGTTTCATAATTGGGTCCACGCCGTAGACTTTTGGATAAATTAGCATTTTGTTTGGAATTGCGAGATTGCAATCGTTTTTTTTGTTTAACTTCAGCATTGGCGTTGGACTTTCTCAGTGTGTGGCTGTGGTATCGTTAGCAAGTGCGGCAGTACAGCTCGTTTTTTTGTTGAACTTTTTTTGTATTTATATTTTGCACGAACTGAAAATTTTTTTGAAAACCGTGAGGAATTTGAGGTATTCATAGGGCTGCTGTCCCCCACCATAGGAAAAAAGGGTGTAAAAGTAAATGAATGTTTTGTATGCGTGGCTGCTCAAGATTCCGAGCCAGTGTGCGGTAGACGTCGTTATAGTTGAATGAGGAAAGTTGGGTACGCGATTTTCGTTCCCTCAATTGGGTATTTTCGACTATTGAAGCTTGCAAACTGAAATTACACGATCAAGCGGAGGTGCAGGGCCGCAACCAGCTGATATTTTCGGGGAGACGGCAAAATGATTGTAACTTGTTGTTGTACCACTTTTTAGGGGCAAAATGATTGTAACTTGTTGTTGTACCACTTTTTAGGGGCAAAATGATTGTAACTTGTTGTTGTACCACTTTTTAGGGGCAAAATGATTGTAACTTGTTGTTGTACTATTTTTTAGGGGCAAACTCATTGTAACTTGTACTATTTTTTGGGGGCAAAATGATTGTAACATGCACTATTTTTTGGGGGAAATGATTGTAACTTGTTGTTGTACCTAACAACTAAACATTTTTTTGAAAATTTTGGGGATGGCAATTGCCCAGTTGACCCCCATGGTTGCGGGTCTGAGTGTGTGCATTGTTGCCGATATAGTTTGTGGCTTCGTTTCAGTAAAATCTTATCCTGGATATCGAGTTCCCGCCGAGTTACGACCATCAGCACCGATTAAATCGATTCCTGACTTTCGCCGCTGAAAGCAGAAGTCTGCTGCGTGACTGAGCGCAGAGCACAGCTCAACTGCCTGGCGTAGAAAGTCAACTTGAAGAAACATTAAGCTATTGATGAAAATATTATCTTATTGAAGAAATATTCTTGAAGCCTATGAGAATGAATCCTAGATACCGGTTGTCTTTATAATAAAGAAGTTGGTTTTTGTAAGGGAGGTGCTTCTTGCCAGTAGTGACGTAGTCAAGTCTAAAGCTGTCGCCACCTACAGGCTGCAGATACCAAAAAAGTGAATTTTTGTGGTATTTTTTATTTGTTCCTCATGTTTTTTGCACAAAGACATTGGTGCAAACCGAATTGGAGCAGAATTTTTCTACCGCAGGTAGCATACGTTCAAGCACACATCCAAGCTTTTTCAGTCGTTATCGAAGAAACAGTCAGATGCATCTATGCTGCAAAAGTTTTTTGGGGGTTTCCTAGCAACACTTCAAAGCAAACAGCGTTTAGCGCTCCTCAAAAACCTTCGGCGTCCAGCATGTTGCATGTTCAGATGCAACAGCAGTTGCATGTTTAGAAGTTTTTTCTGAAGTCTCGCTGCTGATTGAGTCAGTCGTGTCGCGAACTGGCGAGCTGTAGCATATATGCTTTGCTCTTTTCCAAGTATTCTAAAATACTTTGAATTTCAGCTAAAACGCGTCAGTTTCGTCAAAAAAATGTGTCGCAAAAGACTATTTATGCCATATCAGTGGAAATATCATTGACGGAGCAGGACTATGTAGGCGTTTTGAAAGTTCACCGTAAAAATTTGCAAGTAAATGTACGCGTTTTCTACTCTTCGGAACTACGTCTTTCTCCGTCATCCGCCATGACTTGTGGCTGAAAATCTTATTCGTTGGTGTCGTTGTTTCTGGTGTGTTCCCGCTGTTATATAACCAGGCCGCTGAAAGGGTGTGCCAAGGAAGTTTGTCTCTGTGATCCTTGAGTATCGATGTTCTTTTTCAGTCTCTGCTCTATTCCAAAGCTCTGATGCGAGGTCCAGAGCTGGAAGCTTTGCACAAAGCGAACGTGAACGAATGTGATAGGTTGGTCGAGAGGTGGACATCGGAAGATTGCATCAATGCGATTATGAAGTTCTTTTCTGACAAAGGAAAGGCCTAATTGCTTGATAAGACCGACAGAAGGTCATTCGAACTAATTTTCATCAGTGATACTTCATTGTCGACTGGCTGGTTGAATTGCGATCGGCATTTCTCTTTCAGAAAAAGAGATGTCGAATGACGCACCTCGTTCTTCCTGCGATAGGGATGCAATTTATCTTTCAACGCAATCGTTTTTTCGCTGACGTCGTTTGCTTTTTCCCTCCGTTCGTTTTGAGAGAGATAACATGTGTCGGTTGGTCGGTGTCAGCAGTACAGAAAATAGATTTGTTGAAATTGAACGTCGAAACATCAGGACGCAGGCCACTCGCAGAATCACACCAACGCTGTTGGTTGTCGATGCTTTGCTTTCTGCAAATTACTGCTGCACACGTCACTGCGTTAAATTTTTGTTTTTCTCACATTTTTAATCCTGCACTTATTGGGAGGAAAATTAAAAACTATGAAAAAAAACTTGGTCAGCAAAAAATAACTTGTCCACAGAGCGGAAAGAAACTACAAAGTAAACGTTTTTTTTGCAAAATTTAACTTTACAAAAGTCTTATCCTAGGTTTCAAATTGCTCGTTAACCATCGTACAAACAACACCCCAGATGCTCTGCTTTTGGTTCAACTGATTCATTCTTATATGACGTGAAACCATTCGTGTCTGTATTCTGTTCCTTTGATACTGAGTTCACTTCCACTCACGCATTGGTTCAGTCGACACGTCACGTGATCTCTTCTGTCACGCACTAGTTGTTTTACTGGATTCAAAGTTGACGCAACATAGACTGCAGCCAGGTGTGGGGTCCGTTGACACGTTGGATGGTCCGCTACTGTTGTGACGTGCGGAGTGTGTTCGTTGATCTGCAACATTTCACGCTCTGTTGAGTAGCGTCAAAATTTGAGATTATTTTTCTGTTCGTTTGAAGCTTTCTACTAACGTTGTTTAGTTTTATTTCACCAGTTTGTTCAAGTTACAAAAAATTCCAGTATATTTTAAAATTTTAAATATTGTTGCGTTCCTCACTCTTGCTTGCTGGAGCGTTTTGCAGTGCGTATTTTTGCGCCTCGCAATTTCCATGCGTATTTTATTCCAAATGATGATATTTTTGTGTCACGGGTGAAAAAAATATCTTGGTTTTAATGAAAAAAGCAAGCGACGATTGCTGTTAGAGTTACTCACGTTTGTCTGACCCTGAGAATACACGAAAATATTCACCGCCCGCACACTCGCAACCACGTGACGAGCTTGCACACGTTTTGTCTGGATGTTGTGATTATGAGCTGGAAGCTTCTGTCATTGAATTGCTAGCTGAAGAAAACGTGTGATTCGGCCAGGATATGCATTGCCGGCTGCTGAGGGTGCTACAGTCAGTACTCTTCTCTTCGAGTGGTTTGCCAGATCTTCTCTAGCACTAGCTGTTGCACCATTTGTGCTGGAGCGTCAGATGATGAAGGCCTTGGCCTGTGTTGCCAAGTGTTGTAAGATAACCCCACATGACCCGTGGCATCTCACGGTTGAGTGATAGTGAAGTTGCCGGCTAGCGATTGGACGGTCGCGTGATGATAAAATTGTTGCCTGTTATACGATGTCAGTCGCTGTTATACGATGATATGAATAAAATATTTGACCGCAGGCGGCGCTCTTCACTTTGTCGCCGACATTTATACCTCAGGCGCAGTCGTCTCACCTTCCTACCCGTGCTTTTACTCAGGTATAGACATGCAGCTCAGTGTTCATGTATTTGCCGTATATGTATGTATATGTATTTGTTCATGTATATGTATTTGTTTGTTTATGTATGTGTATTTGTTCATGTATTTGCATACACACTGGCTGCAAACACCTGATCAACCCCTCCCCAGTTGTTATCTGCCATGGGTGATGTCACAGACGAAGACGATGCTGTGTGAATGTCGAAGTTGTTTTGTTTTCTCCGCTAAAGAGTTTCAGAAAGTCGTCACGGGAGTAGGTGATTGAATTTTTCTAAAATTCCTAAGTAAGCTTTCGTTTTCAGGCAACCTGAAATACTTAGATCCCTTTTGGGCGCCCGCAGGTGCAAGAAAAATCTCACTTAGTGTCTTGCGGAACTCTACCTCTGTGCGTTTGAACTTCACGCCGCTACATGAGAATTAACGTTGTTGGTTTTCACGCGAGGTTGCTGCTAATCTTCCGTCAATGGGTTAATATTTAAACTCCGTAAGTCAATGCGCACTGATGCTGTTTGCACCTGGCAAGAAGTTAACGCTGTGTCAGTCCTGACAGACTTAGCTGTACGGCTACGTGTGTCTGCAACTGAAAGATTTTATTTCATTGCTGAAGTGGTCTTTTGTTAATGTTTATTCAGCTTTGCCGGTTCGATCTAAGCGCGTTTTAGTTTTTCACGACAGTACAGGATGATTTGCAAACGGGGTCTGGCTGTGAACAAAAGCTTGTTACTCTTTCAGCCGATATTTTGGTTTTGATGAACCGAAGGTGATAGTTGATTTGAAGTAGGTTCTGTTCTTCAAGAGAGAAACAACAATCTGCAGTTGGAAGATGGCGAGCCGGGTTCCTGTGGTTTTGCTGGAAAAACATGACAACTACGCCGTCATTCGCTTCAACAGACCTGAGAGAAAGAATGCGATTAATCGTGAGGTGAGAAATCAGTCGTACGTGCATTTGTTGGCGTTTTCTTGCACCAGGTCTTTTATGTCAGACGTTCTTGATGCTCTTTATTTGTATTGCTTAATATTGGCGGAACGCTCAAAAACATAAGAAACTTTACAACAAAACCAATTATGTTTTTTCGTAAAAATGTTGTAGTGCATTTTAGTGTTTGACTTCAAATTTCTTATTTGTCTGAGTCATTAAGGTTTTCAATGCAAAGTTTCATTTTTGAAGTATGGGCGAAGATTTTTAACATGATATCTGGCAGATTTGCGTTTTTGATCTCGTGATTGCCTGAAAGTATGTGGCTCAAGATTTTTTTCCACTGAATTAACTGCAGTGCTGTCATCTCAAGTATAACAAGATATTTTTCTGAGTTGCTTTTTATTTCATGACATACTCCCACAGACAATTCATCCAGTCCTGTCGCCACGGGGGCTTTGGTGGGGTTAGCCCCCCCAAATTGAAATATGAAACATAAATCAGTGGAGTTTTTGTCAAATTTTGGAATGTAAATCCCCCCTATTAAAGACTTTCTGGTGACGGTTCTGAATTCATCTCACGGCATCTCTGTTTGTGTGATGACGCAGATGCAAGATCTGATCGGTGGTCATTTGAACGACCTTGCTGATGACGCGTCGGTCAAGTTCGTCGTCATCACCGGAAACGGTGATTACTTCACGAGCGGAGCTGACTTCGCGTCCGAAAAGAACTACGGGCGAATGAAGTTCAAGCTGGGGTCAGTTTGAATTTGACTGTCCGCGTAGAAATGGTTCCTGTTTGCAAAATGACAAACCGCAAGTAAAGTCAGAAGAAATATTTACGTTCAATGTGTCAAATTTTAGTTTGACCTCGACCCAAGCTGCAGTAATTGAACATACTGGTGCTGGGTTATGTTTTTCGTTTCATGTCGTTTTTGCTGCTGGAAGCCTGTTACTGTGGTTGTGAGTGTTGCTGCAGACACTGGCCAGTCTGAGATTCCTGTGTTTGTTACGAAATAAAAAGAATTGTTGGATTATATCAAAAAAAGCTGCAGTTGAAAGAAGTCCATTCCAAATAACGCCAAATTTCCTACGGTTTTCGAGTGTTTATTCTAATGTTGGAGAACTCCTGCGTAAGTTTTGAGATATACGTCAACGGTGTCGAAATTGCTAATCGAAAATATTTAACTAAAAACATTTTCATGTTCGTCATATAGGCTGTACACGTATTTCAATATCTGGTCTTGCGGCAAAAGATATGTAAACCACACGCAAGTGACGAGTTTAAACTTCTATAGAGCTAATATATGACCCATTTTACTTGCATTTCTACTACAGTATAATGTTTTGACGTTGCATATGTCACTTAATTCAGAATGTACCCTCAAGCGTTGATGAAATTCCCGAAACCCATCATCGCCGTTGTCAACGGCCCGGCGATCGGAGTGGGGGTGACGACCCTTGCGTTGGTGGACGTGGTTTTCGCTTCCGACAACAGCACATTCCAGACGCCGTTCTCCAGGGTTGGAATTACTCCCGAGGCGGGTTCGAGCCACACCTTTCCCCGATTGATGGGGTATGCAAAGGTGTGGCTAGTTGCATTACTGTTGCAAACAATGTTCGCAGTGGATGCGCAAAATACTTTTACCTTTTCCTGCACATTCCTGATCATCAGCTACTAGCTTTTGTTGTCCTCTCACGTTAAAAGCAGGGTTGCGGAGCCGGAATCGGATTCCCAACAACACTAGGAGTCGGAGTCGGATTTTTTTGTTCGACTCCGCGTCCTCAAGTCCAATTGGATCATTTTTACATCACACTCATAAGTTGGGAATCCCTGCTTTAATGGTGCAATTTCTTTTGAAAATTTTGTTGAAGCAGACATTTCTTGCCGTACACCATGATTTCCATTGATTGCTAATTGCTACAAAATTATTAACAGCCAAAATTCATTCCCTTTATGTCGGAGTGGGAAATTTTGGAAGGGTTGGAGTCGGATATTTTACTTCCGACTCCGCAGCCCCAGGTTAGAAGCTTCAAAAACTCTTCTACTAAGGTCTAAACTCAAGACGAGCTGAACCTATGCACAAATGTTTCTCATGTGTTTAAGGCGAACGCAATGTTGTTGTTCAATCAAAAACTAACGGCGCACGAAGCGTTGGAAGCTGGTTTGGTTTCCGAGGTCTTCCCTCAGCAGAGGTTTTGGTCAGAGGTGCAGAAGAGAATCGACGAATATCGGGATTTGCCTGAAAAGGTTTGTATCTATATCTTGGTAGCGAGTGACATGGTTTAGATTTTCTTTAATTGATGAAACGCTGTTTTCGGTGCATGTCACAGGAAACAGTGCTGCCGTTGAAAGCTGAGAACGTCACTTTGTTCGAGCGTTTCACGCGATGAAGCAAACTAGCACGCTGTCTTTGCCGACTTTTATCAAGGGTTGGGGTTATTCAGCGAAGTTTTAAGCTTTTCGACAATTGCACTATATGTTTTTTCTTTTGCAAAAATACTGTAAGGCAGTAAAACTTTTGCATCGGAACATTTGAAATTTTCCCATTTTTCTTCGAAAATATCTCAAAATCTGTGACAAATCTGTTGCGAATAGTCTGATGGTTTTTTCAACTCATTACAAGAATGTTCAGCTTTGTTTTTTTTTCTGTAAATTTAATTGCTGCCGAATTTCAAAATTTACTTCAAAAGAGCCATTTCTCAAAATGAAGTTAAACTGCTTTTGCATTCATTAAAATATTATTTAAGAATTGCTCGTCGCAGGCAAATTATGCACCAATCTCGTGTTCAAGTAGATAGGGGCATTGATTCGTTGCTTCAGTTTTTGTGAATAAAATGCTTGAAGCATCATCCTCCTCACAGACTGATCGGAACTTGTTTTCATAACTCATTGCAATTTCTTCGTAGCAAAGGTTGAAACGTTGAAGGGAAATATCTCACTTTATTGACTGCCATGTGACATTTGGCGCTAGGATCATCTGATATAGAGTTTTATAACTGTTGTCACCATTCGCGTTTGGTACGACACCTGTCTCGAGAAGCAACACGAGTATGGTACCATGGGTACGCCTACCACAGTAGCTTGCCACCATGACTTCGTATCACATTTTTGTCGTAAGAAAGTTCTTACGACGAATTGTTTGTCGTAAGAGACTTTGTAGCGACAAATCGTTTTTTTTGTGCGAAGTGTCTCTGTGACATTTCCATGGTGATAAGTCCGTGACTGCCATGGTTTGGTGGTCACGATATTTTAGGGAGTTCTACCCCGAAACCCCTCCCAAGTAAGATAACGTACGTATCCTCGAAACACTACGGCTCAACGTTTCACGGTGCCTTAACGCTGGCTGGGTTAGTCAGTGGATGCTTATAGCTTTGCGAGCCCATTTTTCGGGTTGGAGGTTCTATTTACGAGTGAGAAAATGCTTACTTACAACGAAAGCGAAACCTCGCCGCCATGACGCACTAGCTTTCTTGCATTGAGATGGTAGCGCTACCGATACAGAACTTGGCGTCTTTGCCATAAAGTTCCATTAGCAATTTGCCTTCACTGTCTTCATACAGATTTTACGTTTGTGTTCGACGCTGTAGACTTCGTTTGTAGCATGTAGAATCAAGCTGACAACGGACATGGCCTGTTTCAGAGCCTGCTGTACGGGAAGCGCCTCATCAAACAATCAGAGTCGGATAAGTTGCGGGAGGCGTTCGAACGCGAGATGGAGCGACTGAAAGAGAGGTTGAATTCGGGGGATGTTGCAATTCAAGCTAAAAAGTTCGCGCAGCAGAGGCAGAAGATTCGAAATGCGCGGAAAGCAAAACTTTAGCGATTATATTTCTGCTGTGCACGTGTCGTCATCCCCTCATTAGACTCAAACCGGTCGGTCACATGTAATGGACATGAAGAAGACCAGCTTATTCGTCGAGGTTACCACGTGATGTCATGCATTGTTGATCAGTCACCACGTGATGTCATGCATTGTTTATCAGTCATCCGTCATGCCCCGGACCTTGCTGACAGCTGAAGGAGCTAACGACTCGCTTCGCGCGTATCAACAACTTTTCTGCAAGTTTCAAAGTCTTTATTGATCTCGTCACTACCCAGGTCCCGAAAGACGCCAGAATAAGGGTTGTACGACGATAAAGCAACAAGCGTTTTTGGTTTATACGAAGTACATTGCGTGAAATGGACTTTGTTGAAGGTTATCGTCTTAAAAAGCAAGCAGTGTCTTTACATTTCAAAATCTTGAAACAACGAACATCAATTTGTTGAAAGTGAAGTGCAAAGTTTATCTATTTCGGGTTCCGCTCTGCTGACGAGTATTTTGCAAAAGGAAATTTGAGCGAAGTTTGTTTGGTAACAAGCCGAAGGTTTCAAATAATATTAGGAACGTTTGCGAAAAACACTTGCAACCTTGTTTTATTATTTTTTGCTTCTTTTACTTCATGCTGTGCTTGTTTTGTTTACTTCATGCAATTTTCGGTTCTGCAAAATCATCGAAGATAGAAGTTAAGTATAAAACTTTCAAGTAGGTTAAAAGTTCCTTAATATTTCATTTAATGAAAACCAAGCAATGAAATACTTTGAACCTCGTTTGTGAAGATAGCTTTTCAACAAATTGATAAAATACTTTTTACAGGAAGACACATGTAGCAGAGGTTGGTAACTTTCGTACAAGCCTTGAAAGTCTTTTTAGTCAAGAAAGACTTTCGTGTTGGTCATCCGGCTGTTACATGTCACGTATAAAGCAGCCTTCCACGTGCTAGTGTCTTGTCACGGGCACCGTGCACAATTCTGGGGGTCGGATATGTTTGTCGAAATGATAAGCAAAAGCAAGGCCATCACTGTTTGCCCCCTAGCTGTTATTGACCCCCAGCTCGTCTGCCCAAGATTGTGAGCATTTAAAATCAGTGAAAACACCTTGTTCAAATATTGTTGTGTGGGTCTCCATTGCCACTTTGCCACTCAATATTGTCGTTATTTTCAATTTATCCTTATAGTTTGAATGAACGAAAATGAGGGAGATGAGAAGCAAATTAGACATGCTTGTTGTTCGTTGATATATTTGGTGTTCTTGGACATGTTTGGTGTTTTGGATATACATAGCCGTAGGGGGGCAAAAATGTTTGAGGGTGCGAAACATTTTTGCCCCGAAGCAAAAGTCATGTGCACCCCGATTTTTTTTCAAACTGGACAAAAAATTTTGGAATTACTGCTGCGTACACTTTCCAAGAACTATAAGCTACGCTGGCAATTCCTATTTTTTCAAAAATATAACTACGTTGATCTGAAAGATTTATACGAACCTTCGTGTAAAAAGAGCGAATTTTAAATTCTTTGTATGAAACATTGGACGATTTTTACCGACTTTTGTCCGATTTGTCGCGAACTTGTAATGTGTGAGGGTGCGACTTCCCCCCTTACACCCCGGTCTCCTACGACTGTGGGGACACGCTTGGCCTTCTTGAACACGTTTAATGTTGGTGGCCATGCATAGTAGTGTTGTGCGTATGACAGCCTGTCGCTGGTGCCTCGGCGCTTTTGTTCTTCACACTATGAATGAGCTTTGAAATGGAATCTCTGCCATTTTGAATTTCTGCAGATGTTGTAGCAAAGATACGCTGTTTGCATTTCCATCATAATTATGTGATTGAAAGAAAAGAATGTTACATAATATCTAGTGAAACTAGTCGGCTCTCGATTGAATTGGTGCACTGTTTAGTCTATGGTGTTGGTATATGTATCGTACTGTTGTGCGTGAATGGCAAACTATTTTCGTAGAAGTTTTTTTAACGAAATGTTTCTCAGTGTTTCCGGACTTTGTAATTCAAACTCCTTTTGTTTTAATACATTTGTCGGATTTAGTTGAGCTTGCGTTTACCGGTTGATTACTTGCTTTGTCTGCAAGCACTGATCTCTTTGCGATACGTGAACGCGACCAAAGCCATTATTCGCCTTTGTATCACACGTGTTGTTCCGCTAGAATTGAGTTTATTTATTTCTGCAGATTGTGTTTTCAGCCCAAAACTGTTGCAATTTTTGTGCTATTTCGTGACGCAAAACAAATTAATATATGTTTGAGTAAAATCGTTGCGTTCTTAAAAAAGTCACACTGGTTCGAGGCAATAAAATGTTTTAAGTTGTTTCGTTATTAGCGGCAGGCCGGAAAAACTAACCCCTGCAAATGCTTCTATTGCTTTTCGAGAAACTTCCGTGAGCGATCCACACGGGAACGCCGCTGCAACTGGTTCACCATCAAGTTCTTTATAATGAATGCGTGCATTTCTTTCAGCGTGCTGCTCGGGTCGTGATTTAATACAGTAAAAATAGGAACCTGTTGCTTACATGATAGAAGATAGGACTTGCACCGAACCATGACTCGCGATTCGCAGCCTGTGTTGGTGGAGAAGCTTCACGACTACGCTGTGATTCGATTTAACAGAGCCGAGAGGAAGAATGCAATACTTGAGAAGGTGCGATCCGCTTAAGTTTCTCTGCAGTGGCACGAGTTGGTGCTTGGATATTCACGCTCAACCACAGCTTGTTTGCTGCTTTGCGGTGGTCACCGCAGCGAAGTATGAGTTTATTTTTGGTGCAACTGTTTAGACCAGTGTTTCTCAACCGTGATTCAGAGAGCTGCATGCGACCCCCAAACACCCTTTCTGCGGCTCTCAGCAGTCTTTCAGTAACACTTCCAATATTTTGTGGAACAGACTTCGTGTGTCAATTGACTTGCGTTAAAATTTTTTACAGCGGCTCTCCAACAAAATCGTAGGCCTTTGGTTTCCTTCAGCGAAAAGATTGGGAACCACTGGTTTTCAGACAAATGTGACTGTTTTGTATCTGTCTGTAATACCTCAACGTATTAGCTCCGCGCTTCAGTTGTCATTTAAATATTCACGCTCGTTTCGTTGAAGTGAACAGTGGCGTCGATGCATTTCAGAAATCCTTCGTCTTATTTCCCTTCGCTCGAATTTTGTCTCGCAGCCTCTGTTCTTTGATCTCTGAATGAAATAATCGGGATGGCGCCACCAGAACATCGATGATCAGTGCATTTGCTGTGTGTTTGTTACAGATGTTCGGTATGATCGCTCGGTTTCTAAACACTTTAGCTGTTGACGATTCGACGAAACTTGTGGTGATCACAGGGAATGGTGATTACTTCACAAGTGGGATGGACGTGGGAGAGCACCCGCCGGGAGAAACAAAACACCTGAGCCTGGAAAAGTTTAGGTTTGTTGGATCTCTTCTACATCTTTTGATGTTTGACTATCGTCAACTTAACACAACAGATGGCTGAAACTAAAAAGTTTTCTTCATGTTTTATGTTGTAGTAGCTCTCAAATTTCCGGGTTGGAAAAGTTCGATTACTTAATATTAATTTGAAAAATGCTTAACCCACTTTGGTTCAGATCCATGCGATTGTGTACAGTCGTGGCCAAACGTTTAAAACCAAACAGAGGAATTTCATAATTTTTTGATCCCGTAGCGTAATGAAAGTACACAGGTGTTTCCTATCGATAATTTTCATAGATAGCCGTCATATTTATATATTATTATCCATTTTACATCAAAAATATCAACATTCAGTACTTTGTATGTCCTCCTTTGGCCTCTAACACCGCCCTGATCCGTCTCGACATGCTCTCGATGAGGTTTCGGCACAGCTCTGTGGGCATGTCGAGAACCCAGGATGACTTGATGGTCTTAATAAGCGATGGAAGACTGATTGGATGCTTCTCAGCAGCCCTGTTCTTCAGTTCTGTCCAGAAATTCTCATTTGGATTAAGGTCCGGGCTATTTCCCGGCCATTCCAACAATTTGATATCTTTCGTCTTGAGAAAGTCCGTGACGATTTTTGCCTGATGACATGGCGCCCCGTCGTGCATAAATATTTCGCAATTATGCACTGCCATGTGTAACTCCAACTTCTCTTTCACCAATTCCAGATATTTTTTGCCATTCATGGTGGTCCCGGGATCGAGGAAGGCCGGCCGTTCCTTGGGTTGAAATCGCTCCCCAAATCATCACACTCTGCTGGTGTTTCATGGTTTGCTGTGTGAATCTTTCATTGTACAGAATTCCTGGTGGTCTCCTCATGGTTCTCTTCCTCGAGGCAAACTGCTGAATTGTTGTTTCGTCGGAAAACAAAACTCTGGACCATTGCTGGCTTGTCCAGTCCTTGTATTTTTTCGCAAACTGCAAGCGCTTCAACTTCATTGCAGGGGTCAGTCTTGGTTTTCTGGCCGGTTTCCGTGATTTGAGGCCAAATTCTTCTGCTGATTCTCGAACCAGTTTCCCATGTTCCGCTCGAATCTTTTTAGCTGAAAACGAAGGAGACTTCACGACACATCCTTTTATCAAAATATCGTCTCGTCGGGTGGTTTTCCGTGGACGACCGCTCCTCTTACAATCTGAATAAGATCCACAATTCTTGAACTTGACCACTGCCTGATGCACTTCTGTTTTACTGACTGCAAGGCGTTCACTTATTGCGCGTTCAGTGTATCCTTCCTGGCGTAGAATCACGATCTGAGCTCGCTGTGCCTCAGAGAGAGACCGTTTCTTACCCGTTCTGAGGCAAGAAAATAACGACGAAAAAACAAAAAAAAACAACCTCACTGCTGAATGGTTGACTGTTTATGACTTGAAACAGTCTCTTGCGTCACACTATCGCTCACCAGAAAGGATGATCCAATCGCGAATGATTTTTGATGCAATACTGCGGAAAAAGTAGCTTCGCACACAAAAATCGACTTTGGTCTTAAACTTTTGGCAACGACTGTATATGTTGTGGCTAGTTCGGTTTGCAACTTACTTAGTTTCCTTGTCTTTAACATTGATGTAGAAGTCGTTTCAGCGTTTTTCGTACATTATCAAATTTATGCTTCACAATTGTGTGTAAACTACGGACACCAATTACCGAACCAGTCTCCTTTTTCCAATGTTATTGCTGTGGCAGGCGTTTTCTTGTGTATATCTGTGGCTTATCTGGTTTTTCTACTGTTGCTGGTAAATTCCAACCGATTTTGTTGCTCGGCAGATCGTTTATTGAAGCCATTACCAAATTTCCGAAGCCCATTATCGCGGCTGTCAACGGCCCAGCGATCGGATTCGGTGTGACTGCGCTACCGCTGACTGACGTGGTCTACGCCGCAGACAACAGCACTTTTCTGACGCCGTTTTCCAGAATAGGAATTGTGCCTGAAGCCTGCTCGAGTTATACTTTCCCCAAGTTGATGGGATATGCCAAGGTACTGTTGCAATCTCTCCGTTGGCGTTGCGTTGAATGTGCGATTCACCACGATCGGGATGTGCACGAAGAACAACACCCATATATATGTGGCGCGAACAAGCAATAATAGAGTGACAGCGGCGTGTGATGTCTTTTGTTGCTTGCTGGCACAGTGTGAAGCTTTGGGCACTTTCCGCCCGGGTTTTCTGATCATAACAGTACTTACTCTGGTTAACTAGTAGTCTCCGTGATTGTTGATCAGTTCCGATCCGATTTAACTAAGCCTATCCACGACCGATTTTTCAGACCGATCAACTAGACGTTGCATCAGAAAACATTGCTTTTGGGTCGTCACTCGCTGTTACATATCGGACAAGATTTTTGCAAGACGGACTTCATCTACGATTTTTGTTGTTCTCTCATGTTAAAATTTAAAAAACTCTTCTACCAAGGTCTAAGCTCAAGATGAACTGAACCTATGCACAAACGTTGCTCATGTGTTTAAGGCGAACGCAGTGTTGTTGTTCAATCAAAAACTGACGGCGCACGAAGCGTTGGAAGCTGGTTTGGTTTTCGAGGTCTTCCCTTAGCAGAGGTTTTGGTCGGAAGTGCAGAAGAGAATCGACGAATATCGGGATTTGCCTGAAAAGGTTTGTATCTATATCTGGGAATCTAAAGGTTTTCAGACTTTCGTTTTCAACATCAAATTTAAATATTTTCCGAAGACATTTTTCAGCGATAATAACCTGGAAATTGAAGAGGAGTGTAAGAATCATGAATTTTTACTCAAAATATAATGTCAAGCCGTCGTTTTGTCATGCAGGCGTTTGCACGATGCCATGCCAGAAAGTCTCCCCTTTTTTGCTCTGGGCAAACAACGGAAGAAATTTAATTTTTGAAAAAGCATCCATTTTTACGCGTTTTTCCTCTGGGGGGATCCCGGGAGCACTAGTCCTAGGAGGACTCGAAATACCTCACGACTATCAGCAATCTCATATAGTTCTGTTGGCTCCACACCAAAACTGGGCCAAGCAAGGTCGGAGATGTAGTCACTCCACCTGGTCCTTGGACGACATCTGAGCCGCTTTCCCGTGGGTTTAGCCAGCAGGACGCCCCTTGCAAGTCTTTGCTGAGGCATTCTTGACACGTAGCCTAACCAACGTGGTTGGGATCTCCCTTTTCGGGCTAGTGGCTCAACATTCAAGGCTTTACGAATTTTACAGCTGTGCACTTTGTGGCCGAGTGTCGCGTCGTGAACTCTTCGCAAAAATCCCATCTCTGCCGCTTGTACTTGTGATAATTTAGTTCCATTGATTACCTAAGATTCATGACCACAGGTGATGATCGAGGCAAAGACCGATTTGAAAACTGACAGCTTTGCGGATTTTGAAAGCTCCCGTTTTGTCACCACAGAGCTGTAAAGCTCATGCAGGACTGCGTTTTCCTTACCAATCCGTGTATCAATCTCCTTGTTCCGTCTACCGTGATTACCAACCCAAGGTAGGCTACTTGAATTCCTCCACCTGCTGCAGTGTATTGCCACTTACTTGCAGCATACACTGACTTAGGTTTCTTGAGAGATATAACACCTCAGTCTTTTCAGTGCTGGTTTTCATTCCGGCATGGATGTACGCAACTGAAAACCGATCATGCGCATGCTGAAGGCCCTGTTCGGAAGATGTTAGCAGCACCAAATCTTCCGCAAAAAGTAAGTGGTTGATTCTGCAGCTCCAACAATGACATCCTCGTCGATTCGGCTGTGATTGTCGATCCATTTCAAACAGACTATGAAGAGGAGTGGTGACAGCATACACCATCGTCGCAATCCAACACCAACGGTGAGCGGTTGTTATTTACCTCCGCCGATACGGACGCAAACTCCTCAGCAGGAATACAGTGACTTGGCGGCCTGTAACAGGCGGCCGTCAACACCGAACTCCCGCTCCTCAAAGCTTTTCACGAGGAACCCGGTCGTTTACTTTCTTGGTGTCGACAAACATCTGTAGACGTTTTTGGCATACTCCCAGGATTTCTCTGATTTATCAGAGAGTGAAAATTTCGTCTTTAATGCTACGGCCGGGCAAAAACAGCACTGGGTATCGTCCAGCTTGGGTTCAATTATTTCGCGGCATCTTTCAAGGCACTTGGCATACACTTTTCCAGAGAGGCTAAGGAGAGAGATACCCCGTGCATTCTCTCTTGTCTCCCTTCTTGTGTATGGGAATGACCACACCAGTTTTCCAGTCACTCAATGCACTTGACACACATGAGTCAACCACAGAACTCGTCGATTCAAGGCTTTGAGCAATTCAGGTGGATGTCATCACAGCCAGCAACCTTCCCAGCCTATAGTGTTTTCACAGCTGCGAATACTTCACCTGCAGTGACGGTATTTTCATCCGCCAAATTTACCTCGTGTGCGTTCGGTGGTGTGATAGTGACTGTGTTCAAAAGGTCTTTGAAACACTCTCTCCATCTGCCGAGAATCACCCCCTCATTGCTCAGCAAGACACCATTTCGGCATTTAATGCATCTAATATCGTGAGACTTCTTGCCGCGAAGACGTCGTATAGCTTGCCAGAACACTTTGTTTGCTTGTCAGTAATTTCAATCCAGTTTAAGTCCGAAATTCTCCCAAGATTGCATTTTGTTTTTTTTTCACCGTGAGTGCAGCGGACATTCGCGCCTCTGCGTACCTCAAGTGCAAAGAAGAGGCGGCTTTATTCTGAAGCGAGGCCTTGTACGCTACTTTTCTCGAAGAGCATCTTTCACCTCCTGGTTGCAACCGGTGACGTGGAAGCGGCTATTTCGTCAACCGCTTCCACCAACAAAAAACTGATATCGCACGTTCATTCAGACCTAGTGCAACTTCACCGTTTAATCCACATTCACATCGGGAAATGGACGAAACTTTTTCGCCAAGTTGCTCTGCAAGGCAAATAACGTATGCGGGAGCGGGAGAATGTTTGCGCTTCCACAGAAAAAGGACCGCTTCCAGCTGCCGCTTCCACATCCCTGGTTCCAACACGGGGTTACTTTTTGCCAGTATTCGCCAGACCGAGTCGTTTCCGTCCGCGCCCCCGAGCAGCAGATAGACGGGGTTTATTTTCGAAGCGTTGCTGATCCAAGTCAGTGGCGCGATTTTTTCGTCTTGTTCAATTCGCAAAATGTCCGTTTTCATAAACAGCCACACTATTTGCACTTCCAACATTCTAGATTTAATACCGTAGATATATATATCGCATAGCCCTTTCAACGCTTGAAACGCTTCACTGTTTGTGTGTCAGCATGGTTGCGCAGTTGCTCGCGCTTAGTGCGCAACAAAAACATTTGCTCAGTATCGAAATTTCTTCGAGGGAACACTGGATGTCTGTAACCGGTTACTGGTTATACGCTTCAGAGCTTGGTATACGGGAAACGCCTGATCAGAGAAGCCGAGATTCAAAAACTGTTGGAAGCGAATCGTATGGAAATGGAGCAAACGAAAGAAAGATATTATTCAGGGGATGTCGCTGTTCAAGCCCAGAAGTTTTTTCTGCAAAGAAAAAGGATTCGTGAAGCAAGAAAAAGCAAGCTTTAGTCGAAACTCGCTCTAGCGAGGTTCATTAAACAGCGCCTTCCGTCTTTGTGTGGCCAGCAAAAGAAAAAAAGAACACGATAATTTGTTTAAATCATGCATCCCAATCCTAGGCATAGCGTGTCCTTAATCGCCTGCGGTAGAAAAGGATTCCTAGTCCTGTTGCAACTAATCTAGGATCATGTGAAGCATATGGAGCGTCTTTCGTAAGCGCTACCATTTATAAACAAGCAAGAGCCTCTGATCTCTTCCCAGGTATGTGATGCGCGTTTTTTCTGATCTTGAAAAAACTGAGATCGTGTTTCACGATTCTTTTGATTTTGCTAGTCGATGCAGCTAAATTTTCACTGAACTAAAACTTAACAAAACGTGCTCTATTTGTCGCAGTGTCCAGTTTCTCAAATTTATCGGTGTCCCGCCTGGGTCTGCTTAATGTGCTAAATTACATTACATTGCTGCCTGTTGTCGTGTTTTTGTTTTTTTTTTATTTACGCGTTGTGCGTCTTTTATGTTGCGTTTTGTTTACGTTTGTTTACTCTTGTTTATGTGTCTTTTGTTTTGTGTGTGTTGCGTTATTAGGGGCTTGATTCGATGACCTTGCGGTCCCTCGCCCCAATAAATACCTTCCTTCCTTCCTTCATTGGGGGTTAGAACTTGAATTTCATGGCGTTTTTTTCCTTCATGTCCTAAATTCTTGGGATCAAAACACGTTTAATCAGACGTTTTCGAAACGTTCGTTAACCTCTCGCTTTGAAATGTTTGGCAACGCATGGCTGGAGCTACATGTCGTCCACTTCCATGTTGTTTACACCTTGGGACAGGCTGCTACGGTTTCGGAAAGTTACATCTGTATACCATGACGCAACACCCGTATTTGCGATATAAAAGGATTTTTACGCTGTCACATTGTTGATTAAAACGTTGAAAGATTGGATCCCTTAAAAGCATACACTTATTCCAAAGAACCATCAGAGGCCGTAAACATTGACGAGCAAATGCAATGCTTGCGCTGTGGTGCGCCAATAGTGTTAGCTGTTGTGTTGCCGACGTCATCGAAATCAGTGCCGTAATGTTCGTTGCAGCAACGTGGACGATACTGTGTTGATGTCTTTTAATTGAGTAGCCATGACAGTGTTTTTCAACGTAATTTTTCTCGACATCAGATAAGCACGTTGCAATCAGTTTAGCTGGAAATGTCGCAGTCGAGAAATTATACGCTGGCCCCGACAGTTTCTGTATGTGTTCCATTAACACATTGTTTCTGTGTTCCATGAACACAGTTCGGCTGAGTTCCGTGAGTCACGTGTTTGTGACGGCGCTCAGTCACCTTGGCAACGTACTTTAAGCTAAGCGAAACTCTGTCATTAGGAAATTTCTGTGCATTCTGCGCTCTAGAAACGTTGTTGTGGACATTTGTCTACATCAGCCCTGTCCCACCCGTGGGCCGCATGCGGCCCAGTTTAGGTTTTCGCTCTAGTAAAATATGCTAGATACTGACAACCTGTCCTTTATTTTGAAAATCTTGAATTTGACATTTTTGATGCAGGTGGTCCTCAGTGCCACTTCATCACGTCTGTTACCATTGCAGTTAGAATTCGAACGTTTTCAGTACATTAGCTTAAGCCAAATTTAGTTTGCTAAGATCAAAGTAAACCATTCAATGCGCGGCCCTCATTAATATGTCATTCAACGTTCGGCCCTGGTCAAGGCAGTGACATATATTTTGGCTCAGTAAGCAATTAGGGTTGGACATAGCTGGTCTACATGCACCGCGGGTGTGAAGCCTGCGCGCACAATGTCGCATTCAAAGTAAATTCAATGTTGTTGTAACCAACCCAAGTTCCGCATGGTGCCGCTGAGTTGCTGTGGAATAAGGCCCGGGACGTTTGCCCCCCCGCAGTCCGCTGAATATCCCCAAAAACAAGTTTCGTGTTTGTGTATGGGGTGGTGCAGAAACCGAACTACATGTATTTTTTCATTGCAACGTTCACGGCACAGCTCGTGTAGCAATTTATATAAAATATTCGAGGAATTCTCGTCAAATGGACTTTGTGAACGCCTTGAGCGTTTCGGCCACAATGACTTGTTGCGATTATTTATACTTAGTGTGCCTGATGCGTCGATCCCTATTATTACAGTTGCTGTATTTTTTCTATTAATATGTTGTTCGTTTTCAGAGGTGATCCTGGTGCAGTATGTGCAAAAATTTACTGCTTATAATGTTGTTATGCTGCTGCTTGAAATATTTCACTCTGAAAACAGTTATTGTTTCCGCAGATTTTTTATTAAAATAGTTTTATTTATGTACGCAAACCTAATTGGTGCTGCTGTAAAAAGACAAATGTCTGTGCAATACCTTTTGAAGAACAAGCATGGCGAAAGCGCGATCGTGACAGTATTTTACGAAAACGGAACGGATCCTTCGAAGGTGAGTTGAACGGGTATTTTAGTTGCGCGATGAAATGCGCAAGGCTTTTCAAGTGTGTTTTTAGTTTGTGTCGATTTCCCACCGAACGAAACCAACGCTACCAGACAGTCTAACGTTTTTACACACACGTGTGGTTTGTAACAGTCGTAGTCTTGTTAAGAACCTGCGTTGCGCAATTTGCTTGAAGATGATTGTGCAGCTGGAAGTTACGAAGTCCTTTCTGCGGTTTTTGCTTTTTTGTAAAGTCGACCTGACTTGTCTTGATCACTGCTATTGAACGTTCTGTTTCAGTCACCGCTGTATTGCAGAGATCGCGCGAGAAAGTTGCAATTACGCTGCACGTGCGAAATAGACGAAGAACTCAAAATGTCTATCTTATAGCATATGCAGATGCTTGACGTTTTTGAGAAGATGATCTGCAAAGGCTGCGAACGTCGAGGCATAGAAATTTTCGTTGCGGCAGAAATAAGGACGACCACAGGCGTACGGGAAGGTATTTTACTGGAGGGGCGGAAAAAATTTGCCCTGAAAATAACAGTTTGTCCTAAAAATAAACAGTATGCCCCGAAGCTAACCTTTTTAATTTAATCCGAAGTGGGCGTGAAACCCCTTGTAAAGATGTTCTATATAGTTCAATTCGTTTGTAACGGCTTCGTATGTAACGTCCATTCGCCTATAACCTTGCATTTTGTTCGGTGCCGTTGCTTTCTACAAATTATGCATTTCAATTCGCTTATAACCTCAATTCGGCAGTAACGTTCTTTATACTGTACAATACCCTGGATGTACCGTTATCGGCAAATTCTGTAGTTACCTTGCTTGTTAACTCAAGGGGGTGAAGTTTCTTGCGTGTTGTGTTCTCCCAGACAAGAAACTTTACGGTAATTGCCTTTACTGGCTGAATATACTGTATTGAAATTTATTTCACCTTACCCTGGAAAACAGTTTGCTGTGAAATTTTCCACTGTATTGAATACATTTCTTACCATTCAGGATTTTTGAGTAACTTGCGCTTGCCCTGAAACACAGAGTTTACCATGAAAATTTTCACTGTATTGAACATACTTTTACATTCTGGATTTTTGAGCAACTTGCCCTTGCCCTGAAAAACAAAGTGTGCCCTAAATTCACTGTATTGAATATATATTTTTTTATCATTCAGGATTTTTGAGCAACTTGCGCTTGACTTGAAAAACAGAGTTGCCCCGAAATTTTTCACTATATTGAAATATTTTTTATCATTCAGGATTTTTGAACAACTTGCGCTTGCCCTGAAAATCGAGTTTGCCCTGAATCCACTGTATTAAATATATATTTTTTATCATTCAGGATTTTTGAGCAACTTGGGCTTGGCCTGAAAAACACGAGTTGCCCTGATATTTTTCACTGTATTGAAATATTTTTATCATTCAGGGTTTTTGAGCAACTTGCGCTTGCCCTGAAAACAGAGTTTGCCCTGAAATTTTTCCATACAGAGCCGCCCCCCCCAACCCCCCGCCTCGTACGCCTATGAGGACGACCCAGCGCTCGACTACCCCGCCAAGCCCAATAAAAGCATGACGTTGAAGCGGGAAGTCACAAACACATCATTTCCGCTGCTCTGTTGTGAATTTTTACGCTGCTGCGTTAACCAGTTAATGCTCGCAAAAATAGCTCTGTTCAGTGTTTGTGTTGCGACCCGAACTTTTGCTGAGAAGCTTGTCCTGTAGCAAGTGCACATAGCTGCACCAAGTCGCTGCCATGACTGCAGCTGCTTCCATCGATCGAAACTCACCGACAACTAACACGTTCTCTCTAAATTTGAAGTGAAAAATCTTTGGCAGAGAAGACTTTGTCCGGGCCATGTCGTGCTATTGTTTCCCAAAATGGCTGTGCTGCTGTTTCGAGATCTGGCTTCTTCACAAGTGCTTGCGTTGATCATCATCCATTCCTTAAGCAATTTCTGTTGGGAATACGAAACTGGTTCTTTTGATGCGGCGGAATTTGCGAGGTATCCGAATTGGCGAAAGGTTGTTGGATACGCGTTGAAAAACTCGGCGATTGCTGTTCTCCACAGTTCGCAATAAAGATTTTTGAATCCGTGGCTGTTTTCACCTGACGGTTTAAAAATTCCCACACAACCGACCCAAACGCAGCTTGCAAACATCCAGGCACCCCTTCCCTGTGATTTTGGAAGTCTTGGAGTTTCTTGCGGTTTTAAACCAAACTTTTGTACGTCCGGTTATTGCAGAACGCGAGGTTAAATGTTCGCGGCTTTTGCATCCCGTTTACCTTTACACGACAGAGCACCTTGAATTATTTTTTTTTCTGGCCAAAAAGACGTGCAGTAAACAAGCATTAAAGAAAAAAAAGTCATTTGCAGCTCATGAAAGTTTCAATGCTGAACTTTTACCCGTCCTTGTGACAAGAATCCACTGTTTAATTCACATGGTTCATTGCCTGCAAATTGTGTTCGTTACGGTTTCCATAAAATAAACCTTTCACTTTTTTCAATCTACTTAGAAGTTTGTGTTCGTGCCAGCAGCTTCAAGTCAGAACTGTTCGCCGTAGATGTTGGACCCTAACTGCGGTTTGTGCTGCAGCCACTCATCCTTATAACCTATATGAATTGGATGGAGTTTCACAGATGAGTCGGCGAGGTAGTTGCAAGCTGCAAGATCAACCGTTTGCTTTTTGTAGACGATTTGTTGCTGCTTGCGTCCCTTGAAAGCCTCCAACATGCGCTTAATCGATTTGCAGCTGCGTGCGACCAAACCGGAATGAAAACCAGCACTAAAAGACCGAGGTACTGCATATCTGCAGAAACCCAAGTCAGGGTACACTGCAAGAAAGCAGGAATACACTCCAGCAAGTCGAGAAGTTCAAGTACCTTGTGGTCGTACAAACGAATGACGGAAGGAAGAACAAAGAAATTGATACCCGAATTGACAATGGAAACGCTGTACTGCTTGAGGTTTATCGTTTTGTGATCACAGGACGACGGGAGCTTTCAGCCATCGTAAAGCTTTGAGTTTTCCAATCCGTCTTTCTTCCGATCCTCGCCTATGAGTCGTAAATCTTGGGAAAATGACCGAAAAGAGAGCTCTTTCAAGTGCAAATTGCAGATGTGGAACTTTTATTAAGAGTTCATGGCTTGACACTTCATCACAAAGTGTGCGAGGCAGTGAAATTCGAACTAGCCGTGCATATCGAACCGCATCCCCGAACAGAGACATCCGAGCTACGATGGCTGGACCACGTGACCAGAATGCCGCAAGAAAGTTTGTCGAGGCGAGTCCCTATTGTCCAGGGAAAGCGGCCCAGACCCCCAATCAGGACTAGGCGGCGCGATTACATATTTGAGCTGGCCTGGTCGCGCCAGGGCTGTGGAGCCGGAGCCAAAAACTTGTATGTGGTGGAGCTGGAGCCTGAAATTGGGGTTCCGTTACCACAGTCCTATGTTTGTGGGGCAAGCTAGTTGTACAAATAGATAGTGCATGGTTTTCGGTTTTTAATGGACCAAGTCATTTTGGTGTTCGAGCCAAAAACTTTATAGACGTCTGGAGCCAGAGCCTGAAATTTGAGTTCCGGCTCCACAGCCCTGGATTGCGCCCAGTTCTGGAACCAGCAAAATCATCAAAGGTTGCTGTGAACTGTGAGGTGCTTCCAGAACTTTTAGAGCTTCTGTTCCCGCGACCCTCCCAAGAGAAAAAACGGGTGTGAAAAGTGAGTGGAATTGAGCAGTTCCAGACAACAACTGAAAACCCCAAACTGCAGTTCGTAAACATCGAGGCCATTCTAAGCGAGATGTTAAAAATCCTGGGGTTGCTGTTAATGTATTAATCAAAATGTACGATACGTCCGGTCATTGCAGGACGAGGTCAAATCGTCAGGACTTTTGCATCCCGTTTACTTTTACACGACGGAACAGTTGAATTTACACGGTCCATTGCCTGTTTTTCATTTGTTTCAACGTCCTCACTAATTTATTTTTTGTTATTTTCGTTGCAGATGTGAAAATCAGCAAAGCACCGCCGTCTCTACGCAACCCGATGTCAACAGTGGTCAAAATTGCCGCAGATCACGGCCATCAACTCATCCGCTCCGCCCCGATACCTCTGCAGTTTCTTCTTGTAGCACCAGCTGTTCTGCAACATTACCCTTCCGTGCGGGACGCATTGCAGAAGAGCGTGCGTAAAGCCGGTTCTTTCACGTCACTGGGCCGATATTTTAAGGTTTTCAGTAATCAATTCTTTTGCGTGTTTTAAGTGCCTGACTGATTTGGCAAAAGGTGTACTTTGAGGCATTTGTGTTGATAAACCCTAAACCGAAAATCTGAGGATGATTAATCGCCCCACACTGTCGCATATTTGGTACGCATCTATATTTGAATGGAGTTGGCATATTGATCGTCTGATTTTTTTATATCCTGCAATTGATTCGCATGTTCCTATCTAACTGTTTCATTGTCAAAGTGTACCACTCCCTCGTTTCATAAAACTGCTCAAAATCAGTGTTTACGTCTTATAACAGAAAGTTGTGCTGCTAAGACAAACATATGAACATTACTTTTTTTCAAAGCTAGTTTGCCACGCGGCCAATCCTGCTTGGCCCTCAAAAAGAAAATATGGTTTGTGATTATGTCGCTGAAATTTAGCGGTGAATCACTTGTTTTTTTATTTTTAAAAGCGTTTTTTTTTCAAAAAACGGTACAGACCACGTCATGTCAAAGCAACTCATGACTTGTGTTTTTTGCTGGATTTCCGAGAATCACTCTATCTTGTAAGAAATGCGTAAAAAAGCTGGATAAATCGCAGCAAACTTTTTTCAAATATCGTGAATTTAAAACATATTCTTATTAACAAAAAGTCTTTTTTCTTGTGATGCATACACGCAAGCCGTTACGAACATTAAGATTTTATATCAAAGAAGACAGTTAATAAAAAATGAAAGAAACAACGATTGACCCTCTGTGAACTCCGCAGATCGAAAGTCATCTTACCTGCGCAGCTTTGTAACATTTCGGTTTTGAAGCAACTGAACATGAGAAAAAAGAAAAACTTACAACAACATCAAAAAGTGGTTACAAAAAGCAAACTAAGAATTGTTTTTTCCATTTCGATCGAAGTTTTTGCGTAACAAGCGTTTATTTTGTATAGAACTCTTCCAGCGGAGACAAAATGTCATCCGAAAACTTGGCCTCTGTGGAAGATGCTAGCAAAGTCACATGGAAAAGATTACGTTTAGAACCAGAACAACCTAGATCATGGCTGGGAAGTTTGAAAACGAAATTCTTCAAAGGAAAAATGTGACGCTGTTTGTTGACGGCTTGTCAAAAAATGTGTCGACTCTGAAAAGGACACCGTAACTTTTTCTTAGCTGTGGTGCGAAAGTTTCGTGAAATGGTCGTTGTTTCCATGTTTCCCGGCCGCTACCTAAAATGATGAACTCGCTTTCACGTTTTTTTGCATTTCTAGCAATATTTCAATTTATGTCAACTGTGTTGTTGTGTGTCGTGCGCGTGCGTCAATTTATTGCCAAATGTGCAAAGAAAATCAGAATATGCACGTGAAGTTTTAAACGAAGCTGTGCAATACCTTTGAGGTCGATTGCTTATTTATAAAAGCGTTAAATACAAACGTCCCTTCACTGCGCGCAAAAAGGTATAAGTGTGCATTGTTTCGTCATGACGTGCGGTCATCGTCACAATGACTGTCCGTGTCGGTCCTACCCAGACCACATGCACTGTTCTGCGTCGCATCATGGTACAGTGTGTTCGGTCCATTTTTACTTAGTCCACTGTAACAACGAGATCGTGCATATACTTCGGAAAGTTTAACTGCCTGTGGAAAAGTAGTTGCGTCCTCAGGCTTGTACATTACATTTATTTGCTCGTGCACTGGTTGACGTCACGTCCGCCTCTCCAGTGTCCGCGCACTGGTCTTTGGTGCAGCTGACGTTTGTGTTGAACCTGGCAAACAAATTTTTCCCGCAGCTCTCGCAATATCTGAAGATTTATGATATAAACTGTGAACTTTGTGCTCCAATTCTGAAGCTAAAAAATGACCAATCCAACAGCATTGTGACTTAGTCGAGTGCAGCTCAGTCTCCGTGCGAAAAGAATGAACACCATCCTGGCCGAGTCCCTTCCAGATTTTTCTGCTGAGTGATGATTGTTCGCTCATCCAGCAACACTGTGCGCAGGAAATGTGTCCTTGCTGTTCTGCGTTGACTGGGCTGCGTTTTTTGACAGTTTAGCTGAAACGCGCGAGTTTGCGCCTTGACTATTAGTATTGGTGTAGCAGGTTTTATGTTGCATGTAGGTAAACAGTTGGACAGCTTCGCTCAAGGCGATTGATTTTTCGACACACATTTGGCGTGTGTTGTGTGCTGACCTGTCGTGTCAGTGTGTGCACTTCTGCCGCTGAAGTAGATGTATCAAATATTTACATTTACAACAAAGTTTTTACTTGATTAATTGCAGGTGCGTTGTTTAATACATTTCATAGTTCTGTCGCTTTATGACTAGCCACTGCCATCAATCATCCAATCATGTCCCTGGGAACCAGCCTTGTTGAACTAGAAAGACATACCGGATATGTCGTGATCAGGCTCAATCGGCCGCAAAGGAAGAACGCAATGATTGGAGAAGTAAGTTGCACATGACCTTTGCTTGACCTTGGTTTGAACTTTTTGTCGAAATTCAATTCTTACGGTTTCCAATTTTCATTGAAAGTTTTAACCCTCTACTCTGCGTGGCTGTTCGAGCTTATATTCAAATTAAGTCAGGACATATCTCGGTGCTCTTGTTGCGATAATATTCAAATTAATTTCATCAGACCCGGAGTAAAAGAGTTAAGCGTATAACGTTCAGTTCGTTCTCCCAGCATTTAACTGATGTTGAGATTACTGATCTTTTTACTCTCCCGCCCCAACCTCCAACAGCTCCCGAGGCCTAAACACCAGGTGCATGGATTACTTTTGTTTCATTCCGAGTCTTTTAAAATCTACTTCTGTAAAATTTGAAGAAGTCATTGAGCTTGCCGTCTAATGCTTGGATTTGCTCCCTGAAAGCAAACGTTATCAGTTAATGAACATTTTTTAAGGTTATTTGCAGATCGGACGCACCTCAGAAATAGCGACACGTCGTTTCAGGCAGTCCTCGCCGCTTGAAAATATGCTACAAACAAACATTGCGGGTGCATTGTTTGATTTTTTTGTCAACTACACATAAAGCGATACCGCGTTAGCGACGTCGAAAGTCGCTAAGAAAGAATCGTTTGTCTAGGTCGCTGCAATTTCTCCTTAAAACCTACACTTGTGCTTTTCAAAAATAGCATTTTTGCTCGAATTGGCAATTTCAGTTCAACCGCCAACGGAAGCAAGGTTTGCCTTGAAGGTTCTGCTAGAAATGCTTGGCTAACGCCAAACGACGTATTGTTTTTAATATACAAGAAACCCGTAGTAATTTTGTAACCGTGGGCTTCATCTATGTTGTTTGATGACTTGTTAACCATAACTAGAGCTTCAGTTCTATCGGGGAACAACTTGTTGTCGAAAAATCTCGTTGCTTGTGGGAAAACGTGATACTGGACGTGTTCACTGTCGCCTCGAAATGACTTAATTGAACTGAAATTTTGAAAAATCATGGAATTAAACGTGTACAAGTCTCAAATGCTTCAAGCCAATTTAGAAAGATGCGTTGCCCATGGCAACGCCTGAAAGATGGAAATATCACTGTACATTGCATTCATCTCCAAACAGTACCAACAGTAACAGAAATCTAACATTCTACGAACTTTCATGACTCTCATTTTCAACACTGTTTTGCCAAAAGCACAATGAGGCGCATTCTTAAAAAACATGAAATGTTAACCAAGATACAGTAATTGAAAGTTTTTCTTGCAAATTTCACAAGGAAGACAGCAAAACAGCATGATTTTGGAGCCGCACCAAAGAAACTAAATGAATGCATTACCTCTTCAGAGAAGTAGGGGAAGACGTTGCCTTGCATTGACCACCAGAACGCATCACTGCTTATTTTACATTAGATTAAGGATTTTGTATGGTCACTTGCATTTTAATCCTTAACTGTTGGCCAGACCAGCTTTGGTCAACGCAAGCATGGGATTTGTAAATTACACAGACTTTCGGATGTAACAAGACGTAATATCGCAGTGGGTTTGAGGTAATTTTGTGGTTGATTTCATTTGTTTTTCCAATTTTCCGCGTTACGTTGGTAATTGCCAACTGAACTTCAGAAGGAATTACCTATTCTTAGTGATGTTAGTATGATATAGCCTTCTAACCTACTGGAAAGAATGTGAGTGATGACGTTTCACCGCATTTGGTAATCGGTTAGCTCCTTTAGTCCTATCAGCGTTTTACAACCTAAAATAATTCCGTGCGTTGCAATGTGGTTTATAACTGTGTCCTGCGCAGATGTATGAGGGCATCATAAAAGCTTTAAAACTTCCGGCTCTGGCTCCAGCTCCAGGCATCTAAAATATTTGGCTCCGGTTCCGGCTCCAACATTTGAAAAGTTTTTTATTCCGGCTCCAGAATCATTTGG
>Ga0210059_1000719_pt1 | contig 44876 bp, 37 predicted proteins | sample Ectturendosymbi2_FD_188042 | JGI IMG/M metagenome (GOLD analysis project Ga0210059, IMG submission 188042) | Ecteinascidia turbinata endosymbiont from Florida, USA - Sample 2 (SPAdes) (version 2) | ecosystem: Host-associated > Tunicates > Ascidians > Unclassified | place: Key West, Florida... | reverse complement strand
CTCCAGCCAAATCTGAATGGTACCAGAGAGACGGAGATCAGAGGTGGTCACAGATCTTGGCACCTTTTGGGGAGCGGTATTTTGCTGATAAAATAATAAATTTTTGACAAGGAGTTTCAAAGTTTCAGCTTTTTGTCATTATTTAAAAATTTTTTTTCAAGGCTTTAACAGTTCTACTTCTTTTTGCTTTTTTCGTTAAGAAGCCCTGAACTGGTAGGCTAGCCTGAAAAAACACGACATGTGGCTGTGGAGTGAGCAAAATGATGAAATGTTTATTCAAAACCATGGCTCAAATCCAATGTGCTGAAGTGCCCCAGTGTTTGTCTTGAAATCAGGGCTTTTCAAACACATTTACTTGGGGGGCAACTGTGCCCAGTCCCTGCACCGTTCTTTCCAGACAAAGTCATTTCCGCCATCCCAGTCAAAAGTCATTTGAACAAAGGAAAGAGATGAGATTTGACCGCAGACTAGCTAACATTAGGGATAGCTAACACACGGTAAAGTAGCCATACACAAAGGCTTTAATATCAAATTCACACATTTGGCTATGAAACAACAAACAGTCTTCTCGCGAGGCACACACCTTGGCACTTTACACATTATTCCCCAAATGCACACAACCCCTTACTAAAACAATCCTAATATGTCAAAACATAAACAATGAACAACCCAATAGGTAAGACAAACAATACTCTTTACATTTAATCATGCCATATGCATGCACTTTTTTCTGCAAATTAGTAGTCTTACAATCCCTGACTAAAACACACTAGCAGGCGCTCAAAGCAAAACTTGCACTTAACCTTATTTTCCATAGGGAAATTATTACAATTCGCTTCATGCATATGATCCAAAACTACAAAGCTTCAAGTTGCTACACGAACACATGACGACAAGCAAAAATCTTCGCTTCTACCTGAGGCCAAAACAATGGGTTTCAGTGACAAACAAATTCATACAACTTTTCACAAACGAATTGACGTTCACAACCACACGGTAACAACTTCAACGGATTTAGTGAAACGCATTCTACATCCTAAAACACAAAGCAATGAACTCATCTTTAACGACAAGTGTTCCGTCACCATGCAATGAACATATGCCGATATCAAATGAAATTAATAGTCACTCAGCATATCTCCCAACGCATGACAAGAACTTGAAGAGCTCATACAAATTCAGTTCATAAAAAACGAGCTTTCGGTCGAAAGCTCCAATCGAAATTTTCCTCATGTGGACATTTGACAACTTACAGTATCTACAAAGATAACATTCGACAACAAAATACAAGTTTACACAGTTTACTCGATCTGCATCTTAGTATTCTTTACTTTGGCTGTTCTAATTTTTTCACAACACAAACATACGTGAATGCATTCATTCATGAATTGACTACCACCGCAGTGTGCGTTTTCCTCAGCATTCTTAATCCCGTATTGTCCACAATGACGTTACACGAACCAGACTATCAGCATCAACACGCTCATTCAAAACCAAACTGCTCTGGTACGACTTGCGTGACCAAGTCAAGCTGATGACTGACTCATGCCCCAAAATTACACAACAGGGCCATGCCGACACTAATTTGACATTATTCACCAGCAGAATGCATATATCATTTAATTTTCACACAAATTTGGCAGTACTTGTCAATCAAAGAGCAAACAACCACCGCTAACGGACTACAAAAATCCGCTAATTCATTTTTGTTTTTCAGATAACATCTAGCTATTTAAATGAGACAAAATACCACAACTACTACTGATTTCCACTGACGTTTCTTATTTGATAAATACACGGGATACAATCCTTATCCGTTCTCCAATACCTATCACCAAACAACAAAAAGTTGACATTGGCATTCATCTAAAGCAGGGGTTCTTAACCTTTTTCTCCAATTCCCCACTTTTTAGTGGGCCAACTCTCCATTTCCCACCACAGCATCGGTCTTTGACAAAATCGATTTTAACCCATGAAGTGTTTAGTGCGTAAATGACTTACAATACCTCATATACATATATTGGTTGTTATTAAAACAGTCTGTAAATGGTTGTGATTTGTAAAGTAAGTCAACATTTGGATGTGATGTGTTAAATTTTGAAGCAGTGGTTCTACTGTCCGACCGGTCATTCCCCACTTGGCAACTCCGCCATTCCCCACCAATGGGGAATTCCCCAAAGGTTAAGAACCACTGATCTAAAGGGTTTACGACCATCTGATGACAAGATACTGGTGAAATTCACACCAGCACCCAAAATACTAGTAACCCGTCTTCAATGGACAATGAACGGAGCAATACTTTACATTGACTTCTCCAAAGACGTAGTCATCACTGCTGGACAACAGATCGGAATCCTGCAATGGCAGCCATTTGAACAACAAACTGCAGTGCAAGATACAAACTGCACTGTCTCATTTTAGATAGGAATAGGTAAATATCAATGCTCATTACAATTTAAAACGTCTTCATTATATTTTAGCATCAGGCGTAGGCAAGCCTGATGCGCAGACCGATGAATCTGAGACCTGCTCTGTGACCTCTGTTCTAAAACAACAACCATCATAAGGTCTATGCTACTTCTGAGCTGATAATTACACCAGCCAGAGTAGTGTTTCAAATTATCCACTCACACCATCAAAAAGCTTCTTCCTTTAATTTGTCACACCCTCGAGTCACGGACATATTCACAGCAACCAAATTGCATTGAAGTGATCCACTTGGGAACATTCCAGAAACGGTGACACAGTAGTCAAAAATCTTTCCTGTAAAAATCTCTAAGGTGACACAGAGATAGAGAGATAGATGCTGTACAAAGGGTCTATATAAAATAAGTTTTATCAATATTCCTTTTTACTATAACAAACATTTTTTATGAAAACTTTTCATGAATAGTCTAATATTTTCCAATGGAAAGGTGGCAATTACACGAAACAATTAAGAAACCTACTTGGTATATAATTACCATCATGAATGGACCTACGTGAAAATAACAATTCATTTTGCTTTAGAACATCAGTCATCCTATTTAACGGTAATACTGGATGTGATACTGAATAATGTTCTATTACCAAAACATATACTCGTGGCCTATCACCAAGGCGGCAAATATTGTGAAAGGATAAACTAAGCAAAAATAATAATGCACAATACTTAATATATGCAACAAAAAGAATACAAAATTGCCACAATTAACAGAATAACACGAATGAACCACAATACAAAATTACAGTGGGTTCTTTACAAACCTGGAATTTCTCCAGACACTAACAAACTCTCAACTGCATATTCAAATGCACGTTTTCTACCAAATAACTATATAACATACTGAAACACAACAAGAATACATGACAAACCTAAGACACGAAAAGAAGTTACTCTTAAAACAGTAATTTTAATATCGGTCCTAAAGGGAACATTCTAGTTCAACAACTCGAATTGGCTAAGGCTATTGCCACACTCTCTCGAATTATGGCCAATTTAGCAAACAGACAGCAACGATTTGAAATTTACCTACTAACATTTAACAGATAACTATTGCAACAACAAATGATTACGACCAGAAAGTCTATTGAAAATAAAAAATTAATCTTAAATAGGAACGTTTATGCAATCCAACAAGCAACTAGAGAATATAACTCTAGAAAACTTCTCTCTGAGAAACGATAATGTTTATCGTAATCAGATTGAGAAAGGAATTATCCATAACACCGAAATATATGGAATGATTATCAGAACATAGCAAAATGGGTCAGATATCACCCCTTAGTTATAAGAAACCAATCGCAACGATTGGAACTATTGGACAAAAAAAACGAGATGTTTTAAAATATGAAAATAAACATCAAGAAAATATAAAAATACTGCGAAATTCCAGAAAAAATAACTATAAAACCAAGTATAAGTACACTTCTACAAAGAAAAACAAGACGAGGCCAACATAACTTTGACTACGAATATACTACTGTACACACACATTTGGAAAAATTAAGACGAATATCATGAAGACAAGAAATCTATCAACGGACTACTTACCTTTCAGGAAATATCACAATGGAATTTTCAAATTACACTTGGCTATCATTTTAAGTATCATTACCATTACCAGATTCTTCATTCTTTTGGTGATCCCCAACAGAACACATAATAAAGTGAAATTATCACCGGAACACACTATTGAAAAGATGTTAAAATTGTTCAACGCTATAGGCCTACTTAAGTTTGGTAGTCATAGAAAAATTCACTTCAACAAGAAAAGCTAAGTAAAGGTGTTGCTCTCATTTTAATAAATTTGGGGCAAGAACCTTGGCAGTGGCGTAGCCAGTCCAAAATCTTGATGGGGGCAACATTTTTTATTTTAGGCGAGCAACAGTATTTTGTTTGGGATACCGCCTCTTGCCGCACAAAATGACTAGATATGTTAAACATTTGGGGGGAGCCATAGCCCCTGACTACGCCTATGAACTTTGGTCTGAAAACCCAACGAAAGGGTAAACGATATGTCAATATGTTTAGATTTGATTATGGTGAAGGTTTTTATTAATGGTCGTTAATCGAAACGGTTGCACAAGTTGGCAATGACAGTACTGAATAAAGTTGTTCAACGCAATTGCTGTCGAACGTAAGACGTTGTAATCACTGCTGAGCATTCAAAAGGCTTATGATCTACCTGGCAAGGTTTGGTAATACAGTTTTCGAAATAGACGTTTGTTGGTAACCAGTCCAGGGTCTTCGGTGGGCTTAGCCCTCCCGAACAAGACTTCAAGCCCCCCAGGGTGAAACACTATAAATCAGTGGATTTTTTTCAAATTTTAGAAATGTCAATCCCCCTGCACAAAGGTAAAGTTCCCCAATTAAACCTTCTGGAATGGTTCTGTTGGTAACGAAAAAAGCAAGCAGTAACACTATGCACGTGTAATTGGAAGAGGTCAAACCCAACAGCTGGACCAAGTGCTGTAGCAGGCATAAAGACTACTACATCTAAAATAAAGTATTACAAAACAAGACAATATTCAACAATCAAGAAGACTGGATTTACCACCAACACTAAGAGGATAAAGAAATACTGATGAACATAGAAACCAGCCAAGCATCAAGAAGCAAGCATGAACTACATGTTGAATATGAACAAAACTTCATTCTGCTCTCGCTCTGATCACGTTCAGATAACACTTACTCTCACTTCCTGTTGCGAACTAATCACGTGAAACGCCAGACAATTAATGGCGTCGTTGCTAAGCAATATGACGTCGCAAGATGGCGGCGTTACCTAGCATTATGATGCAGTATCCTGTACGTAGTACTACGCACATGATTCTAGGGACTTTCCATTGAACTTGAGTATAAATAGGCTGATTTTCCCAGACCAGAACAGATCGTTTGTCGATTTCGACGAGTGATCTCCTTCGGTAGCTTAAACCACTATGGTTTTGCTTCAGAAGTAAAAACGAAACTCTGCCTCCGGCCTCGCCTAGCTCGAAGGTTTGGCTGTGAGTGCTGTTGTTCACCCGCGGGGACCACCGCAATGGGTCCGCAACAGCTTGAGTTTCTGACTGAAAACAAAGTCACCTAGAAAGACTTATTTTCAGTCAACACAAGTGGCTTGTCCAACTAAATCCTTGTCACTCTGGACAATAAATTGGCATTGTCCGAGTGAATTTCTGACACTCAAAAAGATAAATTTGGCTTGTCCGAATAAAACCCTGTCACTCTAAATTGGCATTGTCCGAGTTAATTTATGACATCCAAAACAGCAAAATTGGTCTGTCTAAATGAAATTATGTCCTCCCAAAATATAACATCTTGGAAGATTGAAAAACGGTGTTGCCAAATGATTCCAACAAAAAACTTAACTTGTTGACATAAAGATTCTGTAACGCTGACAAAAACGAAAGGCTTTAAAATCGTGACAGTCACCTCGGAAACTGACTAACAACTTTTTGACTAACGAAACTTCAAACGCTGGAAACGCTCGTCACGATTAGACTAGACAAAAGTCCTTACCCACAACTGTAAGTCATTCATTTGACGATGAGTTAGTACAACGATTGGTTTTTAAGCTAGAAAATACCTCAGAATTTAATAGGATCTTGCTAGTCGTAAAGATGGTCCCAGACATTGATTTGTGCCAGTGAACTTGATTCGAGAGAGTCCGTTTGACTTCATGCATTGCATAATTGGTGAGTGTTTGAGTTTATAGTTTACAAATGTCTTCTTTTCAATAAAAAATGGTTTCACTTATGCTATTAGTGTGTTGTTGTTTTAAACAGTATTTGGTAGTTAGCAAAAGCCTATTAGGGAGATCAAGCAAGCTATACTTGTGAACATCGTCCTTGATGCAGTTATGAAGCGAGCCCGTGAACAAAAATGGCTGCATTTAAATGCGTTCTTTTGACTTCAATGTGGACCAAAAGAGACGTAGTAGTGCGAAGGACACGATGAAGACTGGAAGCCAGGGCTTCTCAACCATATCTGGTTCTAAACCTGTTTAAGATATTTTTTCAAAATGGGTCCCTGCACCTACTGAGGACCCCGCGCAAGTTCCGACAAAGTTAACATTTGAAACCTTTTGTATATTCTAAGAGAATTACAGCAAACCACTACTGAAACGGGTGAAGTGAACAATGAAAAGTTCTTTACATCACTAAAATCATATTATCAGATTTATTAATAGGCTGCTGTATGCAGTATATATATTTATTAGTTAAAGACAGGATACTACGCCTTTAACATACTTAAATCTTTACATCTGTAAAGTAGGCATGCCACCATCACATCCCTTAATTGTTTCGTTTGATCCTATGCAATGAGTGAACTACTAAAAATAATGGATGGAGATTGAAAACCAAAAGGGAAGAAAATTTGACGAAACATGTCGGGTTCGTATCTGCATGTGCTCGGGTTAGGTGAAATTTATCGTTCGCGTAGAGGTGGCCGGAGTCACATTTTCAGACTCCGACTCTGCTCCTGTTCCAAACGTTTTGACTCCGGCTCCGGATCCGTGTCCGAAAGAAACCCAGAATCCTCCGGAATCGACACCGGCTTTCCGAATCCGTGGCCACCTCTGCTTTCCCGTGGAAGAATAGCTGCACTAAAACTTCACAACAGTACCAGGTTGATAAACCTATGTTGAACAAAAAGATGTTGCCTGATTTTTGCAAAGAAAGAAATAACTTCGCTTGATACTGAAAAACAAGAATCCCTGGTTTGAAGCGAACTCTACCGTACGTTGATGACCAAAACATTTCTGCATGCGGGTTAAAGTGGAAGTTCCTGCCAAGGTTTAATTGGCTCAATGCCTGCCATTCTTCCAAACGACTGTGACGTGAGTAAACAAACAATTAACTGTTTATGCTATCTGCAAATGACACCATTTCGGCCAATGTGTGTGGTCCCATCAGCGGAGCACAGACTTTTATATGTTTTTGAACCTTTGTATCTAAAACCACTAGAAAAGCAAAAAACATTCATTGTAATCGCACATTTTATTGAAATTAGTATCGACATTTCGGCAATTAGCAAGGACTTTATGAGTATATCTGTGAAATATGTTTCCAAAACGACAACACCGCACACAGCACATAAAAGCACAACTACATTCTTTCAGCACAAATGCACGAAAACTCCAAACCTATCGATTTCTGTGCAGGTAATGCACAAAAACCACAAACATCCACACATAGTGACGAAACGTAAGCATGCAATTCCACACTAAGTCAAGTTACAGCATCGACGAGGTGCGAGAAAGTGTGACGACAAAAAGACATTTCGGTAACACTACTTCATGTTGAATCTGACCCCACGTGAACTTCTGGCGTGATCCCGAGCACAGTAATGGTCTTCGCAGCATCTCTTCTCGCACATGAATTGGTCGGAACTCTCGGCGCATTCCCGTGACCTTTCACCCTTGCATTCCTTGGTGTAGCGATCCTCGTGTCGGTGCATGAAACACTCCTTTTCCGTGAGGTAACTGTCGTCATGGTGATGTCCACTTCTGACACAGGATTCATTGTGGCGTTCGACATATTCATTGTGACGTGGGCCTGTTCTGTACTCGGAGGTGAAGCCGCTCTTGTAGTGGTTTGGCTCAAGGCAAGATTGGTTTGCATCACAGCCATAACCATCATACCGGAAGTCGTCCGTTGACATCACAATGGCGCATCGCGACGGAAGGGAAACCTTTTTGAAGAGTTTGCAGAGATCATTGAAAGAAATCGATGAAAATGTTTGTTTTTATTTTTCGAATACAATATTTTTATTTTTACTCTTTCGTTCGACAGCGTATCCTTTGTTTTATTGTTAAAACCTGAATGGTATGTTTGGTGCAAGTATGAAGATCTGAATAGCGTTGAAAATAATCAAGAGCGAGGACTGAGCATTAACAACCACAAGGCTATCTTTAGCAATTCTTGGTGGTATATCTTCAGATGTTGACAAACGATGTGCTTTGACGGTCGCTTACTTGAAAGATATTGTAAATTTTGCTTCAATCAATGAAAAGAAACCAAAGCAAAAGACGTTTTTCCTGAGGTCATGTGTATGTAATTAATACATGATTTGACACTTCATTGTTCAGGTTAATCATGAAAAAGAAAAAGATTTTGAGTGATAATTTAATTGATTTTTGGCATCTTTCTATTATTATCCAAATATGTAGATAAAAATACTTGCAATTCAAATTCATGTCAATGATATGAGAAGACATTTTCAATCCAAACACTCAAGTATCATCTGCTACTCACCACTATTGACGTAGATCTGTTGTCACAGTTATGCATTTGTGAAAAGAACTCCAAGGATGACTGGTTTCTGCCACGGCCTCCAAACATTTTGTCATCGGTGTCGAGAACAATTTTATATCTGAAAAGAAAAGTTGTTAGTTGTAGAATCTGTTTCAGCACGAAAAGAATTTTTTTGTGTATCACAGTGGAATAAATAAAACTCGAAATAACTGGTGATAAAACTTCACATGCACGCTTATTACTAACGGACATGACCTCCTCTACTTTTAAGCAGCGGTTTGGCATAAAATCTGCTAGTTTTGAACAACCACTGATGATTTTCTGATCGCTTTACCATAGCCTACTTGAATCACCGTCTGAATGAGTGTTTCCATTGTCGTACAATCTACTACACGAATTCGACTTTTGCATAGAGCTTACAAATTCACAATTGGGTTTATGAAAGAAGAATACCCGGACCAATCATGCATCGGAATATTCTCCTCTGTAATGAAATATTTCACCATTTTTGATGTGTGACATGGGGCAAGATCCTTGTGAAATTTTGCGGAAACATCAAATTTTGCGGAAACTCTTTTCCCGTTCCAGAACAGCTCTTGTTCAAAGAACTTCTATATATTGTGGAGAGTGCAGCATTCCTTCGGTTGGCATAAAGCATCACCAAAACATCTTTTATCTGCGGGTGCTCAGCAAACTAATTTGAATTGGATCACTAATCTTCTCTTCGGATGATCTTCGAGCGTGCTGACTTCTCTTGACCCCATGCAAAGAAATGGCTTTCATCGCTGAAAACAATATTTGTCCATTGCTCTTTTCTCCAATTTTGCCATATTTGTTGCATTTTACGTTTTTGCCCAATTACATCGTTTTTCTTTCATTGCGTTGGTCAGAAGCTGTTTTCACGCTGGCCTTCAAGCTATTTGAAAAACTGCGACGAGACGTCTCCAAACTGTAGAGGAACGGATTTGAATACCCTTCTCCTTCAAATTCGTATTCAATGCGTGACTCGTTTTGCGAAGATCTTTTTTACTTTGTCGGAGTAAGTATAGAGCATCGTCACTTGGAGTGGTTTTCTTCTTGTTACCACCCTTGCCTTTGCGTTTAGAAACCAGCCCAGTATCTTGTTTCATCTTGATGACACGGCTGACAGTTACAAGACCCACACCAATCACTGCAACAATGTCTCTATACGTCTTAGCTGCGTGTTCGTACAATGTGCCGATCTTCTTGCGTTTCCTGGGTGTCATGTCCATCTCGAACGGCAATTTACTTACGACTGTTTTACAGTTGATGCAACAGAAATTGCGTTTAAAATATGATGCAACAGCGGCTGACGCAGTGATTGCAACAGCCAACTGAGAAAATCTGACGTTTCATTAACATCATTGAAAAACTGCTTTGTTTCAACTAATTTTCATGGGGGTAAATTTTGGGGTTTTGGTTGTGAAGCGTTTGTAACATTTCTGCTTTTTCCTTATTCGGTAGGCCGTAGGTGATATAAGTGACATTTCTTTCTTGGTTATTCGCTGAAATTTTGAAAATTGTAAGGGCACACAATGAGGCAATTTCTTTCTTTGCCTTTGCTTCTGTGGTAACTTTCGTTGCATTACGACAATTTCCATTTCATTCTCCTCTATTGCTTCTTCGAAATGATCAAAATCAAGAAACAATCGATTCACTTAAAATTGAGATCTTTTTTAAGAATGTAGTGGACAGACAGTCTGGGATAAGTGCAAGAAAAAGCAATTTATTAGGAACTTCCCACTTGCCTGAACGAATTTGGCGTTGATTTCATGTACTCGAAGGAAAAAACTGTGGCTTGGGTACTTACCTGAAATATGCGAAACCTCGAATAAAACAATATTCATTCCGAATATTTTAACATTCTCCTAAAGTTAGTAAAGTATGTAGAAATGTGAAGAGTTTTCATCCTGTGTGATTTATGCATAGGATACCTTATGTCAAAATACAGAATTGGATATAACGATTAAACCTTTTACATGTGTGAAACTGTGTCTCTACCAAGAATGAAGAAAAATATCTTCGAAAACAAGCCAGGCAAATGCTTGTTTGTTTAGAAGCATCCGTTTCAACTTTACTTACTGGTCTTGCGTTCAACCAACCAAATTTGCGCTCGAGCTGATTTAAGGCAGTTTCGAATCGATACAAGCATTTGAATCTCATTCCATCGGTGCCGCCAAGTTGGTGCCGTCTTCCTCTACACTCATAATCCGGAGTGTCATTCATGAGAGACATTTCACCCAACGCAGGCCAATCATACTCGTTGCCTGGAAGTCAAAGCTATTGTCAATTTCTTGATTTGTTTTCAGAAGATCGGCTCTTAAAGACGTTTAATAAATGCTGTTTACATTTACTGCATATTTACAAAGGAATGAAAATGATGCAGTTTTTCATGTCAGCAAAAAGTACCTACCTCACTGAAATATGCTCCACAGGTCATAAAATTACTCTTTGACATTAGATGCGAAAATAAAATTTTACCCATGAAAGTGAGACATCCACCGTTTCCAGCAAATGCATTTGTAAAGAGCTTGATCATTTTGTGCAGACTTATTCCTCTCTCCAACCTCGGGGTCATGGGAACCTCTTCCGACATCGGTTCTCCTCCCATCAAGAAGTGAGCCAGGGCCATTTTCCTGGACTTGTTCTAAATACAATGAAAATATAATCGTGAGCCAGTCTGTAAGTCAGAGGCGGTGAAACAAATTTTATAATGTTGGTGTCGGATCTGATTTAGGCGCACTGTGTAGATCATTGCTGATTGACTGTGTGATGTTATCGGTGGTAATGGAATGCATTTTTGCACAATTTCTAAAAAGAAATAAATTCATAAACGCACTTACCCCCACTACGCTTTTATAAGCATGATTGTTACCAGTTTCAAAGTGATGCTGGTAAATTACAGAGTGGCCCAACACGATGACTTCATTTTGTTATCGCTATCATTTCATATCAAATTAACCCTGGTTTCCGTTTTTCGGGTATATCATAGTTAGAGCCTAGGCCTTTTAATTCCCTGCTTCAATGGAACAAGCAGCCAGATATTCCGTGCAGAAGAGGATCAAGATTGTAGATGCGTATTTCGCGATGAAATCAGTTGTCAAAACTCAACGACAGTTTCGGAGGGTTTACCTAACGGAAACGCTCCAACCAAACACGAAATGAAGCACCTCCTGGACAAATTTAGGGAGACGGGAAGTGTAGAGGAGGTCGCAGTGTCCGGGAGAGGTAAACCAGGACAGAAAATCACATCTTGACTGTGGAAGAATGTCTGGAGTAGTCTCCAAGGAAATCCACAAGACGTTTGTCCAATCTTTCAAAGAGTTCATTTATGCGCATAATGCCCCATGCTCTTCACCTGTTTCCGTATTAGATACAGATTTTACAACTTCAAACCAATGTAAATAAATTTGAGAGACTTTCCCTTGGGAAAAACTACAATCAGCGAATAGAAGGCCATCCTGATTTCTTGGTCTTCAATTTTTTCTGTGACAAGGTAAATTTCCACGTTAGTGGTCAAGTGAACAAACAGAATATGCGCTTGTGGGGACAGGCTCAGCTTCACGAGCATCCGTATCGCTCAATTAGTGTTTACAAAATGATTGTTTGGTGCGCACTGAGTCGTAATAACATTATGTGGCAATAATGGCTCAAGGATACTGATGGTCGTCAGGTAACGATGGGCACAGAACGATACATTGAACTAACTAGAAGCAAATTCATTCCGGCACTGAGGCCGAAGCGAGGAGGGGTCATGTGTATTTTGATTTACCAGCATTATGGAGGAGCACCGCATTGCTCCAATGCCTCACTCAAATATCCCCATCGGTACTTACATTCAGGCAGGCACATCCCCCGCCGTACGGATAACCCTTGGCTTGTACAATCTCCAGCCTTATCCCCTTAGGATTATTTTCTGTGGATACCTACTACACAGCTGGGTCTGTACTAACACTCCCCAAACTATTGATGTACTGAAGAATGACATTTAAAAGGAGATCAGGAGGAGTTCCTCACGAAATTTTGGATAAGATCATTACAAATTTCAATTTGCGAGTAGCCACAGTGATTCAAGGCCAAGGAGCTTGGATCAAGCACATTACAAACCATTGAGCTATGCTCGGAAAATGGTGGTGTACGAGGAAAGAACCCGAAGCAAAACTTACATGTCTGTCACTGTCAGACAGGCATATGAAACCAAGTTGCAAAGAATTCCTTCAATACAAAATGCTACTTTTTCAAAAATGGCTACATCTTTTTGGACCCCCATATATAAAACAAAACATTAGAAAACCTTTTTTGTCATATCTCTTCATTAGACTGCTTCTTTCATCTATGGGCGCCAACCTCTTGTGCGAAGAAGACGTATTAGGAACCACGTAAGATATTTAATTTTACTGCTCACATGATAATCTCAATATCCCTCACTCCAAACAGACGATCCATTATTTCATCACAGATGAGTTTTGTGCCTGGCCATCAGCGAAAGACGGATTGACGCATATACGGTATAACGACACAAAACGTTTGAGATTAAAATAAGATTGCCTTATCAACAAGGTCAGGCTGTCATCAAAATTTTATAAGGTGGTATACTTTATAACGAAAAAGTAAAAATGCAATAAATTAGCGGGCGGATCTTGTATTCCGGATGTTTGCAAAGTAGTGGGGTGCTGGAACTTCTAATTCCTTGTCAAAACGCTCATAATGCGAATACTGTATTGTATATCTCAGTTACTTTTTAGATTTCAACTAGTCTAATCAAAAATTATAGTTTTAATTTAAAAAAGCGGTCTTCATTACTTATAATGCGCTGATACGAAATTGTCGAAGAAAAATGATTAGCCGATAATTTTGATTTTATGGGAGTTTCAATGTGCTTGAACAAAAATAACTTTTTTCGCCACATCCTAGGAAAACTATCGGCGTTTCATGCAAAATACATTTTCTGATTGAAGACAATAGAAACCATAAGCTCGTCGTCTGGTTACGCACATGAACATAGAACATAGTCTTATTTCTAAAAATAAAAATAACTAGGTATGTTGTTGCACAAAACTAGAAAGCTACCGTTGCACATTCAGAGTACAAGTAATGCTTGTAATGCGCGTTGGATGTAGTTTCATAAAATTATATTATTGTCTTTGATGGCAAATTGACTCCAAATTACCGACGTCAGTATCGGGAATGGTGTTTCTTTAAGAAAACTTACTGTGCAATAATTAGTTTTTCGTTTTTCAACATTTTCACACTGAGAATAAGCTTTACTTTGTCATAGTAATCTGGCAGAACGATGTATTTTTCTCCAGGTCGTGTTTGGGAAAGTGCATCACAAATAATATCCAGTTTCCATTCCTCATCACTGTTGTGCTCCGTCAAAAACTGAAATTGCAAGTTGAGTAGGAAATGTAAACGTACCACAACAACAATGTGTTTTTACGAAAAATCGTTGTATACGTTGGGAAATGGAAGATTACCACCACAGCAATATGTTATGTTTTCACCAAAAACAGCGATTGCCATGACGTAGCCCACTTGAATAGGTGGACGAAACGTCGGCTAATAAAGAAAAATCGCCAGAAGAACTAACTTATCTGCTTGATTTAAAACCTGGTGGCAAACGCTACGAAATGACATCACGAGTAGCAAAAAGAACAACAGCCATATAGTTTGGAAAAAAAGTTCAATGCTTTGAAAAATTACTCTTTTCAGTAAATATATAGATCTTGTGTCACGTGATATATAGATGTCATGTGATATATAAATATATAGATCTTGTGTCACTAACATGAAAATGAATACCATAAATGTAATGCGGAAAACATTGTTTTGACTCAGCTAAACAAGTTGCTTGAAATAAACATTTCTCTTGACAATGCCACATACTTTAATCCATTGACGAGGAGTAGCCATGTTCAGCCTGTAATCAAAACCTAGACCACCTTCTTGAACAGGTCGGCAAATGCTTGGAAAACCGGAATGTTCCTTTGTAAAATAAAATTTCAAAATGCTATTTTGTGCAGCTTGCTGTTTTGCACAACGTAAGAACTGCAAGCATGGGAGCTTTCATCGATTACCAACTGCCAAACCTTTCGTCAAAATGTTAAATGTCTTTTATATTTCAAGGCCATTACGCTAAGGTACACGTCACATTGTTCAACAAACAGTAGAAAGGGGTTTACTGAAACACAATATATTTGTAGAATATTGCCCAACCTCCGCAATAGTAATGACGTGAGGATAGAACTGATGCAGCATCTGGTTGGCCAGCATGAGGTATGACATCGATTCCAAGTCTGCGCTCATTCCAAAATACTCTTGATAGTCGTTGCCAAACTTCCAGTCTAGTAAAGTATAAAGTCATCGATGCACATTCCTTGCATATGGCCTTATGAAAATGAAATAGTTGCGTTGTTTCCAATCTTCAAATTTTGATGAAACTGTTGTGATTGAAGTCACGATAAAAAGGAAAAACCCATTGTTTCAAGATTTCTGATTTTCGGACTAAATTTGTTTTGCACTGCAATAAAGACACAACTCAAGGACAATGGCGATAAGAATGTGTTTCTGTCGCAAGTTGCATACGAGAGAACCAATCAACCAAACGTTATTGGAACTGAAGAAAAAGTTGGGGTAAGATCACAAAGTAATTTGTATCGTATCTTTCAAAATCACAAAATCTTTTTCAAGAAATAAAGATTGTTTGGAAGATTGTGATGCTAGCCATGAGCCAATTTCCTCAGTTTATAGTTCGTTTCTGATTTGTTCTTACTAAAGACGTTAGAAGTGCTACGAGCTTTTAGATGTGTTCAATTTTGTTGGATTTTTGTTTCCTGTGACTCAATGTATGAAGGCGTTTGGTTAAGATTGCAACGAGAGGTCATTTTAATATAGACCAGTTTTATTTTGACGGCCGGACCTGACTGCAGCAAATGTCTTCCAAGCATTTGACAAACCAAGACTTTTTACAATTGCAAGTCTTAACCTTATCAATTCTAAATGAAGCAAACATGGAGTTCACGTGGAAACGTGAAAAAATCAATACAAGTCAGAAGAAATACAGTAACATATTTTTCACACACAAGCAACAACCATATATACCCCTTGTTCTGAGATCAGCGTCTCTGATATTGTTGAAAATCATAGAAGTCACTCCTCTAAATTTGAACCCGTCAAAGGAAAACTCATCCAGGTAGTAGCGCAAGTTGGACAGAAGGAAACGTAGAACTTCATGTCTGATGAAGAAGACGAAAATTATTTTAATTTCATCTCTAGGCAAAACAATTTTACCTTGTTATGTATAGAATAACGTCTTGATTAATAGTAACAACTGTGAATCTTCAGCTAGTTGCATACTTTGATAAAAACCTACATGTCTGTAATATTTACTATAACCTTCATAAGTGATTTATTGGAAACATTTTGTGAAATTTCACTGATTCATGCTGTTGCAACGCGTGAATATTCACTGTTTTACAATTATTCTGATATGAAACTATGTTCTTACTTTGTTACGTCGAATCGCCTTATACCACTTTCACCTGTACGCCTTCTCCATCCTGGACGGAAATAGCACTCATCGGTCCAGCCAAACAAACCAAGGCCATGTAGAGCGTTTTCCGAAACAAGACCATGCATCACGTCCATCAGAACATAGATTCCCATTTCGTGAGCAACATTGATGAGTTCTCTTAACTCATTAGGCGTTCCGAGGCGACTGCAGGCGTAAAATAAAGTAAAATGTGTTCTCGATATTGACGTAACAGCTTAGGTAGCTATTTTGATTTCAAAAGGTGGAAAAACCACTCACTACTATGTCTCTCCAAAATCAATATAGACTTTATGAACTACGAAAATCGAAATGAAGTCATATTCACTTGTGTGCATTATTGTTTATACCTTGGAGTAGCAAAGAAGTTATCAGCATGAGAATCGCTACTGGAGCAATATGGATGATCCGTAACCGCCATCAACAGAACGCAGTTGTAGCCGATTTTGCAAACACGTGGAAGGACTTGACTTGTGAACTATCGGTAGCTTGACATATCTGAGCTTTTGGAAACTTTGCCGAGATGAGCTTCGTAGATCCGAAGGCGATCGGGTTTCATGGCGTGAGAACGACTGATCTGATTAACACAGAATGTCTGACGAATTAAAAACTGCTATTTTGTTGTGGTCTCGCAAATGTGGACACAAGGAGCTCTGATTGAAATAGGTTCTTTGAAATAATAAATCAAATTAACGTCATACCTGGCCAGTGGCGTACGCAGAAAATTTTCATGGTGTGGGGGGTTCATTCAGTGGCATATGGTGGTCATTTGTATTTGGTGGGCGCTCTTTGTGACGTCACAATTTGCCGTCATATTCATGTTTCCAAACCAACGTTTTGGCGAAGTTCTTGACATAATTTGCATATTTTTCTACATCCACTCGCCTTATTTTATGTTATTGCACTCAATATAAACTATTAGCGCTCCAGGTGAGGATATCGGAAAAAGTATACTCAACGCTATGACACAGCAGTTCATCACTGCAAAAATATCAGGCTGCGCGTTAAAACAGGGAGTAAAACACACTCATCAATGCCTCAGAGCAATTTATAACTACAAAATGAGACTGCGCTAATGTCTTGTCCAATGCGAGCAGCCGAGCATATAAAGTGAGTGGTTGGACTGACTGACGCACACCGCGGTTTCAAAGATCGAATCTTATTAACTACACAAGAATTGCGAATGCGCATAAAGTACGCAAGAAAACTTTCGATTTTCTGTTATTTATAGAAGTCCATCAAACTTATGGTTTTCCTTTTTCCCTGCTGAGACATTATCAAATGCCTGAATACTTCCATGTAAACAACTACTTATTTAAGCTCGTGCAACAGTTCTATCATGCTGCAGAAATTGGTAATGTAGCCAGTGGGGTCAGCGCTTGCGCTGATCAGCCTAAGAAGACAAAATAAAGACAATTGTTTCGGATAAAGTGAACTATCGCAGAGCACAATTTTAAACATGCGTAGTGGACAAAAGCTTGCAGAAAGTAGTGAGATGGTTTCTGGATGCAGACGATAACCCACATTCCAACCAAAACCTAATAATTGCTTTTTGGCCCATTTCCAATATTCCTTGAAAGTTGCATGCAAATTCGTTCCGTGGTATTTGCATCAAGTCGACAAATTAACAAGCAAAAGGTATGCGAAAATAATGAATTCCCTTTGCGCGGGTAATACAGTTTTTGTAAAATATCAAGCTCAAGGGGGGGTTAACCCCTACCCCAACCCCTTGCGTACGCCTTTGTACCTGGCGAGAAAGTTGGTTGTGAGGTGGATTCCAAAATAACCATTTGGAACTCGATCCGCTTTGAGTGACGTATCTGGCCCAGGGCGAGATCCGTTCGATTGATTGGTGGTCTTGTGTCTCGATGGAAAGCTGAAGAAGGATGCACTTTTTGACAAAAGCCAACAAAAATGAATATTTGCTATGAGTTTTACAGTGTTTTAATTGTGGTCACAATATAACAATCCACCAAACATGCACTGGTTCCATGACAACAGTTTATTGGCTTGTTTCACTTCTCCTCTGGATAATGATTTAGAAATCTCAGTAGAATTTGAGGAATTTGAGCGTGAAGTCAGTTTACTCCCTGCATTTGAGCAAAAATTTACTTCAGAAGATGATTGTTTTTCATTTTATCTTTCACTGAAACTAACAAAAATGACATTATCGAGAAGAAAAAAATCCTATGAAATGGCGAGATAACGGTAAGCACATCACATTCAAGACCATTCAGTAAAGAGCTGGTAATGTACACTGGCTAAAATACGAGGAACTGGAAAGAAGTTCTGTTGTAAGCATTTTTTCCTGATACCTAATTTAAAAGGGTAATCAGTTGATACGAATAAAAACTTGAACTCTTACTTCTCATTCATGAGAGCAGTTACTGTATTGCGAGTTACTCACAGACAAGCTAATGACATTTCACTGTCGTTCATTTGAAACAGCCTGTCAAAGTTTTCATCCTTTCAAATGCGTGCTTGCAGCCTTTCATACTAGTACCATTGACACATTGACACTTGTTGCGCTACTGGTTACAGATACAACTGCGTTCATAGTTTTTTAATTAAAACCTTTTTCTTGTTGTTGTCTCATAAAACAGGCGCCAAATGTTTTATTAGATCTTGCTTTTTTGGCTTCAGTTAAGCTTCAAACGACATATGGATGTAGGTGTCTGTTCAAGAAAAATCCTACTTTCAACGCAGTGAGATGAGGAAGTGGGCAATTCCTATCCTGCTTCGGAGGAAGAAACAGCTCCCATTTTCCTTGTCCGACTGAGTTATATGGGATCATCTTCGAATTGTCTGAAAGTTGAAAGTGTTAAAAAAATTGAAGTGATTTTTGGGTATGATTTAAACATCTGAAAATTCGAAATATCTTTTTGCAAGTTCGCTAATACCTTCATTTGATTGAATTTGTCCAAACGTTTACTTACTAAACTGTCCTTTGAGAAATACCGCCTTCGCATTCGGAATCCACTCCTGACATCTCACCCCTCCATCATGGCCAACGACAACACCGTAATCTCTGTGGCTTCGGGTAAATCGATCAAACCCTTCCATATTTTCAATCCACATTTTGTTTTTTTTGAAAAGTCCGTACCTGCAACAAACACGTGTCGATGCAATCCCATCATCTTTGAGCAGACGAGTTTATGGGAGGCTTGTTAATTTGATCCCTTTCAAGTCACTAGTAATAATATTAGTTTTATTTCAAGCACATATTTTAGTGCGAACAATTGTTTTCTGTTTGCAACACCAAGTGAGTTTTAGCATACACACACGTTGGATGTCGATGGGAAACAAACAAGCAATTTACCTGTCAGGTTAAAATAAGCTCGAAATTACTAACTAATCAACTTTCAACCTGTAGCAGATTGTAACAAATCATACTCGTCGTTTTTTCTTTCATCCGAACACCATTTGTAATGGGCGTTGTTTTCGTTGTTTTTCCTAAAAACTGACAAACTGTATAAGGTCCAAATACATTGCCTTTCCGTACGTAATTGTTGTTACCACGTTGGAGATTGGCAACATTCACGATTTTTGCACATTGGAAGTATGGTAAAATATGTGTTGGCTTATTGTTTTCAAAATCTTAGCAAGCCATCACATGCCGACTTGAATTTACATCGAAAACTGAGGAAACAACAAACCGCTTTCGAATTTCTTTCTCAAACATCCGAAGTTGGGGATCAATGCGGAACAGATTGTCCATAGAAGTTATTTCCCATCCCATGAGTTCGTTGTTGCTTGAACAGTCTATATTTGTTTTCTGGTGATGATAGATAACAGATGTCTTCAAAGCTAAAGAGATTTTGCAAATTCGATGCAAGTCAGTAGAAAGCGATGGCGTCCTGAGCGCACCACCATGCTTTTATACCCAGCGTTGAGAGAGAAACGATTCTAATTAAATAGTTCGTTGTGTTGAAGTTTTCATTATTGAGGATTAGAGCGGAGACTATCACTCACTGCTGCAACAATAAACAAGGATGAACAGAGTCTCTTTGTGACGACACCTAGTTCACAGTGATGATGCTGCGCACTGACGTCACTAATTCTACATAAATCGAATTCTGATGCTAAGGTTGATATAGATATTGTTCATTAATTTCAGATTTATTGTCAGAATTGTCATACGCACTCCTGGACCGTCAGACTGACGGACTAAAAGCAGTTGAGTTTCATTAACGAGTTTTGAAACGTGTGACGTTGGAAACGTTTCAAAACGGTGGTGCTGAGGATTTTCCAACGAATATTCGATTCACTAAACTTTTTCTCCATTTTTTAAAACAGTCCAACATCACCGATCATAAACTGCATGCAACCAAACATGAAATGTCCTCCTCGATAAGGGTTAACATTTGTTTAGAAACGTTCTTACTAAACGTTTTTCCGTCCACGTTGACTGTGACGAAAACATCGATTAATGAAAAAGATAAATCCTTGCAGCAGTGGTTGTCAAGCTGTATCGTCCGTAATCAAAACCGATGCGATGGATTTTCAAAGTTTTCTGGAAATGGACTTAGTACGCGAAAAGAGGTCCGTCGAGGTCAACAGCGGTGTCTCCCTTACACTGAAAAATTTATGTGGCAGAATGCAGTTCTTATGGCCTTCATTAGAAGCGGAGAAACACAAGATCAATTTCTTTAACTAAAGTTTCCTCCAAGACAAATTCCCAAAGCAATGTGCCATACACAGTACTGCTCGCAATCCTTCAAGAGAGTCCAGTTGGTGCATGAACTGGTGTATATGGAGTTGCGTAAGAGCAGTTTGTTGAAAACTCTAGTTTTAAGAGTTCTATTTAACATACTCATTGAATTTGATATTTTCGGAACATTAAAGTTTTTCCAGTGGTAGATGTCGTATTGGCAAATGTGTTCGCTTCAAAGAAACTCCAGATTACAACTAATTTTGCCAGTGTCTGGAAGGCTGAGGTGAACAAATTACTCTTCTGAAAACCTGTATGATTCTTCAGTTACCCTCAGTGCGTACGTCTATTTCTGCTTTTACTCACAGTCAGACAACTACTCCCCACGATTACGCTTATCTACTGCGATTCGCAAACAAGTGAAAATTTTCTCACGGTTGCTTGTTGTAGTCTAGCTCCCTCGTTTGTAACCGCCAAGGGCGTACGCAAGGGGGGTTGGGGTTACCCTCCCCCCTTGAGCTTGATATTTTATGAAAAGCATTATTACCTGCGCAAAGAAGATTATTGTTTTCGCATACTGTTTGCTTGTCAGTTTGTCGGCTTAATGCAAATACCACGGAATGAATTTGCAGGCAGATTTCAAGGAACATTGTAAATTGCCCAAAAATTAATAATTATAGGTTTTGGTGGGAATCTGGGTTATCGTCTGCATCCAGAAACCATCTCACCACTTTTTGCAGACCTTTCTTCCATTACGCATGTTTAAGATTGTGTTCCGCGATAGTTCACTTTATCCGAAACAATCGTCTTTATTTTGTCTGCTAAGGCTGATCAGCGCAAGTGCTGACAGCATTGGCTACATTACCAGTTTATGTAGCATGATAGAACTGTTGCACAAGGTCAAAAACAGCAGTTGATAACATGGAAGCATTCAGGCATTTGCTAATGTCTTAGCAGAGATTAAGGAAAACTATAAATTTGCTGGACTTCTATAAATAACAAAAAATCGAAAGTTTTCTTGTGTACTTTATGCGCATTCTCAATTCTTGTGTAGTTTAGCAAGATTCGATTTTGCAAACCGGGGTGTGTGTCAGACAGTCCAGCCGCACACTTTCTCTATGCTCTACTGCTCGATTTCGTTAAGACATTAGCGCAGCCTCATTTTACAGTTGTAAATTGGTCAGACGCAGTGATGAGTGCGTTTTACTCCCCTGTTTCAACGCGCAGCCTGAAATTTTTGCAGTTTTACACTGCTATGTCGTAGCGTTGAGTTTATTTACCTCCGATATCATAACCTGGATGGTTGATAGTTATATTTAGTGCAATGACACATACATCTAAATGAAGTGTGTATAGAAGAATATGCGTATTTTGTCAACAAACTTCGCCAAAACGTTGGTCTGGAAACATGAACATGTCGTCAAATTGTGACGTGACAAACAGCACGCACCAAATACAAATGACCACCATGTGCCACTGAAAGAATCCCTCCACCATGAAAATTTTCTGCGTACGCCACTGGTAACCACCACTTATGAAAAAGCTCTACTGATTTATCGCCCAAGGATATTGTAAAGAAAATTAGCATCTGGTCAAGGAAGTAGCTCAAACAGTCACTGAGAAAACCGACATGTTTAAATCGGTCAGGCTTCGTTCCAGCAGCTGAATTTTGGTTAAACAAGGTTGCTATTGAATTAGGAAAAGAAAGCGATTTTCACATAAAATAGTTAAAATAAATTGGTCAAAGATATCTTAGAGCTTGAATTTGTAGGTTGCAACGAACGTTTGAAACAACTAAAACATATTTTTCAAGACCTGGCGGTTTATTAGTTAAAGTAATTGAAGGAAATGTGTAATAAGCAAGGTACAAGCAAATTTGTCCGTAGCAGCTATGGAGATGTGAGGTTACAACAGCCACGCGCAAGCATTGCCAATAATGTTTTCTTATTCCAAACATAACGAAGATCCTCACAGCTACTTTAAGAACTCAGTCACAGTTAGAAAAATCTGCAGGTAAATTGGAACTGTGGAGTTTGATAAAGTTATACCGTGGTAGGTCTTTATTATGTTGAAACAAACTCTTTTGCAACTTTAGATGAGGTGAAAATGAGCAATAAAATGCGCTTTCTAGCAATATGCACCGTATTTATCAGATCTAATTTGAGGTTAATGATGTTTAGAGTTCAATACATTTTACCAGAGTTGCAAGCATAGTAGAAAAACTAGACTGGATTGGTTCATACCAGAAAAAGTGATTGTGTGTGTATGTAGCACAGCCTCTACGAGAAAGGATGATAAAATGCAAAGAAAGACCGGACAAAGACTACCTTTGCTGAGTTTCCCAGCTATTAGTAGGCCGCACTTCACATAATTGAGAAGGTCCCAAAAAAAGTTGTGGCCAGTGCGTTGTGGCGAGGATCAGCTGCAGGTGCTGCTAAAGTGAGGAAATAATTTCCATCAGCCTATCATTTCCCCATATTGAGACTGATTGGTTTTAATGGCCGTAGAGCTCAGTCTGTCCGCGAAAGAAGCTATCTGATCCAGAGATGGGGCCTTTTTAGGAATGGTATCAACAAGCTAGGGTCACTCATGACATTACCACTACATCTCACTGGCAAGACAGACTACAAGTCTTGTCATCAAAAAGTTGTGGTCTAAAACAACTTGCATTAACACTAGAATGCCTGTGGTTCTTTTCTATTTAAAATGCCCAAGGATAGTCATTTGAATACTTTCGTTATAGTGCATAAAACAAAGATTGAGTGGGCTTTTGCTTGTATGTAGCTTGTATTTATTTACTGAAAGGAACATTGGCTGTCAACACGTTCGTATTAGAGTTTAATCCGCATCCTTGGGATCCTTGCAGCACTGCGCAATGAGATTTTTTACGCTAATTGCAATTGTTTTGCAATTTTATTTCAACGGCAAATTCTACACGATCATAACATCACACACGCAGATATATCGTTGCTGGCACATTACATCTGAAAATGTCCATAAAACTAACTTGGCTATGCAACGCATTTTTGCCTACACGTTGTACTAGAGCAGTGCAAGTTTTTCATAAAGATTTTTTACACTAAGTGCTCAATTGAACACAGCGCTTCCTCTTGCACAAAATTTTAACTTGAGAGAACTTTCTTGGCTCTCTTTAATTTTCGTTGCTGATGGTAAATGATGTTTGTCATGGAATTTGACTTCGCTTCTGCACTTGTGGCCCAGTCAGTTCTTCCGCCAGTGTGCGGATGAAGTCTTCGCGAGAAATGTTTTCAATGGTGATCTTTGTAGAAAACGCAGGTATTGATAGCAGCCACATCAAGTGTGTTTTGGAAATTATGTGTTGGCCACCTTCGTGTGTCGGTTCTGTAAGTGTATTTCTTAGCCATGTGGTCAAGTACATCGACTCATCTGTATTTGGTTTCACTCCATGAGGAAAAAGTTTCCGGTGTTTTCTTTTTATTACTAGTATTCTAATGTCCTTGTTCATTGTGCAAAGTGTCAGCACGGGTTTGTTCACCGTTCCCTGCTGCACAGTTAGGGTGATGCTTCCAGACTTATAAAGCTTGCAAGACATCAGAAACACGTTCATTTGCGGAGTGTGTTTCATCCTTTCCAAACATATGTAAAACAATTTATCAGGTATTTGCCTCGCTTGTCTACAGTTAACCAATATACTGTATTTGCCACAACTTGTCTGGCTTTGGTGCCACAAACTGGGTAAAAGGTCATTTGACTTGGCTAGGGAAAAGATGCTCGTCGATAGTGATAAAGCTGCAGGTTTGTAACATGTACAGCGGTTATTTATAAAGTGGTTCCAGACTTCAGAAAATAGAGCAAATTTACCGGTCTGAAGCCTTTGTGAACAATTCGATTTTACATGAAATCGAAGGAAATGGATGATTTCACAAAATGGGTTTCTGGGCATAGCACTTTTGCACAATAGCATTCCCCATCTTTCAGTCCAAATATCATGCAAAGGTAAATCAATTCTGCCTGCGACTCCTCGTGCGTATATGACAGCGACGAAAGCTTTCAATTCTTCAATAGTAAGAGTAAATACCTTTGTGTGGTTGGCAATGGGCGTCTGTAACTGTGCATTGTGCAATATGTTTGAAAATAGAGTTATCAGCAAGAAGACGTAGTTCGCTTGCAGGGCTACTAACAAACACATTTCTCTTTGCGTAAGTTATAGGACCAGAAACCTCTCTCAAAATATTCTGCTGTGGACTTCCGCAAGCAGATAAGTCACTGGGGGTTATCTGAAGCCACTGCGTTCCATCAGGAGCTGTAAGTAATATATCACTATTCTCGGCAGTGCCATCACTATCAGGAGAAGAAAGTTAAACTTGTGAAGCATTAGGTGCCAACTCGATGTTCTGATCATATCTTTCTTCGTTGTCGCTTTCATTTATTGCAGCATCAATATCATCCATTTTCTGAGGAGTTATGATTGTTTCAGGTTGATTTTGAAACCTAGGTCGTTTAGGAGGATGATCAGGCAAACCAGGGCCAGATTCTTGGAAAGTCCTGCTCAGATTGAAGATTCTTGGAAAGTCCTGTTCAGATTCGTCACTGGAAGAAGAATTCGAAACTATAAAGCAGGACCTTGTAAGTCGTCAAGTTTAGACCCACTGTCTTCACTATCAGATACATTGCCATGAATATTACAAAAATTGAAAGAAGCTCATCTGTTGTAACTCGTCTTCTTTTCGCCACACTTACCTTGTTATTTCTCAAACGCTGGACCACTAGACTGTCTACTACAGCTATGAAACGTACGGATGAAATGAAAAAGAGATACCCAGTAATTCGGAAGACAAACAGAAAAACAACGAGAAAATAAACAGAAAAACAAAACTGGTGATAGTGGTTGCAGGCACGATACCTCCTCTGTTAGTTCAAATGATTACCTTGGGCATTCTATTGTTCTTTAACGACACTATCTCGGCACAGCAGAAATAAAAATCATTTTTCCCCGTTACAAAAGCAATGAGCATCTCAACATGCTGCTGTTCGGAGGCTGTGGCCATTAGGTTGGAAGGTAAGTTTCGCGCCAGTGCTGCAGAGCCGCCGTAAAAATTAAACTGCTTCTGCTTCGAAACTTTTTCTTTTCATGAACATGGCTCCGGCTCCAGCTCCGGAGCTATTGGCTTTCATGAGCATATAGTTCCGGTTCTGGCTCCAGGAAATATCTTTTTTCATAATATGGGCTCGGCTCCAGCTCCGAGTTCTGTCCGTTTTTACACATTAATGTTTCAGTTGTCGTGGTGTGCCTCAAGTTGACTGGAAAATGAAGTATATTTAGTACACAAAACTAAAAAGATATATCGCACTTTAACTTTTTTCTGAGAATGCGCTTCACGTAAAATCATATTCCTCATGCTCTTTTGTTCTAATGACGCATCTAGTTTGTCACTCATTTCTCGAAGTAACCCTGTAAATGTCGGTGATGACGACACCGTACGAGATACACCGTTGTCTGCACGTAACTGAATGAGATGCTTTACAAATTTTTTTCAGTCACTGACATAGTAACGTTTACACTGTGGAAAAATTTTTACAGCATTTCTTTTCTACGTGCAGCAGGGAGGTGTGTGTGAATCGGCGTTTACGGCGTGTGCCTGATAGCAAGATGTAACATTAGGCGTGAAATATAATAACGAAAAGATATGGTGAAAATCCGCCAAAGAGAAAACTGCTTTCAAAAACTGAAATGATATTCTTGCCATTATTTATGACCTTTGTTAATTTATGAAAATGGTGCGTATAACATCTTGGCAAATTAATGAAAATCCTGCAAAAGAAAGCACGCATAGATTTTCGTCAACAAGTAAATAATATTGTTGCATATACCATCTGTGGAATCACTGGTGATTATGGCACTGTTTTTGCAAACCACAGAACAAACATGTAACAGATTAATCGTCTACGTATTTTGTCTTTAGCAACATTTCAAGTATGATATAAGGGTGTACTAGCTGGCTGGTTGGGAATATCTGGATAATGTCATTTACACATGTTAAGAAACACTATGAACTGCTGCACAGCGAAATATTTTTATTCATGGAGGCCATATTTGTAGCTCAGTGGAACCAAGCATGGAATGCGTTGGCGCATTGTGGGATGTTTGAAGGATATATTCTTAAAATGTATATTCTTAAAAAATGACGTTTTTGATCAAATTGTGGTTTTTATAACCGTAGGTGTAGTTGCAGACAATTGTTTTGGGGTCGAAAGGATATTTTGTCCAGATTTCCCCAAATTTGCTCGAAAAGCATTTGTGCGTTAAAACGTTCTCCATGCAAATTTTCTGTAGCTGTTTGTACATTATATTTTCCTCTACCATTTTGTCATACACATGAAAATAGAAAACTTGATACTTGAAATTTGTTTTCTAATTACCCAACTGAAAAACTAAGCTAGGCTGTGGAAGAACATTTCAGGAGCCAGCTGGCTCAGTATTCTTGAGCATCCTCCTCGCAGTTCTGAAATTTTCCATTCACATTCTAGGTGTTGCTGTCATCAAGGAACCTGAAATCTAGCTGAGGAAGGCCTAAAGCTACTTCCTTTTCTGAATACATATATGTGGCACGTATCATATTATTTTTATTATGACTACACCGTGAATCTCACAATATTGTCTTTTCAACCGCAGATATATGCAACATGGGACAAGCTGTATGGCGAATGTGTTCACCCAAATACTGTAATTAAAACAAAAGCTTTTCTGTGCTTATCTGGAACGGACTTCACTAATAGGAAGTATGTGTCTTGCAGTATACTCGATTCCATCAGCGTACAATATACTGTAATAAAGCACATAAATGGAATGCCCTCCTTTGCCAAACTTCAATTAAGTGAACCAGCTACTCGTCAATTCTCACATATTGAAACATGAACTTACTAGAAACAATTTGTTGATTGTATATATTTTTTATTATGTTTTCTATGACACAATAAACGTTTATTTATACACCCAATAACAAGGAAAGTGCAATTTCATTATTATTGTTGAAACATGTCGAGCCTTCTTTGCCCAAATTCATGACAAATCAAATTTTTGGAGGTACGCTTGCACCACCTCTGTCCTCAGGTCCTACACCATTGTTTATAAAAAAAAACGACGTAGAGCGGTGTCAGAACTGATAAAGTTTCACCTTCCAACAAAATGTCTGAAAAGTGAACGGAGGATTTCTATTTGTATTGGCTTACCATTACCTTGTTAGGTACCGTTTCCAAGCTTAAAACAAGTAATCAACCAAATTGCACTGAAAACGCACACAGTATGTCATGTGTGTTATGGTTTGCCTGTTTCGCTAACATTTACGATTTTTTTGATTTGCTGAATGCTGCGTCACTTTTATGTAAAGGTCAAATGAGAAGAAAATGCGATATTTAGGGAACGCGTTTCAAATAAAGCTTTATCCAGTTGATAATTTTTTGTAAATCATTTTTTCCTTGAAATGAACTTTTGGTACATCGTCCAGGTTGATGATTGGAACTAGATAAGAAAACGCTTTTTTCTTTACAACACAGCCTCATTGTTTTGCTGCACATTTGCTGCAGTTAAATCTTTTTTGACAGGAGCACCAAGGCAGTTTTGGAAACTTTACGACATTTTACATGTCAATGAATTGCTTTTTTAAGAATATGACAGGACCGTTGGTATGTGGATCGATATAATCATTTTGCGTAAATCCGGACTGTGGTGAGAGGTAAATGAATAAAAAAGCAGTTTTATGCAGGAGTTCAATCAAACAAACGAAGAATGTGAAGAATGAACGGAGCAAGGCATTTTCAATATTAGCCATTTTTTTAGCTATTTTTAACGGCGTTTGCAAAACTAGTTTGTTTAAAAAAAGCTGAATATTTATCAAAAGTGTTGTTTTCACTTTATTCGTACATAATTTCAGCTATTCGTCAAGGATCATAAAGCAGTCATTGCAAGATAAATGACTTGTTAAGAGAACGAATGAAGAACGAATCGATTTCTCTCTGATAAATGAGTTGTGGGTTTGATTTGGCAATTCAACAAGAATTGTTTCACATGCAGAGGAAAAGAACAACTACAATTGAGAAATAAAAGATATTGTTTTGGATTTGTGCTGCCATAAAACTGAATGTGGTTGTTGCAATAACACAGTAAAAACAAGAAAAAAGTATTTCTTAAGTAACACTGATTTATATTTGAATTTTGCAGATACCAAGAAGAAATTGATAACCGCTTGTTAATAAAATTAAGTAGAAATTGTTTAAACTGTTAAATTTCTTTCTGAGTTGTAAGATTTTCAATACCTCTCTTGGAACATCAGTCATGGTTAATTTTTTCCAAATGTCTCAGGATCACGGTTTTTACCCTGGGGAACGCGAATTCCTAGGATCGGTGAAGGTGATTTAAGGGTCCATGAATGTGATTTGAAAGAAGAATAAAAGGATTTGCTCTGACATTTAAAAGAGGTTAATAGGCTTTGCAGGGGGTTCAAGTGACAATATACCACAAAAAGGGAATAACGGCCAAATCTGCTCAAAAAGCATTGTACTATAGGATATCACTTTTGCATCAAGTACGCATCTTCAGTCCTGTTATTGTAAGCAAAACATGCAGGTAAAATGATGAAAATCAAAGCAAGACTTCTGCAGTTTCAAACACAAGCTAAAGTTTTTAGAATTAGAGAAAAACACGCGTACTGTAGATTAAAACATGCCGTGACTATAACGCTGTCATCACCTAACTGAAAGTTTAAACTATCGTTGATTGCAGAGAACAGTCCAAAACGCACGCCGCTGTTCTCACTGAAACTGGGAGAGCAAGTTGCGCCAATTTTCGGAAAGCTGGTTTGAGACAGCCGATTTGGATGAGTCACAGGAAATACTGTTCAGTCTTTTTGCTTATAATTACAGGACTGAAGATGCGTACTTGATGCGAATACGATTTCTTAGTAAAATTCTTTGTGAGCAGATCCGGTTGTTTTGCTTTTGTGGTATTTTGTCACTTAAATGCCGATATTCATGGTCTGAATCCTCGCAGTCATGAAAACAGCATGGCAGGCAGATTCCTCGAGTGCCCTACTTCGCTTTTCAGACACTTAGATTACTACTAAGACGATTACAGACCTACAGTGATATCAAATATTTACTGGTACGTTTGTTCTTGACGGATCCGTAACCTTTATTAGGACGTACTGGGGGTCCGTGACCCACAAATGTTTAAAAAACTCTGCTCTAGATTATTAACCAAAATTGTCAAAATGTTTATTTGGGGTTGATTGTGTGAATAAATCACGGTCTTTCGGAAGCCGCTGAAAACTGCAGCATATGGTAGAAATACACGTGCAGGTTTGTCATTATACGATCAACCGATTATCGGGTCTGGTGAATTGAATGAAAAACAACACAGCGATTCTTAACGATTTGAAAGAAACCGTATTCTCCGTTTTGAAAATAACTCTTTCATGGTCAGAAATATTCATTGAATAATGCACGACGCGCTCGGCCACAAAACACCCGGAACGCACCATAATTAGCAGATTAGGCAACACTTCCATCTCAACCTGTCAACGCTAACATTTTTGTGGGAAAAATGCCGTCGACAAGAATTGATGAAGAGCAACAGACTCAAACTTAAATGCTGGATAAAAACACAGAGGTTGTTACTGCATATAGGGTCTTCGTTTTTCAATAAAGGTTGACTCTACTGCAATAAATATTTCCAATCTCCCACGACACCCCCATGATAATGTTCGGTGTGTTGTTTTATCCTCAGGGTCTGCGGAATTTTGCACTCTATAAATCTCCAAGTGAGATCACGTTGAGTCGGAACGGCCTGGGTTTCAGTGCATAAGCATGGCCTCTGTTATATGAATTCTGAACTGTTTGAAGGACGTCGTGAATGTTCCAGCGGAATACAGGCTTTAACTTTTGAAATATGCCGTGTGTACACATGAGGACAACATTGAAAGGTTTTCACAACGGACATTTGTTTGTTTTAGTTCGCCCTGCAGATCTTTGCATTGAAACCAGTTGTTTTCGAAATACTCGACATTGTGTTGAATTTGCAGTATTTTGCTTCATCCAAAGAATGAATAAAATAGCATCTAAATGTTTTCGTCGTGCCGAATGCTTTTCAAGCTTAAAGTAAGTCTAAAGCAGCGTTTCTTAAACTTTTTCTACCTCAGCACCCTTTTGGTCACGCCTAAGCAGTCCACCACCCCCTACCACTGGCTAATACCTGGTTACTATAAGGATAAAGTAAAGACAAGCGCAGTCGATGAAGTGTTAAAATATGCGGTAAAAATACGTTTGTCCAAACGTATTCCTTTAACTTTGACCGCCAAATATGTGACCTTTCCCAGCACCCCTTGAAATTGATTTCAGCACCCCTGGGGTTGCTAGCACCCTAGATTAAGAAACCCTGGTCTAAAGCATCCTTTCATATCATTTATTTTTCTTCCCTGGATCTGCTGATTATTTTGTAAAGTCTAAATTCGTTGTGCGTTTAGATTACTATCCGACTGGAATAAATCTTATAATGATGACAACACAGCCTGGCGGGCCGATTCCACGAAAGCTCTACATAACTTCTGCAATAAGAATTTTTTTTATTTGACTTGTACACACGCTTTTCACTCGTTCCCCGGTCTGTATCTAGCTGATGCATGAGTTTCTATCGAACCGTCTCTTTCTGTGTTCACGTAACGTTCCACTTCCTGCGATAAACGTAAAATTTCATGAGAAATTTTCAGGACCATCAAGCGGGATAATTTCTCCTGAAAGCACAAAGAGTACACACGAGTGGTCTTACTGAGTGTTACACCAACGTCACCTATTAACATAATTTATAAACATTAACATTTTCATAATTGATGTGTTTCGTCTAACGTATCTGAATGTGACTCCAAGAAAGAAAACAGTGTGTTCGTCAAACGTTGAGCTGAATCCTCGATTATTCATGATGAACAACATCGTTCAATTAGCTTGTATGACAATCATTTCCAAGCGCACACTCCTGGATCCCAAAGAAAAGAGGGACAGCTTGAGAGCAGCTGAAAATGTCACTTGAAACAGACAATGTGTCTTAGGTCAGAAGATAATTTTTATTTTGATGCATCATCGTTATCTTGTTCCGTACCAAATCCCAGTTCAAATCAATTGGCCTTCCAAGATATCAACACTAAAAATCCACAGTTTGTGTGTAACGGGGATTATCATAGCTTTTACGTGTTTTGGCAAAGGTATGAGGGAAAAAACAAACAGAAAACATTTACAAATGTTTTAATTTCACAGAAGTCTGTATTAGTTCTATTTGAAGGTACAACAAAATAAAACTATTCGATGTGTTATAAAGAAACACTTAAGATCCATTTGCCAAATTTGTGAAGATCAGAGGATCAACCGCTGAAATGTGCCTTTTCTCTATCGTCTCAATTGGTAGTGGCAGATCGGAGCGGAAGAAGGTAGGACAAAACTTTCTTCTTTACAAGAGGCCTCATTGTTTTGCAGCATATTTCCATCGGTTGAAGCTCTTTTGACAAGAACACGAAGACACGGCAGTTTTGGATACTTCAAGACGTTTCCAAATCAAGGAATTGTTTTTCTTACATTATGATACGACCTTTTGTGTTGGGAGCGATAATTTTTTTATCGCGTAGCCTGACCGCGGAAACAGGTGAATGAGAAACAGGTTTTCGTAGTGCAAAATCAGTGACAAATTGGAGAACGGAAGGAGCAAGAAATGTTCAATATGAACCATGCATTTATCAATTGTTAACACGTTTGCAGACCGAGTTTGATATACTGTATGAGTGGGAAATGCTGTCTTCACTTTTTTGTACGTAAATTCAGCGCATGCAATGAATCTCAACGCAATTCTTGTGAGATGAAGTACTTGCCACGATAACGAACGAAGAACGAATGGTTTTCGCAGTACCAAAAAATGTATGCGTGTGCTTGAGTCTTAGACTTCATCTAGTAATTAACGAAAAAACGTTTTATTCAAACAGAAATATACAACTGAGAAATAAGAATGTTGGTTTGTGTTTGCGCTACTGCGGAACTGAGCGTGGCTGTTAGAGTATAATATTAATAACAAAACAAGAATATCATGGCTTCTTTATAAATTCGCAGGTAATTCCAGCCTTTCAACGTTTGATCGATGCATTCCGCTTCAATTTAGAACAAAGGAAAACAATCAAACTGGAACTGCCAATACATTCTACGTGTGTCCACAAAATGCATCCACAAGTCACTTATGCAATTACGTGAAACAACCTTTCGACACATGGTATCAAGAAATACGTATATTCAAAAACTATTGCGGCAAAGAGAATGAAAACTGTACAACTGAAAACACCACCCAAATCACACATTGTGACGATACGTGGCAAAGTCCGTTTTTGAAACGTTTCGGTGGATGTAGATATTTGTCTGGAAAGCAAAGACGCATTAAAGGAAGCGGATATCTAATAAGTCCGGTTTCTTTTGTGATTGTCAGTTGGATCATGGCATTTTTCGCTTGTGTGGGCAACGTCATTGTTTTTTTTGCCAGCATCTGTTCGTTATGGAAAAATTATAGGAGTATGTCGGAGGTCCAAAAAACCCAAAACTTTTTGCTTGTTAATCTAGCAGTGGCTGATTTTCTCATGGGAATTTATCTCATGACTGTCTCTATTTTTGCTTCTATCTTTTCGGGATCAGATGGCCGTGCTCACCTTATACATAACGCAACTTTCTTGTGCACTCTGCTGGGAGTGATTATCGTCGTTTCCAGCCAAGTATCGGTGAGCATATTAGTAATTATAACATCGTTTCGATTGCATAGCATTTTGCGTCCGTATAAAAGTGCGAATTTGAAAGTTGCTATGGTGCTGACCATCTTGTCGTGGATAGCATGGGCTTTGTTTGCTTGCATTCCAATAATTAATGTCGAGGGATTCGGTACGTTATTCGAAAGAGTCGTAGACGATCAATGTCCAAGGAGCAAACCAAAGACGCACTCATATCGGAACATCAGAGGCTTCACAACTTCATTTGCAAAGATGATCTTCGAAAAGTGCAACGGCGAAACTGACTTGGTCATTGCGGATATGATCTCCAGGCCGCAAATTCTGGCAATGGCGCAGCATGTAAAGCTTGTTAATAGCGAAATATTGCACTTGAACTATTACGGCCCGCAAAAATTATGCAATCCTAAATACTTCGTGAAAGGAAGTGCCGATTCCAAGATTTACAGTTTGATCATGGTCATGTTTAACTTTGCAGCTGTACTGTACTTGCTGGCGGCGTATTTGTTGATCTGCTTCAAAGCTCGAGGCGATTGGCGCGGCTTTATTTGCTTTGATCGATCAGCAAACAACGTTGAGGTTGGACTCAGAGAAAAAGAAAACCGACGTCTACAGCGCAAAGTGTTTTTTATTGTGGTCACTGATTTTCTCTGCTGGGCTCCAACAACCTTTGTCTCTATTTGGTACGTTATCTTTACCAGCGATCTTTATGATCCCGATGTGTGTAAAGTTACCGGCAGTCTGCGACTTCCGCTTTCAATTCTCACTACGATTTTAATTCCAATCAACAGTTCCATTAACCCCCTTTTGTATTACTCGCTTCCTTCTGTTCTTCACAAATTCATTCCTTGTCGTAGAAGACAAGTTTCATCTCGTGAAAGTAGTTAACTGTGAACAGAAAGCGTTACCTGCGAGTAAACCAAAAGTGTTTGTTGCAGCTACATATGTTCGAGTTTAAAAGATGCCACTCATCCTGCATTTTAAGCGTTTCTGGTTTGTTCTTTTGATTTTTCACCACAACAAACTCTTGTGATGTTTGCATTCTGGAGGTCCAGTCTATAAAGGGTGATTTTTATGATGCATTGAAGTTGAGAAAGTAGGGGGAATATGGCCTGGAACTGCTTTGCTAACACATTCGCCTCATCTTGAAAATTCTTAAACAGTAATTCCCTTTTGCTGCAGAGATAGGATATGGTAACAGGGCATTCTGCCTGGAGAATTTTAATGGTTCTTCTGAACTGCGTAAAGTTTGGGTTGGATTTTAAAGTGTAACAGTAATTATGCCATGAAGAATCTTTGTTCCAGGAGGGGTTTTCTTGGTTTCGCGTGGCACCCCTTAAAAACTAGAATGTCAGTTGGAGATCTTGCGCGCATCATGCTATTGACAGCGTATTTCCGGTTTTATTGCCTGTTCGCACTTTTACATAAATAATGAAACCGAAATTGTTGTGTAATGTTTTTTTTTGGAATGAATTGTTTGTGAGCTTCAATCAGACAACCTTCAAGTATTCGGCAGGAATGTTCCAAGTTCGGAAGGAAAGAACAAATTTCTGTCACTCATATCACTATATTGGAACCAGTTAACTTTGGCGAAATTCCATGTGGGAGACATAGGCTTTCGCTGAACTCTAATCCGTTAACAGTTGCGTGCATTATTGCGTGATTTGCCAGTAAGAAAATTCTGCGTTACAGTGGCGGAGCAATTCAATGCATATGAGTTGAAGACAACGGTTAAGTCAAGCAGGCTACAATTCCCATTACAAAGTAAATAAGAGTGTATATGTCAAGAAATAATCAAGACGATGTAATCGTGGTGTTTCGATAAGGAAACTACAGCCTTGCCGTTTGAGTTATTGCGCGAACTTTCCACGTCCCGTGGTAAGAACAACCCTTCTAACTGTTGTTAGGATGCCTGGGTAGTTTAAGCCTATAGAATAGCTATGCGGATGATAAGAATTGAAAACAAGAAAATGTTTAATTTTTATGCCCATTACTTCCAAAGTTGTTGCTGGCTGAGGAGTGTGGATTTCAAAGATGTCTACAGAGTTTTATTATGAACATTGCTATATCTGCGCCCAGGGTCGAAGAGAAGCGTGGTCTTTCGTTTGAATGACGTTGTTTGAAATTGCTTGTTGTTATTTACTGTTGAGGTGAGTCCCCTGCGAAAGTTAGATCTACAGTTCCATTGCAATATTTTGACTTTTGGGAGACATTAAGCGGAAAGAAATTTAAGTTGTTATGCATCAGCTGGCATACCCGTTTTGCCGTCCTTAATGACAGCAAAGATATCGACTGAAGAGTTGCAATTTTTCGCAGAGATGATTTGTTTAATTACATCCGCTTAGGAAGCCAGAAAATTTAGGGTGGCTCCGAATATTACACCTGAGTGATTAATTTCCCCAATTATCATTTCCTCATTGTTGGGTTGAACCTCGCGTAAAGCCTTTTTCCCAGGAAGGAGTCTGTGATCGACAGGGCTTTTGCCAGAAACCACTGGCGATGAAAAAAAATCAATCGTCTGTGCCACTCGTCTTCTATTCACAGAAGTTGCTGTGTGTTCTGCATACCTCTGTGTATGCAATCTTGGAAGTAGTTTTAATTCATAAAACTTTCCCTTGCGCTTAAACCTTGATCACTGTTTATCTTTTGCGGAGCGCTCACTCTTGCATTTATGGGCATTTCTTGTAGGAAATATTACAACAGTGTTCTTCACCACAATTGGAACATCGCTTTTTTTCTTTGCAATGATTTGCTATGTGGTCATATCGATTACATTGGCAGCATCTGACGGGCTGTGGAATGAATGTTCTAATTTTCAACAACATACGGTATATCCTATAATTTAGCATCTGCTGAAAGCTTTGCTAGTGAAAAATGGAAAAACCCAGTATTGAAGACACTTTACTGTTGGTTTTGTGGAGACCTGACCTCTGCTCAGGTATATGAGAAAACGTACATAGCATTGCGTTGATTAGGCAAATATTGTTCCTGCCATAACCAAGGCTTACGCAAAAGTTTTAGGAGCAAAGGCGCGTGTTTCAACAACTCAGTGATTGTTCTCAAGCTCACCTGACCATAAAAAAGTAACTTGTATGTCAAAAAAATTTTATTATTTCAAAAACAAACACATGTCCCTGGCAACAACTCGGGAAATACTAATCGAAAAAACACGAAAAATACACGAAAATTTCGAAATTACGCCAGTAGTCCTTATCGGTGTTCTGTATAAGATCCATGTCGTGAAGTATTCGAAGCTGGCGGAATTACATGCAAAAAAGTAAATTAGGTTGAGACACGAAAATATGTTATTTTTATGACATTTTTGTGAGTTTTGCACATAAGGTTTCTTCACTCGAATGGGCGCATTCTATTACGATAATGCCTGGAAACCAATCACAAAGAAGTTCAGCCAATGTGATTTAAACACATGAAGCGGTGGAAACGCTTGTCCTGAAATTTGGGGTCTGATTTTACAGCTCTAGTTTGTGGAGCAAGCGATTTGTTGTAAAAGATCTTCAACAACCTTCATGAATCTTGCGTAATGACTGGATGGAGCATTTTCAGATACAAGCGGCACAGATGGGCTTTTTACAAAGAGTTCAATGTGTGAGACTTCCCAACAAAGTGTGCAGTTTTGGATTAGTCTTTGTTCCGATCCTCACTTATGGTTACGAATCATGGTTAATGACTTGTAGAAGTCGAAACATCTACATGACAAAGTTTTATAAACTCTTTGATCGTCATCGTGTGTTTATGCTATTGGATGCATGTTGCTTCACAAGTCCTCAATCACCTATCCTGTTTCATGTGCATAAATATGCCCCAAGCGTTCGTTACCATGACGCGTTCTCCCTTAAGAGGGTAATAGGAGTAATCATCTAGAAAAAAAACTCTCTAGAGCTTGCAGAAGAATTTTTCTGAAACAGGATCTTCTAGAATTGCCAGATGTTCAGAAATGACTGTCTATAATTAAACATTATGTCAAGCTTTCGTAACCTAAGCACTGTAAAAGATCGTCTGGGATTACGCAATATCTGACGAATATTATGGAGGGACCCAAGTAGGTGTGCGTTTGTTGTGACACATGAAAAATCGCCATATATGGAAAAAGCATAGGGACTAATAAAAGTAGAGCACCGAAAAATGTGCCGAGTGGTGGGGCATAATTGGTAACTTCCAACATGTCTCACTACAAGGGAAAAACGGACGTTCAACAGGCCGGTCATCGAAGTTAGCGTGGTCCAACTGCATGCCTGCGGACCACACGAGGCCCGTGAACATAATTTTCAAGGCCCGCGGGCCGCGACGTTTCTAAGTATTGATTTAATGTTGTGTTGTGTGCATGTTGCAGCAGGTAATATTGATTGAAAAAGCATAACGCCTTTTAATAAAAATGTATAATATTTGGCGTTAAACTTGACTGTTGAGAGGTTCTTGAAAGTAGTCAGCAGATATACATTTCCCATACTGAAAATTTTCTGCAGTCGACGTTTGGAAATTTGGAAGAACATACGTGTGACGTGGGTGGGTATAGGCTATATTTTCTACTATGAAGCAAGTCAATTCTGAAAACATATATCGAATGGCAGACGAAACACTGGACGATAGTCTCCGACTTGCTATACCACTAACATTGGCAATGATATAGGAAAATAGCGTGAGAGAAGCCTCGGCCACAGGCATTCCACTGAGAGAAATATTGTGCAATAATTTCAATGACGCACCCAGTAATCTTCCTCTTGCAGTTTAAAATCTTGCAAAATTATTGTTTTATTCATCATTTCGTTAGAGTTGACCCGCAAGTTCTCACGTTTTGCGAAATGACCCGCAGTTTAAAAGTAATTGGACCACACTGATCTAGGCAGAAAAGTTTGTATGACCGGTAGTTGAAAAGTTGGGGAACGGCTTAGTCTGAAACAGTGGTTTTCAACCGGCGGACCATGGCCCAGTGGTAGGCCATAACGCTGTTTCCAATGGGCCACAGCGTTAGACATAAATCAGATTGAAAGCATTTTGAGGCTTAGATGATGATCTATAACAAGGGTCGGTAACTTTTTTGGCTAAGGGAGCCATGGAACCTGCATATTTTTAATTGTATTTCCGTGAGAGCCATATAATATTTTTCAACACTTAATGCACCTAACTTAGCTAACTAACGTGTGCATTTTTAAGCAAAATCAACAATTTTAAACAATGGCAAATGTCTGAATTTTCTCTCTAATAGCATGCTTTTCACTGTTAATGCGACTTCTGGTGCTGCATGGTGTTGCTGATGGCTTTGTAGGAAAATTACAGAAAAAGTTTCATCCGTAACAATGGTGTTAAGAAAATATCAAGCGAGCCAGAGGCCGTAACCAAAAGAGCCACATCTGGCCCGCGAGCCATAGGTTCCCGACCCCTGATCTGTAATAATGTTATCATGATCAAATAAGATAGACATATACAAAACAATTCGACCTGAATATTATGTTTGTGACAAAACTCCTACCCAAGGCCTGCTGAAGCTGTATTTGCGGAAATTGTTATGGCATAGCATTGCAATTGTTATAGCACAGCAGTTCATGCTAAGCTAAATTTATAGAAGTGATAAAATCTATGAGATATACAAGCTTTGGATCACTACCACATCTCTCCTAATTGTAATGGGCCACCAACAATACCTTTCCTAGTTGAATAAGCTATGAGCAGAAAAAGATTGAAAACTCCTGGCCTAAAGAATATGTTGAAACCTAGGACTTTGCGGCTCATTCTCGAAATTTCTGTTTGTTCCGGTGAATTGTGATTACACTCATATACAGTTGTAGGCTACATAGAATGAATTGGTCATCGGTCACTGCTACATAGAATGAATTGGTCAATGAAATGACTGGTTCTCGTTACTGCTCACAACAGTTGTGTGCATTATGAATCAAACAGTTCAAAGTTGTATTGCAAAAAGGACATGAAGTGAAATTTGAGTATGGATAGGTTAAAATACTTAGTTCCTATGCAAATACTTGTTGTGGTCGCTTGTAATGAAATAAGTTTCGAAGAACGAAGTTTCGAAAAGCGATGTGACGTCAGTTCATTGAAAACATACGTTCATGAACCGGAAGTCAAGAATGAAAGTGGTATGTGAAATTCGAAAAGAAGTTATGTAGTCTAAGGTTTGGAATACTTTTCCAAAAGGTAATGTTACGTATTAAAAAAAAAAACGGAATAAAGTGACCACCCATTTAAGGACACGTTTTGGCATATTTATCTTGGTTACTTTGTTTATTTGTTTAAATGAAAGTAGATATGAAAAATACAAGAATCGATCATATGTCATAACAACGGAGATATGTACATAATAAGGACTTTGTGTGTTGTTGTTCGAATGCACAAATATAGTTCTTGGAGTAAGGCTGAAGAAAAGGAGTTGTTTCAGAGACCTCGAAAATTATCCTTGAGTATTTTTACTCTGAATAAGGTTGCTTGAGGTTTATGAAATAAATAACCGAAGTAAAGGAGACGACTTCAACCTGAAAGAGTGCAATCTCAAGTACAAAGGGAAAAGATTTGAGTTTTGCAATAGAGTTCACTTCGCGACAAAGTCTGCAGCTGTGAAATTCGTAAAGCCCTGGATGTCAAGTCACTTCTCCAAATAAAGTCAAACCCATGTCTATTCAATAGACAGATCTCAGTTACGATGGTGGGACTACGTGCCCAGTATATCCCAGAAAATATTTCCGAAGTAATTCTTTCTGTCTACACCACGAAAAAGTAGCCCAGTGTCGCCCAAGGACCAGCAGCGGTGTAGCATGGGGGGTAGGGGGCCCAGGGCCCCAGGCAGCACCTTCTGAGGGGCGGAACTTTGTTGATTAAAAATTAGTTTTTGAAAAGAGTTAAAAGTTGTAACTCATCTTTATTATTTTTATATCAATTTTGAAGGATCTAATTCTTTTAACTTTTTGTCTTTAGAAGCACTTGATTGGAAAGCTAGCTTAGAAAAATCAAGAAATGTGGTTGTGGAGTAAGGAAATTGATGAAATATTTCCTCAAAAATCTGGGTCAAATTAAATGTGCTAAAGTACCTCAGTTTTATTCTTGAAATCACAAACTTAAAGGGAGGCGATTTTTCCCCAGTCCCTAGACCTTTTTCTCCAGACAAGCCATGTTTCCCATGCCAGTAAAAAGTCCTTTGAACAAACGAAAGAAATGACATTCGTCCGCAGACTTGTAAACATTACCGGTCCTTTAGTTCGAGGTTTATATTGCCTCTCCTCTCAAAAACTGATAAAAAAGACCCTGCATGACATCACGGTAATCAAGGTTAACCATAGAAACATACACGAAGAGTTTTAAAACTTAGAAATATATATTATAGCAAATTCTGAATATATTTAAGAGTAATCTCTGCTTCTGACTTAGACGCTGTTTCAGTGGAAACCTTCAGGCTGTTATTATGTTGTTTCATCAGTATAATCTTAGTTTGCTTTTCTTCTAATTGTTGCTTTGTTATAAAGATGCAAGAAAAATTCGTTTTCGATAGTATATTTGAAAGCATAAATCACCACATTAAAATGCGTGCAATAGGGTAATAAAAGCACAAAAACGAGTAAACGTGTTTTGTATGGTCCTTTTCATTGACCACGATATAAATTGCAGTATATTTTTGATCATGTAACGTGTCGAACAAAGCATGCAAGGTTCCTTTACAGTGACTAGGCTTTTTATGCGGTGTAAATTACTTCCACAGCTACTTTAGAGTATTTTGCGTACATGGATGAGCAGCGATGTTAAAAAAGCGGTCGTAACGAAAACGAGATCATCGTCCGTGATCATCTTCCGTTCAGATATGCCTGTCCGCTGGCAAGCACTGGCAAGGTTTTAATTTTGAAGTGCAACTGCACGAAGATCATCCCTTTCGCACTGGCCATAGACATCGTCGTAGAATCGATCGTCGCGTTCTGTACAGTCGTTCCCACGTTCACGATATATCCGATTGCTGCTGCGTCCCTTGCCTTGCTGATATTCATCGCAACAATCGCGGAACGAATCGACGTTGAAGTGCTGACTGTTGTCGTCCATGTACCTTTCTCCCCTCCTGCTTGCTGGATCGTGGCTGGCATGAGGTCGATCATTCCATTCTGACGAGAAATCGGTCTTGTAGCATGCCGGATCTCGGTTATACATGTTGGACCAGTGGCTGTTGCTCGCAAGGACGATGCCACATCGAGAAGGAAGAGAAATCTATAAAGGAATAAAGTTTGAAATTAACAAAATTCTTCTCACTTTGAGTTTGCTTTAAGAAATAATTTTAAATTAAGCAGAGATAATATCGCGAACCAAACAGTAAGAAGTGAAGGTCCGTGTAATTTTTATTTCCTGTGCTCTAACATTTTCTCTTATTGACTTTTTAGATAATAGCTATTTCTATCAAACAATTTCTTCGACTTTTGAGCGAGTTGTTCTAACCACTACTTGGCCGCACTAGATCTCGGGGCAGATGTTGAGCAGCCATTCGATTTTCTCATCGTCCAGAACCGTTAGGCCATGCAGTCCATGGGGAGGTCGATGGATTGGACATTGGAGGACAATGTGGTCGACGGTTTGTTCTACTGCGTCACATTCACAGGCCGCTGAGGAGGCCATACCCCATTTGTACAAGCAGAAGCGGAAACGTCCGACACCGGTGCGGAGGTGGTTAAGCCGGACCCAGGCTCGTCTTAGGAGGGTCATTCCGAGGGTTTGGGTGCCGGTGTCGGGGATGAAAACAATTGAAAAGTACTGAAATGAATATCGCAAATGCCACAAGTTCATGCCATACCATGTAAATTCCAAGTTTTATATATAATCATCCATATTAAAGGAACTACTGTTTAAATCCATTGTTAATAATTTACAACAAATAACAATTACCCTAGGTCTATTTTTAATAGATATGAGTCCTCACCACCATCAACGTATCAGGACTGAAAAGAAATTGATTAGTATCGAACGACAATGTATAAGTTGGCTTAAAGTAAATGAAAACTGGAAACAATGATTTCGAACTGCGAATAGATTAGTTCGATGGACATTGTTTATGGGCAATAGCTTGGATTGAGCAATTTTTTATTTCAATTAATTTCATTTGATTTAGTTCGACAACACCATTTTAAATTAGTTTCAAACTCTCCAACAAGCAGGGCAGCCTGATTAAGTTTTTTGAACTATTTATTTTCACCTTTGCTTTTTGCCACACAGTTGACGCATTACCGTTAAATCCTGGTGGCGCTTAAAGTTTCCATAAAGTGCAAGGTATCTACACATCCGTACAGGTTACATAAAACTGACTGTTCCTCTCGTTTCCTTTCCTGTACCACATTACCTAACGAAACACGTGGTGATGACTGGTATATGCCTGACTATCTGACTTCCAACAGTAGTGTGCTACGTAGCACAGCAAAGACTAACGAGATTAATTCAAAGATAGGCGTCTTATATTTGCCCTGTAAGCGTTTGCAGTACCTGTAGTTGAAAATAAGAGCTATGTCAAAGTTTAGGGTCAGTTGAGAGCAATGGTGATATTCTTGAAAGGGAAGATGTTTCAAGGTTGATGCCTATCTTTACACCACATTTTTCAACATTTCATGCTAAACGTTACATATTTTACGTCCAACTTGAACACATACTGACCAACAGTGATGCTGCTTTGTTGTCGCAATGTTGCATTTGAGAGCAGAACTCACTTGACGACTGATTTCTACCATGACCTCCAAAAAATTTGTCATCAGTGTCAAGAAGGATTCTGTATCTGCAGAAAGGAATGCGTTTCAAAGCTTGGCTTTATTTTTTATTGATGAAAAGCAGGATAGCTTCTATTCTTTTTCGAGAGAAGTATATCAGTCTATATTTTTCATACCAATATAGTTTGAAGAAAGCATTTATCAATATTTATCAATATATGTGCGTCTTCGCAATAAGTCTGGCATGACAAAAAGCGTGCATGTTTTGCATTTCTCTTTGTATTTACTCAACACGGAAGAAAACTGTCTAAGGCTGCGTATTGAAGGATGACGTACATTCCCGATTTTTCTATTCCAACTCTGTAGTCGAGGTAGCTCCTGGTTGGGTGAAAGTTGAACAAAAACAGAAGTCCTGCTCTTTCAAAGATGACAACCTTGTCGTCGTTGTGCACCCGCGAGATCAAAGCCTGCAAATGAAAACAATATTTTGAGCATTGCAGTTCAGAAAAGTTTGCCGTTGATTTGCACAACGCGGACGCAAAGAAACTTTTTATAAACAAACGAATATTTTGTCATCATTCTAATTCGTTAATTTTAAGCGATGGATATTGTAGAAGATTTAGAAGAAGATTTAGACATTGGCATTTTTCCGTGACGTAATTTCCCATGCTTCAAATGTTAAAATAAGAAAAACAATGGTCTCAAATTTGTTATTATTTGAATATAATGATTTTATCAAGCACAAGTAAAGTTGCTTGATTGAAATAAAGAAATCTGATTAAAAATCAAAATAATGTGGAATGTATAGTATATTTATTCTCTAAAAAGACAACTGCTTGAAATGAAATAGCGACTGTAACGATAGTTCACCATGCAGTGATTTTGAAGCACACATTTGGAAAAAGCTTGTGACACTTACTGGAGACGCGTTCAACCAACCAAACTTCTTTTCAGTCTGATTTAAGGCGTTTTCAAAGTTGTTCAAATACTTGAATCTCAATTCCTCTCTTTCAGCAAGCTGGAACAGTCTTCTGGCTCGCATGAAATCATCGTTATTTTGAGGAGATGGAAATTCCACCCACCCAGGATGCCCGAACTCATTGCCTGTAAAACAAATCTTTTTCAAAAATGTGTTTTTGTATTTGTACGCTGGAAGAAACTACACCGCACGAACTATAGATAAGCAACTGCGTTTGTGTGTTTGTGGGAATTGGAACGTGAGTACAACAATACCTCTTTGGGAAACTGAATCATTGCTTTAAACATCCGTTTCTTAGCAAAAGCGATCAACAACCTGAAAGTATATCGAAAAGGAAATACTGTAGTGAAAACCATACCTATAAAAGTAAGATATCCTCCGTTTCCAGCAAAAGCCTTTGTGAACAACGTTATCATCTTGTGCAGACTCAAACCTCTGTCTTCTCTAGGAGACATCGGGGTCTTTT